>Ga0209476_10000383_pt1 | contig 29957 bp, 36 predicted proteins | sample KloWWTrecipitate_FD_187179 | JGI IMG/M metagenome (GOLD analysis project Ga0209476, IMG submission 187179) | Active sludge microbial communities from Klosterneuburg, Austria, studying microevolution and ecology of nitrifiers - Klosterneuburg... | ecosystem: Engineered > WWTP > Aerobic digester... | reverse complement strand
CGGCCGTGTGGATCAACCAGGACCAGCGCGATCGCGCGTCGGCCGCGGGGTTCACGGTGGTCGACCCGACCACGGCGCTCTCCACACACCTCTCCGAGACCGTGCGCACCTTCCTGCCCGACCTGCTGACCCGGCAGCAGACCAAGGAACTGGTGGACCAGGTGGGCGAGTCCTCGCCGAAGCTCATCGAGGAGCTGGTACCGAAGATCGCCTCGATTGGCGACATCCAGAAGGTGCTGCGCCAACTGCTCCGCGAGCGCGTCCCCATTCGCGATCTCACGACGATTCTCGAGGCCATCGCCGACGCCATGCCCAGCAGCAAGGACGCCGACCAGGTGGCCGAAGCCGTGCGCGCTGCCATCGGCCGGGCCATCTGCCGGCCCTACCAGACCGAAAAGGGCGAGTTGCCGACGATTGCACTCTCGCCGTCGCTCGAAGAACGGCTGGTGTCGGCGATGGTCCGCACCGAGCAGGGTGTGGTCCTCGCCATCGACCCCGGCCAGGCGCAGCGGCTGGCCAGCCGCCTCGCCGAGATCATCGCCGGGGCAGTGGCACAACCTGTGCTTCTCTGCACCCCAGTGCTCCGCCCTCACATCTGGCGATTGTTCGCTCGCGTTCTCCCCCACCTCGGGGTCGTCTCGCACAACGAGGTGCCACCGCAGATTCACGTCGCGGCGATTGCCACGCTGGATTGATATGAAGGTCAAGAAATACCGCCAACCGACTGTGAGAGACGCGCTTCGCACCATCCGCGAGGATCTGGGCGCCGAGGCGCTCGTGGTCTCCACCGACATGGTCGCCGCCCGCGGCTGGCGCGGCTGGATCGGCCTGCGCGACGTGCAGGTCACCGCCGCCCTGCCCGCCGCGCCGGTATCCGGCCGGCCGGCCGTCGCCGAGGGTCGGTCCGCCGACACCCCCCTGTCGACGCGAGGGGGCCTGGTAGCCCGCCTGCTGGCCAGCGGTCTGGACCGCTCGATGGCCGAGCGCGTGGCGACCGCCGCCACCGACGCCGAATGCCGCGGCGCGTCGCTGCCCGAGCTCCGGACGCTGCTGGCCTCGCAGCTGGGCAAGCTCACCACCGGTGACGAGCCCTACGCGCGCGTCGAGGTGTTCATCGGCCCCCCGGGGGTCGGCAAGACCACGACCATTGCCAAGATCGCCGCGCAGGAGCGGGCCCGCCGGGGGCGCACGCTCGGCCTGGTCGGCGCCGACGCGTTCCGCGCGGGCGCGGTCGAGCAGTTACGCACCTACGCCAGCATCATCGGTGCACCGTTCCGCGTGGCGCGCAGCATCGAGGAACTCGACACGGCGCTCGAGAAGGGCCGCCACTCCCTGCTGGTGGACACGGCCGGGCGCTCGCCGAAGGATGGCGGGCTGCGCGACCTCCGGCGGCTGCTCGGCACGCGGCGCGGGGTGCGCACGCACCTGGTGATGGCCGCCGACACCAGCGCCACGACGGCGCGGCGATTGCTGGACGCGTATCACGACGCACGACCCGATCGGATTGTCATCTCGAAAGTGGATGAAGCCGAGACGGTGGCGCCGCTCCTGGCGGCGGTGGCAGACCGGGGAATTCCCGTGTCCTACCTCACCACCGGGCAGCGGGTGCCCGAGGACCTGGATCGCGCCACGCCGGCCGCGCTGGCCGGTGCGCTGCTGCGGGATGGAGAGTGGGGCTGGGCGGCGGCTTCGTGCTGACGTTGGCAAGTCCCCAGGCGAACGGAACGGAGACGGAGACGCTGGACATGCGCAGGATGCCACCGCCCCCAGGCGCGGATCTGGACACACGCGACAAGCTCGTGATGGAGCACGTCGGGCTGGTCAAGGCCATGGCCGGCCGGCTCGCCAACCGCCTGCCGTCGCAGGTGGAGGTGTCGGAGCTCATCAGCGTGGGCGTGCTCGGGCTCATCGACGCCGCGGGCCGCTTCAACCCGGCGCTGGGCGTCCCCTTCAGCGCCTTCGCGCGCCGGCGCATTCACGGCGCCATGCTCGACTCGCTCCGGGACCTCGACTGGGCCCCGCGCGCGCTGCGCAAGATGCGCCGCGACGTGGACGCCACGATGGCCCGCCTGCGCAGCACGCTGGGCCGCGAGCCCGAGTCGGCCGACATCGCCGCCGCGCTCAACGTCCCCGAGGCCGAGTACGACCGCATGCTCGACCAGCTGCGCGGTGCCGACCTGGCCACCATGCGCCAAGCGTCGCCCGACGGCGACGGGCCCGGCGCGCTCGAGGTGGCGGTGGACCCCGGCGAGGGGCCGCACCACACGCTCGAACGCCGGGAGCTGCGCGAGCACCTGGCGCGCGCCATCGTCCATCTGCCCGAGCGCGAGCGGCACATCCTCGCGCTCTACTACGAGGAAGAACTCACGCTCGCCGAGATTGGCGAGGTGATCGGCGTCGGCGAGTCGCGCGTCTCGCAGCTGCGCACCCAGGCGCTCGCGCGGCTCCGCTCGCTCCTCTCCGAAGCCTTGCAGCGCAAAGGGACGCACTAGCCATGGGCAAGATTCTCTCGCAGGACGAAATCGACGCCCTGCTCGCCGTCCCGGGCTCGGCCCCCCCGCGGCGCCCCAGGACGAGCGACGACAGCGGCGCCATCCGCTACAACTTCCGGCGGCCCGATCGCGTGTCGAAGGAGCAGATCCACTCGCTGCACTTCCTGCACGACCGCTTCGCGCGCAACGTATCGACCTCCCTATCGGCATACCTGCGGTCCATCACCGAGCTGTCGGTGGTCTCGGTCGAACAGTTCGCCTATTCCGAGTTCCTGATGTCGCTGGCCGACCCGACAGCCTTCTACGCGCTGTCGATTCCACCTCTCGACGAACTGGGCGCGCTCGAAATCAACCCGATCGTCGCCTTCGCGATGATCGACCGCATGCTGGGCGGCGCGGGGCGGGCCGTGGCGCCGCAGCGGGCCCTCACCGACATCGAGCAGAACGTCGCCGACTCGGTGGTGAAGATTCTCCTCGAATCGCTGTCCGAGACCTGGCGCCCCATCGTGGACGTCACCTTCGAGATTCGCGGACGGGAAACGCGCCCGCAGATGCTGCAGGTGGCGGCGCCCAACGAGACTGTCCTCATGGTCGCCTTCGACATGACGGTGGGCGATGCGCGCGGCATGGTCAACCTCTGCCTGCCGGCCACCATCGTCGAGACCACCGGCGGCCAGTTCGCGCAGGCCTGGAACCGCCAGCGGCGCGAGCCGACAGCCACCGAGCGCAAGTGGGTGCACGACCACCTGTCGCGGACGTTCATGTCGGTGAGCGCCTCGATCGAGTCGCGCCTGACGACCCGCGATCTGCTCGACATGAAGAACGGCGACATCGTGTCGCTCGGAATTCCTTCGCACCGGCTCGTGGACATCCACGTGGGCCGGACGCTGAAGTTCAAGGGCCGCATGGCCATCGACGACGGACGGGTCGGCGTACACATCGAAGAGCACTGTGACGGCGCGGCTGGAATGGGAGCGTGAGATGACGACACCGTTGACCGCGGCCGTGGTGGCCGAGGCCCTCCTGACCGAACTGACTGCGGCCGTGGACGCGGCCGTGGGCGGTGCCGTCGCCGCGCCGGCGGCCTCGCCGGCATCGGGCGACGGCTGGCGGCTTACCGGAGCGGTGGGCGGTGCGCGACGCGGCACCATCCGCGCCTGGTTCGACCTGGGGGGCGCCGAAACGCTCGCCCGCCGCATGACCGGCGCCGAGGCGCCCGAGCAGGCGACGATCACGGCGCTGCTGCGCGATCTGTGGGCGCAGGCAGGTGCGGCCCTCGGCGCCCGGCCCGAGTTCGCCGGTGTCACGCTGACGTTCGGCACGGCCGAGCCGACCGGGGCACCCGACAAGGCCCTCGTGTACGACCTGCGCGCCGGCGACGTGACGGCGTGCGTGGCCGTGTTGGCTGAGCTGGTCACGGCCGACGCCTGGGCGGGTCCCGAGAACCTCGACGTCGTGCTCGACATCGACCTGCCGCTCGTCGTGCGCTTCGCGCGGACGACCATGTCGATCCGGTCGCTCTCCACTCTCGGACCCGGCAGCATCGTGGACATGGAGCGGTCGCCCGACGACCCGGTGCAGATTCTGGTGGGCGATCGCGTGATCGCTCGCGGCGAAGTGGTCGTGGTGGGCGGCAACTACGGTGTCCGCATCACCGACTTGACGAGCCCCGCGGAGCGGGTGCGGCTGGAGGCGTGAAGTGTCGACGTCCGACGTGTTGACCTACGGAGTGGCAGCGGTGGCGGCGGTGGCGCTCGTCGAGGCACTGGTGCTGCTGCGCCTGTCGAAGGCGCTAGGCGCGGTGGCGCGCTTCAGCGAGCGGCTCGCGCACCTGGCCTCGGCCCTGGAACTGCTCACCGACACCACCGAGGCCGGCCTGACCAACGTCGCGCACGAGCTCGAGCGCAGTGCCGCCCCGAGAGCGGCGCGGTCGGGGCGCGGCGCCACCGCTCGCCGCATCGCCGGCGCCGTGCGGCGCGGACGCTCGCTCGAGGACATCGCCACGAGCGAGGGCATTTCGGAAAGTGAAGTGCGCCTGCACATCCAGCTCACCAACCCGGAAGGAGCCGGCCATGGCGAGATGCGCGGTTGAGACCTGCGGGCGCTGGTGCCCCGACCTGCTCGTGAATCGCGGCATCGGCGCGCGCGTGGACGACGAGTGGTTCTGCTCGCGCGCGTGCATCGAGCGCATGGCCCGTGAGCGTCTGGCCGGCACCCCTCGGGGCGCCGCCGGTCTGCCCGCGGTGCCGCACGTGCGTCTCGGCGCGCTGCTCACGGCGCAGGGCAGCTGCGACGCCGCCACGCTGGCCGAGGCGCTCGTGGCCCAGCGCCAGTCGCACCGGCGCCTCGGCGAGCAGCTCCTCGCCATGGGGGCGGCCGACGCCGGCACCGTGCTGAGGGCGCTGGCCACGCAGTTCAACGCGCGCTGCCTGCCCACCTTCGATGCGACCACGGTCCGGCAGGCCCCCGGCGGGCTCTCGCCCGACGCGGTGCGCGCCCTGGGGCTGGCGCCGATCAGCGACCCGGTCGAGGGCCGCGTGCGCGTCGCCTGCCCGGCGCCGGTGCCCCGCCGCGCGTTGGGCGCCTTTCGCCAGCTCACCGGCTGGACCCCTGAGGTCTACCTCGTCAGCGACGAGGACTGGGCGGCCATTCTCTCGAACTACGGCGCCGACACGGGCGACACCACGCCCGCGCCGCAGTCCGAGTTCGTGCGCACGACGAGCTTGACCGACGCCGCCGCACGCATCGCGGCCGCCGCCGCGCGCGGGCGCCGCACCACCGTCACCGAAGCCCGATGGGACGACTACGCCTGGGTGCGGGTCCAGGGCCCTGGGCTGGTCGAGGATGTCTGTCTCGCGCTGGCGGACGCGCGAACCACCACCGAGGAGGCGCCATGGCCGGCGGCTACTACGTCGCGCTGAGCGGGATGCGCACGCGCATCGATCAGCTCGATCGCCTCGCCGACGAGATTGCCAACTCGAGCACGCCGGGGTTCAAGGGCGAACGCGCCGGGCACGAGAAGGCGCCGCGCCCGACCTTCGCGGCGGCGTTCGAGACCGCCATCGACGTGACGATGGGCGGCCGACGCCTCGACACACGGGCCGGCACCATCGTCAACACCGGCCAGGAACTCGATATCGCCCTCACCGGCGACGGCTTCCTGGCCGTCGAGACACCCGCCGGGACACGCTACACGCGCAACGGCCACCTCGCCCGCCAGCCCGACGGCACCATCACCACCACCGAGGGCGCCCCGGTTCTCGGCGAGGAGGGACCCATCAAGGTCGGAACCGGCCCCGTCCAGATCGAAGCCGACGGCACCGTCCGGAGCAGCGGCGTGGTCGCGGGCAGGCTGAGCGTGGTGGAGTTCGCCGATCCCAGGGGGCTGGTGCGCGAAGGCGGCGCGCTGCTGCGCGCCGGCGAGGGTGCGGCCCCCAACGCGGCGGCGCACCCGGTGGTGCGCGCCGGATCGCTCGAGCAGTCGAACGTCTCGGTCGTCGAGCGCATCGCCGAACTCACCAACGTGTCCCGGAACTTCGAGGCCCTGCAGCGGGCCGTCTCGGTGCTGATGAACGACATCGACGGACGGACGATCGATTCGATCGGCCGGCGCTAGGCCGGAGGAGACTGATTCATGATTCGCGCACTCTACACGGCGGCCAGCGGGATGAACGCCCAGCAGGCCAACATCGACAACGTGGCGCACAACATCGCCAACGTGAACACCTCGGGCTTCAAGAAGACCCACATGCAGTTCGAGGACCTCGTCTATCAGGAAGCACGGGCGGCGGGGTCGCCGACCTCGGTCGCCGGCGAGAGCCCCGTGGGCCTGGCCACGGGCCTCGGCACGCGGCCGCTCGCCTCGGCGCGCGACTTCAGCTCGGGGAACCTGCGCGCCACCAACGCCCCGCTCGACCTCGCCATCGAAGGGGACGGCTTCTTCCAGGTGACGCTCCCCGACGGCAACACCGGGTACACGCGAGCCGGCGCGCTCGTGCGCGACTCGCAGGGCCTACTGGTGACGATGTCCGGCTATCCGGTGGAACCGCAGGTCACCGTGCCCGAGAACGCCACGTCGGTGAGCATCTCGCGCGAAGGCATCGTCTCGGCGGCCATCGCCGGGCAGAGCGCCGCGCAGCAGCTCGGCACGATCGAGCTGGCGACCTTCCAGAACCCCGCCGGCCTCAAGGCCGAGGGCGGCAACGTCTTCACCACCACCACGGCCTCGGGCGAAGCGCAGACCGGCACGCCCGGCACCGACGGCCGCGGCACCATCGCGCAGGGGTTCCTCGAGGACTCGAACGTGAGCGTGGTGGAGGAAATGGTCAACATGATTCTCGGCCAGCGCGCCTACGAGGCGAATTCGAAGGTCATCAAGGCCGCCGACGAGATGCTGGCGCAGGTCAACAACCTGGTGCGGTGATGCGCGTCCTTTTCCTCTGCCTCGTCGTCGTGGCCGCCGCCCCCGTGGCTGCGGACGAGCCGCCCGAAGACGCCGCCGTGCGCAACGCCATCGTCGCCGCGGTGCGCGCGCGCATGGGCGAGGATGCGGAGGTCGAGATCGACACGCTGCGCCTGCCGGCGGGCTGGTCGCACACCGACGTGCAGGCGCGCCCCGACCCCAGTGCCAGGCTGGGAGCGGCCATGCGCTTCTCGCTCGGCACGACGCCGGACAGGCCGGGCGCCGCCACGGCGTGGACGGGCGCCGCCGAAGCGCACCTGCGCGTCGTGGTCGAGCACCTCCACACGCGCCACGCCGTGTCGCGCGGCGCGACGCTCGGCGGCGAGGACGTCGAACTGGTGCGCCACGAGGTGGACGGTCCGCTGCGTGCGTGGCCGGGGACCGAGGCCGTCGGCCGCAGCCGCGCCCTGCGCGACTTCGCTCCGGGCACCTGCCTGGCGCGCAGCAGCCTGGCGGTCGTGCCGCTGGTGCGGGCCGGTCAGGACGTGCGGGGAATGGCCCGTATCGGCGGCGTCGAGGCCGAAGCGATGCTGGTGGCCGGCGACCCCGGCGACGTGGGCGACGTGATTCGGGTGGTCAATCCGCAGAGCCGCCGCGCGCTCAAGGCGCGCATCGTCGGAGCGGGCGTGGTCGAGGTGATTCATGACTAGAACACTGTTGATCGTCGTCGCGCTGGCGGCCCTGCCCGCCGCCGCGGGGGCGGATCAGAAGAAGGGCGAGGCGAAGGCCCAGACGCCCGGCGGCAGCGACAACTACGACGAGCTCGTCGCGAAGTACCTCGAGGAGGCACGCCTGACCGCGGCCGGGCCGCGGCCCGAGGCTGGCGCCTGGATGAGCGGCCTGCTGGGCGAGCTGCGCGCGCAGCGCGTCAACGACCTCGTCACGGTGCGGGTCGAAGAGGTCATCAGCGCCAGTGGCACGGCCGACTCGACGCTGTCCAAGAAGGGCACGGCCTCGACCGGCGTGGGCAGCTTCTTCGGCGCCGAGAAGCTGGCGCCCGGCTCGGTGGATCCCAACAACCTTGCGACCCTGAAGACGGGCACCGACTTCAAGGGCGCCGGCACGACGACACGTGCGGGCACACTGAGCGCCACGATCACGGCGCGCGTGGCCGAGGTGCTGCCCAACGGCGACCTCGTCATCGAGGGCGTGCGAGAAATCGATATCAACGGCGACCGCCAGATCATCGTGCTCACCGGCGTCGCGCGTGTGGTGGACATCCACCCGGGCAACGTCCTGCCCTCGTCGGCCATCGGACAGCTGCGCATCCGCTACTTCGGCCGGGGGCTCATCAAGGACAGCCTCTCGCCGGGCTGGCTCGTCCGGATTCTCAACAAGATCTTCTGAAGAGGCACGCGATGCGAACCCTTGCACGTGACTGGCGGATGGCCCTGGCGCTGGCCGCCCTGCTGACCGCGCCGCTATCAGCCCGCTCCGGTGCCCGTCTCAAGGACGTGGCCTCGCTGGAGGGCATCGCCGCCACGCCGCTCATCGGCTACGGCCTGGTCGTGGGGCTCAACAAGACCGGCGACCGGCGGCAGACCATCTTCTCGACCCAGTCACTCGTCAACATGCTCGAGCGCCTCGGCGTGTCGGTGCCGGCCGGCCAGGTGAAGATCGAGAACATCGCGGCGGTGCTGGTGACCGCCGAACTGCCCGCCTACGCGCGCGCCGGCGCCCGCATCGACGTCACGGCCTCGTCGGTGGGCGACGCACGCAGCCTGCAGGGCGGCACGCTGCTCGCCACGCCGCTGCGCGGACCGGAAGGCCAGGTCTACGCCCTGGCACAGGGGCCGCTGTCGATTGGCGGGTTCGGGGGCGGGGGCGGCGGCAACAGCGTGGCCGTCAACCACCTGACCGTCGGCCGTGTGCCGAGCGGCGCCCTGGTCCAGGTGGCGAGCGCCATGGCGCTTCCCTCCTCCGACACCCTGGCCCTGTCGCTTCGCGAGCCCGACTTCGTGAGCGCATCGCGCGTGGCCCGGGCCGTCAACGACGAGATGGGTGGAGAAACCGCGAAGGTGCTGGACCCCGGCACCGTGCTGGTCCGCGTCCCCGAGCAGTACAAGGGTGCCGTGGCCGACCTGATGGCGCGCATCGAGACCCTGCCGGTCGACACCGACGCGCCCGCGCGCGTGGTGATCAACGAGCGCTCGGGCACCGTCGTCGTCGGCGGCGCCGTCCGCCTCGGGCCGGCCGCCGTGGCGCACGGCAACCTGTCGGTGCGCATCAGCACCAAGTTCGAGGTGTCGCAGCCCGCGCCGCTGTCGCGCGGCGGCGACACGGCCATCGTCCCCAACGTCGATGTGGACGTGCGCGAGCAGTCGGCGCGCCTGGTGACGCTCGAAGATGGCACCACGCTCGACGCGGTGGTCGGCGCGCTCAACGCGCTCGGCGCCACGCCGCGCGACATTATCGCCATCATGCAGGCGCTCAAGGCGGCCGGGGCCTTGAGGGCGGATATCGTGATTCTCTGAGCGACGACGATGCAGACCAACGACGTGACGGCGATTCTGGGCAGTGGACGAGCTGCGGGGACGACGCCGGCCGATGCCGAGCGGACGAAGGTCCGCGCCCTGGCCGAACAGTTCGAGTCGATGCTGCTGGCGCAGATGCTGCGCGAGATGAAGCAGGCCATGACGCCCGACGCCGAAGACCACGGCCTGGGCGGCCAGATGATGGGTGACACCATCACGACGGAGCTGGCCCTGTCGCTGGGCCGCTCGGGTAGCCTCGGGCTGTCGGAAATGGTGGGCACGGCACTGGAGCGGCTCGGCGCCGGCCCGGCCGCAGCGGCGGAGGAGACCGTGCCGGTCGAGACCGCGCCATCGGCTCCGCTCCTCCCGGTCTCGGTGATGCCGGCCCTCACCGCCCCGCAGGCCGCCGTCACGTCACACTACGGCTGGCGGACCGACCCGCTCAACGGCCAGCACCGCTTCCACGCCGGGCAGGATCTGCGCGCGGCCTACGGGCAGGACGTGCGCGCCGCCACCGACGGCGTGGTGACGTTTGCCGGCGAGCAGTCCGGCTACGGCCTGGTCGTGGTGGTCAGCCACGCCAGCGGCCTCGAAACACGCTACGCGCACCTGTCGACCGCCGAGGTCGCCCAGGGCGATCGCGTCAATGCTGGCAGCGTAATTGCACGGTCCGGCAACAGCGGCCGCACGACTGGTCCCCACCTGCACTTCGAGGTGCGACACCAGGGCCAGCCGGTAGACCCGGCCCAGGTTGCGGGCCTGGTTTCGGTGATTGGGCCCATGGACACGGCAGCGGAGTGATTGCGTGGCAGGGCAGCCGGCTAAAGAATATCGGGAGGATGGCCGATTTCCTGACATATCGGCTCAGGCGACCCCGGGCACCGGCCCTGCTTGTGAAAGTGAAGGACGATGAAAATCGACACCAATCGGACCAACCTCGACTCGCTCGGCACCGTCAAGCCAGATGCCACCGACGCGGCGGCCCCCTCGTCTGCGACCCGGACCGGCCAGGCCGGGCGTACCGATGAAGTGCAGCTCTCGCCCGGCGTCCAGCTGGCCGGCGCCGCCGTCAAGGCTGCGGCTGGCGCGCCCGACGTCCGGCCCGCCGAGGTCGAGCGCGCCCGGGCGCTGCTCGAGTCCGGGAAGCTCGGCGCCGACCCCTACTCCCTGGCCGACGTGCTGATCGATCTCGCTGTGGGCGAGAAGTAGAGGGCGTCATGGGATCGTTCGACGCGACCGTTCGGCTCAACACCTCGCTCGACGAGGTGGCGGCGGCACTGGCAGCGCCGGACGCCGACGCGCTCCTGGCCGCCGAGGGCGGCCTGGCTTCGGCGCTGGCCGAACTGAGCGGTCCGATCACCGCCGATCCTGCCGACCGGGCGCGCCTGGCCACCGAGGTGGCCCGCGCCCGCGCCGCGCTGGCGCGGTGCCGCATCCTGGGGGCGGCCATGGCCGACACCGCCCGCATCGCCCTGGCCGCGCAGGGCGTCATGGCCGACTACAGCCGGTCGGGTGCACCCTCGGGCGCCGCCGGCGACTCCCGCGGGCGACGCCTGCGCACGAGGTTCTGATGTCGGGCCTGTTCAGCATCCTCACGATGACCTCACACGCCCTCGACGCCCAGCGCGCCGGGCTGAGCGTGACGGGCAACAACATCGCCAACCTCAACACCGAAGGCTACTCGCGCCGCGCGCTGCTGCTCGCCGAGTCGCTGATTGGCGGCGTGGAGGTCCAGGGCATCCGCGCCCGGCGCGACCTGCTGCTCGAGGCGCGCGTCCGCCAGGAGATACCCGCCGAGGCCCGCGAGGCGGCGCTGGCCGACTCGCTCAGCGTCGTCGAGACAGCACTCGGCCGGTCCGGGGAGTCCATCGACGGACGGCTGTCGGCCTTCTTCGACGGCTTCTCGGCCCTGGCTTCCGACCCGTCCTCCACGGTCGCCCGCGACGGCGTGCTGCAACAGGGCCGGCTGCTCGCCCGCTCGTTCAACGACATGGCCGCCAGGCTCACCTCGGCCCGCCGGGATGCCGACACCCAGGTTCGCTCCGGCGTCAACGAGGTCAACGCCCTCGCCACGCGCGTGGCTCGCCTCAACCAGGCCATCGGGGGCGCCATCGGCGGCGACGCCGAAGCCCTGCGCGACGAGCGCGAAGTGGCGCTCGAGCAGTTGGCCGAACTGGCCGATGTCTCGGTGCTTCACCGCGACGACGGCGCCGTGGACGTCTCCATCGCCGGCGGCCGGGCGCTGGTGGTCGGCGCGGACACCTATCAGGTGGAAGTCACCAGCACACCGCCCGCGGGGCTCGCGTCGCTGTCGATTGGCGGCGCGGACATCACGACCTCCATCGCGCGCGGCCGGCTGGCCGGTGCTCTCGACGCCCGCGACACGCGCCTGCCGGCCTACCAGGCCCGGCTCGACGAGCTCGCCTACGGCGTGGCTCAGTCGGTGAACACGGTGCACCAGGGCGGCTTCGACCTGAATGGCAACCCCGGCCAGGCCTTCTTCGCTCCGCTGGCTGGCGTGGCCGGCGCGGCCGCGGCCCTGCAGCTCGATGCCGCCATCGACGCCGATCCGACGCTCGTTGCCGCCTCCGGCACGGGCGCGCCCGGCGACAACCAGACGGCGCGCGCGCTGGCCGACCTGCGCGACACCCGCACCATGTCCGGGGGAACGTCGACCTTCAGCGAGAGCTGGGGACAGCTCGTCTACCGCGTGGGCAGCGACACACAGACGGCGCGAGCCGAACAGCAGAGTCGCCATGAGGTGGTCGCCCAGGTGGCGCGGCTGCGCGATCAGGTGTCGGGCGTCTCGCTCGACGAGGAATCCGCCAACATGCTCAAGTTCCAGCGGGCCTACGAAGCCAACGCCCGCTTCTTCTCCACGGTCAACACCGTCCTCGACTCCCTGATGAGCTTCGTCGGAGCCTCCTGATGCGCGTCACCTTCAGCAACCTGAACGACGGCGTCGCTTCCCTCAACGTGGCGGCGGCCGCCCTCGACCGCGCGCAGGACCAGTTGGCCACGGGCCGGCGCCTCCGTGCGGCGAGCGACGATCCGTCCGCGGCCGAGCGCGCCATTGGCAGCCGCACCGACATCGCCACCCTCGATGCCTACACGCGCGCCTCCGACTCGGCGGCCGCACGGCTGTCGGGCATGGACACCGCCCTCACCGACATCATCGAGCGCATTACCGAGGCCAAGGTGCGCACCGCCGGTGCGCGCGGCAGCCAGGCGACAATCGAGTCGCGCGAGGCGGCGGCGCTGGCTCTCGAAGGCATCCGCGATGCCGTGCTGGGCACCATCAACCTGTCGGTCGGCGGCACGTCGCTCTTCGCCGGCGCTCAGGCGCGCACCCACGCCTACGCGCGTGTGGCCGGCGTGTGGACCTACCAGGGCGATGCCGGCACCGTGGCCGTCGACATCGGCCAGAGCCGCACGGTCGCCACGGCGCGCAACGGCCAGGCCATCGTCCAGGGTACCGACCCAACGGACCTCTTCACGGTCATCGACGATCTGGCGGCGGCGATCCGCGCGGGCGACGATGCCGGGATGGCCGCGGGAGCGGCGGCGCTGGATCGCGCGTTCGACCGGGCCACACGGGCGCAGAGCCAGGTGGGTACCGATCTCAACGGCCTCGAGGAAGAACAGCGCCAACTCTCGAGCCTCAAGCTCGCGAGCCAGAAGCGGCTCTCGAAGGACGAGGACGCCGATCTCGCCAAGGCGGCCAGCGACCTCAGCCGCGCCGACACCGCATATCGCGCGGCGCTCGGCGCCATCAGCACCGCCGGGCGTGTCTCCCTGATGGATTTCCTGCGATGAGCGCGGCCTCCGCACTGGCCCGGTTCCCTCCCACAGCCGACGCGGCCGGTCCGGCCGTGCCCAATGCCGTCACCATGGTCGACGGCATGCCCGGCTTCGAGCGCTGCCGCCACTTCGTCGTCATGTCGTCGCCCGACCTGGAACCGCTCGCGCGCCTTCAGGGACTCGATGAGGCCGGCCCGTCGTTTCTGGCGCTCGACCCGCGGGTCGTCCTGCCGGAGTACGAGGCGGTGCTGCCGCCGGCCGACCGCCGACGGCTGGCCGCCGACGAGAACGACTCACTCCTGTGGCTCGCGCTGGTGCGCCTGGAGGGACGCCGCGTGCTCGTGAACATGCGGGCGCCGGTGGTCATCAACCCGCGACGGATGATTGGCCTGCAGGTCGTGCCGGCCGACAGCCCCTATTCCACGCACCACGAACTGCTGCTGGGGTGATCCCGTGCTGGTGTTCACCCGTAAACGGAACGAAGCCATCGTCATCGGCGACGGCATCGAGGTGCGCGTCCTTCGCGTCGGCAAGGACGGCGTGCGCCTGGGCATCGTCGCCCCAATCGAGGTGTCCGTCCACCGCCGCGAGATCTACGATGCGGTGTGCGCCGCCAACAAATCTGCCGCGTCGACCAACGCGATCGAGGCCACCGGCCTGGCCGCCCGCCTGCGGGCGCGGCTGTCCGCCCAGACCTCGCCTCACCGCGCCGCCCCGGCCCTGGCCGGGCCCGGCGCCTGAGTCCCGCGATGCAGGCGCGTGACTGGCGTGACGCCGACGACGCGGTCGTCGCCAACCTCTATGCTGGTGAACGGGCGCGATGGCACGACACGCTGTCGTGGGACACCTCGGCCATGTGGTCCGTCGTGGAAGCCGGCCGCCGGGCGGGCACCGTGGTGGGCGCCATCGCCCGCGACGTCCACGACGCGCCGGCCGGCTGGTGCTTCGCACTGCTCCAGGACGGCACCCTGCAGGTGGGCGGGTTCCTGGCGAATTCGACGGAGGCCACCGCGGCACTGCTCGAGACGCTGGCCGCCTCGGCCGACGGCCGCGCGGCGCGCCGCTGGCTCTGGTTCGGCTACTTCGATGCGCCGGGCCTGGACCAAGCCCTCGCGGCCCGCGGCACGCTGGCGCGATATGTGTACCTGCACTGCCGGCTCGCGGCCTGCGGTGGCCCGGAGCCCGGCCCCGGGGCTGCGAGACTGGTGCGGTCGTGGCGTGCCAGCGACGTCCGGCGCGTTCCGGCGCTGCTGGCCTCGGCCTACGCGCACGACAGTCTGAGCCGGCCCTTCGCGCCCTCGGGCTCAATCGACGAGTGGTGCGAGTATGCGGCGCTGCTGGTGGGCTCGGCCGGCTGCGGTGTGTTCGAGCCCGGCCTGAGCCTGGTGGCCGAGACCCGGGCCGATCACCTGGACGCGGCCGCAGTCATCACGCGCATCACGCCCGACACAGCCCACCTGGCGCAACTGGCCGTGCGGGCCGACGCGCAGGCCGCCGGTCTCGGGCGGACGCTGCTGCAGGTCGCCAAGACCAGGGCACGGGCCGCCGGATGCACGCAGCTCACGCTGCTGGTGCACGAGCAGAACCAGCGGGCGCGTCGCTTGTACGCGCAGGCCGGATTCGAGGAGGGCGCGACCTTCCTGTCCTCCGCCTGGGACGTGGATCAGCCGCGGACGTTCAAGAGCGACGCGCTCGCCACGGGCGGCGTCAATACGCGGCGGTAAGCCGCCAGCGTCGCTTCGCCGCACTCGAGATTGGCCCGCGCCGCCCGATGCGCGAGCTCGGCGTCGGCCAGCGCGCGCATCGACGCGCCATCGCTCTTGAGAATGGCGGCCACCAGGTCGGCGGCCGCCTGGCGCAAAGACATCACCTCCGGATAATCCGGCTGATCGACCAGGGCCTCGTCGGATTGCGAGGCCAGGAATGCCCGGACGTCGCGCAGGCCGGGTTCGATGGCGACCAGCAGGTGCGTCAGGCGATTCCGTGTGTCGGCCTCGGCGGCCAGCTGCTTGAAGTCGCGGCTCTCGCTGCCTTCCCGCTGCCTGTCGGCGACGTTCTGCAGCTGACGGAGCAACTCGATGCCCGTCTGCAGTCCGGCGCGATACTGCGCCAGCGCGTCGGCGACGTCCTGGCGGGTCACCGCGCCCGCTCCACGGGAGAAGCGCTGGACGGACCCGCGCCCGCGGCCACCGCCGCGTCTCCGGTCGGTCCCTGCGCGATCGACTGCCAGGCCTCGCGCAGCATCTCGAGCAGCCGCCGCACTTCATCCAGCGGGGCGGGGTCGTGGGTGACGGCGGCCGTGGTGATGCGCTCGGTCATGTAGTCGTACAACGCGTCCAGCGAGGAGGCGACCTCGCCGCCCTGCTGGATGTCGAGCGTACTCTGCAGCTGCGAGAGAATGGCGAGCAGGCGCGAGGTGGCGTCGCGACGCGCCCGGATGTCCTTGCGCGCCATCGCCTCGCGCGCCGAGGTGACGAATCGCAGTGCGCCGTCGTAGAGCATCACCACCAGTTCGAGCGGCGTGCGCGACTGCACCTCGGTCCGTCGATACGCGTTCAATCCCTGCTGCGTCATGCCCTCTCCTCCGCCACCGTTCGCCGCTGCCCACGCCCTCAGAGCGAGGCCCCGAATGCCGACAACGACCCGCTCTGGGTCTTGAGCAGCGACATCGCCTCGTCGGCGGCCGTGAACTCGCGCTGCAGCGCCAGACGTCGTGCGGCGAGCCGCTCCTGCATGCGGGCCATCTGGTCGTCCAGGCGGGTCATGCGCGAGGTGAGCTGTGTCTTCGCGCTGCTCACCAGCCCGTTGCCGCCGCTGTACTGTTGCAGGAGTGTTTCGATGCCGGCGAAGGCGCCGGGCGCGGCCGGGCCCGACCCGAGCAACGCCGCCACGTCGTCGAGGCCATGGGCGATGGCCGCGTCGAACTTCGCGGACTCGAGTTCCAGGGTGCCGTTCTGCTGGAGCTCGACGCCGATCTCGGCAAGACTCTGGAACGAGCCGGCATTGGGATAGGCGGTTGTCAGCGCGGAGCGCAGCGAGCTGCGAAGCTGCCGGAGCACCGGGTCCCGACCGATGCTCGACTGGTCGCCCTTGCCGGCCAGCGCCGACTGGTCGTTGGCGAACTTCACCAGGTCGTTGTACGCCGAGACGAACGACTCGAGCCTGGTCTTGAGCGCCGAAGGGTCGCTCGCCACGTCCACGACCACCGTGGCCGTCGGATCCTGACGGTAGAGCGTGACCGTCGTGCCGGGGACCACCGAGTCGAGGGTGTTGCTGGCGCTGGTGATGGGGATGTTGTTGACGGTGAGCTCGGCGTCGCTGGCGTCCACGGCATTGGCGCCAAAGGCCACGCCGCTGCCGCCGCTCAACCCGCTGGTCACCGCAAACGCATTGGCCTCTCCCGTGCTCTTGCCGGTCAGGACGAGCTGGAAGCTGCCAGGGGCCGACTGCACGACGGACGCCCGCGCCGGAGCATCGGCCGCCCCGTTGATGGCCGCCGCAAGCTGAGCCAGCGTCACGGGCCCGCTGAGCGTGATGGTTTCGCCCCCAATCGTGAGGGTGCCGCCGTCGGCCACGATGGTGGTGTCTGCATCGGGGACGGTGCTGGTGGAGGCGGTGACCTGTGCCCGGGCCAGCTGGCTCACGACGATGTCGTAGCGGCCTGGAACGGCGCCTGACCCAGCACTGACGCCCAGGGCGGTGGCATCGCTGGTCGTCGCCTTGAAGGACGCCGCGGCGCTGGCGCTCGAAAGGGCGTCGGATGCGGTTTCGAGGGCCGATACCCGGTTGGCCAGCAGATCGAGCGTCGTGACGCGAGAGCGCAGCGCGGTCTGCTGATCCTCTAGCGCCCGCAGCGGCTGACTTTCCTGCTGCATGATGCTGTTGAGGATGAGGTTGAAATCGATGTCGTTGAAACCGCTGAAGGTGATGCCAGACGCCACGTGCGCTCCTCATTCGCGGTGCCACGGGGAACCGCTCGCTGTCGTCTATGCCAGAAGCTTGCCAGCAGGCCCGGCGGGCGGAGACCGTATACCGGCTCTGCCCCCGGAAACCTGCCTCGCCCCGCGGAGCGGGGCAAGAAAATGCTGTCGGAAGCGAGGCTGCGCCGGGCGATGGCCCGAGGCGCAGCCCGCGAGGTGGTTACCGCAGCAGGGCGAGGACCGCACCGTTCGACTGGTTCGCCTGGGCCAGGGCCGCGATGCCGCTCTGCGTCAGGATGTTGAACCGCGTCAGGTTGGCCGACTCTTCCGCGATGTTCGCGTCGCGAATCCGACTCTCGGCCGCCTTGGTGCTCACGGCCTGCTGCGAGGCCAGGCTGATGGCGTACTGCAGGCGGTTCTGCAGGGTGCCGACTTCACCCTGCGTGGTGCCGAGGGTCGTCACCGCGGAGGCGATGGTCGAAACCGCCGTCGCCGCGTTGGCCGCCGACGACACGTCGAGCGCGCCCACGCCGAGCGATGTCGTCGTCACCTGGCTGATGGCGCCGCCGATGACGCCGTTGGCGCCGTCGCTGCTGACGAACACCGAGAACGCCTGGGCGGTGTCGAGACCCGCCACGGTCGCCTCACGGTCGATTTCCCCGAGCACGCTCTGGAACTCGGCGTCGAGAACGCTCCGGTCCACCGAGCTCGAGGACGAGGCCGACTGCGAAGCCAGCACCGACAGCCGATCGAGCAGCGTCGAGATGTTGTTGAGCGCGCCGTCCTGAATCTGCAACGTCGACAGGCCGTCGTTGGCGTTGCGGATCCCCTGGTTCAACACCGCCACGTTCGAGCGATAGGTGTTGGCCACCGCCAGACCGGCGGCATCGTCACCCGAGGTGTTGATGCGGAAGCCGCTCGAGAGGCGCTGCAGGGTCTTCGTGAGACCGAGGTTGGTGGCCGTCAGGTTGGCCTGAGCGTTGATCGCGGAGATGTTGCTGACGACTGAAAACGAAGCCATGGTGACTCACTCCATCCTTAGAGGTTGAGGCCGGCGTCCCTGCCGGCCCTTTTCGGGGGGAGGCGACCACCGCCGCCCCGCTTCACAGGGAGGTAATCGGGCACCCCGGCAGAAGCTTGAGGGCCCTCCGAACAAGTTGGCAAGCTTCTGGCTGTGAGGACGGCCGGGAGTGCACGGTATGAGCGAGTACCTGGTGAACGGGCAGCCACTGCCCCTCGAATCCGGCCGGAAAACGTGGGCTGAGTTACTGCACGGCGTCGACGCCCGGGCGGCGGCGCAGGGCGAAGTGGTGACGGCCGTCCGATTCCGGGGTGTCGACCAGCCGACATTCCGGGGTGCCGGAATCGACGGCACGGCCATCACCGAACTGGGGCGCGTCGAGATCGACACCATGCCCCGCGCCCGCCTGCTCAGAATGACACTCGGCACGGCCGGTCTCAGCGTGCCCGAAGTGGCCGCGGGCGCCAGCAGCGCCGCGGCGGCCTTCCGGCGCGGCGACCCCGCCGACGGCCACCGCCGGCTCTCGGCGCTGCTGGCCACGGTCCGTACCCTCGTCGAACTCACCTTGGCCTCGGCAGCGGCCGCGGGCACGGATTTGAGCGAACTGTCGTGCGGCACCGAGTCGGCCGCGGGTCTGCTCGGCGCGGCTAGCGTGGTGCTCGACAGTCTCGCGCAGCACCAGCGGGCCGGAGACTGGGTGGCCCTCGCCGACGGGCTCGAATACGACCTGGCCCCGGCACTCCTGCAGTGGGGCGTCGTCTTCGAAGTGATGCAGGAACGGTGCGCGGCATGAGCGTCCATCTCGAACACCCCTCGCCCGGCGTCGCCACGGTCACCCTGGGACCGGCCGGCCCGCGCCTCACCTATCGTACCGAGCCCGACACGCACCGCGTGACGGTGCACGACGACTTCGGCCGGCTGATGTTCGCCTTCGGCGGCCGTGGCTCTGGACCGGCCGCGCTCGACACACCGCTCGACCTCACGCTCGTGCGCCCGACCTTCTCGGGTGAACGGCTGCCGATGAGCGGACCCGATGCCGTCTGGCTCGCCGTGGCCGACTACGCCAACCGGCGCGTCCAGGTTTTCGAGCTCGACGGCGCCCACGTCGGCGCCATCGACCTCGCCGATCAGCCGGGTATCGGCGCGCCGTGCGGCCTCCGGTGGCGGTCGCCCCTCCTCGAGATCGAGGGCATCGAGGGCGCGCGCGCTCACATCTATCTCAGTGCCGCGCTTCTCTGCAGCATGGGCCCTGTGGGCCCGACCGCGCGCCTGCCGCGCGAGTGGCGGCCGGCCAACGCCCTGGTGAACTGACCGTGGCGACGACGAGCCTGCCTGCACCCGCCGCGACGGTCGTGCCGTTCGCTCCCCCGGCTATCGGCCAGGACGAGATCGATGGGGTCGTAGCGGCCCTGCGCTCGGGCTGGCTGTCGACGGGTCCGCGCGTGCAGGAGTTCGAGCAGGCCTTTGCGGCCTACACGGGCGCGTCCTACGCGGTAGCCGTCAACTCGTGCACGGCCGCCCTCCACCTCGCACTGCTGGCCGCCGGCATCGGCCCAGGTGACGAGGTCGTCACGACGCCGCTCACCTTCTGCGCTACCGCCAACGTCGTCCTGCATACCGGCGCCACGCCGTGCTTCGCGGACATCGATCCCGACACGTGGAACCTGTCGCCCCGGGCGGCCGAAGCGGCCCTCACCGCGCGGGCGCGCGGGATTATTCCGGTGCACTACGCCGGCCGTCCCGCCGACGTGGACGCCTTCGCGGCCCTGGGCGCCGCGCATGGCCTCACGGTGATCGAAGACGCCGCCCACGCCGTCGAAGCCGTGGCCGGCGGCCGCAAGATCGGCACGACGGCCGACTACACGTGCTTCAGCTTCTACGCCACCAAGAACCTGACGACGGGCGAGGGCGGGATGCTGACGACCGCATCGGACGAGGGCGCGCGCTTTGCCCGCATCGCCGGACTGCACGGCATGAGCCGCGACGCCTGGGCGCGCTACGGCCCATCGGGCTCGCCGCATTACGACGTCGTGATGCCGGGCTTCAAGTACAACATGATGGATCTGCAGGCCGCGATCGGCCTGCAGCAACTGTCCGCCATCAACCGCCGCCTGGCGCACCGCGAAGCGGTCTGGCGGATGTACGACGAAGGCCTGGCCCAGCTGCCCGTGCGTCGTCCGGCGCCGGTGGCGCCGGGCGACGTCCACGGGCGGCACCTCTACACCATCCTGGTCACGCCCGATTCCGGCTGGACCCGCGACGAGTTGGTCGCGGCCCTGTCCGCCCGTGGCATCACCACGAGCGTCCACTTCCGCGCGCTGCACCTGCACCCGTACTACGCCGAGCGGTTCGGCTTTCGGCGCGGGCAGTTCCCCGCCGCCGAGCTGGTCTCCGACTCGGTCATCTCGCTGCCACTATCGGGTGCGATGTCCGAGTCCGACGCCCTGCGCGTCGTCGAGACGCTACGGCATCTGGTGCTGAAGGACTGAGGCCGGGTATGACGCGCTCCCCACTCGGCACCGTCGTGTTCTGCGCCGCAGCCGGACCGCGCCTGGGCTTCGGCCATCTGGTGCGGTGCCGTTCGCTGGCGCGGGCGCTCGGCGTCGAACTGGTCATGGCGCTGCGCGGCAGCCGGCGCACACGCGAGCGCGCCGCCGCGCTGGGGAGCCGACTGGTCGACGTGAGTAGCGGCGCCGCCCTGCGCGCCGTGGGGCCGTCGCTGATGGTGATTGACGATCCATCGGCACCCGAGGCCGAACGCTGGCTCCGCCGCGCCCGCCGGGCCGGTGTGCCCGTGGCCACCGTGCACGACGTGGGGCTGGCCTACGTCGCTTCGGATCTCGTGATTGATGGGAGCGTGCGGGCGGGCGCCGCGCCGGCCGGATCGGACATGCTGGCCGGTCCCGCCTACGCGATTCTCGATCCGGCGCTCGATCGCGCACGCAGGATCGTACGCAAACCGGACCCGGCCCGCCTGCTGATCGCGCTCGGTGGCGGCCATCACGTGCGCGCGGCGGCCGCGCACCTGTCAGCGGCCCTGACCCGTCGGCTGCCGCACGCCGACCTCCGCATTGCACGCGGCTTCGCGCCGGCCCGCGCGCGGCCGGCGCTCTCCCGCGGCACCTGGATCGATGCGCCCGACGGGCTGGCCGCGGAACTGGCCGAGGCCAGCGTGGCCATCGTCGCCGGCGGCGTGACGTTGTACGAGGCCTGTGCGCTCGGAGTCCCCGCCGTGGCTCTGGCCGTCACGGCCGCGCAGCAGCAGACCATTCGTGCCATGGCCCGCCACGGCGCGGTCATCGACGGCGCCGGGCCACCGCTCGACCGCGAGCGCTGCGACAAGGTGGCCGAAGCCGTGATTCATCTGTTGACCAACCGCGAGCGGCGCACGCGGCAGGCCAGGGTGGCCCGAAGGCTCGTGGATGCCCGGGGCGCGCATCGCGTGGCCCATCGGCTCCGGGCGCTCGCCCGCCGTCGCGGCCTCGAACCAACGAGAACGGGAGGGCGTCGTGCCTCATGACGGGCGCGCCGTGCTATTCGATCTCGACGACACGCTGTACCCGCGGCAGCGGTTCGTGCTGAGCGGGTTCGCCGCCGTGGCGCGGTTCGTCGAGCGCCACTGGCACGTCTCCGCGCGCACGGCCTTCGCGGTACTCACGCGCGCGTTTCGCACCGAGCGCGGCCGCGAGCTGCAGGCGCTGGCGGGCCACTGCGGCATGCCCGCCGCGCTGGTGCCGCAGATGGTGGACGTCATCCGGGAGCACGAACCGCGCCTGCGCCTGCCGCGCGCGTCGGTGCGGGCACTCGACGCGCTACGCGAGGGATGGCGCCTTGGCGTGGTGACCAACGGACCGCCCGATATCCAAGCGCGCAAGGTGGATGCGCTCGGCCTGATGCCACGCGTCGATGTCGTGGTCTACGCGCACGCGACCGGAACCGGCGCTGGCAAGCCCGACCGCGCGGCATTTCTCGAAGCCGCCCGGCGGCTGGGCGTGCCCCCCGCCCGCGCGGTGTTCGTCGGCGACGACCCGGTGACCGACATCGCGGGTGCACGGCAAGTGGGCATGCCCACCATCCGGGTCGTGCGCCCGGGAGAACAGGTCTGGGAGGCGGCCATTGGGGCCGATGCGGTGATCGAGTCGATGGACGAGGTGCCGGAGACGGCGGCCGGGTTGATCGACGGACGGAGGGCTCATGTCGTTTGAGGGACGCAGCTTCGAAATTGGCCATCACACGATCGGCGCGGCCGAGCGGCTGTTCGTCATCGCCGAGATCGGGCTCAACCATGGGGGCTCGCTCGAACGGGCCCTCACGCTGGTGGACGCGGCGGCCGCCGCCGGGGCCACCGCCGTCAAGCTGCAAACGGTCGAGGCCGCGGCTTTGGTTTCCACCGACGCTCCGGCGCCGGCACACGTCAACGCCCGCTCGATGGTGGAGTTCTTCTCGCAGTTCGAGCTGGACGAGGCTGCGCACCGCGCCGTCGTCGCCCGGGCCCGCGAACGCGGGTTGGCCGTGGTGGCGACGCCGCTCTCCGAAGCCTCGGTGGATCTGCTGGAGCGCATCGGCATCGACGCCTTCAAGATCGCGAGCGGCGACCTCACCTGGCCCGGCCTCATCACGCGTGCGGCGCGCACGCGTCGGCCGATGGTCATCTCCACCGGCATGGCGGACCTGCACGAAGTGGCGCGCGCCATCTCGTGGGCGCGCGAGGGCGGCGCCGCCGGGGTGGCCCTGCTCCACACCGTGTCGGCTTATCCGACGCCGATTGGCAGCGAGAACCTGCGCGCCATCGGTACCCTGGGCCGCACGTTCGGGCTGCCCGTGGGCCTGTCCGACCACGGCGCCGATGGCTTCTCGCTGCCGCTGGCCGTGGCCCTCGGCGCCTCGATCTACGAGCGCCACCTGATGCTGCACGACAACGACCAGGTCGTGGACGCGCCCGTGTCCTCCACACCCACGGCGCTGGCCGCGCTGGTGCGGGCGGCCGAGCGCACGCACGCGGCGCTCGGCAGCGGCCAGAAGACCTGCGCCCGCGCCGAGCGGGCGAACCGGATACCGAGCCGCCGCGCGCTCTACGCCACGCGCGCGCTGTCGGCCGGCCATCGCGTCCAGGCCGGCGACGTCATTGCGCTCCGCCCCGGCGCCGGGCTGCCGGCCGACCGCGAGGTCGATCTGATCGGACGCGTCCTGCCACGCGATCTCCCCGCCGGGGCGCCGTTTCTCGAGGGCGACCTCATCGTCAGAGATGCCGAGGCCGCTCGTGTCGCCTAACATCCTCATCACCGCCGCGTCCCGGCGCGTGCCGCTCGTGCGAGCGTTCCAGCAGGCGCTGACCGGCACCGGGCAGGGTGGCCGGGTCGTCGTCACCGACGTCAACCCGCTGTCGCCAGCCGTGTATGCGGCCGACCGGGCGTTCCGCGTCCCCTTCGCCAGCGACCCGAGCTACATCGATACCGTGCTGGCCATCGCGCTGGCCGAAGGCATCGGGCTGGTCGTGCCCACCATCGACGACGAGCTGCCGGTATTCGGCCGGGCGCTGGATCGATTCGCCGGGCACGGCATCCGGGTGGCGGTGTCCTCGCCGGACACCACCGAGTTGTGCAACGACAAGTACGGCACCTGCCGTACGCTTGCGGCCCACGGAATCGACGCGGCGTCGTCGTGGCTCGCCGGCGAACTGCCCGCCGATCTGCCCTTCCCGCTGTTCATCAAGCCCCGGCGTGGCCGAGGCAGCATCGGCGCTCACGCCGTGCGGAACCAGCGCGAGCTGGACTTCTTTCTCGACTACGTGAGCGACCCGGTCGTACAGGGTTACCTGGACGGACCCGAATTCACCATCGATCTGCTGTGCGACTTCTCGGGACGTCCTGTGTCGGTCGTTCCCCGGCGCCGCGAGGTCATCCGGGCGGGCGTCATCGACCGCGGCTGCACCGTGCGGGACCAGCGTCTCATCGACCTGGCCCTGGCCTGCGCCGGCGTCCTCCCCCTGGTAGGCGCGGTGAACATCCAGTGCCGCATGGTGGACGGCCGGCCGGTCGTCTTCGAGATCAACCCGCGCTTTTCCGGCGGCATCCCGCTCACCATCGCGGCGGGCGCCGACTTCCCCCGCATGCTGATCGACCTGGCGCGCGGCCGGACCGTACGGCCGGCGATCGGCCGCTTCCGCGATCGGCTCTGGATGACGAGTTTTGAGACGTCGATCTTCGTGGACGAGGCGCAGATTGTGCTGCCGGCCCACCAGCCCGCCGCGGCGGTGGAGGCCGTCGCATGACCCGCGCGGCCATCGTGCTCCAAGCACGGATGGGCTCGGAGCGGCTGCCCGGTAAGGTGCTGGCCCAGGTGGGCGAGCGCCCCATCCTGGTGCACTGTCTCACGCGCCTGGCCGAGCGATCGGGCCTCCCCGTGATTGTCGCGACCACCGATCGTCCGGAGGACGATGTCTTGTGCCGTACGGCAGCGGAGCTGGGCGCCCCCGTGATCCGCGGCTCGAGCGATGACGTGCTGGCGCGTTACGTCCTGGCCGTTTCCACCTTCGGCCTGACCCACGTCGTGCGGGCCACCGCCGACAACCCGGCCGTGGATCTCGACGGGCCACGGCGCACGCTCGGGCTGCTGCGCCGCACGGGCGTGGGCTACGTCGCCGAATTCGGCCTGCCGGTCGGCGCGGCCGTCGAAGCCTGTACGGCCGAAGCGCTGTGCTTCGCCCATCACACCACCAGCGACGCGTACGACCGCGAACACGTGACGTCGTTTCTGCGCCGCGACCGGCGCGTGGCCTCGCTCCAGGCGCTGGCGCCCACGCCGCTTCGGCGGGCCGACATCCGCCTGACCGTGGATCGCACCGATGACCTCGCCGCGATTCGGGACATCTTCGACGCGATTGGGACGCAGGCTCCGAGAGCGCCTCTCACGGCTTTCATCGAGGCCGCCGATCGCGTGCGGGCGCGCCAACTGGTGCACGGAGCGCTCGGGCGATGATCCCGAGTCCCAAGCCGAGCCGCGACCTGGCCGCCATCGGCAGCGTCGGACTCATCGCGGCCGTGATGGTGCTGGCGCAGGTGGCCGAGGGCGGGCACGTGCGGGCGTTACTGCAGCCCACGGCCGCGCTGGTCGTCTTCGGCGGGTCGGCCGCGGCGCTGCTCCTCAGCTTTCCTCTGGCCCAGTTGCGGCGCACGGCCACCGCTGTGGGCAAGGCGTTCCGCCGCATTCCCAAGCAGGATCGGGCGCTCGTGGCCCGATTCGAGCAATACGCGGTACGCGTGCGGCGCCGCGGCCCGGCCGCCCTCGAACCCGAGATCACGGCCGTGGACGACCCGTTCCTGTCACGCGCCCTGGGACTGGTCGTGGATGGCGTGGACGCGCACGAGATCCGCCGCGCCCTCACCACTTTCAACCGCGCCGCCGAAGAGGCGGACGAGGAGTCCGCGGTCGTGCTCGAAACGGCTGCCGGCTACGCGCCGACGCTGGGCATCCTGGGCGCGGTGCTGGGGCTCATCCGCGTGATGGAGAACCTGGCGACCCCGGCGGCCGTGGGCGCGGGCATTGCCGTCGCGTTCGTCGCCACGGTGTACGGCGTGGGCTCGGCCAATCTCGTACTCTTGCCGCTGGCCTCGCGGCTGCGCGCGCTCAGCCGCCAGTCGGCCGTCGAGCGCGAGCTCATCACCGAGGGCGCCGTGGTGCTGCAGAAGGCGCTGCACCCGCGCATTGTCGAGGCGCACCTGGGCGGGTTCATCCGGCAGCAGCCCTCGCGGACAAAAGAAGGCGCCGCGTGAGGCCGCCCCGACGCACCGGCCGGCCGCCATCCCACGATCGATGGCTGATTCCGTACGCCGACTTCGTCACGCTGCTCTTTGCCTTCTTCACGGCGCTCTACGCCGTGACCGCGGTGGACGCCACGCGGCTGCCCGGCATCGCCGAGGGGCTGCGCGCGGCGGTCGGCGCCAGCGCCCTGACCTCGCCCGGCTCGGACGCTGGTGTCCTGCCGGGCGGTGACGCGCTCCTCACGCCCGAGCCGCCCCCGCAGCTCCACGCGCGTGAGACGATCGAGCGCGAGCTTCGGGAAGACCTCGCCGCCGAGCGGCTCGAGCTGGTCGAAGATCGCCGGGGCCTGGTGCTCGCGGTACCCGAAGCCTTCTCGTTCGAGACCGGTCGCGCGGATCTGTCCGGGGCGGCTGCCGGGCTCATGGGGCGCGTGGCGGGTGTGCTCGAGACGCTACCCAACGCCGTGCGCATCGAGGGCCACACCGACAACACGCCCATTCACACGCCGCGCTTTACGTCCAATTGGGACCTTTCCACGGCACGCGCCACTGAAGTGGTGGCCTTCTTCATCGATTCGGGCCTCATGCCCGATCGGCTGTCGGCCGCCGGCTACTCCGAATATCACCCGCGCGCCGGCAACGACACGCCCGAGGGTCGGGCCCGCAACCGCCGCGTGGACATCATCATCCTGAACGAAGCGACGCGCGCCTCCGAGGAACCTGCCGCGACGGGGGCGGTACCATGACGCCCCTCACGGATCGTGACATCGAAGCCATCCTGGGCCGCCCGGTCTGTCGCCTGCTGACCGCGGCCGACCGGCGTGCCTTCGCGGGCCGGCGGGTGCTCATCACCGGCGCCGGCGGCTCCATCGGATCGGAGCTGGCGCGCCAGGTTGCCGCCTGCGCGCCCGCGCGCCTCACGCTCATCGATCACGCGGAGCTCAACCTGTTCCAGATCGAGCAGGAACTGGCGCGCGTGGCGCCCGCCGTGCCGTTGGACGTCGTGCTCGCCGACGTCGCGCACACCAACCTCGAGCCCGTGGTCCAGGCCGCCCGGCCGGATGTCGTCTATCATGCGGCCGCCTACAAGCACGTCACCATGGTCGAGCGAGCCGTGTGCGCGGCCGCCGACACCAACGTGCTGGGGACGGCGGCGGTGGTGGATGCCGCGTCGAGAAGCGGCGCGCGCTTCGTACTGATCTCGTCGGACAAGGCCTCGCGTCCGCACAGCGTGATGGGTGCCACCAAGCGGCTCTCCGAGCTCACGGTGATGGCCCGCGCCGACAAGGCCTTCCAGCCCATCGTCGTGCGCTTCGGCAACGTGCTCGGTAGCAGCGGCAGCGTGCTGCAGCTCATGCGCGATGCGATTCGACAGGGCCGGCCCGTGCCGATCACCGATCCCGATGCCACGCGCTACTTCATGTCGGCGGGCGAGGCCGTATCTCTGGTGATGAAGGCCACCTTGCTGTCGCGCGGGGCCGAGACCTACTGGCTCGACATGGGCCAGCCCGTGCGGATCGGCGACATCGCCGCGCGCGTGCTCGCCCTGGAGGCAGAGGCCGGTCACCCGCCTACCCCCGTTGCGGTCATCGGGCTCCGGCCGGGTGAGAAACTCCGCGAGGAGCTCACGACGCAGGGCCTGCGCATGTGTCGCACGCGGCATCGACGCATCTGGGTGGCGCGGCAGCGGGCCGGCGCCGGCGCCCGTGTCCGACTGACCGAGCACCAGTTGAGGCGGCACGTGACCAACGGCGATGCGCTCGGCGCGCTCGGCGCCCTGGCCGCGGCCGTTCCCGAGTTCCTGGTGAGCGAGACGGCGTGGGCCATGGCGCGCAGCCAGTCGCTGCACATCGAGGAACAGGGCAGCCGGCCGGCGGCGGCCGAACGGGCAAGCTAGCCATGCGTATCCTCCACCTCACGACGTTCCTTCAGGGAGGCGCGGGCCTGGCCATCACGTCGCTCGCTTCGGCGCAGGCCCGCGCGGGTCACGCCGTGACGGTACTGACCTCCGGCACCGGCGTGCCCGGCTACGGGAACTACCCCGCCTATCTCGGCGCGCTTGCGGCCGCCGGTGTCCGCACCGCCGTCGTCGACTCGCTCTTCGATCGGCGTCCCGAGGCCCACGCCCCGGTGGCGCGCTGCCTGGACGTGGACCTGGGCGGCGCCGCGGCCTTCGATCTGCTGCACGCGCACGCCGCCGTGCCGTCGGCGCTCGCTCGCGCAGCGGTGCGGCGGGCATCGCGGCGCGTGCCCGTGGTGCAGACCATGCACGGGTGGGGCCTGTCGAAGACGCCGGCACAGGCCGCCCACGACGTGGCGGCCATGAATCAGGTGAACCGGCTCGTCGTGCCGGCCCACACCTCGGCCACGCTGCTGGCGTCGCTCGGCGTCGAGTCGCGCCACGTGGCCGTCGTGCCCTACGGCGTCGCGCCGGCGAGTCATCCGGGCGTGAGCGACCTCCACCTGCATCGCCTGCGGGAATGGCGCCGCCGCGGCGATCTCATCATCTGCTGCATCGGGACCCTGGGTGCGAGGAAGAACCAGGCGCTGCTCGTGGACGCCCTGGCGCTGCTGCCGCGGGCGGCGGCCGTCCACGCCGTCTTCATCGGCGACGGACCGGCCGAGCCGTTGTACATCCGCGCCGCGATTCGCGGCGTCGCCGGCCGCGTGCACGTGCTCGGTTACCAACCCGACGCGCGGCGCTACCTGGGCGAGTCGCACCTGCTGGTGCTGCCGTCGCACAGCGAGGGCCAGCCCCTGGCCGTGCTCGAAGCCTTCTGTGACGGCGTCCCCGTGGTCGCGAGCCGCATTCCCGAGCTCGCCGAGCTCGTGGACGACGGCCGCACGGGATGGCTCTTCGACGCCGACGACGCCGACGCGCTGGCCGCCACGCTCGCCGAAGCGGCTCGCTCACCCGGCCTAGCCCGCGCGGTGGCCGCGCGCGCACGGGCCACCTATCAGGATCGGTTCACCGTCGATCGGATGGTGGACGGCTACATGCACGAGTACGCGAGGGCCTCATGATCGCCGAGACGTCCACGAACCGTTACGCCAGCGACTGGAATACCTACAGCGCCGCCTGGGACGATCAGTACGGCCGCCGCTATCGCCACCTCGGCGACGAGTGGTGCGACGACGGCACGGCCGACCGCGCGCACGAGCGTCGGGTGCTCGGCCTGACCGAGCCGTGGCTGAGACCGGGCACGCGGGCCCTGGAGATTGGCCCCGGCGGCGGCAAATGGACCGTCCGGCTGGCGCCGCTGGTCACGTCGCTGGTCGTCTTCGACGTGGCCGAAGCGATGCTCCATCGCACCAGGGCGCGCTTGGCGGCCGAGGGCATCCAGAACGTCTCGTTTGCGCTCGGCGACGGCGACGGCCTGACCGGGATTGCCGACGAGTCGCTCGATCTCGTGTTCAGCTACGACGTGTTCGTGCACATCGCCCTCGAGGACACAGTGGCCTACATCGACGAGGTAGCGCGCGTGCTGGCGCCGGGCGGCGTGGCCATTCTGCACCACGCAGTCGCCGAGACGTCGGCCTCGTGGGACCGCATCGAGTCGCACAATAACTGGTACCGCGACCCCTCCCACACGCTGGGGCAGTACTACTACCACAGCCGCGAGGGCCTGCGTCGCGCCTACGAGCGCGCCGGCTTCGAGATCGTCGAATCGTGGGACTCGTACTGCACGGCCGTCTTCACCGTGCGCAAGCCGGTGACGAGCCTCGTCCCGCGGATGGAGCGCGCGCTCCGTCAGGCCGCCGTGGCGAGCACACCGGAAGCGCTGCGCGACGCGACCGACGCCTTCGAGTGCGCCGTCGACGACGCGCGGCGCGAGCTGACGCCGCTGGTGGCGTCGCTGGAGGGCACCACCCCGGGCCTGCGGCGCTACTCGATTCTGCAACGGATGCGGCGTCTCTTCCGCTGACGCGGATGGCCTCGTTCGGTCCCATCCCCGAGCGGCGATTGGGCTTCCCTCCGCCCGTCCTCTGCCTCAGGCCCCGCCATCGACCGCCCGCCCCCCCCCCC
>Ga0209476_10000380_pt1 | contig 30102 bp, 20 predicted proteins | sample KloWWTrecipitate_FD_187179 | JGI IMG/M metagenome (GOLD analysis project Ga0209476, IMG submission 187179) | Active sludge microbial communities from Klosterneuburg, Austria, studying microevolution and ecology of nitrifiers - Klosterneuburg... | ecosystem: Engineered > WWTP > Aerobic digester... | reverse complement strand
TTGGCCATACCTGGGCCAACGTGATCATGGGCACGCTGTCGGCGATCGTGGACAATATTCCGATCATGTACGCGGTGCTGCAGATGAGCCCGCCGATGGACCACGGCCAGTGGCTGCTGATCACCCTCACCTGCGGCGTGGGCGGCAGCATGCTGAGCGTGGGTTCCGCCGCCGGCGTGGCCCTGATGGGCGTGTCGAAGGGCCATTACACCTTCTTCAGCCACCTGCGCTGGACCTGGGCGGTGGCACTGGGCTATGCGGCGGCGATCGCGGTGCACCTGTACTGGAACGCCGCATATTTCACCAACGGCGTCTGGCGCTGAGCCGGCGAGCCGGGCCGCCATGCCACTCGAACTGCTGGTCGTCCTCGCGCTGATCCTCTTCAACGGCTTCTTCGCCCTGTCGGAGATGGCCGTGATGACCTCGCGCAAGAGCCGCCTGCGCCAGCAGGCCAAGGAGAGCGCGCGGGCGCGCGCCGCGCTCGAGCTGGCCGAGCAGCCCGAGCGCTTCCTGTCCTCGGTCCAGGTCTGGATCACGATGCTGGGCATCCTCACCGGCTTCTTCGGCGGCGAGGCGCTGGCGAGCGGGCTGGAGGGCTGGCTGCGGCAGTTCGACCCGCTCGCGCGCTATGCCCACGGCATCTCGATCGCGCTGAGCCTGGGCCTGATCACGATCTTCTCGGTAGTGCTGGGCGAACTGGTGCCCAAGCGCCTGGGCATCCTCGCGCCGGAACGGCTCGCCACGCTGGTGGCGGCGCCGATGCGCGTGCTGACCATCGCGGCGATGCCGGCGGTGGTGCTGCTGGCCTGGATGACGCGCCTGCTGCTGCGCCTGCTGGGCGTCAAGCAGACCAACGAGCAGGCCGTGACCGAGGAGGAGATCAAGCTGCTGGTGGCCGAGGGCGCCGAGCAGGGCGTGATCGACGCCGACGAGCGCAACCTGGTCAACCGCGCGCTCTCGTTCGGGGATCGCACCGTCGAGGGACTGATGACGCCGCGCGGCGAGATCGCCTGGCTCGACACCACGCTGCCGCTGGAGGAAAACCTGGCGCGCATCCGCGCCACGCCCTATACGCGCTACCCGGTCCGGCGCGGCTCCGACCAGGACGTGGCCGGCGTGCTGCACGTGCGCAGCCTGAGCAACGCGCTGATGGGCGGCAAGGTCGAACCGTTCCGGACGCTGGCGCCGGCGCTGTTCGTGCCCGAGACCGCGCGCGCCCTCGGCACGCTGGAGAAGCTGCGCGATTCCGAGGCCGGCCTCGCGCTGGCGGTGGACGAGTACGGCGAGATCACCGGTCTCGTCACCCTCAACGATCTCCTCAAGTCGGTGTTCGGCCGCTTCGCCCAGGCCACCGAGGCCGGCGAGCCGCACGTGGTGCAGCGCTCCGACGGCAGCTGGCTGGTCGATGGCCGCCTCGCGATCGACGACCTCAAGGAACTGCTGGGCGTGGCCCAGCTCGCCGGCGAGAGCGACGAGGATTTCCGCACCGCCGCCGGCATGATCACCGCGCGCTTCGGCCGCATCCCCCAGGTCGGCGAGCATTTCACCCACGCCGGCTACCGCTTCGAGGTCGTCGACCTCGATGGCGCGCGCATCGACAAGCTCCTGGTCCAGCGCGTGATGCCGCCGGAACCGGACAACCTGGTCTGAGCGCGGTGGCTGCGCGGATGCGACCCGAGTCCACGCCCGAGCGCACCTCCGCCCTGCTCGAACGGATCGCGCGCGAGGACGGGCACCCCGACATCTCGCTCGGCGAACTGCTCGACCGCTTCGATGGCCGCGCCTTCGGCGTGCTGGTGGTGATCGCCACGCTGCCGGCCTTCCTGCCCACGCCGATCGGGGCCGGCGCGATCGCCGGCCCGCTGGTCGTGCTGCTCGGCCTGCAGATGGCGTGGGGGCTGCAGCATCCGTGGCTGCCACGGTGGCTGCGGCGGCGCAGCTTCGCGCGCGCGCGCATCGCGCGTTTCCTCGACCGGCTCGGCGACGGCATGGCGCGGGTCGAGCGCCTGTGCCGGCCGCGCGCGCCGCTGATGCTCGAAGGCGCCGGATGGCGCCTGACCGGCGCCCTGATGGCGCTGCATGGCGTCGCCCTCAGCCTGCCGGTGCCGCTGACCAACTATCCCTTCGGCTTCGTGCTGGTGATGCTGGCGATCGCGCTGGTCGAGCGCGATGGCGCGCTGGTGGCGATCTGCTGGGCCCTGATGCTGGCCTGCGTCGGCGTGGTGGCCGCGCTCGGCGACGCCATCATCGAGACCCTGCAGCGCTACGCCGGCTGAGCTCGTCGACTGCAGGGGGCTTCGGTCGCGACCGGCGCCTATCGCGCGCAGAGCGCGCTCCTACAGGGCAGGCGCTGTAGGAGCGCGCTCTGCGCGCGATAGGCGCTGGTCGGGCCGGAAGCCATCCGCCAAGCCGGGCACAGCGTCGTCGCTCAGACCTTGAGCAGCTGCTTGCCGAAGTTGGCCCCGGTGTAGACCCGGCGCAGGGCTTCCGGAAAATGCTCCAGGCCCTCGACCACGTCGATCCGGCTCTTGAGCTTGCCGGCCTGGACCCACGGTGCCATCGCCGCCACCGCCTCGGCCGCGCGGTCGAGGTAGTCGATGATCACGAAGCCCTCCATGCGGCCGCGCGCCGAGATCAGCGACAGGTAGTTGGCCGGGCCGCGGGCCTCGCCGGTGGCGTTGTATTGCGAGATCCCGCCGCAGAGCACGATGCGCGCGTGCAGGCGCAGGCGCTTGAGCACGGCATCGAGGATCTCGCCGCCGACGTTGTCGAAGTACACGTCGATGCCGTCCGGGCACAGGGACTTGAGCGCATCGCCGACCTTCTCGTGCTTGTAGTCGATGACCCCGTCGGCGCCGAGCTCGTCGCGCACGAAGGCGCACTTCGCCGCGCCCCCGGCGATGCCGATCACGCGGCAGCCGAGGATCTTGCCGATCTGGACCACCGTGGAACCCACGGCCCCGGCGGCCGCCGACACCACCAGGGTTTCGCCCGCCTTGGGCTTGCCGATCTCGCCCAGGCCGAAGTACGCCGTGAGGCCGGTGCCGCCGAAGATGCTCAGCGCCCAGGCTGGATCCGGCAGTTGTTTCGGATCGAAGGCCCGCAGCCCCTTGCCATCGCTGAGCAGGCCGTCCTGCACGCCGAGCATGCCGCTGACCCAGGCGCCGACCGCGAAGCGCGGATGGCGCGACGCCACGACCTCGCCGATCGCCGAGGCCCGCATCACGTCGCCCAGCGGCACCGGCGGCCAGTACGACTTCTGCTCGGTCATCCACACCCGCATCGCGGGATCGATCGAGACGTAGCGCACGGCGACCAGGAACTGGCCCTCGCCCGGCGCCGCGAGCGTGGAACTGCGCAGCTCGAAGTCGCCATCCTTGGGCAGGCCCTCGGGACGGGCCACGAGGTGCAGGGCGCGGTGGGCGGTCATGGCGGGCTCCAGCGACGGGGAATGCGCGATCTTACGCCGCCAGCGGTCGACGCCGTGTCGCCACCGCGGGGATGCGGCGGCAGCGCCACGCGACCATCGATCAGTCGTCGGCCCCGGCCGCAACCCGCTCGGGCTGCTCGAGGACCTCGAGCAGGTCCCCCTGCTTCATCGGGTAGCCGAACCAGTAGCCCTGGCCGAGGTCGCACTGCAGGTTGCGCAGGACCTCGAGCTGGGCCCCGCTCTCGATGCCCTCCGCGACCGCGGGGATCCCCAGCGAGGTCGCCAGGGCGATGATGGCATGGGTGAGCGCGAGGTCGTCGCGATCGGTCAGCAGGTCCTGGGTGAAGCTGCGGTCGATCTTGACCCCGTCGACCGGAACCCGGCGCAGGTGCGAGAGACCCGAGAAGCCGGTGCCGAAGTCGTCGAGCCAGATGCGGATGCCGCTCTGGCGCAGATCGGCCAGCGTGTTCAGGGCCAGCGGCTGGTCGTCGAGCAGGGCGCTCTCGGTGAGCTCCACGTGCAGGCGGGTCGCGGGTAGCCCGGTATCGCGCAATACCGCCGCAACCTCGGCGGTGAGGCCGGGCTGGCGCAACTGGCGCACCGAGACGTTGACCGAGACGAACAGCGGCTCGCCGCCGACCAGCGGCCAGGCGAGCGCATCGGCGCAGGCGCGGCGCATGACGAAATGGCCGATCTCGCCGATCAGGCCGAAGTCCTCGGCGATGCCGATGAACAGTGCGGTGGGCACCAGCCCGCGCTGCGGGTGGTGCCAGCGCAGCAGCGCCTCGACCCCGGCGACGCGGTCGCGTGCCAGGTCCACGATCGGCTGGTAGTGGACCTCGAGCTGCGTGGTCCCGATCGCGGCGCGCAGGTCCTGCTCGAGCATCAGCCGGTCCTCGGCGACCCGGGTCATGTAGTTGGTGAAGAAGCGGTAGCAGTTCTTGCCGTGCACCTTGGCCTGGTACATGGCGATGTCGCCGTTCTTGAGCAGCTGCTGCGCATCCTCGGCGTCGTCGGGGAACAGGGTGATGCCGATGCTGGCATTGAGGTACACCGGCCGCCCCGCGGCGGTCAGCGGGTCGCGCACCGCTTCGAGCACGCGGTCGGCGAGCCGGCTGGCGCGCACGCGCACCTCGCCGCCGACCAGCAGCGCCACGAACTCGTCGCCGCCGAAACGGGCGATCAGGTCGGCGGCCTCCTCGGGCGTCTGCGCCGGGTCGCGCACTGACCCCAGGCAGTTCTCCAGGCGGCGCGCGAGCTGGGTCAGGGCCTCGTCGCCGGCATCGTGGCCGAGCGTGTCGTTGATGCGCTTGAAGTCGTCGAGGTCGATGAACAGCAGCGCCAGGGCGCGGCCGCTGCTGCGGCTGAGCACGATCGCCCTCGACAGGGTCTCGCGCAGCATGTGGCGGTTGGGCAGGCCGGTGAGGGTGTCGAGGTAGGCGAGGCGGCGCACGTCGCGGTCGTGCGCGGCGATGCTGTGGCCGAGGTGGTTGAGGGCGCGCACCAGCTCGCCGATCTCGTCGCTGCGCGCGCTGCCGGACGCCACGCTGTAGTCGCCGCGTTCCATCGCGCGGGCCTTGGCCGCGAGCGCGCGCACCGGGCGCACCAGCCTCCGGCTCACCATGAGCAGGCCGAACAGGGCCAGCGCGATCAGTCCCGCGACCGGCAGGGCGAGGCTGCGCAGGCGCGCCGTGGTCAGGGTCGCGACGTTCCTGGCCAGTTCCTCCTGCGAACCGCGCACGCGTGCCGCGGCCGCGGCACGCGACAGGCCGATGCGCACGCCGCCCAGCTTGCCGGTGCCGAGCAGCATCGGGCGCGCAACGTCGATCAGGGTGTCGGAATACTGCACCAGCGGCCCGGGCGCGGACGCGGCGGCGGGACCGAAGGCGTCGCGCATCGGCTGGCCGAAGTCGGCGATGTCGGCGCTGCCATCGTGCAGGATGCGTCCCTGGGCGTCGAACACCAGCACGTACTCGACGTCGGGCTGGTGCAGCACCGACTGCGCGACCTGGCCGATCGCCTGCAGGTCGTTGAAGTAGACCGGGTTGACCAGCGCCTCGGAGAGCAGCAGCGCGATCGACTCGCCGCGGCGCTCGAGGTCCTCGCGGGCATGGGTCTGCATCGACGCGGCCGAGAACTCCACCAGGCGCGTGTCGCCCTCGTGCTGCAGGCGCCAGGCGCCGTAGATCAGCGCGCCGGCCAGCGCCAGGCTCGCCGCCGCGCCGAGACCGAACTGCGCGCCGAGGCCGAGCCGCATCACGCGCTCCGGCACGCTTGTGGCGCCGCGTCCCGGAACCGGCGCATCACTCGACCTCGGCGTGGATGCGGGCGACGCCGGTGCGCAGGCGCGCGAGGGATCGCACCATGGCGTCGTCCAGGGCCCGGAACCCGGTGGTGCCCCAGTACGCCTTGAGCGCCTCGGTTGCAGCCGGATCCTCGCGTGCTGCCAGCAGGACTTCGCGCAGGCGGCGCTCGACCGCGGGCTCGGTGCCGGCGGCGACCATCTCCAGCGCGCGCGGCACCGCGTCGGTGCGATGGAAGACCACCAGGTCCTGGCGGAAGGCGGGCGGCACGCGCCGCGGGTTGTCCCAGTCCAGCTCGCTCAGCGCGCCGGCATCGACCAGCCCCTTGTGGACCCAGGTCGCGACATTGAGCTCGGTGCGCGCGAACACGAAACCCACCAGCTCGCTGCCGGGCCGGTCCGTGGCCGAGGACAGGATCACGAGCGGCAGGCCCCGCTGCAGGATCTCGCTCGCGGGCAGGAAATAGGCGCTGGTCGAGGACGCGTTCTGGAAGGCGATCGAGCGCCCCCGCAGGTCCTCGATCGCACCGATGCCGCGCTCGCGGCGCGCCACCAGCACGCTGGCGTAGCGGTCGACGCCCTCGCGGTAGGAGGACAGCATGATGCGCGCGCCGGCCCGGTCCTCGAAGGCCATCGCGGCGCCCGGGGTCTCGGTGACCCAGTCGACCTTGCCGCGGCGCAGGTAACTGATCATCTGCTGGCTGTCGCGCGCCATGAGCACACGGCCGCGGCGGATGCCGACATCGGCCATCCGCGGCACCACGTAGTCGATCATCGGTTGCAACTTGGCGAGGTCGGTGCGCGGATCGTCGCTGGTGCGGCCCAGGACCAGTTCGGCGCGATCATCGACGCCCGCGCCATCCGGGGCCGGCTCGGGCGCGGCCGCCACCGCGCTGGCGAGGGCGGACAGCAGCAGCGCGACGACGCACGCCCACGCGCGATACCCGGGCAGCGCCCGCATGCCGCCAGTGCCTCCAACCATCATGTGGCCCGCCGCCGTCACGGTGCGCGACGGCCCCTGTGCAGTGGACCGCCAGAGTATAGGGGCGCGAGGCCTGGATCGGCGCAGTCGATCACGGAACGCCGGGTCGATGCGGGCCCCCGGGCCTACGCCTCGGGCTCGGGTGCCGCCAGGCCCGGGCGCGCGGCGCGCTGGGCCTCGCTCAGGATCCCGCGCAGCACCAGCACCTCGCGCCGGGTGGGCAGCGCGCGGAAGTACAGGCGCCGCAGGCGGCGCATGATGTTCTCCGGCGCCCGCCCCTTGTGGAAGTCGATATCGACCAGGGTCCGCTCGAGGTGCTCGTAGTAGCCCTCCAGCTCGGCCAGCGTGGCCGGCGGGTCGTCGGGCTCCCCGGCGGGCGCGGCGGGAAGGCCGCTGCCCGCGAGCGCGGCGAGGCGCAGCTCGTAAGCCAGCACCTGGACCGCGGCGGCGAGGTTGAGCGAACTGAACGCCGGGTCGGCCGGGATGTGCACCGCGCCGTGGCAGCGCTGCAGCTCCTCGTTGGTCAGCCCGGTGCGCTCGTTGCCGAAGACCAGCGCCACGGGTCCGCGCGCCGCGGCAGCGAGCAGCTGCGTGGCGGCCTCGCGCGGCGCCAGCGCCGGCAGGGCCACGCCGCGCGGGCGGGCGGTGCAGCCCAGGGCGTAGTGGCACGGCGCCAGCGCGGCGCCCAGGTCCTGGTGGCGCGGCGCCGCGTCCAGCACCGCGTCGGCGCCGGCCGCCATCGCCACCGATTCGGGGTGCGGGAACGCCAGCGGGGCGACCAGTTCCAGGCGCCGCAGGCCCATGGTCAGCATCGCGCGCGCGGCGGCGCCGATGTTGCCGGGATGCGAGGTGCGCACCAGCACGATGCGTATCGCGTCGAGTCGATCCAGCATGCCCGCCTCCGTGTCCGCTGCGCGCGCCCTGCGCCCATCTGCTACCCTTCGCGGCCCCGCGCCAGCCGCGGGTCCGTTCTTTCCCAGCCGTCCCGGGGTTCCGCCATGCGCCAGGGCGCATTGAACATCGCGATCAAGGCCGCGCGTGCCGCCGGGGCCGTGATTGTCCGCTACCTCAACCGGGTCGAAGGCCTGGCCGTGGTGCAGAAGGAGCAGTTCGACTTCGCCAGCGAGGTCGACCGCTCGGCCGAGGCGGAGATCATCAAGGAAATCAAGCGCGCCTTCCCGCAGCACGCGATCCTGGCCGAGGAAAGCGGCGCGGCCGGCAGCGGCAAGCATACCTGGGTGATCGACCCGCTCGACGGCACCCACAACTACCTGCGCGGTTTCCCGCACTTCGCGGTCTCGATCGCGCTGGTCGAGAATGGCGAGCCCCTGCACGGCGTGGTCTACGACCCGATCCGCGGCGAACTGTGGACCGCCAGCCGTGGCGCCGGCGCCTTCCTCAACGACCGCCGCATCCGGGTCTCCCAGCGCACCGGCCTGGGCGGCGCCCTGCTCTGCACCGGCTTTCCCTTCCGCCAGCGCCAGCACCTGCCGGCGCACCTGGACATGACGCGTGCGCTGCTGGTCGAGGCCGAGGACATCCGGCGCACCGGTTCCGCCGCCCTCGACCTCGCCTACGTCGCCAGCGGCCGCCTCGACGGCTACTGGGAAATGGGACTCAAGCCCTGGGACATGGCCGCCGGCATCCTCCTGGTGCGCGAAGCCGGCGGGCGCTGCACCGACTTCACCGGCGGCAGCGAGTTCTACCGCAACGGCCACATCATCGCCGCCAACATCAAGGTCGGCGACGCGATGGTCGCGGCGATCGCGCCGCACCTGACGCCGGCGCTGCGCTGAGCTGGTCGGTATTGCCTTTGCAGGAGCGCACCTTGTGCGCGACCGCGGACCCACGGGCTGCGGAATCCGCGGGTGGCACGGTCGCGCACAAGGTGCGCTCCTACAGGGCAACGCCCCGACCCTACGGCCGGCGCTCGAGCTCGGTGAGGTCGCGGGCCTTGGGCATCAGGTCGCGCTTGTTCACGCCCAGCAGCAGCAACAGCTGCGCCGCGAACATGATCGACGACAGCGTGCCGACCACGATGCCGATCAGCATCACCAGGGCGAAGTTCTCGACGCTGGGGCCGCCGAAGAGGAACAGGCCCAGCATCGCCAGCGCGGTGGTCAGCGCGGTCATGATCGTGCGCGACAGGGTGGTGTTGATCGAGCGGTCCACCACCTCGGCCGGGGTCAGCTTGGAGGTGTTGCGGAACATCTCGCGGATACGGTCGAACACCACCACCTTGTCGTTGATCGAGTAGCCCGCGACCGAGAGGAAGCCGGCCAGCACCGTGATGTCGAACTCGCGCCCGAGCAGGATGAAGATCGCGGCGGTGACCAGCACGTCGTGGATCTCGCCGACGATCGCGGCGGCGCCGAACTTGAACTGGAAGCGCGCACCGATGTAGAGCAGGATGCCGATCAGCACCACCACGATCGCGATCGTGCCGTCCTGCGCCAGCTCCTTGCCGACCTGCGGCAGCACGAAGGCGTTGCCCTTGAGCTCCGACGGCAGGCCGGAACGGGCCAGCTCGGCGTGGACCTCGCGGCCCAGTTCCAGCGCGTCGGCGCCCTCGCGCGGCGCGAGGCGGACCAGCACGTCGCGGGTCCCGCCGAAGCTCTGCACCAGCGCGCCTTCGTGGCCGTTGGTCGCCAGTGCCTCGCGCACTGTCGCCAGTTCCACCGGCTGGTCCATGCGCAGCTCGATCATGCTGCCGCCGGTGAAGTCGAGCCCGAGCTCGAAGCCGGGCCGGAACAGCAGCACGACCGAGACCAGCATCAGGACGATCGAGACCGCAACGGTGAAACGACCGTAACGGACGAAGGGGATGCGTGCGTCGTGGTTGAAGAGCTCGAACATGGATCGTCTCCGGCAGCGCTCAGATCGAGAGCGTCTGCAGCTTGCGCTGCCGCCCGTAAACCAGGTGGACTATGGCCTCGCTGACCGTGACCGCGGTGAACACCGAGGTGATGATGCCCACGCACAGGACCAGGGCGAAGCCGCGGATCGGGCCCGAGCCCAGCGCGAACAGCGCGACGCCCGAGATCAGGTGGGTGACGTTGGCGTCGACGATGGTCGCCCAGGCCTTCTCGTAGCCGGCCTTGATCGAGGCGTGCGGCGTGTTGCCGGCGCGCAGCTCCTCGCGGATGCGCTCGCAGATCAGCACGTTGGCGTCGACCGCCATGCCGATGGTGAGCAGCAGCGCGGCGATGCCGGGCATGGTCAGGGTGGCGCCGAACAGCGACAGGATCGCGGTCAGCAGCAGGGCGTTGGCGATCAGCGCCGCGCCGGCGATCAGGCCGAACACGCGGTAGTAGAACGCCATGAACACCAGCACCAGCACGAAGCCCACGGCCGTGGCCTTCATCGCGCGATCGATGTTGTCCTTGCCCAGGCTGGGGCCGATGGTGCGCTCGGCGACGATGTCCACCGGGGCGGCGAGCGAGCCGGCGCGCAGCAGCAGCGCGAGCTCGCTGGCTTCCTGGGTCGAGTCCAGCCCGGTGGTCTGGAAGCGCTTGCCGAACACGCCGCGGATGTTGGCGACGCTGATCACTTCCTCCTTGATGCGCGTGGTCCGCACTTCCTTGCCGTCGACCATGCGCACCTCGGGCAGGCGCTCGATGAACACGACGGCCATCGGCTTGCCGACGTTCTCCATCGTGAACTGCTCCATGCGCCGGCCGCCGACCGCATTGAGCGTCACCGAGACCATCGGCGAGCCGTCCTGCTGGTCGAAACCGCTGGCCGCGTCGGTGAGCTGGTCGCCGGTGGCGATGACGCGCTTCTTGAGCAGGATCGGGATCGGCTTGCCGTCGGGACCGGTTTCGCGGCGGTAGTAGATCCGCGAGTCGGGCGGCACGTTGCCGCTGGCGACCGCATCGAGCGGGCTCACGCTTTCGTCGACGGCGCGGTACTCCAGCGTGGCCGTGGCGCCGAGGATCTTCTTGGCCGCGGCGGTGTCCTGCACGCCGGGCAGCTGCACCACGATGCGCGAGTCGCCCTGCTGCTGGATGATCGGCTCGGCCACGCCCAGCGCATTGATGCGGTTGCGCAGGGTGGCGACGTTCTGCTCGATCGCCGAGTCCATGGCCAGCTTGACCTCGGATGGCCGCACCGTGGCGACCAGGATCCAGGTGTCGGCGGTGACCGGGCCATTGGCCAGTTCCAGCGCCAGGATGTCGCGCGAGATGTTGAGGAAGGCGGCGTCGCGGTCGGCTTCGCTGCGCAGCGCGATGGTCAGGCCGTCGGCGCCGCGGTTGACCGACTTGTAGCGGATGTTCTTCTCGCGCAGCAGGGTGCGGATGTCGTCGGCGTAGCGCTCTTCCTGCTTGGTCGTGGTGGCGCGCTGGTCGACTTCCATGAGGAAGTGCACCCCGCCCTGCAGGTCGAGCCCCAGCGTCATCGGGCTGCCGCCCAGCGTGGTCAGCCACTGCGGCACGGTCGAGGCGAGGTTGAGCGCGACCGTGTAGGCGTCACCCAGTTCGCCGCGCAGCACCTCGGCGGCCTTGAGCTGGGCGTCGCTGTCGTCCAGGCGCACCAGCAGGCGCGCCTGTTCCAGGGAAATGCCCCGGGAGGCGACCTTGGCCTCCTGCAGCGCGCCCTCGACCCGCTCGCGCACGGCCTCGTCGAGCACCGCGCCGCGATTGGCCGACACCTGCACCGCGAGATCCTGCGGGAAGAGGTTGGGCAGGGCGTAGAGCACGCCCGCCAGCAGCACGAGCCCGAGCAGGCCCAGTTTCCAGCGCGAAAAATCGATCATGGCGAATACCGACGGCACGCGGCAGGGGCCGCGCGCCGGCTAGGGGGATGCCGGCCTCAGGCCGACTTGAGCGTGCCCTTGGGCAGGACCGCTGCGATGGCGTGCTTCTGCACCTTGACCGTCAGGCCGGGCGCGAGTTCCACCGAGATGACCGATTCGCCGATGTCGTCGATGCGGCCCAGCAGGCCGCCGGCAACCGCGACTTCGTCGCCCTTGGCCAGCGCGCCGAGCATCGCGCGGTGTTCCTTCGCGCGCTTCATCTGCGGGCGGATGGCGATGAACCAGAAGATGGCGAAGAACAGCACCATCATGATCAGCGGCGACATCAGCGAGGGCTGCTGGGCGCCCGGTGCGGCTTGCGCGTGCGCAGCGGAAATCAGGAAATCCATGGGGCTATCCGGCGGTCTGAACGGTGGGATCCGGGGCGGACGCCAAGGCGCCTGCAGGCCCCGGAAAAAGGCGGCGGATTATGCCATGGGGGCGTGGGTACCGCATCCCAAGGCAGGTCCCGACCGGCGGCTGCCCGGCCGGTACCTGCGCCCGCGGCGCCGATCCGGGCGCGGACCTCGCCAGTCGGCCCGCCGGCGAGGCGCGCCGCTCAAGCCGCCTTGGCCGCGTCCACCGCCTTGCGCGGACCGGCGGTCAGGGCATGCCGCACCGCCTCGATCATCAGTTCGACCTCGTCGGAACCGATGCCGAAGTGCGGCGTGAAGCGCAGCGAGTTGGTGCCGCCGTGGATCACGCCGACGCCGTTCTCGCGCATGAATTCCTCGGTCGAACCGGCGCCGTAGCACTTGTAGGTGACGTCCAGTTCGCAGGAGAACAGCAGCCCGGTGCCCTGCACGCGGGTGACCAGGCCGGGCAACTCGCGCGCGAGCTTCTCGAGGCGCTGCAGGAACTCGCGGCCGCGCTCGACGATGTTGCGCCGCATCGCGGGCGTGACCTGCTCGAGCACCGCGACCGCGACTTCCATCGCGCGCGGATTGGCGGTCATGGTGTTGCCGTAGAGACCCTTGCGGTACAGCTCGGCCGCGCGGGTCGACAGCGCCAGCACGGAGAGCGGGAACTGGCCGGCGTTGAGCGCCTTGGAGTAGGTCTCCATGTCCGGCGCATCGAGGCCCTCGAAGCCCGGGTAGTCGATGATCGAAAGCACGCCGTGCGCGCGCAGGCCGGCCTGGATCGAATCGATCAGCAGCAGCGCGCCATGGGCGCGCGTGAGTTCGCGCGCGGCGGCGTAGAAGGCCGGCGTGGTGCCCATCCCCGGATTGCCCTCGCCCATCACCGGCTCGAGGAACATCGCCTCGATGAACCAGCCGTGCTCCTCGGCCTGGGCGAACGCGGCGCGCAGGCCCTCGACGTCGTTCGGGGCCACGGTGATCAGGTTGTCGAGCCCGCGGAAGGTGGCGAGGTGCTGGTGGTAGGCCTTGCGGCTCGAATCGGAGAACTGCGCCGGACGATCGGTGCGGCCATGGAAGGCGCCCTTGAGCGCCAGCAGCTTGACCGTGCGACCCGCGTGGCGGCCGCCCGCGTCGGTCATGAGCTTGGCATTGACGTCGGTGATGCGGGCCGCGAGGCCCACGGCTTCCGAGCCCGAATTGAGGGCCAGGAACTTCGGGAACGGGCAGCCGCCCCGGGTCGCGCCGATCTCGCGCCGCAGCGCCTCGACCAGGCGGTAGTGGCTGAACGAGGGCGTCATCACGTTGGCCATGACGTGCGGCCGCGCCAGCGCCTCGAGCACCGCAGGCGGCGCATGGCCGAAGCCCAGCATGCCGTAGCCGCCCGAGTCGTGGACCACCGCGCCCTTGGCGGTCACGACCCAGGGGCCGCGACCGGCCAGGGCCACGTACGGATTGACCGCGTCTTCCTGGTAGAAGTTGATGAAGCCTTCCTGGACCCGGCGGATCTGCTCGTCCTCGTCCAGCGCCAGCAGCTCGGGCACCTGCTGCTGCAGAACCAGGAACGCTGCGTGGGCCTCGTCCACGGCCTGGCCCAGGGCCGGGTGGTGGGCTGCGAAGCGGGCGATGGTGGCGTCGGGCAGGCCGACCGTTCGGCGGGTGCCGCCGCAGCCGCGCATCGCGTTGAGCTTTTCGATCAGGGTCATGGCGCCTCTCCGGCGACCGCCACCAGCGTGGAGATCGCAACAAAATCAACCAGTTAAAGAGTCGGCCAGCATATCACGGGCGAACTTGCCCCGGTACCCCCGGCGCCGGGGTGACGACCGTCATGCCGGTGGCCTGATGGCGCGGCCTGCCGCCCGCCGCGCGCAGGCCATAGGATCGGGTCCATGGCCACACCCGACACCACCCTGCCCTGGCTGGACCTGCTCAAGGCCCGCGGCAACGCATTGCAGCACCGGCTGTTGCCACCGGTGCTCGAGCCCGGCGCCATGCCGTGGTTCTCGCTGATCTACCTCTGCTTCCTGCTGTTTCCGGTGCTGCTGCCGCGCAACCTCGAGGTCGATTGGTGGCTGACGGCGATCGCCGCGCTGGCCTTCCTGCCGATGTACTTCGGCTTCTACTGGACCCGCGGCTGGCGCCGGGTCGGGCTGCTGCTGGCGATGGGATTGTTGTCGGTGGTGCTGCTGCCGGCCAACGTGTTCGCCAACACCTTCCTGGTCTACGCCAACGTGCTGGCGGCATTCCTGCCGTGGGGGCCGATGCTGGCGGTGATCGCGGCCACGCAGGCGATGTACGCGCTGGGCGGCATGATGCTCGATGCGCCGATGGTCCTGTTCGTCACCACCGTCCTGTTCATGGGCCTGATGTCGGCGTTGTGCAACCGGGTCTGGATCGCCAAGGCGCGCGCCAACCAGGCCCTGCGCCTGTCGCAGGACGAGATCCGGCGCCTGGCGCAGGTGGCGGAGCGCGAGCGCATCGGCCGCGACCTGCACGACCTGCTCGGGCACACCCTGTCGGTGATCGCGATCAAGGCCGAGCTGGCGAGCAAGCTCGCGCTGCGCGACCCGTCGGCGTCGCAGCGCGAGATCGCCGACGTCGAGCGGGTCGCGCGCGAGGCGCTCGGCCAGGTGCGGCGCGCGGTCGCCGGCATGCGCGCGATGGGCCTGCGCGCCGAGTTCGCCAGCGCGCGGCTGGCGCTGGCGGCGGTGGAGGTCGACTTCGATTACCGCAGCGACGAGCTCGCGCTGCATCCGGAAACCGAGACCGTGCTGGCGCTGGCGCTGCGCGAGGCCGCGACCAACGTCATCCGCCACGCCCAGGCCCGGCGCTGCAGTGCCGAGCTCGCGCGCAGCGGCGACATCGTGCGCCTGGCGATCCGCGACGACGGCCTCGGCGGCGCGCGCGCCGACGGCAATGGACTCATGGGCATGCGCGAACGGGTCGAGGCCATCGGCGGCGAGCTGCGCCTGCAGTCGGCCAACGGCGAGGGCACCTTGCTGGAATTGCGCGTGCCCTGGCGCGCGCCGCCGGCGCCGGGCGCCGCCAGTGGCGATGCGCCCGCGCCGCGGCGGCTGGTCGCGGTGCGGTGACGTCCCCGCGCGGGGGCACGGGAAGCCCGTCGCTCCTGCCGGCCACGGTGGCCGTCGGAGCCCGCCCATTGCACACTGTGCGCACCGCCTCCGGAATGCGCGCAATGATTTCCGTGCTGCTGGCCGAGGACCAGGCGATGGTGCGCGGCGCCCTCGCCGCGCTGCTCAAGCTCGAGTCCGACATCGACGTGGTCGCCAGCGTCGGCGACGGCGACCTGGCGTGGCGCGAACTGGGGCGCCTCAAGCCCGACATCGTGGTCACCGACATCGAGATGCCCGGGCTCACCGGACTGGAGCTCGCGCAACGCATCAAGGACCAGGGCCTGGCGTGCAAGGTCGTGATCCTCACCACCTTCGCCCGGCCCGGCTACCTGCGCCGCGCGCTCGACGCCGGGGCCAGCGGCTACCTGCTCAAGGATGCCCCGGCCGACCGCCTCGCCGAGGCATTGCGCAAGGTCCACCGCGGCGGGCGCGCGGTCGACCCCGAACTCGCGGTCGAGGCCTGGTCGGAATCCGACCCGCTCAACGACCGTGAGCGCCAGGTGCTGCGCCTCGCCGGCGAAGGCATGTCGGCGGGCGAGATCGCGGTCCAGCTGCACCTGTCGCAGGGCACGGTGCGCAATTACCTTTCCGAGATCATCGGCAAGCTCGGCGTCGGCAACCGCATCGAGGCACACCGGCTGGCGCGGCAGAAGGGCTGGCTCTAGCGACGCTCGCGCGGCGCCGCCGCAGGGTGGTCGCGGTGCAACCGGGAACGGCCGCGCCGCCCCTACAATGCGCGCGGTGAAACGCAGCGACTTCCATTTCGACCTGCCGCCGGAGCTGATTGCGCAGGAGGCGCTCGATGACCGCGCCGCCAGCCGCCTGCTGGTGCTGGATGCGGATGGCCGCATCGCGGACCGCAGCTTCCGCGACCTCCCCGCGCTGCTCGCGCCAGGCGACCTGCTGGTGTTCAACGACACCCGGGTGCTGCCGGCGCGGCTCCATGGCCACAAGGATTCCGGCGGACAGGTCGAGATCCTGGTCGAGCGCCTGCAGGGCGAGCACGAGGCGCTCGCGCAGGTCCGGGCATCCAAGCCGCCGAGGCCGGGTCGGCGGCTGGCGCTCGAGGACGGCAGCGCGGTCGAGGTGCTGGGACGCGAGGGCGAGTTCTACCGCCTGCGCTTCGATCCGGCCGAGCCGCTGCGCGAGCGCCTGCAGCGCATCGGCCACATGCCGCTGCCGCCCTACATCCAGCGCGCCGATCGCGCGGCGGACCGCCAGCGCTACCAGACCGTCTATGCCCGCGAGCCGGGCGCGGTGGCCGCGCCCACCGCCGGCCTGCACTTCGACCAGCCGCTGCTCGACGCGCTCGCGGCGCGCGGCGTGGACAGCGCCAGCATCACGCTGCACGTCGGTGCCGGGACCTTCCAGCCGGTGCGCTGCGACGACATCCGCGAGCACCGCATGCACAGCGAATGGCTCAACGTCGGCGCCGAGTTGTGCACGAAGGTCGCGCGCACGCGCGCCGCGGGCGGGCGCGTGGTCGCGGTCGGCACGACCGTGGTGCGCGCGCTGGAGTCCGCCACCGAGGACGGGCGCCTGCGCCCGCACGCGGGAGAGACCCGGATATTCCTGTTTCCCGGCCGGGCGGTCACCAGCGTCGATGCGCTCGTCACCAACTTCCACCTGCCCGAGTCCACCCTGCTCATGCTGGTGTCGGCCTTCGCCGGCCGCGAGCGCGTCCTCGACGCCTACCGCCACGCAGTGCGCGAGCGCTATCGCTTCTTCTCCTACGGCGACGCGATGCTGGTGTTTCCGCCACGGCCGCATTCGGCCTGAGCGCGCCACGGCGCGGGCGGCCGCGGCCCCGCCGCCGTTCCCGCCCGTTCCGCCGCCGTTCCTGCCCCCCTCTGTCGTCATTCCCGCCCCCTCTGTCGTCATTCCCGCCCCCCTTGTCGTCATTCCCGCGCAAGCGGGAATCCAAAGTACAGTCACCCACCATGGATTCCCGCTTGCGCGGGAACGACGGCATGACTTGCTCGACCCGCGCGCCCCAGGCACCGGGTCACGGACGCCCGGAGGCATCGCGCAATGCAGTTCGACTTGCTCGCCACCGACGGCGCCGCGCGGCGCGGCCGGCTGGGTTTCGACCGCGGCAGCGTCGAGACGCCGGCCTTCATGCCGGTCGGCACCTACGGCACGGTCAAGGCGATGACGCCGGATGCGCTGCGTGCGCTCGGCGCCGAGATCGTGCTCGGCAACACCTTCCACCTGTTCCTGCGCCCCGGCACCGAGGTGATCGCGGCGCATGGGGGCCTGCACGGCTTCATGCGCTGGGAGCGGCCGATCCTCACCGACTCCGGCGGCTTCCAGGTCTGGTCGCTGGCGCAGCGCCGCCGGATCACGCCCGATGGCGTGTGGTTCGCCTCGCCGGTGGATGGTTCGCAGGTGTTCCTGGGGCCGGAGGAATCGATGCGGATCCAGCGCGCGCTCGATTCCGACATCGTGATGATCTTCGACGAGTGCACGCCGTGGCCGGCCACCGAGCAGCAGGCGCGCGACTCGATGGAGCTGTCGCTGCGCTGGGCCGAGCGCAGCAAGCGCGCCCACGAAGGCAACCCCAACGCGCTGTTCGGCATCGTCCAGGGCGGCATGCACCCGGCGCTGCGCGAGCGCTCGGCCGCCGGCCTCGCCGCGATCGGCTACGACGGCTACGCGATCGGCGGCCTCTCGGTGGGCGAACCGGCCGAGGAACGCGAGCGCATCCTCGACGCCACCGTGCCGCACCTGCCGGCGGCGCGGCCGCGCTACCTCATGGGCGTGGGCAAGCCGCTCGACATCGTCGAGGCGGTGCGCCGCGGGGTCGACATGTTCGACTGCGTGATGCCGACCCGCAACGCGCGCAACGGCCACTATTTCACCGCGACCGGCGTGGTGCGGATCCGCAACGCGCGCCACGAGCGCGACCTGCGCCCGATCGAGGAGGGCTGCGACTGCAGCACCTGCACCGGCGGCTACAGCCGCGCCTACCTGCGCCACCTCGATCGCTGCAACGAGATGCTGGGCCCGATGCTGGGCACGGTGCACAACCTGCGCTATTACCAGCGCCTGATGGCCGGCCTGCGCGACGCCATCGCCGCGCGCCGTCTCGACGACTTCGTTGCCGGGTTCCGTGCCGCGCAGGCGGCGCCCGCGGACGCCGACTGAACAGGAGCCCGCCGATGCGCAGCGTACGCGTCTACGTCGATGCCCCGCTGGCCGAGGGCGCGCGCGTGCGCCTGGCGCCCTTCGCCGCCGACCACCTGGTGCGCGTGCTGCGCCTCCCGGACGGGGCGAAGCTCGCCTGCTTCAACGGCGACGGGCTCGAGCACGCCGCGATGCTGGAAATCGCGGCGCGCGGCGCGGTCGAGCTGCGCGTGGGCGCGGCCCGCGAACTTCACAACGAGTCGCCGCTGGCGATCACGCTGGTGCAGTCGATCGCGCGCGGCGAGCGCATGGACCTGATCCTGCAGAAGGCGACCGAACTCGGCGTCGCGCGCATCCTGCCGGTCTCGAGCGAGCGCACCGAGGTGCGGCTGGACGAAGAGCGCGCCGAGCGCCGGGTCGCGCATTGGCAGCGCGTGGTGCAGAGCGCCTGCGAGCAGTGCGGGCGCGCGCGGGTGCCGCTGGTCGAGGCCCCGGTCGCGCTGGCCGTGCACGCCGCGGCGGCACGCGAACTGGCGATGGAGAAGCGCGTGCTGCAGCCCGACGCGGCCGAGGGGCCATCGGCATTGGCCCCGTGTTCGGCGTTGATGCTGGCCGCGGGCCCGGAAGGCGGGTTCTCCGAGCGGGACCTGGCGCTGCTCGTGCAGGCCGGGTATCGCGGCCTGCGCCTCGGTCCGCGGGTGCTGCGCACCGAAACCGCCGGGTTGGCCGCGGTCGCCGCGCTGCAGTCGCGCTTCGGGGATCTGGTTTGAGGGCCGGCCCGAGTGCAAGTCCCCGCTGAGGGAGCGGCTTCAGGCGCGATCCGAAGCGCTCCGGATCGCGCCTGAAGCCGCACCCACGACATCGATGGCCGGATCAGGCGACCTGCGCGGCCGCGGTCGCCAGCGCGTCGGTGATCTGCTGCTCGATGAGCAACAGGTCCGGGATGTAGGCCGGATCGTCGCGTACCAGCACGCGCGACTTCACGCACGGCTCCGGTCCCTCGAGGTCGCCGGTCGGGATGAGGATCTCGGGCGTGATCGTGGTCAGGCGCGGAAAGCCCAGGCACAGCATGGCGATGAAGGGCATGCGCGCGTTGCGGCCCTGCGCCTTGAGCACCGTCACCTTGGCATTGAGCGCGCCGTCGCGTGGGGACAGTCCGGCCAGGATCGAGAACGAGAACAGGGGCACGCGCCAGCCGCGCCAGCGCACCCGGCCGAGCAGCCAGTCCGGCGCCGCGGAAACCGGCTCCGGGGTCGCGGCGGTGATGATCTCCGACACGCTGGCATTGGGCAGCAGCACGCGGCCGCCGGTCACGTTGATCATCAGTCCGCGGATTTCGCGCGGGGAGTCGTTCATGGCGTCGGTCCTGCCCGGATGCGTGATCTGGCCGGCTCAGCCGGCGCCGAACTGCTGGTTGAACCTGCGCGCGAGGTCGACCGGCGACGCGGTATGGCTGACCACGCCGGCGTCGATCGCCCCGTCGACCATCGAGCTGATCACGCAGGTATTGGGATCCTGCGCCCACACCGTGCCACCCTTCGACGCCAGGTAGGCGGCGCCGTCGATGGCATCGTGGGCCATGCCGCTGAAGACGATCGCGCCGGCATTGGCACCGAAGCGGTCGGCGACGTCGCGCATCACGAGGTCGATCGACGGACTGTAGGGCGATTGCTCCTCCAGCGCCGCGAGCTGCGCGACGCCGCTGGCATCGAGCAGCAGGCGGCGGTCCAGCGGCACCACCACCACGTCGCCATGGGCCACGCGCTCGCCCTCGCCCACCGCGCGCACGCGCAGGGTGGTCGCGCGCCCGAGTTGCTGCACCATCAGTTCGTAGAAGTCCGCGCCCATGTGCTGCGCGAGCAGGAACACCACGGGCAACGGCGCCTGCAGCGCGCCGAGGAACTCGCGCACCGCGTCCGGGCCGCCGATCGAGGCCCCGAGCACCCACACGCGCTCGATCGGGCCCGCGGCCGGCGCCGGGCCGCGCTCGGCCTGTGCCGACAGCGCCGCGATTTCGGCCATCAGCTCGGCCTCGAGCCGCTCGGCGTCCTGCGGCACGACGTCCCGGGCCAGCGGATCGACCGTATCGAGGGTGAACTCCAGCACGTCCAGCGACAGCGCGTCTTCGGCGACCGGCGCGGGCGGCGGCGCGGGCGCCGGCTCCACCGCAGGCGCGGGCGCCGCTTCCAGCTTGCGCTCCGCTTCATCGATGCTGAAACGGGCGCGGCCCGTCACGGGCGTGGACGGCGTTTCACCGTCGATCGGCGCCAGCGACAGGTGGGACAGGTCGAAGGATGCGAAGGAGCGTCCCGACGCGGGTTCCGCGGCCTTGGGCGCGGCGCCAGGCACCGCCGGCGGCGGCACGGCCCCTGCGCGCGGCGGATCCGCTGCACGCTCGCGCGCGACCGGCGGCGTGGCCGGCGGCGACCCTGCGTCCGCCTCCTCGACCGGCTCCAGCGACAGCCCGAGCAACAGGTCGTCGAGTCCCTGCGGCGCGTCGCCGCCGCGCGCCGGCCCGGCGGCATTCGCGGCGTCGAACGCCAGCGCGAGTTCGGCATCGAGCGCACTGAGCGCGAGCCCGTCGTCCTCGACTGCGGCGTCCGGCGTGCCGATGCCGAAGGCCTGCAGCGAGCGTTCGAAATCCGCGCTGATCTCGTCGATGTCGCCAGTCGCATCAGCCGCGTCGGGCAGCTCGGCCGCAAGTCCGGCCCGGGGCGGCTCCACGGTCGGCGGCAATCCCCCGCGCGCGGATTCCGGCATCGCATCGAGCGTCGGCGGCATCCCGAGGCGCGCGAAGTCGGGCTGCGGCAGCTCCAGCGTCGGCGGCAAAGCGGCGGCGGTCGGTTGCGGCAATTCCAGCGTCGGCGGCAATGCGGCACCGGTCGGTTGCGGCAGTTCCAGCGTCGGCGGCAACGGGACGGCACCGGGTTGCGGCAGTTCCAGCGTCGACGGCAACGCAGCGGCAACGGGTTGCGGCAGTTCCAGCGTCGGCCGCTGGTCTGGGGGAATCGTCCCGGCGGCCGGCGCGGGCGCTTCGGTCTCCGGCTCGGGGTCCATCTCGAGGACCAGCAACTCGGCGGCGGGCATCGCCGCGGCGTCTGCGTCCGACTCGGCCGCGAAGTCCGGCTCCGCGGCGCGCGAAGCCGCCTCGCGTTCGCCACCCATCAGTTCGGGCGCGACCGGCTCCAGCGCGGTGACCAGCGCCGCGCGCGTGCGCGCGATCGCCTCGCCCGTGTCAGCCGCCAGCGCGGTGGCGAGTTCGTGTCCCGCGAGCTCGAAGCCCAGGTCGATCCTGTGGGCGCCGATGGTGTCCGGCGCCGATTGCTTGACCTTGACCGGGATCGCCTCGGAGCCGGGCGGGCGCGGCGGATTGGTGTCGGTGACGCCGAGGATCTTCGAGGCGAGGTGGCGCGCCCAGCGTGCCGCATCCCAGCCCTCGAGCCGGCTCGAGACCTCGCCGTCGTTGAACACGACCTTGAGCGCATCGTCGACCAGCAGTTCGTCGAGCTGCTCGATGTCCTCCTCGACCTCGGGGTCGAGGTTGATCACCACCACGCGCGCACCCGAGGACTCGAGCGAGGCGCGATCGAACTTGCCGGTCTCGGTCTCGTAGACCACGTCGGCGCCCAGTTCGGTCAGGGCGCGCTTGAGGTGCTCGTGCAGCGCGACGGCCTGGTAGAGCAGCGCGATCGGCGTCCCGGGCCGGCCCACGGCGACGACTTCAGTGGATTGCACGGCTCAGCCTCAGCGTCTCCTCGACGTTCCGCAGCAGGTCAGCCTCCTGGTACGGCTTGCCGAGGTAGCGGTCGACGCCGATCTCGAAGGCGCGCTGGCGATGCTTCTCGCCCGTGCGCGAGGTGATCATGATGATCGGCACCGTGCGCAGGCGCGGGTCGTTGCGCATGTAGGTCGCAAGCTCGTAGCCGTCCATCCGCGGCATCTCGATATCGAGCAGCACCAGGTCCGGAATGCGATCCTGCAGCTTTTCGACCGCATCGAGGCCGTCCTTCGCGGTCACGACCTCCATGTCCTGGCGCTCGAGCACGCGGCTGGTCACCTTGCGCATCGTGATCGAGTCGTCGACCACCATGATCAAGGGCTGGCGGCGCCCTTCCGGCGCCGGCAGCGCGGGCGCGACCACGCCCGGCAACTCGGACTCGAGCAGGGCCTCGGCCGCGACTTCCTCGCGCAGGGCCGCGCTGCGGCGCACCAGTGGCGCGAGGTCCAGGATCATCACGACCGAGCCGTCGCCCATGATGGTGGCGCCGAACACGCCCGGCACCGAACTCACCTGCGGGCCGACCGACTTGACCACGATCTCGCGCGAGCCCATCACCGAGTCGACCCGGATCGCGGCGCGCTGGTCGCCGGTGCGGGCCAGCAGCAGCGGCAACTGGGCGTCGTCGCCGATGCGGTGGCCCGGCAGCCCGAGCAGCACGTTGAGTTCGTGGATCACGTACTCCTCGCCCGCATAGCCGAAGCTCGGGTGCTGCTGCATCAGCCGGCGCTCGAGGTCCTCGCGCTGGATGCGCGCGACGCCCTGCACCGACGACATCGGCACCGCGAACACCTGGTCGCCGAGGCGCACCAGGATGGCCTGGGTCACCGCCAGCGTGAACGGCAGGCGCACCGTGAACTCGGTGCCCTGGCCGCGCTGGCTGTCGATCGACAGCGAGCCGCCGAGCTGCTTGATCTCGCTCGCGACCACGTCCATGCCGACGCCGCGGCCGGCGATCTTGGTCACCTGCTCGGCGGTGGAGAAGCCGGTCTCGAGCACGAAGCCGAACAGGTCGCGGTCGGACAGTTGCGCATCGGGCCGCATCAGGCCGCGCTCGATCGCCTTGCGCCGGATCGCGTCGCGGTCCATGCCCTTGCCGTCGTCGGAGACCTTGATCACGACTTCCGTCGCCTCGCGGCCGACCGCGATCCGCACCAGGCCCTCGGAGGGCTTGCCGGCGCGGTCGCGCTCGGCCGGCGATTCGACGCCGTGCGCGAGCGCGTTGCGCAGCATGTGCTCGAACGGGGCCTTCATGCGCTCGAGCAGGTTGCGGTCCATTTCACCCTGCGCGCCCTCGACCTTGAGCGCGGCGCGCTTGCCGAGCTCGTCGGCGGTCTGGCGCAGCAGGCGGCGCAGGAACGGCACCACCGAGTCGAAGGGCACCATGCGCGTGCGCATGAGGCCCTCCTGCAGTTCGGAACTGACCCGCGACTGCTGCAGCAGCAGGGTTTCCGACTGCCGCGTGAGATCGTCCATCGCGGTCTGCAGGGCCACGAGGTCGTTGACCGATTCGGCCAGCGCGCGCGAGAGCTGCTGCAGGGTCGAGAAGCGGTCGAGCTCGAGCGGATCGAAGACCGCCTCGGCGCCGGTGGCCTCGGCCTCGCGCTGGTAGCGCGACAGGATCTGCGCCTCGGTCTCCATCTCGAGCTTGCGCAACTGCTCGCGCAGGCGGCTCACGGTCTGGTCGTGCTCGACCAGGTTGAAGCGGAACGAGCCCAGTTGCTGCTCCAGGCGCGACCGGTAGATCGACACCTCGCCGGCGAAGTTGACCAGCGCGTCGAGCAGGTCCGAGCGCACGCGGATCATCTCCTGCGGCGCGCGGATCAGGGTCTCGTCTTCCGGCAGCGCTTCGGGCAGCGCGCGCGGCGCGGTGCGCTGGCGCGGCGCCGGCCGCGTCGGCGGCTCGGCGGCCGCTGCCGGCGCGGCCTCAGGTTCCCCGGCGGGCGGCGCGGCCTCGGCGGCGGCGCCAGGCGCCGCGATCTCGAAGGACTCGCCCTCCACCAGGGCCTCGAAGCGGGCGATCATGTGCTGCGGCGTGCCTACCGCCTGGCGCCTGGCCACCCGGCCGACCATGCGATGCAGGCGATCGAAGGCGCGCTCCAGCGCATCGACCGAGGCGCGATTCATGTCCATGCGATCGCCGACCACCGCCTCGAGCAGCGACTCGACCGCGTGGCTGAGGTCGCCGACCCCGGCCAGGCCGACCGCGCGCGCGTTGCCCTTGAGCGTGTGCAGGTGCCGCTGCAGCCCGGTGATGGCTTCGTGGTCGGTGGGCGCCTCGCGCAGCCGCGCGACCAGCGCATCGGCCTTGTCGAGGATGTCGTTGCCTTCCTCGACGAAGATCTCGATCAGGTCCTCGTCCATGTCGGGCAGGACCAGCACGCCCTCGGGCTCGACATCCTCCGCGATCGGCTCGATGTCGAGCGTCGGCGTCGGCGTCGGCGTCGGCGTCGGAGTCGGCGTCGGAGTCGGAGTCGGCGTCGGAGTCGGAGTCGGCGACGGGGCCACGCGCGCGGCTTGCGCCGTGCTGCGGTCCTCGGGGAACGGCTCCGGCACCGAGGCCAGGTCCATGACCTCGATGGCGCCGGCCGCGGGCGCAACCTCGGCGACCGGTTCTGGCGCCGGCTCGCGCACAAGCTCCGCGGCGAAGTCCGGCGTTGCCTCGAGCGCCGCCGCGGCGTTCTCCGGGAAGGGCTCCCCGATCGACAACAGGTCGAGCGGATCGGTGTCCAGCGACGCCGACGCGGGCTCGCGGGCGGGCGTCGCCGCGATCAGCGCGTCGGCCTCCGCCAGCAATTCCGCGAAATCCTGGTCGCTGTCGGACGACAGGCCCGGCGGGAGCCGCTCGATCGCGGCTTCCTCGATGAATCCATCGAGCGCGTCGCGCTCGCCGACGACCGGCTCCTCGGCGGCTTCCTCTTCCAGCGCGAGGTCGAACACGCTGAACGCGTGCTCGGGCTCGGGCAGCGCGCTGCGCAATTGCTCGAGCCGCGCGGCGAGGCCGCTGGCGTCGGGCACCGGGGCGCCCGGGCGATCGAGCAGCGCGATCACGTCGGCGGTCAGGCGCACGGTATCGGCGATGGTGGCCAGCCCGGACGGGGTCGGCGCGCCGGCCTGGCCGCGCAGGCGCCGCACGTAGCCTTCGAGCGGGCCGACGACCTCGTTGATCGAGGGCACGTCGGCCATCGAGATCGCGCCATGCATGGTGTGCACCGCGCGCAGCACGGCCTCGGTCGCGGGCAGCGGCGCGCCGGAACGCTCGCAGGCTGCGAGCCAGTCGCGCACGACGCCGAGGTGGCCCTCGACCTCGCTGCGCAGGATCTCGAGCAGCATCGGGTCGAGCGCCGGCATGAACGGGCCGACATGCTCCGCCATCGAAACCGCGGACAGCGCCTCCGGCTCGAGCTCGCGCGACGGCGCCTCGATGGTCATCAACGAGGCGAGGTTGACCGTATCGGTGAGTTCGACCGGCGCCTCGACCTGCTCGAACGCGGGCCGCGGGCGCGGCACGCGCACGCGGCGCGTGCGCTTGACCTTGATCTTCTCGGCGGTGCGCAGCCAGGCTTCTTCCCCGGCCGTGAGCTTGTCGGCGACCGCCATGATGCCGGCCAGGTCGGCCTGCACCGGGCCCTCGCCGCGCAGTCCGGACAGCAACGGCGGCAACGCGGCGGCGGCATGGTCGAGCAAGGCCAGCACGGCCGCCGACGGCGGGATGCTCTTGTCGAGCACCCGGTTGAGCATGTTCTCGATCTTCCAGCTGAACTCGCCCAGGGCCATGGCGCCGACCAGGCGGCCGCTGCCCTTGAGCGTGTGGAACGAGCGCCGCACCGGCTTGAGCTTCTCGGCGTCGCCGATGTCGGCCTTCCACGCCGGCAGCTGGCGGTTGATGTTGTCGATTTCCTCCGCCACCTCCTCGACGAAGACCTCGCGGATCTCGTCGTCGATGTCGTCGGAGGGCACGGACTGGAAGCCGCCGGCCGGCGCCGCGCCGGCAGCGGACGCCGGTTCCGGCTCGACCTCGACTTCCTCCTCGACCTCGACCCATTCGTGGTCTTCCTCGTCGTCGCCGGTCTCGGCGAAGCGCAGGCCGTCGACGTCGTGGAGCTCCCGCGGCGCGGACGCGTCCGCGGACGGCGCCATGGCCCCGCCCTCGCCGCGCTCGATCCGGGCCAGGAACGCGTCAAGGCTGTCCTCGGCCAATTCGAGGCCGGGCAACTCCATGCCGCCGGCCTCCATGGCCGTGGCGACAGGGCTGGAAGACTGGCCGGTGAAGGCCGGCGCCACGGCGCCGGTGTCCGCGGACTCCAGCCGCGCCTGCTCGAGGCTGGCGCCGGCAAGCTCGCCCAGTTCGCTGACCGCGGCCGGCAGCGGCGCATCGGGGATCGGCCAGTAGCCGAGCGCCTCGAGGCTGCGGCGGGTGACGTCGAGGATGCGCTCGCGGCCCACGCGCTGGTCGCGCGCGGCCTCGAGGTAATACTCGATCGAGGCCAGGGTGTCGGCCAGGCGGTCCATCTGGTCGGTGGTCGGCACGCGCCGCAGGCGGATCAGTTCCACCTCGACGAAGCGCGCCAGCGCGTCGAGCAGCGACGCCGGCTCCTCCAGCGCGAGCATGCGCATGGCGCCGGCGATTTCCTCGATAAGGCGCGGGATCTGCCCGACCTTGGCGTGGTCCCACGGCGACTCGACGAAGGCCACGATGTCCTGCTTGGCCTGGTGCAGGTTGACCGAGGCCTCCTTCATCAGGGCCTCGAGGATCCGTCGCACCTCGGCCTGCGGCAGCTCGATCTCGCTGCTGCCGGCCGGCGGCGGTTCCTCGACCTCGGCGCCGCCCAGGGTCTGGATGTTCTCGTCCAGCGATGCCTCGACGTAGAGCAGCGCGCCGGCGACGTCGAGCAGGGCGCCCTCGTCGGCCTTGCGCGTGCCGCCGGCGATCTCGGCCAGGGCCTGGCGCTGCTCCTGCACGACCCGGCGCGGGACGCCCAGGCCCAGCATGCCCAGGGTGTCGGCCACGCGATCGAGCACGTCGGTCTGGGCCGACAGGTCGGTGGGATGGGCGTCCTGCGTGCGCAGATGCAGGTCCAGCGCATCCTTGACCCGCATCAGGTCTTCCTTGATCGCCGCCGACACGGTGTCGAGCAGCGCGCGGTTCTTGCCCGACAGGCTGCCCTTGGCGTGCTCGAGCTCCTGCTCGCTCGGCAGCAGCGCGTCGAGTCGGTAGGTGCGGCGGATCTCGCCGACGCGCTCGCCCTCGGAGCGGGCGTGGGCGACGTAGTACAGGAGGTTCTTGGTCAGCTCGCGCGGCGGCTCGACCCGGAAGCTCTGTTCGCCGGCCTCGGCCAGGCGCTTGATCTCGCGGTCGATGCGCCCGTACAGGACCTTGAGCGCCGGGGATGCCTCGATCGCGCCCGACTGGACCGCATCGAGCACGCCAGCCGCCACCCACCACAGGCGCCGCGCCTCGTCCTGGCTGCAGATCGCGCGCAGCCGGTCGAGCGTGCCCTGCAGGCCGGTGATCGCGCGCTGCGGCTCGAGGTTGCGGAACCAGTGCAGCAGCCCGGCCTGGAAATTCATGCGCAACCGCGCCGACAGCGCCTTGAGCTCGAGCTCCGGCACCGCACGGTCGGGACCCGCCGCGCTGCGCGGCAGCGGCGCGCCGAGGTCGGGCGAGAACAGCACGCTTTCCGACAGCAGCTTCTCGCCGCGGCAGGCGCGCAGGTCGTTGAGCAGCGGCAGCAGGACGATCGGGATGTCCTTGTGGCCGCTCTGCAGGCGCTCGAGGTAATCGGGCAGCTGCACGATGCCGCGCATCAGTACCGCGTAGGTTTCGTCCTTCTGCCGCACCTGGCCGTCGAGCAGCGAGTGCGCGACGCGCTCCATCTCCTCGACCACCATCGCGGCGCCGTAAAGCTCGACCATGCGCAGCGTGCCCTGCACCTGGTGCAGGTACGTGGCGCAGAAGCGCATCAGGCTGGAGTCGGCCGGATCCTCGACGTAAGCCTCGAGCGCCTGGCGCGCCTGCTTGAGGGTCTCGTCCAGTTCCTGCTTCACCCAGTTCAGGGTGGTGAAGTCGAGGTCGTCTTGGAGTCGCATGTCGGGCTCTGGGCGTTCCGGTACCGGGCAGGGTCGGTCCGGCCTTGGTTCAGGTTCTTTGGAAGGCCAGCGTCTGCGGGCCGCCCAGGCGTACGGTGGATGCGGGCGTGTAGCCGAGCACTTCGCCCGGGCCCAGCACGACGAGGCCGCCGGGCTTGAGCAGGGCGGCCAGCGCGTCGAGCAGCGCCACGCGGCGCTCGCGCGCGAAATAGATCAGCACGTTCTGGCAGTAGACCAGGTCGAGGCGCTTGAGCGGCGCGCGCGCGATGTCCATCAGGTTGAACTGCACGAAGCCGACCCGCCGCCGCAGCGCGTCGACGATGCGGAAGCTGTCTTCCTCGTCGGGCTCGCAGTAGCGCGCCTGGCAGTCGACCGGGATCTCGTCGGCCTTGGCGCGCGGATAGCAGGCGGCGCGCCCCACCGCCAGCGCCGGGGCGCTGATGTCGGTGGCGGTGATGCCGAAGTAGGCCTTGCCCGCGGTGAGGCGGTCGAGCGCGCGGTCGAGCGCCATGGCCAGGGTGAAGGCCTCCTCGCCGGTCGAGCAACCCACGCTCCAGGCGTGGATCGCGTCGACGTCGCCGCGCGCCAGGTAGGCCGGCAGCCACTGCTCGGCGACCAGGTCCAGCGAGGGCACGTGGCGGAAGAAATGGGTCTGGTGCACGGTGAGGCGGTCGACCAGCGTCGCCCACTCGATCGCGCCCCGCGGCCCGGCGAGCAGCTGCTCGAAGTAGGCGGCGAAACTGGCGAACCCGGTTTCGCGCAGGCGCGAGCGCACGCCGGTGACGAGGAAGGACTTGCGATCGGGCGGCACGACCACGCCGGTCCGGCGCTCGAGCAGGCCGACCCAGCGCGAGAACTCGGCGTCGTCCATGCCCGGCAGGTGCGCCGGGCCGGACCACTTGGCTGCCGCCATGCCCATGGGAGGGGCCGTCGTGCCGTCAGCCCGGCAGCTTGAAGTCGGCCACCGACCTTCTCAGGTCCGCGGCAAGCTGCGCGAGGTTGCCGATCGACTCGGCCGTCTGGCTGGCGCCGACCGAGGTCTGGGTGGTGATTTCCTGGATCACGTTCATGGTCGCCGAGATGTTGGTGGCGGCGGCCGACTGCTGGCGCGCGGACTCGGAGATGCTTTGAATGAGGTCGGCAAGGTCGTTCGAGACCTTCTCGATCTCGCCCAGGGCGAGGCCGGCGTCCTCGGCCAGGCGGGCGCCCGCGACCACCTCGGCGGTGGTCTGTTCCATCGAACTCACCGCCTCGTTGGTGTCGGACTGAATCGTCTGCACCAGGGTCTCGATTCGCTTGGTCGCGCCCGAGGCGCGCTCGGCGAGTCGCTGCACTTCGTCGGCCACGACCGCGAAACCGCGGCCCGCCTCGCCGGCGGACGCGGCCTGGATGGCGGCGTTGAGCGCCAGGATGTTGGTCTGCTCCGAGATGTCGTTGATGAGCTCGACGATCGAGCCGATTTCCTGCGAGCTCTCGCCCAGGCGCTTGATTCGCTTCGAGGTCTCCTGGATCTGGTCGCGGATCGAGTCCATGCCCTGGATCGTCTGGCGCACGACGGCGGCGCCCTTGGAGGCGATCTGCACCGAGCGCTGGGCGACGTCGGCCGATTCGGCCGAGTTCTTCGACACCTCGTCGATCGAGACCGCGATCTCGTTGATCGCGGCCGAGGCCGAGGTGATCTGCTGCGCCTGGTGCTCGGCGGCTTCGGCCAGGTGCATCGCGGTGGCCTGGGTTTCCTGCGCGGCCGCGGCGACCTGCACCGCGGTCTCGTTGATCGTGGTCACCAGGGAGCGCAGGGCCTCGACCGCGAAGTTGATCGAGTCCGCGATCGCGCCGGTGATGTCCTCGGTCACGGTCGCCTTCACCGTGAGGTCGCCCTCGGCCAGCGAGCCCATCTCGTCGAGCAGCCGGAGAATGGCTTCCTGGTTGCGCTGGTTGAGGTCGGCGGTGGCCTGCATGGTGCGGCGCTGGCCCTGGTTGTAGGCGAAGGCCGCCCCACCGAGGCCCAGCAGCGCGGCCGCGCCGGCGACGATGGTCCAGAACAGCGACGGGAACGGGCGCTTGCCCGGCAGCTGCGCCACCGCGGCGGAGACGTCCTTGCTCTGTTCC
>Ga0209476_10000377_pt1 | contig 30126 bp, 33 predicted proteins | sample KloWWTrecipitate_FD_187179 | JGI IMG/M metagenome (GOLD analysis project Ga0209476, IMG submission 187179) | Active sludge microbial communities from Klosterneuburg, Austria, studying microevolution and ecology of nitrifiers - Klosterneuburg... | ecosystem: Engineered > WWTP > Aerobic digester... | reverse complement strand
GCGATGAGATCGCCAAGCTGGAGATCGGTTACCGCATTGGGCGAATCCTGGTGATCCGCGAGACGCTCAAGCAGGCACCCGCCGGCTTCAGTGCAGCAACGAAGTGCTTCTGCACCGAGCACGAGATTCGTGTCAGTGACTTCGTCTCCCGGGTGCTCGGCCCACAGGCAATGCTGTGGGACGACGTCACCAGGGGCCTCACCTACGCACCCGGCTACACCATCATGGGTGGCACCTCCAACGTGATGCGCAACATCCTCGGCGAGCGAGTGCTCGGCCTACCTCGCTAGCTGTTCCGTCAGCAGGAACTCGCCAGCTACGGTCGGCGCCATGGCAGACCTACTTTCGCTCTCGACGAAAATCATCGACAGCGGGCACACCGACCAGCCCGTCAACCGTGTCACCAATGAACTCAGCGAGGTCGCTGACGGAATTGCGATGGTGGAGAGTTTCAGCCACTGTGTCGCGCTGAGCACCGACGACGGCCTGGTCTGCTTCGATGCGTCGGGCGCACAGAGCGGCCAGGCGGTGCGTGAATCGCTGCGCGGCTGGAGCGGCGACCGGGTCAGCCACCTCGTCTACACCCACGGCCACGCCGACCATGTGGGTGGCAGCATGTTCTTCGCCGACGACCGGCCGATGGTCGTTGGCCACGAGAACGTCGCGGTGCGCATGGACCGCTACGACTACACCAACAACTGGAACGTGCTGATCAACGCGCGCCAGTTCGGTGGCATCTCCGGCGACCTCAATCTGGCGATGACGGGCGACGACGTCGATGCGCCTCTCGGGGCACAGCGGATGGGCCGTCGCTTCCTTCCATCTGCGACCCTGCGACCCGAGACGACGTTCAACGACGCCGGCGAACTGCACGTCGGTGGCGAGCAGATCGACCTGCACCACGATCGCGGCGAGACGGACGATCACCTGTGGGCATGGTTGCCGCGACGCAAGGCGCTGATGACCGGCGACTTCCTGATCTGGAACTTCCCCAACGCCGGCAACCCCCAGAAGGTCCAGCGCTACCCCATCGAATGGGCCGCCGCGCTGCGCAAGATGATTGCGAAGGGTCCCGAGCTGCTGCTGCCCGCACACGGTCTACCCATCGAGGGCTCCGACCGGATTGTCCGCGTCCTCGACGATGTGGCCACTGCGCTCGAGAATCTGGTGGCCGACGTCGTTGCGATGATGAACGCGGGGGCCAACCTCGACGCGATCGTGCACACCGTCCGGGTACCGGAGGAAACGCTGGCAAAGCCGTACCTGCGGCCGTTCTACGACGAGCCCGAGTTCGTGGTGCGTGGCGTCTGGCGCCAGTTCGGCGGATGGTGGGACGGTGCTGCGTCGAGGTTGAAGCCGTCCCCCGACGCGCACCTCGCTGCCGCCATAGCCGAACTTGCGGGCGGAGCTGACGTGCTGCTGGGCCGTGCCCAACAGGCGCTTGTCGATGGCGACGTTCGGCTGGCCTGTCACCTGGCCGACCTCGCCGGCTGGGCGGCGCCTGCCGACCCGGAAATTCATGCCGGCCGGGCCGCGGTCTATCTCTCGCGCCGCAAGACCGAGCCGAGCCTGATGGCAAAGGGCATCTTTGCCGCCGCTGCCCGCGAGAGCCAGGCCGTCGCAGATTCCGCTGCGGATGGCGCTACTGGCGGCTGAGGCTGACCAGGACGAGTGCAATGGCAGCCGCCCCTAGCCCGATCGTTTGCCACTTCGTCAGACGCTCCTTGTCGATGGAGAAGGCCAGGGCGACGGTACTGGCAGGGTAGAGCGAGGCGACGACGGACACGATCGCCAGCATTCCGCCTCGCACAGCGGCGAGGTACAAGACGTTGGCACCCATGTCGAACACGCCGGCCACGACTGCGAGTTGGAGCGATCCCCGGTGACCCACCAGGCGCGCTCGCGTGACCCCGGCGAGACAGATCAGCATCGGAACGGATGCGAGGCGAGCGATGACCAGCGGCCACATGCCTGAGTTGGCGTCCGTCTGGTCGAGAGCGACGAACAGCAGCCCGAAACAGGCGCCGACAGCAACCGAGAGCACGACGATTCGCGGAGGGGTGTTGTGCTGATGGGTGCCGATCGCGCCACTGACCAGCGCCACCGCGGTCACTGCGATTGCGATGCCAACAAGCGCGAGGCCGCTGGGCCGTTCCCCCATCGCGAGGCCGGCAACCACCGGCACAACCGCTCCGACCACAGCGCTGGTCGGCGCGACGACAGAGATCTCGCCATGGGCGAAGCCGTGATAGAGCCCCGCGATGCCCAGGGCGCCGATCACCCCCGCGAACGCGCTCCATGCCCATGTGCCGATCGACGGCACAGGCGTGCCCATGATGACGACTGCAGCCAGCACCATCACCAGGCTCACCATCTGCCCGAGAGCGGCGACGATCACACTGGCCTGATGCCGACTGGCACGGCCGCCGAAGTAGTCGCCGACGCCGTAGACGAGCGCAGAACCGAGGGCGAGCAGGATGGGCATGGCCGTTCAGTCAACCATCCCGCAGCGACCGCCCAACCCGATACCGAGTGCTACCAGTCGGTCGGTGTGTAGTCCTTGAGGAACTGGCCCCATACGTGTCGACCCGTGTTGACACCATCGATGATCGGATCCACGATTCGTGCCGCGCCGTCGACAATGTCCAGCGGTGGGTGAAAGTGGTGCTGCGCGGTCTTGCGTTCGGCAATGTGAACAGGGTCTTCGTCGCTGACCCAGCCGGTGTCGACGCTGTTCATGTGAATACCGTCGGCGTGGTAGTCCGCGGCGGAGGTGCGGGTCATCATGTTGAGCGCCGCCTTGGCCATGTTGGTGTGCGGATGGCGGGTGGTCTTGAACCGTCGGTAGAACTGGCCCTCGACTGCCGAGACGTTGACGATGTGTTTGTCGCGGTCGGGGGTTCGCATCATCAGCGGCTTCAGCCGCGCGTTCAGCACGAACGGCGCAACCGCGTTGACCAGTTGCGTCTCGAGCAGTTCGACCGACGAAACCTCGGCCAGCGTGAGCCGCCACGAGTTGCGATCCCGCAGGTCCACCTGCTGCATGTCCTGATCGAGGCGCCCCTGGGGGAACAGGTCGCCTCGCCCCCCCAGATCCTCCGGGAGCAGTTCGGCCTGTGACAGCTGCGCCGAGTGTGTGACACCCACCGGCAGCACGGGAGCGGCGGCGATCTCTGCGGAGCGACCAGAGGACAACATGTCGTAGCCGCGAAGCCCTTCGTAGGCACCCAGCAACCGGGCTGCGGCAGGTGTCAGCGTGGACAGCGCCCCCGACTCGAGGTCCATCATGTGACGGTAGAAGTCGGGTGGCCGCCGCACTGTCTGGCAGGCGTTGTTGACGATGAAGTCCAGGCGAGCACGCGTGTCGAGCAGATGCTGGCAGAACGCTTCGACGCTGGGCGTGTGACGCAGGTCGAGCCCGAAGATCTCCAGCCTGTCACCCCAGTCAGCGAAGTCGGCCTCGGCCGCATAGCGCTGCGCAGAGTCGCGTGGGAAGCGAGTCGTCACGATCAGGTGAGCTCCGGCACGCAACAGCTTGATACCAGCCTGGTAACCGATCTTGACGCGGCCGCCGGTGAGGAGCGCTACCCGACCGGAGAGGTCGGCCGTCTCAGACCGCTTGGCAAAATTGAATTCGGCGCACTCCGGGCACATCTGGTCGTAGAAGTTGTGGATCTGCGAGTACTTGCGTTTGCAGATGTAGCAGTGCTGCGGCTGTGCCGATTCAGGGGTTTCGTGGGCATCGTCATCGATCTCGTCGGGGCCCGTCAACGCCGGAGCGAAGACGTTGGGCGTGGTGAACACCGGCTTGGATCTCAGGGAACGAATGCCCGTCTCGTCGAGCGTGCCCTGATCGCGGCGGGCCTTTTGCTGCTTCACCTCACGTCGCTCTGCCTTGATCTGACGCCGACGGGCCTCGACGTCTGGCTCGAACACAGTGCCGGCAGCACTGATCAGCCGCGTGCGCTGCTCCACAGGCAGCCCCTGCAACAGCGAGCGGTCCGCAATGACGGTCTCCAACAACTCGGCAGCGGCCTGCACCCGGGCGGCAAATTCGTCAGACACGGGCAGTGACTGTAACGGCCGACTGGGGCTGCGGTGGGCGTGACGGGACTCGAACCCGGGACCTCCACGATGTCAACGTGGCGCTCTAACCAACTGAGCTACACGCCCGTGTAGCGAGCGTTGAATCTAGCAGTCAGTGCAGCCGCAACGACACTTCGTTGGCGAGAAGACGCCCCGTTCGCGTCAGTCGCACCCGTTCACCGTCGGTTTCGACCAATCCTTCGAGCCCTTCCACGTCGAGAGCGCTCGCTGGCACTCCATCGCGCATGCGGATGGCCAACTGCAGCCCCTCCACGTGTCGGGTGGCATCGTCCAGCGTTTCCCCCGCAGCTTCTGTGGGCTCGTCGCCCTCGACCGCGGCGATGTACCGCTCGGGCGTGCGAACGTTCCACCAGCGGCGACCGTCACGGTGGCTGTGTGCGGCGCTACCGAACCCGGTGTAGTTGCCCTGTTGCCAGTAGAGGATGTTGTGGCGGCATTCGTGACCTGGCTTGGCCCAGTTGCTGACCTCGTAGTTGACCAAGCCCGCGGCAGTGAGCAACTCGTCGGCCAATTCGTACTTGTCGGCGAGGTCGTCGTCATCGGGGTGCCGCTCGGGCTCGAGAGCCAGTGGTGTCCCGGCTTCCACCGTCAATGCATACGCCGAGATGTGCAGCGGCCCCAGCGCAATGGCACCTTCCAATGTCGCACGCCACTGCTCGAGCGTCTCACCGGAACCGCCGTAGATCAGGTCGAGGTTGAAGGTGGGGATGCCGGCAGCACGCACGGCAGCGACGGCCAGCCGGACGTTGTCGGGATTGTGCGTACGGCCCAATGCCGCCAGCACTGATGGCACCATCGACTGGACGCCGATGCTGACTCGATTGACCCCCGCCGCACGAAAGATGCGGTACATCTCCTCGGTCACGTCATCGGGGTTGCACTCGACGGTGACCTCTGCTCCTGCCGCCGTCGGAATTGCCCTCAGCACGGCGCCCAAGGCCGTCGGGTCGACGAGGGTCGGTGTCCCACCGCCCACGAACACGCTCGTCACAGGTGCCAACCCGGCGCGTGTGATGTCGCTGGTGAGAGCGGCGAGGTACTGGTCCTGCAGGTGGCCACGATCCGTCCACGTCGCAAACGCGCAATAGTCGCAGCGTGTGGCGCAGAAGGGAATATGAATGTAGACCCCGAACGGGTCAGCTGCAGGAGGGGTGACGGATGGCTGGCTCACGACCAACGCATCGTACCGGTGCGACTAGGGACGGAACAGGAGGTCGAGCGCGTCGAGGCGCTGGCCAACCTGATCGACCGGCACATCGAGCATGGCTGCGATGGCCCGCGTGTCGTCGCCGCGCACCGTGATGACTTTGCCGTTGAAGTCCTGGCGCTGGACCTGGATCATCTTCAAAAAGCGCACGAGCATCTCGAACGGTTGCCCGCTGAGCTGGGTCAGCTTCAAAAGGTCGACCGCCAGCTTCTTGCTGTTGAGCAGCTCCGCATCATTCGACGACGGCGTGACATCTTCTCGCGGCAGCAACTGATCGACCGGCACGTTGTAGAACTTGGCCAGACGCTCCAGTCGCGGTACCGAAATGGCACGCTCACCGCGCTCGTAGGCACCCAGTACCGATGCCTTGAACTCCTCGTGCGACGAGGCTTCGACCTCCTGCAGCGAGAGCCGCTTCTGGCGTCGTATGACACGGAGGCGATCGCCAACCTTGCGGCTGTACGGCGAGGCCATCACATCGTCATCGTCGAATTCGCGCATGTCCACTCGTCCCTACTTTCCAACGTCTGGCCCGCCCAGCCCTTGTTGGAGTTCATCTTGACACAAAGCTCAGTGAATAACAACGCATAGTGAGAACAACTCACGCAGCGGAGGAATCAATCCCCCTATGTCAAGAAACTGACTGCAGCTACCAGCGACGCGGTTTCGATGCGCAAAATGTTCGGGCTCAGCGACACCAGCGACCTCGCTGACGCCAGCTCTCGGTCGGAGAACCCGCCCTCAGGACCGATCACCACGGTCGACGGTCGCCAGCCCAGGTCGCTCACGGCCACCCCCGTTGGTTCAGCGACTGCGACACCATCGATGGCCAGAACGTCCACACATTGCCGCGGACCGGTGACCACCGGCAGCCACACCCGACGGCTCTGCATCGCTGCTTCGCGTAGGACTCGCGTCGCTCGCGCCAACTGCCGTGCTGCTCGATCACCCTCCCAGCGCGCCACGCTTCGATCGCAGTGCAGCAGCATGATCTCGGCAACTCCGATCTCGGTGAGCTTCTGGACCATCCACTCCACACGGTCCCCCTTGGGGATCGCACTCGCAATCGTCAGCAGCGGACCGACGGGCTCCATGATCGAATCGCCGATGGGTCGCAATGCCTGACCGACAACTTCCGTGGCTTGCCAACTGCCGCGACCGTCGGTCACCGTCACCCGTTCGCCTTCCCTGATACGCAGGACGCGAAACAGGTGATGGGCGTCGTCAGGGGGCAACGTGGGATCGTCCAGCGATTCCACGAACACATGCGCCGCGCTGGAACGCAGCGCAGGATTCACTGGAATGCCGACTTGATACGAGCGAAGAGCCCGTGCTCGGAATGCACTTCCTCGCCGCGCAACTCCGCGAGCTGCTTGAGCAGATCGGTCTCAGCCTCGGTGAGCTTGGTCGGTACCTGCACCTGTACTCGAACGCGCAGATCGCCACGCCCACGACCCTGCAGACGGGGGACGCCGCGTTGACGAAGCACGAACTCGCGCCCGGGCTGCGTGCCTGCGGGCACCAGGATCTCTTCGTCACCGTCGAGGGTGGGCAGCAAGTACTTGGCCCCCAACGACGCCTGCGCGATCGATACGGGTAGGTCGGTGATGAGATCGTCGTTCTCGCGGCGATAGCGGTCGTGCGCAGCAACGCGGATGTGGACGTACAGGTCGCCCGCCCCTCCGCCGCGCTGGCCGACTGCGCCGCGGCCGGTGAGACGCAACGTCGAACCGGTGTCGACTCCCGCTGGAACATCGACCTGATAGGTCTTCTCACTGACGATCCGTCCCTCACCCGCGCACTTTTTGCACGGCGTGACGATGACCTGACCGAGCCCACTGCACTTCTGACATGCCGAGGAGGTGACCATCTGCCCCAACATGCTCTGACGCACTCGCTGCACCTGGCCGCGCCCGTTGCACTCGCTGCACGTCACCGGCTTGGTGCCTTCACCCGCGCCGCTTCCTCCGCATTCGTCGCATGCCAGCGCCGTTCGCAGCGTGACCGGCACCGTCGCACCGAACACAGCCTGCTTGAACGCGACGTCGGCAACGACCTCGAGATCCTGGCCGCGTGGCGGACCTGTTGGCCCGCGACCGCCACCACCACCAAAGGGGCCGCCACCACCACCGAAGAACGCATCGAAGAGGTCGCCCAGTCCGCCGCCGCCGCCACCGAACATGTCACCCATGTTGGGGCCGCCGGCACCACCGACACCCTGTTCACCGAAGCGGTCGTAGCGTGCGCGCGTGTCGGCGTCGCTGAGCACCTCGTACGCCTGCGCGACCTTCTTGAACTGTTCCTCTGCCACGGCATCGCCGGGGTTCGCATCGGGATGAAGTTCGCGAGCGCGCTTGCGGTACGCCTTCTTCAGTTCCTCGCTGCTGGCCGTGCGGGACACGCCGAGCAGTGCGTAGTAATCATCAGCCATTCGTGCTCCCACCGTCGCTGAGGTGTCGACCCAATCGATCGCTCACCGCTTCGACGGTAGCGAGGGCCTGCGGATAATCCATGCGTGTCGGCCCGAGTACTCCGATGGTGCCCACCTGCTCGCCATCGACTACCACCGGGCGAACGACGACCGAACACGCCACGAGGGGCTCGACGCCATGCTCGGCACCGATGGCCACCGATAGTCCACGATTCAGGACGTCGCGCACCAGCGTGACCATCACGTACTGCTGCTCGAGCGTCCGCAGAACCGAGCGCACCGTGTCGACCGCGTCGAACGCGTGGGCCATCGAGGAAGCGCCGTGCACGAACACCTGCTCATCGGCAACCGAGCCGTCGAGCGCACCGACTGCCGCAGCGCAGATGGCGTCGAGCTCACGATCACCTGTGGGTGGAATGTGCACGCCACTGTCCAGCGAGCGACCCACCATGTACGCCTGGAGATGCGCCGTCGCAGCCGAGAGACGCACCTCGGAGACCTCGTTGGGCAGCTCGACCGTCTGGCTCTCGACGACTCCGTTGGACAGCACGGCCACGATGGTTGCGTGGCGGCCGACGAGCCCGACCACCTGGACCGAGCGCACCACCGCAATCTCTGCACGCGGCCCGACGACCACTGCGGCGTGGTGAGAGACCTGCGCCAACAGGTTGGTGGTCTGGTGCAGCAACTCTTCGAGACGACCGTGGGCCGAGTCGAAAAAAGCGCCGACACGCTGCGACGACTGCGTATCGAGGCGGCCAGGCTCAGCCATGTGGTCGACGAAGAAGCGGTACCCCTTGTCGGTGGGAATCCGGCCGGCGGACGTGTGCGGTTGCGCCAGATAGCCCTCTTGCTCGAGCACGGCCATCTCGTTGCGAACCGTTGCCGAACTGACTCTCACGCCTGGGGCACTCGCGATGTGCGTGGAGCCGACGGGCTGCGCGGTCGTGATGTACTCCTGTACCACCGCTCTCAGAATTGCTGTTTTGCGTTCATCGAGCATGGCTCCCCTGCCCTTCGACAATTCGGCGCTTCGGATACGGTTAGCAGTCCAGGCTACCGACTGCCAGCGGTCACCTGGCGATACCGGTACAGCGCCTCGTCGCGCTCAGCCGCATGATCGACCATTGGCGGCGGGTATCCCTCAGTGTCGACCCAGCGGCGCACGTAGTCACCGTCAGGGTCGAATCGCAGCGCCTGCGTGGTCGGGTTGAAAATCCGAAAGTACGGCGAGGCATCGGTGCCGGTGCCCGCCGTCCACTGCCAGCCGTGACTGTTGGACGCCAGGTCGCCGTCGATCAGGTGTCGCATGAAGTGTCGGGCGCCCCACTGCCAGGGCAGATGCAGGTCCTTCACCAGGAAGCTGGCCACCAGCATGCGAACACGATTGTGCATCCAGCCCGAGGCGAGCAGCTGGCGCATACCGGCGTCGATGATCGGGTAACCGGTCTGCCCTGCTGCCCAACGTGCAAATCGATCCTTGGCCGCCGCATCGGTATCGACCGGCATGGTGTTCATCCGCTGGTTGAGGTTGTTGCGGGCCGTATCGGGCTTTCGGAGGAGTACATCCGCGTAGAACTCGCGCCATGCCAGCTCGCTGGCGAACGTATCGGCGCCGGCACCGGGCTCCAGGTCAGCCAACAGCTGACGTGGATGCACCAGGCCCCACCGCAGCGCGGCAGACAGCCGACTGGTGCCATCAACGGCGGGCAGGTTCCGTTGGTCGCGGTAGTCCGCGATCGAGGGCAGGAACTGCTCCCAACGCTCGTGCGCGCCGCGCTCCCCCGCCATCTCCCATCGCGTCCGTGCACTTTCGTTCGCCGTGCGACCAGAAGTGCACACACGCGGGTCCGTCGTGGTGTTCGGGCGCGTGGGCGGGCCGTCACACGCAACGTCAGGTGCGCCGTACCAATGGACGTCGGGCACGTTCAGTGGCTCATCCCACCCGACCGAACGCCACGCCCTCGCGAACGGGGTGAACACTGCGTACGGCGTGCCGTCTCCCTTGTTGACCGTGCCCGGTTCGACTGCGTAGGGGCTACCGACGCCGTGCAGTCGTGCGCCCAGCGAGCTGAGCGCGGCGGCGACGCCGGCGTCTCGCGATCGACCGTAGGGCCCGTGATCTCGTGAGACGTAGACGCCCTGAGCACCGACCTCGGCCACCAGCGCTGCAACCACATCGACGGGATTGCCATGGCGATACACCAGCGCCCCGCCCATCGAGTCGTCCAGTGACTGCAACGCGTCCGCCATGAACGCTCGCCGGGGCGCACCCGCCACCGCAAAAGCAGGGTCGACCACGAACAGGGGGACGACTCTCGTGCCGTCGGCTGCGGCTGCGTGTAGGGCGGGCAAGTCGGCCAGGCGCAGGTCACGACGGAACCACATGATGGTCGTGCGGGGCTGGAGAGCAGGCATTCCTCGACAGTGTCGCCTACCCTGTTCGTTCGTGCCACATCCTGCGTCGTTGCCCGTGCTCGTCCTGCTTGTTCGTCACGGCGCCACGGAGTGGTCGGTGTCGGGCCAGCACACCGGTCGCACCGATCTGGCGCTGACCGAGGAAGGCATCGCACAGGCAGTAGCTGCCGGCCCGCTGATCGAAGGACTGCTGGAAGGTCGCGAGCCACTCGTCTTCACCAGCCCGCTGCACCGTGCTGCGCACACGGCAGAACTGGCGCTCCCACAGTGGCCGGCCGAACGTGTCGATGCGCTCATGGAGTTCGACTACGGCAACTACGAGGGACTGACGAGTTCACAGATCCTGGAACGTGACCCTGACTGGGACCTGTTCACCACTGGTTGCCCGGGTGGCGAGGGCATCATGCAAGTGTCGGCGCGCTGCGATTCATTCGTCGCCAAGGTCGAGCGTGTGGGCGCCGGTCGGGCCGTGGTCGCCTTCACCCACGGCCACCTCAGCCGCATTCTGACCGCTCGCATGCTGAACCTGCCGGCGTCGGGCGCGGCGTCACTCTGGAACAACACCGCCAGCGTCGGAGTGATCAACGAGCACCGCGGCAAGCTGGTCTTGGTCGGTTGGAACCTTTGCGCGTACTGACGCCCGATGCGCTGCTGGGTGCCTTGACCGAGGCGGGCGTGACCAGGGGAAGCCGAGTCGGGCTGGCGGTCTGCCCCTCGGGCACCATCGGGTTTGCCGTCGGTCCCGCTCGATTGGCGGTCGTGGGAGCGCAGGCCGCGGCGGCTGTTGCCGCTGTCGATGCAGCATTGCGACCGCGCTGGGTGTGCTGGTCGAATGTCACGGCCACAGCTTTGCTGGCGAGCAACGTTCGCCTGGCGACCTGCTGGGACCTCGCCGCCGTGCACCGGCTGCTGCGAGGTGGCTTGCGGGCCGACCCTGCCAGGGTCTGGGCTCAGCTCCACCGCCTGGACCACCACTCGATGCCGGCCATGGGCCAGCTCGACCTGCTGGGCGGCGAGGGCGATGACGGCGGCAACAACGAGCACCCAGTCCGCACCGACGGCTACCTACGACCCGAGTGGCTCACCGGCGGCTGGGCCGACACGGCCGAGCGGGCAGCACAGTGGGCTGCTGTGGCATGGCAGGCGGCGGACATGCAACAGCAGCAGTTGGACGGGTTGACGGCAACGGGTCAGGTACAGGGCGACGCGTCAGCGACCGCACGTTCAGAGTCGGCCGCCGAGTTGCTGTGTGCCGAACTCGCGGCCGATGGGTTGCCGGTCGACGTGACTGCGGCAGAGGCGTTGATCGCCTCGCTGGTCGGCCCGCGCGCAGCCGACGAAGCAGCGGCGGCCGCCGGCCGCGCCCGCCGCGACAAGGAGGTCTTGCGCCATTTGCCACCGGGGGGCGGCATCGACTTGCGCAGTCCGGCAGACGTGAAGAACATGCTGCGTCGCCTGGGCATCGATGTGCCCGATACTCGGGCGTGGCGGCTGGAACAGCTACGCGAGGTGCACCCCGTGATCGAGGCGCTACTCCAGTGGCGCAAGGCCGAGCGCGTCGCCACCACCTTCGGCTACGGCTGGTTGGACAGCAACGTGGGCACCGGCGGCCGTTTGCGCGGTGAGTGGTCCGCAAGCGACGGCGCAGCCGGCCGTATGACAGCGGGGGCGGGTCTGCACAACTTGCCCGCCGAGCTGCGACCGGTGGTGCGCGCCGACGACGGCTTCGTCTTCGTGCGCGCCGACCTGGGGCAGATCGAGCCACGTGTCCTCGCAGCCGTCAGCGGCGATCCGGCCCTTTGCCGCGCCACACAGGACGACGATCTCTACGCTCCGGTGGCCGCGCGCCTAGGCGTCGAGCGGGCGGTCGCGAAGATTGCCGTACTCGCCGCAATGTACGGACAGACCAGCGGCACCGCCGGCCAAGCTCTCCGCGGCATGGAGACCGGCTATCCGGTGGCGATGAAGTACCTCAGCGACGCCGCGGAGGCAGGCTTCGATGGTCGCGACCTACGTACCTATGGCGGACGGTTGATTCGAATGTATGACATTGCCGATGGCGCCGACCATCGTGCGGTAGCCGCAGGTCGCGGTCGCTACGCGCGTAACGCGATGGTGCAGGGTGCCGCTGCGGAGTTGTTCAAAGTGTGGGCGGTGACCGTACGCGCCCGTGCCACCGGCCTTGGGGCGCGCATAGCGCTCTGCCTGCATGACGAGCTGCTCGTGCACGTCCCTGCAACCCATGCTGATGCAACCGTGCAGGCACTCCACGATTGTCTGGCCGAAGCAGCGTTCCGTTGGCAGCCGGCGACCACCGGTGTTCGGTTCGTGGCCGACATCAGCATCGTGCGTAGCTGGGCTGACGCCAAGGGCTAGGCGTTCGACCGGACGACGACGGGCGCCGAGGTGAACTGCATCGCGCCGTCCTCCAACTGACCGGTGCGGAACATCTTCTTGTCGCGGGTGTAGCTCTGGGGGTTGATCCATGGCTCGCGGTCGCCTTGGCGCGGGAACTTGTGCATCACTCGTTGCATGTACCCGGCGGTGAAGTTGTCGATCCAGGGACGTTCAGGCATGCCGGCATCCTCCCGCCGCAAACGCGGCGTGCACTCCACCGTGCCAGTGGCCTCCATGTGGTTGAGGAGTCGACACACGTACTCACACGTGAGGTCGGCGCGCAAGGTCCACGACGCATTCACGTACCCGAACGACGAGGCCAGGTTCGGAACATCCGAGTATGCAAACCCCTTGTACGTCCAGGTCTTCGAGAAGTCCACGGGCTCACCATCGACCACGAACGTCATCTCGCCGAGCGTCACCAGGTTGAGCCCGGTCGCGGTCACGATGATGTCGGCGGGAAGGTGGGTGCCCGACTTCAGGCGAATACCGGTCTCGGTGAACGTGTCGATCTCGTCGGTCACCACCGACGCCTTGCCCGACCGGATGGCAGCGAAGAGGTCGCCGTTGGGGACCAGACACATGCGCTGATCCCACGGGTTGTAACTCGGCGTGAAGTGCGTGGCGACGTCGTAGTCAGGGCCGAGCGCCTTGGCCACTCGCCCGAGCAGCATCGTCTTCACCTTGTCCGGCCTCGTGCGTGTGCGCTTGTACAAGAACTGCTGGAGTGCGACGTTCTTCTTGCGGGTGATCGTGTACGCCAGCTTGTTCGGCAGCACCTTTCGCATCACGTTGGCCACCACATCACGGTCCGGTGCAGCCACCACATACGTGGGTGAACGCTGCAACATGGTGACGTGGGCGACGGTGTCTGCCATTGCTGGGATCAGCGTCATCGCAGTGGCACCGGAGCCGACGACCACGACGCGCTGACCGGCGTAGTCCAGATCCTCCGGCCACGCCTGCGGGTGCACGACTCGGCCCTCGAACGTCTCTACGCCGGCGAACTCGGGCAGGTACCCGCCCTTGTAGCTGTAGTAGCCGGAGCACATGAACAGGTAGCCGCAGGTGAACGTGACGTGCTCGCCGTTGTCCTTTCGTTGGCCATGCACCGTCCACCGGGCGTCCTTCGTCGACCATTCCGCGTTGGTGATCTGGTGCCCGAACCGAATGTGGCGGTCGATACCGAACTCACGCACGGTGTCACGCAGGTACTGCAGGATGGACGGGCCGTCGGCAATCGACTTCTCGGCCGTCCATGGCTTGAAGCTGTAACCGAGTGTGTGCATGTCGCTGTCGCTGCGCACGCCCGGGTAACGGAACAGGTCCCAGGTGCCGCCGATGTCGTCACGACCCTCGAGGATGACGTACGAGCGGTTGGGGCTCATCGTCTGCAGGTGGTAGCCAGCGCCGATACCGGAGATTCCGGCACCGACGACGACCACGTCGAAATGCTCAACTGTCATGCGGCGAACGGTAGCCGCCCCTGTTCTCCGAGCCGTCCTCGGCCGAAGCTAGTCGTCGAGCTTGAGGGCGGAAATGAAGACGTCGCCGGGGACTTCCACGCGGCCGATCGACTTCATCTTCTTCTTGCCCTCTTTCTGCTTCTCGAGCAACTTGCGCTTACGCGTGATGTCGCCTCCGTAGCACTTGGCCAGCACGTCCTTGCGCTTTGCCTTCACCGTCTCGCGAGCGATGATCTTGCCGCCGATGGCTGCCTGGATGGGCACGTCGAACATCTGACGTGGGATCAGCTCTTTCAGCTTCTCGCACATGCGGTTGCCGTAGGCGAATGCCTTGTCGCGATGCACGATGGTGCTGAACGCATCGGCAGCGATGCCGTTGAGCAAGAGGTCGACCTTCACCAGGTTGCTGCGGTGGTATCCGCTCAACTCGTAGTCGAGGCTGGCGTAACCCTGCGTACGCGACTTCATCTGGTCGAAGAAGTCGACCACGACCTCCGCGAGCGGGATGAGGTAATGCAGCTCGACGCGCTCTGGCGACAGATACTCCAGCTTGGTCATGTCACCACGACGCGTCTGGCACAGGTCCATCAGCGTGCCGGTGTACTCCTTGGGCGTAATCACGCTGACGCGGAAGTACGGCTCTTCGATGAAGTCGATGCTCTGCGGCATCGGCAGATCAGCAGGGTTGTCGATCAGCTCGACCACACCGTTGGTTCGGTGCACCCGGTACTCCACGCTGGGCGCAGTTGCGATGAGCGCCAGGTTGAACTCGCGCTCGAGGCGCTCCTTGACGATCTCCATGTGCAACAGGCCCAGGAATCCACAGCGAAAGCCGAAGCCGAGCGCGCCGGACGATTCGGGTGAATACGTGATGGAGGCGTCGTTGAGCTTCAGCTTCTCCAGGCTCTCGCGCATCAGCTCGAAGTCGTCGCCGTCGATCGGGAACAGACCGCAGAACACCATCGGCTTGGGGTCGCTGTAGCCCTCCAGTACCTCGGTGGCACCGTGGACGAACGTGGTGACGGTCTCACCGGAGCGTGCCTGGCCGACTTCCTTGATGCCCGCAATGAGGTAGCCGACCTCGCCGGGGCCGAGTTCGTCGACGGGGGTGGGCAGCGGCCGGCGCACACCGACCTCGATGGGTTCCTGCTGCGTGCCTGCCTGCATGAACAGCAGCTTCGACTTGCTGTTGAGGCGACCGTTCATCACGCGCACGCTGGAGACCACGCCGCGGTACTGGTCGTACTGACTGTCGAAGATGAGCGCCTGCAGCGGGGCATCGATGTCGCCCGTGGGCGCTGGGATTCGTTCGCAGATGGCATCGAGCAGAAGGTCGACACCATCGCCGGTCTTGGCCGAAATGCGCAGGATCTGCTCGGCGGGAATGCCCAGGACGGTCTCGATCTCCATTGCGTAACGGTCCGGGTCGGCTGCGGGAAGGTCGATCTTGTTCAGCGCTGCCACGATCTCCAGATCGTGTTCCAGCGCCAGGTAGCAGTTGGCCAGGGTCTGGGCCTCGATGCCCTGAGCAGCATCCACCACCAGGACCACACCCTCGCAGGCGGCCAGGCTGCGGCTGACTTCGTAGCCGAAGTCGACGTGGCCGGGCGTGTCGATGAGGTGCAGCGTGTGCCCCTTCCAATCGACCCGCACGTTCTGTGCCTTGATGGTGATGCCACGCTCGCGCTCGAGGTCCATCGTGTCGAGGTACTGCGACCGCATTTCACGGGCGTCAACAGCGTTGGTCAGCTCCAGAATGCGGTCGCTGAGCGTGCTTTTGCCGTGGTCGATGTGGGCAATGATGGAGAAGTTGCGAATGCGTGCGAGATCCATGATGAGTCGCCCGAGCCTATCGGGAGCTTCCATGTCCTTGGAGACAAGGTTGGGGTCCTTCGGTCCGCACTGATAGCCTCCACAAGCCGATTTCAAGTCCAACAAAGGGTCTCCTCACGTGGCAAACATCAAGAGTCAGAAGAAGCGCATCCTCACCAACGCCAAGCGTGCAGAGCGCAACAAGGCCGTGAAGAGCGAGCTCAAGACCCGTGTCAAGAACGCCGTCAAGGCTGTCGACACCGAGCAGAGCGAAGAGACGCTTCGCCTCGCTGTCAAGCGTCTCGACATGGCTGCCGCCAAGGGCGTCATCCACAAGAACCAGGCCGCTCGCCGCAAGAGCCGCCTGATGAAGCAGGTCAACGCCAAGGCCACAGCCAGCTGAGCTTCCAGCACCTCAAGATCTGACACGAACCCGGGCCCAGCGCCCGGGTTCGTTCGCGTCTGCGCCCAGAATCAACGGCGGCCAGCGGGCGCCAGGCGTGAGAGGCGCGCCACCAACACCTCCATGACCAGTTCTTCTGGCCACTCCTTGGCACCGCGCAGGTCGAGGTCGGCCTGCGCCAGGAGCCCTACAGCACGGGTGACCGCGCCACCACCGATCTTGCGGTACTGATCGTGCGCCTTCTTGGCCGGAAAGCCAGGCTTGATACCCATCGCGGCTGCGGCCGATGCGTCGTCGCGTGCCCCGCTGCCATCGAGTGACAGCAGCTTGGTGTAGTGGCCGTGAAGGATCGACATGACCTGTAGCGGATGACGGTCGCCGGCGCGAACCATGCGATGCAGCAACTGCAGCGACAGCGTGGTGTCACCACGGTCGATGGCATCGGTCAGGTCCCACGGCGGAATTCCCCCGGCGTCACCGAGGAACGGTGAGACATCGGCGGTGGTCAGCTTCTTGTCATCGCCGTATGTGGAGTGGAGTGTGTCGAGGATGCCCTGCAGTCGGCCCGCGTCTTCGCCCAGCCAGGTCGCCAAGAGCTTGGTCGCCTGAGGGTCCAGTCGCAGACCGGCTGCCTTGATCTGTTCGTCGAACCAGCCGGTGCGCTCGGAGGCTCGGCTCGGAGCAGCAGAGCCGATGGTCGTCGCCGCTGCCCGTTTCAAAGCGTCGGTGAGCGCCTTCGGAATTCGACCACCTCCCGCGACAAGGACCAGATCGGTGGTGGGCAAGGGATCACCCAGGTACGCCACCAGCGACGCCACGTCGTCGGCGTTGAAGCGACCAACGCCACGAGCAACGACCACGCGCTTGTCGGTGAGGAATGGCGAGGTCTGCGCAGCATCGACAACGGCACGCACTTCATAGTCGTCGCCGTCGAAATCATCGACCATCAACGAGCGGTCGCCAGCACCGACCAAGGTCTTCACCAGGTCGCTGATCGCGGACAACATGAGCGACTCGTCGTCGCCGGTGATGAGGTAACAGGCCATGGTCATCTCAGATTGGCACACCGGCAGTGTCGAGCCGCGAGCGAGTCCACCACCACCAGGCGAGAAGGCACGACAGCGCAGCCGACCACCACAGCGTCGCCCACATGGGCGACGGCTCGACAGCAGCGGCGACGCTGGCGACGGTGGACACCCAGCGGGTGCCGACAGTTGCGGGCAGCATCACGAGCGGCTGCAGCGCGGAAGGTAGCAGCGACGCCAGTAGACCAGCGGGCAGGCCGTACAGCATCACAAAACCGGCGGCTGGAACGGCGGCCAGGTTGGCGGGCAGTGAGACTATTGGCAGCCGACCGAAGACCAACAGACTGGGAATGACAACTCCGACCTGGGCACCGAGCGTGACGGCCATCGGCAGTCGCAACCACTCCGGCCCCGGCAAGCGAAGAGCGAGCCATGGCCCGACGACGCAGACGCCCAGTGTTGCCCCCACTGACAGCCAGAAGCCGACGGACCAGACCAGGAGCGGATCGACCAGCACCAGGCCCAGAACGGCCAGCGACAGCACTCGCACCGGCCGCACCTGTTGACCGCGGACGTAGGCGGTTGCTGCCAGTACCGCCATCACGCCAGCGCGCAGCACGGACGGCTCGAACCGGGTCAGGGCCATGAACCACACGATCAATGCCACCGTCGCACCCCATCGCCACCACGGCCGCAACCGCCGCAGCAATGGCAATGCCCCGGCCAGCACGAACGCGACATTCTGGCCGGACACCGCAGTCAGATGCGACAGTCCTGACGCACGAAAGTTGTCGACCATCCACCCGGGCTGGCGGGCGTCGTCACCGATGACGAGACCCGTGAACAGCGCTGCGTCGACATCGGTCATCGTCGACTCGGCGACGCCACGCAGCCTGCCACGGACACGGTTGTTCGCGCGAGCAAGCGGTGAGCCGTCGATCACGTCGCCAGTCACCGTGAGTTGAAAGCGGCCGACCACATGACGCACCTGCGCGCGACGAGCATTCGAACCCAGCCCCGTACGCGACCCCTCGACCCATACGAATTGGCCGCTGTGACAGTCGGCAAGCTTCCGTCTGGCGCCTCCGTAGATCCAGGCGTCGAAGCGCTCGTCGTCGATCTCGACGGTGACCCGCAGCCCGGCCCCGTACGGCGTTGGATCGGCGACGATCTCCACCCAACCCGTGTACGCACCCACGTGGCGCGGTGTCGCCTGCTCCCAAGCCCGCGTTGCAGCCCATGAGCCGATCACAGCGACACAGGCGCACAGCAGGATGACGAACGGGCGCTGTCGCAGCAACACCACGCACGCAAGAGCGAGTGTCGACATCAGAAGCCCTTGCCAGACTGCAACGACAAGTGTCACCGTGGTCATGAGAATCGCAGCATCGGAGATCTGGTGCCGGCGGTCGGGGCCGGTCACGTCGTACGCTCACTGGATGCAACCCGTGGAGGCATATGCCCAGCCAGCGCCACAGTCACGGCTGACATCTCCGGTGAGAAAAGGCCCACGGGCATACCGACGACAGATTCGCCGCCTCGGCCCACTCGTGGCGTTGCTCCCGGCTGCCCTCCTCGGTGCGACAGCGTTACTGCTCCTTCATGGCAACACGTCGACGGTTCGCGGCGTGATGGGCTTCCTGACTGCTGTCGTCGCTGCACCCGGCCTGCTGGTTGCCGGCGCCCCGATGACCGGTGGCAGTGGCCCATACGCTGCGGCCGTACTCGGCAGTGGGGTGCTGTGGTTGCTGATCGGCATCGCCGCCTCGGCACGCGCCACGCGCACGCCGGTGGCCACCTGGGGCGACTTCTGGAAGGAATTCCTGTGGCTGGCAGGAGCGGTGTGGCTTGGCGTCGTTGGCGCGCTCGTCGCTGCCAACCTGATGCTTGGCGGCGCTTTTCTCTAGCGGGTGCAGCGCGCGGCGTCATACGGTGACCAGGCCCCGCAGGGCGTCCAGTTTTGCGGCACCGATTCCACGCACCTCGCCCAGATCATCGACCGATGCGAAGGGGCCATTCTCATTGCGGTACGACAGAATGGCGGCGGCCGTCGCCGGCCCAACGCCGGGCAGAGTGTCGAGATCATCGGCAGTGGCCGTGTTCAGGTTGATGGGGCCGCTCGGCGTTTTACTATCAGCCGAGCCCGGACTACCCGACACGACGGCAGGTGGCACCTCGCCGACCCTCGGCACGTAGACCCGCTCGCCATCCGCCAACATCGCCGCCAGATTGATGGCATCGGAGTTGGAGTCGGCCGCCACTCCCCCGGCTGCCTGGACTGCGTCGATCACTCGAGCCCCCGCGGCCAGTCGATAGACGCCAGGCGACTGCACCGCGCCGGCGACGTGCACCACCAAGATCCCTGATCCGATGGTTGTCGACGACACCGTTGATGACGTGTCGCTGGCCGCGATGGACGACGAGGTGGTCGGCTGTGCATACGGCAGCTTCGACTCAGTGGTTGCCGGCGGTGGCTTCACCAGCCAATACGCGCCGGCCATCACTGCCAGTACAACGACAGCCGAGGTGGCAACTCGTGCGACACCGACCCACTGCACCCATGCATGCGCCCGAGCCGTCAGCGACATTGGTGGGGCGGGGCGGTCTGGAATCTCGCTCAACGAGGCTCCCAACGTCGGCGGGCGCGTCGGCCCGATTGAACGACTGGGGGAAGCCAAGGCCGAACATATCGGCCCACCTATCAACTACGACGCGACGCGGTCCGAAAGTTCGTCGCGTACAGCCGTGGACACCTGGCGGCGGGCAACCCACGCCGCCTCGATCTCCATCGGGATGCGCAGGTATGCGCCGTGGTGGCCCTTGCGACGCAGGCGCCAGAGTGCGTAACTACCGATGTAACGGACGCTGAAACCGAACACGCCGTATCGCCGCCACTGGCGAACGTGCACCAACTCGTGACGCAGAAGGTAGGGGGTGGCCTTGCCGTGCCGCACGATCACCAGCGAGCGGAACGTGATGCCGTCGACGCCCTTCGGGACCGGTCCGCCCTCCCAGAGGCGGTACCCCTCGCGCTGTTCGACGGCCATAGGCGGGAAGCCTACCGCTCAATCCAGATCCGTCGGAACGCGCTGAAGGGCCACGACATCCAGCCTCGACGATTGCCCACCCGTCACAGCCTGACCTCGGTGTGACCCGGCGGGACCGCGACACAAACGATTGTGACGGAGTGCGGGCTACAGCTAGTAGCCGGGGTCGCTGGGCCAGTTGGGTTGAAAGAGGTGCCACTGTTCTGGCGAGCGGCGGATGAGGAACTCCAGCTCGTAGGCCAGGCTCTGGGTGACGCGAGCGACGTCTTCGCGTAGCCCCCCGGCACGCGCCAGCGACAGGGGTGGTCGCACCACGGCGTGATGGCCGTTGTACGCAGAGGTGAAATAGCAGCCCACAGGAAGCACCGGCGAGCCGACTCGCAGGGCAAGAGTCGCTGGGCCGGCCGGCAGCGTCGTCCGCTCGCCGAAAAACTCCACGTCGACCCCGTTCTTGTCCAGGTCGCGGTCGCACAGCAGGCACACGATCTGGTTCTCGCGAAGCGCCTTCAGCACCGCTGGGCCAGCCTTGGGCCCAGTGGGCACCACGGTCATGCCCAGCTCCTTGCGCAGGTCGGCGAACCACTCGAACAGCTCGGGTGGCTCCAAGGCCTCGACCACCACGGTCAGCTTGTAGCCCTGATCGGTCATCCACCGGCCGGCCCACTCCCAGCCGCCCAGGTGCGGCAGGGCAAAGATGCACCCGTTGCCCAGCTCCAACGCATCGGTGATGTGTTCGAAGCCGTCGACGGTGAAGCTGCGGTCAACGGTGCGCTTGCTCAGCGACGGCAACCGAAAGCTCTCCACGTAGTAGCGGGCGTAGCTGTCGAATGCCTGTTGCGTCGCAACCCGCAGCGAGGCGCCGCGTAACTTCGGATTCACCCGCTGCAGATGTCGCTCGATCATTGCCCGCTTGGCCGGGCTGGAGAAGCTGGCACCGAACCCCAGCGAGGTGGCAGCGGCCGCGGCCACGGGACCGGGCATCAATTTGGCTGCAAGCGCCCCGAGGCGATACGACCCGACCGTTGCCGCATCAGTGAGTCTCTTTCGGCCGGCCGCGACAGCCGAAACATCATCAGCCACAGCAGACGTCAGTCACGTCGACTCGACGTGCGACCGGTGGCGCGTGAGATGACGGTGCGGCGGCGCTCAGTGCGCACGACACGGCGGTTCTCACGGCGGCTACGACGTAGTTCGATGCGTTCAGCCGTCACGGGCGCGACCGCTGCCTGCTTCCAGACCTTCACGAATCGTTGCACTGCAGTGATGGCAGTGAGCGCCAGGGTGATCCAGAGGATGGGAATCAGCAGCGGCTCGTAGACCAGACCGAGCAGCAGGGCAATGATGCGCTCGGCGCGTTCCATGATGCCGCCCTTGGCATCGAGACCCAGCGACTCAGCCTTTGCACGCATGTAGCTGATGACCGAACTCAGTGCCATCACGGCGAAGGGCAACATCGCCATCAGCGGGTGAGCGCCGTTGGCGAAGTACCACGCGACGCCGCCGAACAGCAGTGCGTCGGCAAACCTGTCGATCGTGGAGTCGAAAAACGCGCCACGCTGGCTGGATGAGTTCGAGGCTTTCGCCAGCGCACCGTCGAGCAGATCGGGAAGAGCCGCCAGGATGACCAGCAACATTCCCAGGCGAAGCCAACCGGCACCGATCGCCACCGAGGCCCCGACCGCTACCAAAAGACCCATCACCGTCAGGTGATCGGGCGTGAGTCCAGTGCGACGCAGGCCATTCCCAATGGGTTTGACTGCCTTGTCGATCGGAACGCGGAACTTGCCGTCGAACATTGCTGCAGAGGCTATCTCTTGCCACCCGGCTCCGTTTCGGGCCAGCATGTGGGAATGACCAGTGCATCACCCGACGATCTCGTCGTCACCTTTCGATCTGTGCCACGACGACTCCGCGAGGCACAGGGCGATTCGCCCAAGGCCGAGTTCGATCACCTGTGTGTGGAACTCGAGCGGCTCGTCGGCGAAGCCGGCCGATTGATGCGGACCCCAGCCGACACGTCACGGATTGCTGACGCCATTGCTGCGACGCCTGCCGACGCGTGGCCCGAGGTAACACTCGACGAGCTCCGCGGCATCGCCTTGGCGATCGGCCATGAACTGCGCACGATCGCCGCCGCTGGGGAGCCCTAGATGTCCCACTCTTCGATGGGGTTGTCTTGCACCAGGTGCTCGACAACCTCACCGTCGACAGCATCGACCAACACCAGGCCGCGGCGGCGCGGCGGGTCTTCCGCCGAATAGATCAGCACCCGCCACGTCGGCCGGCTGCGCAGCCCGCGCCAGACCTGCTGAGCCGAGGCGTGCCCGACAGCGAACCCAACGGCACCCTGCGCCGCAACCAGCGCCTGCTTCTCGTCGATCTTCATCCGCCAACCCGACGTGAACGAGAACACTCCGAACAGACCCAGGAGCAACGCTGCCCACAGGAATCCGCTGTTGACCAGCGCCGACGAGTCACCCTTCCAGAGCCATACAGCTGCGCACACCGCTGCGAACGCGAAGTAGAGCGCCGCCGGCTTGCGGCGTCTGCTGTTGTCGGGGAAGTCGTACGACCCGACGAACTCGTGGGCGTTGAGATCGTCGGGAAGCGAGTCGCGGACCTCGTCGCCGGAGGAGGCGTGCTGGGCGTCAGTGGCATCGGTCATGGCCCCTACAGGCTAATGGCACGGCGGCGACTCGCCCTCATGCGGCATTGCTCTCGAAGCTGTGGCACCATGGGAGAATGAGTACGTTGCGCACTGACCGGGTTGCCTGCGGCGATGCCGGCGACATGGACCTTCACGTCTGGACACCCGAGCAGCCACCCAAGGCTGCGGTGTTGTTGATCCAGGAAATCTTCGGTGTCGGGCCGTACATTCGCGCTGTCGGCGAGCGGTTGGCAGCTGCTGGCTATTTGGTCGGCGCTCCCGATGTGTTCTGGCGGTTCGCGCCGAACTGGGAAGCCGGGCACGACCCCGCTGGATTGGGTGCCAGCATGGAAAAGGTCGGCCAGCTCGATTTTCCGACAGCGGTCGCTGACATCAGCGCCGCACTCGCCCACCTCGCCGAGCAGCCAGGCATCGAGTCCGCCCCAGCTGTGATGGGTTTCTGCCTCGGTGGCACGCTGGCATGGGCAGTCGCAGCCAACGCCGAGCCATCGGTGTGCATCAGCTACTACGGCTCGGGTGTGCCCGACATGTTGGGCCTTATGGACCAGGTCAGCTGCCCGACGTTGTTCCATTTCGGCAGCGAGGACGCATACATCCCCAACGCTGGCGTGGATGCCGTCGGTGCTGCCATTGCCGGCCGTGAGGGCTTCGTCCTCAACGTGGAGCAGGCCGGGCATGCCTTCGATAATCACGAGAGCGAGATGTTCCACAACGAGGCCGCCGCCAAAGCCGCGTGGGCCAAGACGATGGCGTTCCTGGGTCTCTACCTACCGGCCTGAGCCCACCAGCTATTCGAACAGCGCCGGCGGCCGATCGACCGTCGGCACCGCAAGACCCATGTGTTCATACGCCGCCGGCATGGCAATACGACCGCGAGGCGTGCGAGCGAGCAGACCCTGCTGGATGAGGAACGGCTCGTACATGTCCTCCACCGTCTCGGGCTGCTCACCGACGCTGATGGCGACGGTGCTGAGCCCCACCGGACCACCGGCGAACTGCCGGCAGATGGAGTTGAGAATCGCGCGGTCGACCTTGTCGAGGCCGCGCTCGTCGACACCGAACACCTTCAAGCCCGCACGGGCGGTGGACTCGGAGATGGTGCCGTCGCCGCGCACTTCAGCGAAGTCGCGAACACGTCGCAGAAGTCGGTTGGCAATGCGCGGCGTGCCACGCGATCGACGAGCGATCTCCCACGCACCCTCCTGTGAGATTCGCACGTGGAGGATGCCTGCAGCACGGCGCACGATGGCTTCCAGTTCGTCGTCGGCGTAGTAGTCGAGCCGCGCCACCAACCCGAAGCGGTCGCGCAGCGGCCCGGTGATCATGCCGGTGCGGGTGGTTGCGCCGACCAATGTGAAAGGCGGCAGGGTCAGGCGAATACTGGATGCGGCGGGCCCTTTGCCGACAACGATGTCGAGCTGGAAGTCCTCCATCGCCGGATACAGGATCTCTTCCACCGCCCTGGAGAGGCGATGGATCTCGTCGATGAACAGCACGTCACCTTCCTCGAGCTTGGTGAGGATGGCAGCGAGGTCGCCGGCACGCTCGAGGGCGGGGCCGGACGTGATGTGCATGTGCACACCCATCTCCGCAGCGACGATGCCAGCCATCGAGGTCTTACCCAACCCTGGAGGGCCGGCCAGCAACAGGTGGTCGGCGGGTTGCCCGCGCAACTTCGCGGCCTCCAACACGATCGACAGGTGCTCCTTCAGCTCCCGCTGCCCAACGAACTCGCTGAGCCTGCGTGGCCGCAGCCCGACCTCGTCGACCTCCTCGTCGGTGCTGACCATCTCCGGTTCCAGGAACTCTTCACGCACGCTTGGCTCCCAACAGCTTCAGTGCATCACGCAGCAGGCTGGACGCGTCGCCGTCCGCGGACAGCTCGCGCATCGCGTCGCGAACTTCCTCGGGCCCATAGCCCAGGCCCGTGAGGGCTTCGCGCACATTGCCGATCACCGAGGCCTTGCCATCTGCGCCCGCCGGTAACGGGTCGAGCATCGGCAGGCTGAGTCGATTGCGCAGCTCGATCAACAATCGCTCGGCTGTCTTCTTGCCGACACCGGGAACGAGCGTGAGCGCGCCGATGTCATTGGACGCAATGATGTCGACCAGTGCCGACGGGCCATGAGTGCCCAGGATGGCAAGGGCGAGGGCGGGGCCGATGCCGTGCGTTGCAATGAGGACCTGAAACGTGGTGCGTTCGTCGCGCTGCAGGAAACCGAACAGCGTCTGTGATTCCTCGCGGATGTGATGATGCACATACACGAACACGGACGCGCCAGGCTCGAGCTCCGCGAGGGTGCGCGGCGTGACCGACACGAAATAGCCGACGCCGTTGACCTCGATGAGCGCCGTGGATTCCTCGGTGCGCTCCAACACCGAGCCGCGCAGCGACCCGATCATCTGAACGACCCGATCATCTGAACGACCCGATCATCTGGCCAGCGCCCGCGACACGCTGCGACGCATGGGAGCAGCGGCGATGTAACACAGCGCCAGCGCCGCAGCGTCGGCGGCATCAGCTGGCTTGGGCGGTGTGGACAGCCCCAGCCGAGCCTGCACCATCCGCTGCACCTGTGCCTTGTCGGCGCCACCCCAACCTGCGACACAATCCTTCACCTGGTTGGGGGTGAACTGAACGACGTCGCACCCGAAGGCGGCCGCTTCGGCCAAGGCCAATCCGCTGGCCTGGCCCACGCTCATCGCCGTGCGCACGTTGGTCTGGAAGAACACCTGCTCGACTGCCACCGCGAACGGAACGTACTGCTGTAGCAGCAACACCAGCTCACCCTTCAGCGCCGCCAGTCGCTGCGGTAACGGATCGGTGGGCGGTGTGCGAATGACCCCCAGCGCAATGGGACGAACGACGTTGCCGGCGGAATGCAGAACTGCGTAGCCACATCGAGTGAGGCCCGGGTCGATCCCTAGGACGATGGCTTCATCACGAACGAACACGTGTACGAGCCTAGCGGGTGTGTCGCGCTCGACCGTGGACCGTCAACGAGGAAGGCTGAGCAGCACGTCGATCAACTCGCCCACCGGGCGGAAGGTGAGCCCGGCGATGGCACGGTGCACGTATCGAACGACACCGTTTGCGTCGATGATGAACACGCTGCGCCGAGGAAAGCCCAGTGGCCCCAGCGTGCCGTACGCAGCTGCAACCGATTTGTCGACGTCGGCCAGCAGCGGGAACTTGAAGCCGTGCTTGTCGGAGAACTTCTCGTGACTCTCCACGCTCTGGGCGGAGATGGCCACGACCTGGGCGTTGAGCGCCTGGAACTGCGAGAGATCGTCGTTGTAACTGTTGAGTTGCTTGGTACACACGGGCGTGTCGTCGCCCGGGTAGAACACGAGGACGAGCGGCCTGCCGAGGAAGTCGCTCAGTGACGCGTCGCCGCCACCGGTGGCCGCCAGCGTGAACGAGGGTGCGGCATCGCCGACCGAGATGCTCACTCGCCGACCAGTTCCATCAGCTCTTCACTGATGTCGAAGTTGCTGTAGACGTCTTGCACGTCGTCATTGTCCTCCAACGCATCGATGATGCGGAGAATCTTACGCGCATCCTCGGGGTCGGTGACCTCGACGGTGAGGCTCGACACCATCGTGCTCTCGGCAGACTCCACCGTGAGCCCAGCCGCATGCAGCGCGTCACGGACATCGAAGACATGCGCTGGGTCGCAGGTCAAGCGCCACATCCCGTCGCCATCGTCAGTGACATCGTCGGCGCCCGCATCGAGGGCGGCCATCATCACCGTGTCTTCATCGCCACCGTGCACCAGCAGCACACCACGGCGACTGAACTGCCAACCAACGGCACCAGGCTCGGCCAACGAACCGCCCAGCTTGGCGAAGATGTTGCGTACGTCGCCGCCGCTGCGGTTGCGGTTATCAGTGAGCACATCGACCAACATTGCCACGCCGCCGGGCGCGTAACCCTCGTACATGATCGCTTCGTAGGTGCCGCCGTCGGAGACACCGGCGCCACGCTTCACCGCCCGATCGATGGCGTCATTGGTCATCTGCGCGCCCTTCGCCTTCAGAATGACGGTGCGTAGCGATGCGTTGGTCGACGGGTCGCCGCCGCCCTCGCGGGCTGCAACCTCGAGTTGACGAGCAATCTTGTTGAACACCTTCGCGCGCGCCTTGTCGGCAGCGCCCTTCTTGTGCTTGATGGTTGCCCATTTGGAATGGCCCGACATGGGACTATCCCCTTTCCGTACTGATCGAGCGTGGCTCGGTGGTGAATCCGTTGTGCTGCAAGAACATCTCGTGCAGGCGTGCGTCTGGTGTGATCTCTGGATGGAAGGACGCGACCAGGACATGCCCCTGACGTGCGAGAACCGGCACGTCATCGTGCGTGGCCAGCACCTCTACGTCGGCACCGGTTGCTTCCACCTTAGGTGCCCGGATGAACACTGCGTGGAACACGTCGTCCAGCCCGACGACCGCGATGTCGGTCTCGAAGCTGTCGACCTGACGGCCGTAGCCGTTTCGGCGAACATCGATGTCGATGACACCGAAACTACGTTGGTCGGGGCGACCGTCGAGCACATTGGTCGCCAGCAGGATCATGCCCGCGCAGGTGCCGAACACTGGCATGCCATCAGTCAGCCGCTGCTGCAGCGGACCGAACAGCCGCGACGTATCGAGCAGTCGCGACATGGTGGTGCTTTCTCCGCCAGGCATCACCAAGGCGTCGACCTGCTCGAGATCTAGTGGCGTGCGAACCTGACGGGTGACAACGCCCAACCCGCGCAGCGTGTCGTCATGCGCTTCGAACGCGCCCTGCAAGGCAAGGACGCCCACGACGCGCCGGCTCGCCGCTGACTGCCCAACGCCGGCGTTCACCTGGCGGCTCCGCTGACGGCATGACTGGCTACCAGCCGCGCTCTGCGAAACGTGTGGTCTTGTTGATCTCGTCCATACCGATGCCTGTCATCGGGGCACCGAGGCCTCGGCTGACCTTGGCCAGAATAGCTGCATCGCGGAAATGGGTGGTCGCCTCGACGATGGCCTTTGCTCGCGGCGAGGGGTCGTCGCTCTTGAAGATTCCAGAACCTACGAACACGGCCTGAGCACCGAGCTGCATGGCGAGTGCCGCATCGGCTGGGGTGGCGATACCACCGGCGCAGAACAAGGGCACTTGCAGCCATCCGGTTTCTGCGATCTCCTGCACGAGCGGTAGCGGCGCCTGCAACTGCTTCGCCCACTGGAACAGCTCGGCGTTGTCGGCCTGGGTGATCTTGCGAATGTCGCCGATGATGCTGCGCAGATGACGCACGGCCTCGACGATGTTGCCGGTGCCTGCCTCGCCCTTGCTGCGGATCATGCACGCACCTTCGCTGATGCGCCGCAGGGCCTCACCCAGGTTGGTGGCGCCGCACACGAAGGGCACGGTGAACGCCCACTTGTCGATGTGGTGCGTCTCGTCGGCGGGGCTGAGCACTTCGCTCTCATCGATGTAGTCGACGCCGAGCGACTGCAGGATCTGCGCCTCGACGAAGTGGCCGATGCGAGCCTTTGCCATGACTGGAATGGTGACCGCCGCCTTGATGCCTTCGATCATCTCGGGGTCGCTCATGCGCGACACGCCGCCGTCGCGGCGGATGTCGGCCGGCACCCGCTCGAGCGCCATCACGGCGCAGGCGCCGGCGTCTTCGGCGATCTTGGCCTGCTCAGCGTTGACGACGTCCATGATGACGCCGCCCTTCATCATTTCAGCGAGTCCACGCTTCACTTGCATGGTGCCTGTGGCGCGGGAAGGAGACGTCTCCGAAGTCATGTGGCAAGCGTATCGCTGCAGACCTGGCGGCACGTCAGCCAATTCCAGGTGGCCGTACTACCCGGCCATCAGGTAGTCGCGTTGGCGCTGTCGACGCGTGCGAGTTCCACGAAGGTGCGGCCAGGGGTCAAGGCGATGGTGGCGCCGCTGGCGTCCTGCAGGATGATGGCCGACAGCCGGTCGGTGCGCGTCCAGGTGCCACGCTGCACGACGCCACCGGTGAACAACCAGGCGTCACCGCCGCCGATGGTCTGCGCCTCGGGGCTGCGATTGTCGGCCGGGCTGGGCTGATAGTCCACGAACATCACCAGCACGTTCTCCGTGCTGACCTGGCCGCTGAGTTCGTCCATGTGCGGTGTGCCGCCATTGGAGCGAAGGTACGCACCCGACGGTGCATCGAAGCGCCACTCGATTGGCAGGCCGTCCATGTCCAGGTCGACGCCTGTCGCTGGTTCCCCGAGAGCAGCTTCGCCCTGCTTGCGGTACAGGAACTGCTGTGGCGGTGCGCTCGAACCTTCCGGCGCCAGCGTCCACGCCCCTGTCGTCGATGCGTACAGGTCGTGTGGGTTCTTGCGCTTGTTGCTGCGGAAGTAGCCGGCAGCGTTGTACACGCTGCTGCGTTGGGCACTGAGGTTGACGAAATCGCTGCCTTCGATCGTGCGTGTCACGTTGCCGTTGCCGCCGCTCCACATGAACAGCGGACTGTTGAACGAGCCGAGCAGCAGCACATCTTGTGTGCGTCCCGAGCGGATAGGTCCGACTGGATCGGCACCCTGCGAGTGGAAGACAGCAGCAAACCGGGTCTGTACTTCGACGATCTCCTCGAAGACGATGTCGGCCTCGTTGAGGCCACTTTGCGGGCGAGCGCCGGCATTGTTGTCGATCTTGACGACGAGCGCGGGGCGCTCGGCTGCAACTGGGTCCGTCACGGGCAAGCCCGTCAGCGGATACACCGGCACCGCCACTTCGGTGGTGGTCGTCTCCGCAACTGTGGTGACGGGGGAAAGCGACGTGGTGGTGGTCGCTCGCGTGGTCGCCACTTGCGACGTGGTTGGGTCGACCGTCGGCGCAGACGTGTCGCTGCCACCGCACCCAACGACACCTATCACAAGCGCGACAGAAGCAAGGAAGCTGGATGGGCGGCTCATAGTTCGCGAAGCATCGCGATCCGCTCTTCTAGCGGAGGATGCGTGTCGAACATCTTGTTCCATTTGCCCATCTTGCCGTGGTCGCCGACACCGGACATCGGCTGCTCGATCCACATGTGTGCTGTTGCCGTGGACGCCGAGTGCGTGACGGTGACATCGTCGCGCAGCTTCTCCAGGGCGGAGATGAGGCCGGGCGGATATCGGGTGAGCTGGCA
>Ga0209476_10000376_pt1 | contig 30141 bp, 26 predicted proteins | sample KloWWTrecipitate_FD_187179 | JGI IMG/M metagenome (GOLD analysis project Ga0209476, IMG submission 187179) | Active sludge microbial communities from Klosterneuburg, Austria, studying microevolution and ecology of nitrifiers - Klosterneuburg... | ecosystem: Engineered > WWTP > Aerobic digester... | reverse complement strand
CGCGCGACGTGGCGGCCGTCCTCGAGGGTCACGCGCGCGGTGTGGCGCACCTCGAGGTCGACGATGACGGGCTCGCGCCCGGCGCGCTCCAGCCGGCTCGCCGCCAGCACCATGCCGGGGTCGAGGTTGGCCACCTTCGGGTCGGCCACCATGCCGATGCCGCCCTGGCTCACGTCCGTCACCTCGGCCTCGAAGATGGCGGCGGCACCCGAGTAGGCCACGCAGCGGATCGCTGCTTCCGCGGGCACGACCGCGCGCGGCAGCATGCGGCGGCGCGAGATGGAAACGGTCTCGGGGAACTGCGTGCGGATGGCGGGGGCGCCCGCGTCGGTGGCCGGCTCGGGGCGCGGCGCCACGAAGGCGATGCGCCACTCGCCCCATTCCACGAGCAGGTCGAGGCGCCGCTGCGCGAACGCGGCGGCGTCGGCCGCGGGGCTGCCGCTCGAATCGAAGACGAGCCAGCGCCGCCCCGGGTCCACCTTCAGGAGGCGCGTGCGGAAGGGCTCGGCGCCCGCAACCGCCTTGGCCACGAGCGGCTCGCCCTGCGCGGCCAGCGCTTCCAGCACGCCGATCTCCGCTTCCGTCGGCAGCGTCGGTTTCACGTCCATCGCCAGAAATCCCCCCGTTGCTCAAGATAGTGCCGCGCGAGCACCTGCTGGTGCACCTCGGTGGCGCCGTCTACCAGGCGCGCCTGCCGCGCGTAGCGGTAGATCCACTCCAGCGGCGTGTCGGTGGAGTAGCCGCGCGCGCCGCAGAGCTGGATGGCGGTGTCGGCGCACAGGTGCAGCGTGTCGGCCACCTGCACCTTGGCCATCGAGACTTCCTTTCTCGCGAAGTCGCCCTTGTCCAGCAGCGCCGCGGCCTTCATCACGAGGAGCCGCCCGATCTCGACCTGCATCGCGCAGTGCCCGAGCTTCACCTGCACCGTTTCGCGGTCGGCCAACCGGCGGCCCTGCGACTCGCGCTCCGCGCAGTAGTCGGCGGCGATGTCGAGCGAGCGCTTCGCGAGCCCCAGCCAGCGCATGCAGTGGGTGAGGCGCGCCGTGCCCAGCCGGATCTGCGTGACCTTGAGCCCGTCGCCCACGTCCAGGAGGCGGTTCTCGTCGGGGATCTCGAGCGCGTCGAACTCCAGCTCGCAATGCCCGCCGTGCTCCTCGGGGCCCATGATGGGGATGCGCCGCAGGATGCGCCAGCCGGGGTCGTCGCGGTGGAAGAGGAAGGCGGTGAGGCCCTTGCGCGCATCGTCGGTGGTCTTGGCCACGAGGATGAAGTGCGCCGCTTCTTCCGCGCCGGTGATGAACCACTTGCGCCCGTGCACCAGCCAGCGGTCGCCGCGCCGGGTCGCCGTCGTTCGCATCATCGCAGGATCCGAGCCCGCGCCCGGGTGGGGCTCGGTCATGGCGAAGGCCGAGCGCACCGAGCCATCGACGATGGGCTGCAGCCACTTCTCCTTCTGCTCCGGCGTGCCGACCTTCTCCAGCAGCATCATGTTGCCGTCGTCGGGGGCGGCACAGTTCACGGCCACGGGCCCGAAGAGCGAGTAGTTGAGCTCCTCGTAGCAGGCGGCCATGCCCACCACGCCGAGGCCCTGCCCGCCGCGCGAGCGCGGCATCTGCGGCGCCCACAGGCCTTCGTCCCGCGCCTTGGCGCGCAGCAGCGCGAGCAGCTCCGGGCGGATGTTCTCGTGCTCGTCGAAGGACTCGGGCGTCGTGTCGTAGGGCAGGACGTGGCTGCGCACGAAGTCGCGGTAGCGTGCGCGGTACGCCTCGGCTTCCGAGGGGAGCTTGAAGTCCATGGCGGGCCTAGAGCGAGTTCACGAGGTGGCCGCCGTCGGCCACGACGACGGAGCCGGTCATGTAGGCGCCGGCGTCGGAGGCGAGGAGGAGCAGGGCGCCCTCGAGGTCGCGCGGCGAACCCACGCGCCGCTGCGGGATGCGCTTCACCACGGCCTGCCCGGCGTCGGAAGCGAAGAAGTCGCGGTTCATCTCCGTCACCACGTAGCCGGGCGCGATCGCGTTCACGCGGATGCCGTGGCGCGCCCATTCGAGGGCGAGCGACCGGGTCACCTGCACGAGCGCCGCCTTCGCCGCCGCGTAGGCGAGGAGATGGGTCGCCTGCCGCAGCCCGAGGATGGAGGCGATGTTCACGATCGAGCCGCCGCGCCTGGCGGCGACCATCGCCTTCGCCACCGCCTGCGCAACGCGCCAGGCGCCGTCGAGGTTGGTGTCGAGCACGCGGCGCCAGTCGGCCTCGGTGAGCTCGAGCGAGGCCTTCGTGTCGGCGACGCCGGCGTTGTTCACGAGGATGTCGATCGGCCCGGCCAGTTCGACCGCGCGGCGCACGGCGGCTTCCACGCTCGCGGGGTCGGTCACGTCGAGGGCGACGGCGTAGGCGGCGCTACCGTCGCGCACGAGGGCCTCCAGCCGGTCGGCGCGCCGCGCGCACGCGACGACGACGGCGCCGCGGGCCGCGAGGCAGCGCGCGAAGTTCTCGCCGAGGCCGCTGGAAGCGCCGGTCACGAGCGCCACCTTGCCGCGCACGTCGAAGAGGGGGTCGGGGGTCACGGGGAAGTCCTTTCGTCGCGGGCGAGGGCCCGGGGATTGCTCACGGCGAGCCGCGCGCGCACGGTCGCCTGCAGGTGGGCGAGAAGGCGTTCGCGCGCCGGGCCCGCGTCGTAATCGCCGGCGCGGATGCGCGCGGCCAGCCGCGCGTTGCATTCGTGGAGCGACTGCGGGGCATCGCCCTTGGGCAGCAGCGCCGCGACCCGAGCCAGTTCCTCGGCGCCATCCGCGGGCGCGGCAAGGTCGCGCGCGGCGATCGCGAGCGCATTGGCCGCCATGAGCGCCGCGTAGCGTTGCGATTCCGGGAGCGCCGGCGCGATCTCCTTGAGGATCGTCTCGCGCGCGATGGCGAGCAGGTCGGCGGCGCCGGGCTCGACCTTCACGCGGCCTCCGTGAGGGCGAGGATCTCCTGCTCCAGCTCCGGCACGATGTGCGCCGTGAGGGCGAGCTCCAGCGAGGGCTGCGCGCCGGAGCGGTGGCGCTCGGCTTGCTCCAGCGCGATCACGGCCCAGCGCAGGTGCGCCATCGCCTGCCAGTAGCGCGTCTCGCCGGGCGTCGTCTCGCGCCCGCCGCCTTCGGCGTACCCGGCGAGGAAGTCCTGCGCGGCGCCGACGCCGCCGGCCTCGCGGTCGGGGCGCGAAAAGCGCCAGCAGCGCGCGAGCAGCCAGCCGAGGTCCTCGCGCGGGTCGCCCCAGCCGGCGAATTCCCAGTCGAGCACGGCGGCGAGCCGCCCCCCGTGAACGAGGTAATTGCCGGTGCGGTAGTCGCGGTGCAGCAAGCACGGCGCGAGCGGCTCGGGCGCCTGGCGCGCGCACCACGCGAGGCCCCACTCCAGCGCGGGCCAGGCTTCGCCGCGCACGGCGGCAAGCCGGTCGAGGGCCTCGCGGTAGGCCGCGACCGTGGCGAGGGCGGGGTTGGCAGGCGGCTCGCCGAGGAAGCCGAGCGAGGCCACGGGCGGGCGCACGGCGTGCAGGCGCGCAAGCGTCCCGCCCAGCTCGCGTGCGAGCGCGGCGCGGTCGGGAACGAGCGCGTCGTCCTTCGCGAGCCGGTGCCCGGCTGCGATGCCCGGCACGCGCCGCATCACGAAGAAGTCGGGCCCGGCGCCGTCGCGGCAGCAGAAGAGCGGCTCCGGCACGCGCACGCCGGCGCCGTGGGCCGCGCGCAGGATCTCGAACTCCTCGGGGCGCGAGCGGCTCGTGGCGACGCGGGAAGGGGCATCCGTCCGGAGAACCCATTCGTGGCGCCCCGCGAGCGACCCGCCCTCGACGACGGCGTCGATCGCGAGGTTCTCCTGGATGGCGCCACCCGAGAGCCGCTCCCAGCGCGTGATCGCCACGCGCCGGGCGTGGCAGGCGCCGGCGAGGAACGCCTCGGCCCGCGCGCGCGGGTCGATGGCCGCGGCGCCGGCCCGGGCGTTCACGGCGCGGCAGGCCTCACCAGATGCTCACCTGCTCGCCTTGCGCCCGCACGGCCCGCGAGTCGGCGGGGCAGGAGAAGGCGCGCGCGAACTCGGGGAGGTTCGCGAGCGGACCCTGCACGCGGTAGCGCGGGGGCGAGTGGCTGTCGGTGAGCAGGCGAAGCCGCTCCTGCTCCGGGCGCACGCGCGAGCGCCAGGCCTGCGCGAAGGCGAGGAAGAAGCGCTGCTCGGGCGTGAAGCCGTCGATGGCCTCGCGCGGCTTGCCCGCTAGGGCGCGTTGCAGCCCGAGGTAGGCGATGCGAAGCCCGCCGAGGTCCGAGAGGTTCTCGCCCAGCGTGAGCTTGCCGTTCACCTTGAGCCCGTCCACGCCCGCGTAGGCGTCGTACTGGGCGACGACGGCCTGCGCGCGCTCGCGGTAGCGCTCGCGGTCGGCGGGCGTCCACCAGTCGCGCAGGTTGCCCTCGGCGTCGTAGCGGCGGCCGCGGTCGTCGAAGCCGTGCGTGATCTCGTGGCCGATCACCATGCCGATGCCGCCGAAGTTCACCGCGTCGTCGGCCTTCGGGTCGAAGTAGGGCGGCTGCAGGATCCCGGCGGGGAAGACGATCTCGTTGTGGCTGGAGCCGTAGTAGGCGTTGACGACGTGCGGGCTCATCCACCACTCGCCGCGGTCGACCGGTTGGCCCAGGCGCGCGAGGTTGCGGCGGAACTCGAAGGTGTTGGCGGCGAGCCAGTTGGCGGCGAAGGGCCGGTCGCCGACCTCGGCAGTGGAGAAGTCGCGCCAGCGGTCGGGGTAGCCGATCTTCACCGCCATGCGGTCGAGCTTCTCCAGCGCGGCCTTGCGGGTGGCGTCCTCCATCCAGTCGTTGGCTTCAAGCCGCTCTCGCAGCGCCGCCTTCACGTGGCCCACGAGGTCGAGGGCGCGCCGCTTGGCCTCGGGCGGGAAGGCTTCCCCCACGAACAGCTCGCCGATGGCGTGCGCGAGCGGCTCCTGCCCGTAGCGGCCGCTGATCGCGTCGATCACGCGGTCCTCGCGCGGCGGCATCGCCGCGACCCCCGTGAGCGTCTTCTGGAAGAAGGCGAAGTGCGCCTCCTCGAAGGCTCGCGGGAGCTTGGTGGACGCGGCATTGATCACGTGCCAGCGCAAGTACGCCTGCCAGTCGGTGACGGGCCGTTCGGAGGCCAGCTTCGCGAAGGCCGCGGCGTAGGCGGGCTGCGCCACGTTGAGTTCGGCTAGCGAAGGCGCGCCGATCGCGGCGAAGTAGGCCCGCCAGTCGAAGCCGGGCGCTTCCTTCACGAGGGCATCCACCGTGCGCAGGTTGTAGGTCCTGTCGGGATCGCGGCGCTCGACCAGCGTCATCTGCGCGCCGGCCAGCAGCTTTTCCGTGTACAGCACGCTCGCGGCAATGTAGTTCACGGCGCGGCGGCCCTCGCCCGCGAGGCCGAAGACCTTCGCGAGGTGCTCCTGGTAGGCGTTGCGCTGGGCGGTCGAGCGATCGTCGTCGCGGAAGTAGTAGTCGCGGTCCGGGAGCCCCAGCCCGTCCTGGCGAAACTCGGCGAGGTAGCGGCGCGAGTTCTTCGCGTCCTGCCGCACGGCGAAGGCGAAGCCGGCCTTCACGCCGGCGCGATGCAGCGCGGCGAAGGCCGCGGGCAGGTCGGCGGGGTGCTTCACCGCCTCGATCGCGTCCATCAGCGGCTTCAGGGGCGCGAGGCCCGCCTTGGCGATGCCCGCCTCGTCCATGCCGCTTGCGTAGTAGGCGACGACCTTGTGGCGGTTGGAGCCTGCGGGGAAGGGATTGGCCTTCGCCGCGGCGGCGAGGGTCTCCTTCAGCCGCGCCTTGTTGCGCTGCTCGATGATCGCGAAGGTGCCCCAGCCCGGCTTGTCGTCGGGAATGGCGGTCTTCTCGAGCCAGTGCCGGTTGGCATAGTCGTAGAAGTCGTCGCACGCGGAGACGTCCTTGGCGAGGCCGGCCACGTCGAGCGCGGCGGAGGCGAGGGCGGGCAGGGCGCAGGCGAGCGCCAGGGCGATGCGGGAGGCGGTGCGTTGCATGGGGTTCGCAAGGGGCAGGACGACGCGCCATTCTAGCCCACGCGCGAGGGGCCGCCGGGGGGTGTTCGGGTATAATCGCGCAGCCGAATTTCCCCGGGCGAATGCCCCCCTCGATGCGCATCCTCCTCTCGAACGACGACGGCTATTTCGCCCCGGGCCTGGCCGCCTTGCACGAAGCGCTCGCGCCGCTGGGCGAGATCACCGTGGTGGCCCCGGAGCGCGACCGCAGCGGCGCCTCCAACTCCCTCACGCTCGACCGGCCGCTGTCGCTGCACCGCGCGAGCAACGGCTACTTCTACGTGAACGGCACGCCGACCGACTGCGTGCACATGGCCGTGACGGGGCTGCTCGACGTCGAGCCCGACATCGTCGTGTCGGGGATCAACAACGGCTCCAACATGGGCGACGACACGCTCTATTCCGGCACGGTGGCCGCGGCGACGGAGGGCTACCTCCTCGGCGTGCCGGCCATCGCGGTGTCGCTCGTCGGGCGCGAGTTCGAGCACTACGCCACGGCCGCCCGCATCGCGCGCGACCTCGTCGACCGCATCCGCCGCGCGCCGCCGCAGGAGCCGATCCTGCTCAACGTGAACGTGCCCGACCTGCCCTACGACCAGCTCGCCGGCATCGAGGTGACGCGCCTGGGCCGCCGCCACAAGGCGCAGCCGGTGGTGAAGAGCCGCAGCCCGCGCGGCGAGACGGTCTACTGGGTCGGCCCCGCCGGCGCCGCGCGCGAGGCCGGGCCGGGCACGGATTTCCACGCGCTGGAGCGCGGCGCGGTATCGGTGACGCCGCTGCAGGTCGACCTCACGCACGCGGGCCAGGTGGGCCCCATCGGGCAGTGGCTCGCGGCATGAGGGCCGCGGGAAGGGCGCTGGCGTGAGCCTGCCCACCGGCATCGGCATGACTTCCGACCGCACGCGCGCGCGCATGGTCGACGTGCTGCGCCGCACGGGCATCCGCGACGAGCGCGTGCTGGCCGCGATGATGGAGATCCCGCGCCACCTGTTCGTCGAGCCCGGCATCGCCTCGCGCGCCTACGAGGACACGCCGCTGCCCATCGGCCACGGCCAGACGATCTCCAGCCCCTCGGTGGTGGCGATGATGACGCAACTGCTCCTCGAGAAGGGGCCGGTGGCGAAGGTGCTGGAGATCGGCACCGGCTGCGGCTACCAGGCGGCCATCCTCGCCAAGCTCGTGAAGGAGGTCTACACGCTCGAGCGCCTGGCGCCGCTCATGGACAAGGCGCGCCGGAACCTGCGCGACCTGCGCTTCTACAACGTGCGCTTCAAGCACGCCGACGGGCACAAGGGCTACCCCGAGGGCGGCCCCTACGACGGCATCCTCTGCGCGGCCACGGCGAGCCACGTGCCGGCGGCGCTGAAGGAGCAGCTCGCCGTCGGCGGCCGGCTCGTGATCCCCGTGGGCACCGACGAGCAGTGGCTGCACGTCGTGGACCGCACTTCCACGGGCTTCACCGACGAGCGCCGCGACGCCGTGCGCTTCGTGCCGCTGCTGCCGGGCATCGCCTGAGGAACCCATGACGACCCGACCCCCGATCTCCCGCGCCCTCGCGTACGCCGCCGTCCTGCTCGTGGCCGCCGGCTGCGCGACGAAGCAGCCCGCGCCCGTGATCGAGCGCGCGCCGCCGCCCGAGCCGCCCCGGGCCGAGCCGCCGAAGCCCGCGCCGCCCAAGCCCGCCGCCAAGCCCGCGCCCACGCACACCATCAAGCGCGGCGAGACGCTGGTCGGGATCGCGCTGCAGTACGGGCTCGACTACCGCGAGCTGGCCGCGTGGAACAACATCGTGAACCCCAACCAGATCAGCGTGGGGCAGGTGCTGGTGCTCGCCGCGCCCGCGGGCGCCGCCGTGCCGCCGCCGGCGATCGTGGCGACTCCGCTGCCGGGCACGGCGCCGATCATCGAGGCGCGGCCGCTCGCCAACACCGACAAGCTGAAGGTCGAGCCGCGCGCGCAACGCCTGCCTTACTCCGACAAGACGCTCGCGCAGCTCTCGGCCGGTGACGCGGCGCCGGGCGTGACGCCGGCGCCCGAGCCCGGGCCGGCCGCGACACCCGCGCCCACGCCCGCGCCTGAAAAGCCCGCCGCTGGCACCCAAGGCGAAGCCATCGACTGGATCTGGCCCGTGAAGGGGAAGGTGCTCGCGGCCTTCAGCGAGGCCTCCAAGGGCATCGACATCGCCGGCCGCAAGGGCGCGCCCGTCGCCGCCGCCGCCGCCGGCCGCGTGGTCTACGCGGGACAGGGCCTGCGCGGCTACGGCAAGCTCGTCATCATCAAGCACAACGAGACCTGGCTCTCCGCCTACGCGCACAACGACAACATCGTCGTGAAGGAGCAGCAGGACGTGAAGCGCGGGCAGAAGATCGCCGAGATGGGGTCCTCGGACACCGACCAGGTGAAGCTGCACTTCGAGATCCGGCGCCAGGGCAAGCCGGTCGATCCGGCGAGGGTGCTGCCGCCACAGTAGGCGTTGCACTGCCCGGCCGGGCGAGTGGGGATGCGTCGCGCGGTTCGGTGCTCGAGGGGGCAGCGAGGGGCAAGGCGGGCCGTTTTATTTCGGGTTTCGGGCCGAGTGAGAGTGCGGCGGGCGCCAACTTTTCCGGTCACCTCGACATAGGCGATTCAGTGCCTTCAGGGCTTCCGTGAGTCGGCCCGAAACCCGAAATGAATCCGGCCCGCCTTGCCCCTCTTTCCCGGGAGGTCGCGTCGGATCTGCGCGCCGATCCCATTTGCTGGTCACGCCGTCCGACGTTCTCCGACGCGAATCAGCTAACGGGACCGTCGCGCGGGTCCGGCGGGGGATGCGCCACCGAGGGGCGGGGTGGGTGAGGGCGCTTTTCCGTTCCTGGCCGACTCACGGGGGCGCTGAAGGCACTGCCCCGCCTATGTCGAGGTGACCGGGAAGGTTGGCGCCCATCGCACTCTCACTCGGCCAGGAACGGAAAACGTCCTCACCCACCCAGCCCCCTGCTCGCATCACTCCACAAGCTCAAACCGCACGAAACCGCCGCACTCGCGCGAGCAGTTCGCGAAGCTCGGCTTTCTGCAGCCCGTCGCCGTACCTCGCCTCCACGTAGCGACGAGTGATCTCGCGTGCTTCCGCCGCGCTGGCGGGCCGCGCGGCCTCGATGCGCGCGAGGTAGTCCATCGGGCCTTCCCAGGGCTCGCGCCTGAGCCCCGTGGCGGCGAGCTTGGCGCCGAAGCGCTCCCAGGCGACGACGGCCTTGTCGCGGCGGCCGGGGAGGTCGCGCAGGACCAACCCGAGGCCCACGGCGCCGCCGACGGCGAAGGAAGCGAGGACGAGCCACACGGCCAGGCGCTTCCAGTCGTCGATCGCGAGCCCGAGGCTCTGCAGGAACTGGCGCTGGCGGTCGACGTTGTAGCCGAGGACCCACTGGTTCCACTGGCTGTTCATCGCGTCCCAGGCATACCGCAGGCTCGCGAGCACGCCCAGCTTGTCCGCGGCGATGAGCGAGGGGAACACGCCGATGGGGCCGAGCGCCGCATTGATGCCGCCGTCGATCCGCAGCGGCGAGACGGCCGAGGTGGGGTCGATGCGAATCCACCCGCGGCCTTCCAGCCAAACCTCGACCCAGGCGTGCGCGTCGGCCTGCCGCACCAATAGCTCGCGCGAGAGCGGGTTCACCTCGCCGCCCAGGTAGCCCGTCACCACGCGCGAGGGGATGCCGGCCGCGCGCATCAGCAGCGCGAAGCTCCCGGCGTAGTGCTCGCAGAAGCCGCGCTTGGTCTCGAAGAGGAACTCGTCGTAGGGGTCCCGGGAGGTGAGCAGCGGCGGTTCCAGCGTGTAGGTGAACTGCAGGTCGAAGTGGCGCAGCGCCCTCGCGAGGACCTCGGTGGGATTCGCGGCTTCGGCGGCCCACCGCCGGCCGAGGGCGATGGTGCGCGGGTTGCGCGCGGGGTCGAAGGAGAGCGCGAGTTCGCGGAAACCGGAGGAGAGCTTCTCGCCGTAGCGGTAGTCGAGATACGACGTCATCTCGTAGCGCATGCGCGTGTCCACGGGGCGGATGGAGCGGATCTCCATGTCGTGGCGAAGGCCCGCGAAGCGCGGCAGCGTTCCCGGCACGTCGAGGGCGAAGAGCCAGTGCTTGCCGTGCGGCTCGACCGTCACCACGTACTTCACCGGCTTCTCGGCGCGCGCGTGGTCGAGGCTTCCGGAGATGGTGAAATTGGGCACCGACCAGCGGTGGCCGTCGAAATTCCACAGCACGGGCCCGCGGAAGTAGAGGGTGTTGTAGGGCGGGATGTCGCCCTCGAACTGCACGCGGAAGGCGGTCGCCTCCGACTGGATGAGCTGCGAGATGTTGCCGGGCGTCATCGAGTCGGAGAGGCCGGTGAGGCCGGCGCGCGCGTCCAGCGGCAGCGCCCACAGCGGCCCCTGCACGCGCGGGAAGAGGATGAAGAACACCAGCATCAGCGGCACCGCCTGCAGGAGGAGGAGTCCGGCGGGGGCCAGCCGCTCGGCCACGGTGGGCGAGCGGCCGGGGCCGCGGTGGTAGCCCACGAGGGTGGCCACGAAGAGCCACACGCAGGCGAGCATGTAGGCGCCCATCGGGATCGTCTGCGAGAAGAGGAAGTTCGTCATCACCAGCACGAACCCGAGGTGGATCGAGAGGATCACCTCGCGCGAGGTCTTCATCTCGAGGAGCTTGAGGCCCGCCATCAGCACGAGGAGCGTGGTGCCGGCGTCGCGCCCCGTGATGCGGCCCCAGGCGATGAAGGTCGCGGCGATGGCGCCCAGCGTGAGGATGAGCACCAGCCAGCGCGGCGGGTTGCGTGCGGCCTTCCACGCGATCCAGCCGCGCCAGGCCATGACGAGGATGAGGAAGGCGCCCACCCAGTCCGGAAGGCGCAGCGCATGCGGCGCCAGCACGAAGGCCATGGAGGCGAGCAGCCACGCGACGTTGCGGACGTCGAGGGCGGCGTTGGGGAGCGTCGCGCTCATGCCGAGGCGCCCTCGCCGTGCAGCGCCAGCGCCTCGAGGCAGCGCGCCTGGTGCGACTCGCCGCGGTTCGGGGGAATGGCCACGCCCGGCAGCCGCAGGCCGTAGGCCTGGCCGAGGCGTTCCGTCTCGATCACCCAGTGCGCCAGCACCCGCAGCCTCGCCTCCGGGTCGGGCGCGCGCGCGTCCATCCAGTCCAGCCACGTCTCCGCCGAGGCCGTCGCCTGGAACTCCTTGGTGAGCAGGTCGTCGCCGCGGGCCAGCGCCTTCCACGCGATGAGCTTGGGCGCGTCGCCGGGGTGGTAGGCGCGCAGCATCCCGAACTCCTCGTCGCCGGGGACGGGGATGCCCTCGTCGGTGCCGGAGGTGGACTGCTGCGGCGGCAGGCCTGCCGTGAGGTCGGGCTTCGGGTAGACGATGGCCGAGAGCCCGAAGTCCACGTAGGACCACGCGTGGAAGAGCCCCACGGGGTAGCGCGTGAAGATCTCCAGCCGCTCGCAGCGCAGCCGCCCGCGCCGCGGCGCCGGCACCGGGAGCGCGGCGATGGCGGGCTCGGCCGTGCCGACGTCGACGAAGACCGGATCGGCGTCGCGCCGGCGCAGCGCCACCGCGAAGCGCTCGCGGGAGGGGGCCTCCAGCACGATGCGGAAGTGCACGGTGTCGCCGGCGAAGACGGGCTCGACGCGGCCTGGCCGCAGCTTCAGGTGGGCGAGGTTCCGCCACGTGTGCAGCATCGCCACCCCGCCCATCGCCGCCAGCAGGAAGGTAAGGAGAAAGCCCAGCGAGAGCGCGTAGTTGATGCTCGCGAGCAGGAGCACCAGCAGCACGCCCGCGAACAGGTAGCCCTGCTTCGTGGGCAGGATGAAGATGCGCCGCTGGACGAGCGTGACGGGCGGCGCCTCCGGCGCCTTGGCGCGGAAGATCCAGTCGGCGATCGACTGCCTGGCCTGGGCGAACATCGCCGGCGCGGGGCTAGGGGATGGCCACCGCCGTGAGGAGGTCGGCGGCCGCGTCGAAGCCGCCCTTCTGCGATTCCCCCGTGCCGTGCAGCCGGTGGCCCACCACGGCGGGGAGGACCGCCTGCACGTCCTCGGGCAGCACCTGCCGGCGCCCCTGCATCAGCGCCCACGCCTGCGAGGCGCGCAGCACCGCGAGGCCGGCGCGCGGCGAGAGGCCCTGGGCGTACTTGGGCGACACGCGCGTGTGCGCGACCAGCGCCTGCACGTAGTCGAGGAGCGCCTCCGACACCTGCGTCGCGGTGACGGAGCGCTGCAGCTCGAGGAGCTGGGCCGCGGTCATGGCCGATTCCAGGTGGGAGATGAGGTCGCGCCGTTCCTCGCCCTTGAGGAGCTCCCGCTCGGCCTTGGCGTCGGGGTAGCCGAGCTTGAGGCGCATGAGGAAGCGGTCGAGCTGCGACTCCGGCAGCGGGAAGGTGCCCACCTGGTGCAGCGGGTTCTGGGTCGCGATCACGAAGAAGGGTTCCGGCAGCGGGCGCGTCTCGCCCTCGGCGGTGACCTGGTGCTCCTCCATCGCCTCCAGCAGCGCGCTCTGCGCCTTGGGGCTCGCGCGGTTGATCTCGTCGGCGAGGATGATCTGCGAGAAGATCGGGCCGGGGTGGAAGCGGAAGGTCGAGTTCTCGCGGTCGAAGATGGACACGCCGATCACGTCGGCGGGCAGCAGGTCGGAGGTGAACTGGATGCGGCGGTGCTCGAGGCCCAGCAGCCGCGCGAGCGCCTGCGAGAGGGTGGTCTTGCCGACGCCCGGGACGTCCTCGATGAGCAGGTGCCCGCGCGCGAGGATGCAGGCCATGGCGAGCCGGATCTGCCGCTCCTTGCCGAGGATCACGCGGGAGGCGCGGCTTACGACCTCCTCGACGGGGTTGGGGGCGAGGCGGGCGCGGGAGTCGATGAGCATGGGTTGCGTCGGGGTGGTGGACGGGGGGCGGGGCGCTCGCGGCTGCCGGGATTCGAGAATAGCATGGGCTATAGTTTCCCCTGCGGGGCCGCGAGAGCCCCGGATAGACAACGATTCGAGGAGAAAGTGCATGGCCTGCGTCATCCTCACCCACCCCGACTGCGCCCTTCACGAGATGGGCGCCCACCACCCGGAGTCGCCGGCGCGCCTTCACGCGGTGATGGCGGCCCTGGACGACGGCCACGTGCTGGGGCACCTGCGCGAGGAGGAGGCCCCCCGGGCGAGCGTCGAGCAGCTCGCGCGCGTGCACCACGACGTCCACATCGACTTCGTACACGAGTCGGCCCCGGAGCGGGACTACGCGTTCCTGGACCCCGACACCTCGCTCAACCCGAAGTCGCTCTCCGCGTCGCTGCGGGCGGCGGGCGCCGTGGCCCGGGCGGCCGACATCGTGATGGAGGGGAGCCACACGCGCGCGTTCTGCGCCGTGCGCCCGCCGGGCCACCACGCCACGCCCTCGCGGGCCATGGGCTTCTGCGTCTTCAACAACGTGGCGGTGGGGGCGGCCCAGGCGCTGGAGCGCCACGGCCTCGAGCGCGTCGCCATCCTCGACTTCGACGTCCACCACGGCAACGGCACCGAGGACATGTTCCACGACGACCCGCGCGTGCTCTTCTGCTCGACCTTCCAGCACCCCTATTACCCGTACTGCGGGGCGGACTCGGGCAACGACCACGTGATCAACGTGCCGCTGCCGGCGATGACCGGCAGCGAGGGTTTCCGGGCCGCCGTCGAGCGCCACTGGATGCCGGCGCTGGAGCGCTTCGAGCCGCAGCTCGTCTTCATCTCGGCCGGCTTCGACGCCCACCGCGAGGACCCGCTCGCCTACCTGCAACTGGAGGACGAGGACTACGGGTGGGTGACGCGGCGCATCGTCGAGGTGGCCGAGCGCCACGCCGGCGGCCGCATCGTCTCGACGCTGGAAGGGGGCTACAACACGGCGTCGCTGGCCCGCTCGGCGCTGCAGCACGTGCGCGTGCTGGGCGCCTGACGGGCTAGATTCCCAGGGCCTCGGCGGGGCCCACGGCGCTGCCGCGGACGCGCACGCGCTTCTGGCGGGACTTGGCGCCCGTCTCCAGCGTGACGGACCGGCGGGGCACGCCGAATTTTCCCGCGAGGAATTCCACGAGGGCCTCGTTGGCCCGGTCCTCCAGCGCCGGGGCGGCCAGCCGGATGCGCACGGCCTCGCCGTGCAGCCCCGCCACCTCCGTGCGCTTGGCGCCGGGCTGCGCGTGCACGGCGATCGTGACGCTGCCGTCCGCGTCGCGGCGGAACCAGTCGGTCATGGGGAGGTGACGCGGCGGCCCGTTACCGGGCGGACTTCGACGGGGCGTAGGTGAGCTTGGGGCCCAGGCCGATCTGCGCCCAGTTGTGCGTCTGCAGGGCGGAGTGGATCAGTGCGCGGTAGCGCTGCGCCTGCTGGTAGACGAAGGGCGAGGCGACGAAGGTCTGGTAGTGCTGCTCGAAGTGCCCTGCGCCGCAGTAGGCCGCGAATGCGCAGGCCTGCTGGAGGTCGCGGTGCTGGCTGCCGCAGTCGAGGCCCATGTCGCAGGCGACCAGGTTCCACGCGCCGAGGAAGGCGGAGGGTTCCGGCATCTCGTCGTTGGGGCCGACCCGCAACTGCTCCTTGAGCGGGGACTGGGAGAGGAGGCCGCCCACGACGAGCATCGCCTCGGGGTCGCCGGTCTCGAGGATGTTCACGATGCGCGCGAGGTCGTCCGGCGAGATGCGCGGCGGGTTGCCGGACTCGTCGCGGGGCTGGTTCTGCACGGCCCGCTGGATCTCGGCGGCGAGCAGCCGCGCCTGCGCGCGGGCGTCGCCGAGGCGGGCTGCCTCGACGTAGAGCGCGTCGATGTCCGCCGGGGAGAGCTTGGTGCCGCGGAAACGCAGGCAGCGCGTCGCGTCGTCCACGTTGTCGTAGGCGGCCACGCGCTGGGCGGACGCGGGATCGGTCGCCGGGAGCGTGGCGAGGAACTGCCGCCGCTGCTTGGCGCTGTAGGAGGCGAGGTCCTCGTTCACCGAGGTCGCGAAGAGGCAGGTCTCCATCGCCTTCGCGAGGTGGTAGCGCTCGTCGGCGGTGAGGCTGCCCTTGCGGGCGAGGAGGGCGTCGGCGAAGGCCTTCAGGTCGCGGGTGGAGCGGAAATCCGAGGCGATCGAGGACGACTTGGGCGCCACGGGGTTCACCACCGGCACCGGCATCGCGTGTACGCGGGAGACGGCCGGGGTCGCGCGGGCGATCTCGATGCGGGAATCGGCGAGCGCCGGCGCGGAAGACTGCGCCTCGGCAGCCCTGTCGGCGGCGGGCGCCTCGCGGGGGGCCTCGCCGGCGTCCCATTTCGAGGCCAGCAGCACCCCGTAGGCGACGAGGGAGGCCAGGCCGATGGCGGTGAGGCGATTCATGGGCGTCAAGTTTCGGCCGAAAGGGGAATTTCGTCAATGATTTCCGTGGGAAAGCTCATCCTCCCCGTTGACGCACGAACCGTGCCCGGAATGGCCCGAAAAGGGGGTCAGTGGTGGAGGATCTTGGACAGGAAGGCCTGCGCCCGTTCCGAGCGCGGGGTGCCGAAGAACTCGTCCTTGGTGCAGTCCTCGACGATCTGGCCATGGTCCATGAAGACCACCCGGTGGGCCACCTTGCGGGCGAAGCCCATCTCGTGGGTGACGACCATCATGGTCATGCCCTCGCGGGCGAGCTCGACCATCACGTCGAGCACCTCGTTGATCATCTCCGGGTCGAGCGCCGAGGTGGGCTCGTCGAAGAGCATGGCGATGGGGTCCATGGAGAGCGCCCGCGCGATGGCCACGCGCTGCTGCTGGCCGCCGGAGAGCTGGCCGGGGTACTTGTCCTTCTGGTCGAGCAGGCCGACGCGTTCGAGCAGCTTGTGCCCTTTTTCGACAGCCGCCTCGCGCGTGCGCCCGAGCACCTTCACCTGCGCGAGCGTGAGGTTCTCCGTGATGCTCATGTGCGGGAACAGCTCGAAGTTCTGGAAGACCATGCCGATCTGGGCGCGAACCTTGGGCAGGTTCGTCTTCGCCGCGCCCACCGAGGTGCCGTTCACCACGATCTCGCCCTGCTGGAAGGGCTCCAGCCCGTTCACGGTCTTGATGAGGGTGGACTTCCCGGAGCCCGAGGGCCCGCAGACCACCACGACCTCGCCCTTCTCGACGCGGGAAGTGCAGTCCTTGAGCACCTGGAAGGCGCCGTACCACTTGCTCACGTTGCGGATCTCGATCATGGCCATGGGGGGATTCCCTAGCGCGCGACGGCAAGCCGCGCCTGCAGGCGCTTCACGCCCCAGGAGGCGGCGAAGCAGAGGATGAAGAAGACGACGGCGACGAACAGGTAGAGCTCGACGATGCGCCCGGTGAGCTGCCCCGCCTTGGAGGCCGCCCCGAGGAAGTCCTTGAGCGCCACGACGTAGACGAGGGAGGTGTCCTGGAAGAGGATCACGGCCTGCGTGAGCATCACCGGCAGCATGTTGCGGAAGGCCTGCGGCAGCACGATGTGGCCCATCGACTGCCAGTAGGTCATGCCCAGCGCGGAGGCCGCGGCCGGCTGCCCGCGCGGGATCGACTGGATGCCGGCGCGGACGATCTCCGAGTAGTAGGCCGACTCCACCATGATGAAGGCGACCACCGCCGAGGTGAACGGGCCCACGGCCTCGCCCTGCTGGCCGGTGAACTTCGACACGATCATGGGCGTGAGGAAGTAGAACCAGAAGATGGCCATGATGAAGGGGATGGCGCGGATCAGGTTCACGAACCCGGCCGCCGGGACGGAGAGCGCCTTCCAAGAGGAGAGCCGCGCCAGCGCGAGGAGGGTGCCGAAGAAGATCCCGCCGGCGAGCGCGATGGCGAAGAGCTTGAGGGAGGTGAGCATTCCGTCCCACAGCGCCTCGCGGTACTTCCAGATGACCGACCAGTCGAATTCCCCGCCCATCAGTGGCCCCCGCCCTGGGCGATGTAGCCCGGCACGGCCACGCGCCGCTCGAGCGTGCGCATGAGCAGGATCACCGTCATGGTGATCACGATGTAGATGAGGGTCGCGGCCGTGAAGGCCTCGAAGGTCTTGAAGGTGTACTCGGAGATCTGGCGGCTCTGCGCGGTGAGCTCGAGCACGCCGATGGTGAGCGCGGTGGAGGAGTTCTTGAAGATGGTGAGGAACTCCGAGGTCATCGGCGGGATGACGATGCGGTAGGCCATGGGCAGCGTCACGTGCCGGTAGACCTGCGGCAGCGTGAGCCCCATCGCGAGCCCGGCGGCCACCTGCCCGTGCGGCAGCGACTGGATGCCCGAGCGCACCTGCTCGGCCACGCGGGAAGCCGTGTAGAGGCCCAGGCACAGCACCGCGGCCGTGAACTCCCAGAGGCTGAACTGCGCCGCGAAGGGCAGCGTGAGCAGGTTGGGCATGTCCTGCTTCAGCCAGTCGCCCCAGGCCTTCGGGATCACCTCCGGCATCACGAAGTACCAGAGGAACATCTGCACCAGCAGCGGGATGTTGCGGAAGAGCTCCACGTAGGCGGTGCCGAGGGCGCGCGCCCAGGCGAGCGGCGTGGTGCGCGCGATGCCCACCACGGAGCCCACGGTGAAGGCGAGCACCCAGGCGCAGGCCGAGACGGCGAGCGTCCAGAAGAGGCCCGACCACAGCCAGCCGAGGTAGGTCATGCCCCCGGAGGGGGCCTGCTCGAGGAAGATCTTCCAGTCCATCGCGCCGCCGGCCGCGCAAACGAAAAGGGGGGCGGGTGGCCGCCCCCCGTCGCGGACGCCCGCCCTACTCCGGCAGGGCCTGCAGCTGGATCGCGGCCTTGAGCAGCGGGCTCATGGGCACGCCCATCGTCTCGCCCGAGGGCAGCTTCTGGATGAACCACTTGTCGTAGAGCTTGGCGAGGTCGCCCGAGGACATGAGGCGGGCGATGGCGCGGCGGATGACGACGCCGAAGTCCTCGTCGCCCTTGCGGTACATCTGGCCGTACGGGTCGTAGGACAGGAAGTCGCCCACCACCTCGTAGTCCTTCGGCGCCTTCGCCTTGGCGATGAGGCCGTAGAGGAGGATGTCGTCCATCGAGAAGGCCACCGCGCGGCCGGATTCCACGGTGAGGAAGGATTCCCCGTGGTCCTTGGCGTTGAGGAACTTGATGTTGAGGTTCTCCTTGTCGGAGAGCGCCTTGATGATCCGCTCGTTCGTCGTGCCCTGGGTCACCACGACGGTCTTGTTGCGCAGGTCCTTGTAGCTCTTGATCTTGGAGGACTTCTTCACCAGGAGCTTGGTGCCCGTGATGTAGGTGGTCGGGCCGAAGCCGACCTGCTTCTGGCGCGTGAGCGTGTTGGTGGTGGAGCCGCACTCGAGGTCGATCGTGCCGTTGGCCATGAGCGGGATGCGCGTCTGCGGCGTCACGGGGTTGTACTTCACCGCGAGCTGCGCCACGCCGAGCTCCTTCTTCACCTCCTCGACGATCGCCGCGCAGATGTCCATCGAGTAGCCGATGGGCTGCTGCTTCTCGTCGAGGTACGAGAACGGGATCGACGTCTCGCGGTGGCCGATGGTGATCGTGCCGGTGTCCTTGATCTTCTTGAGCGTGCCGGTGAGCTCCTGCGCGATCGCCGGGGTGGCGAGCAGGGCGAGGGCCGCGACGGCGGCGAGCGACTTGCGGATCATGGTGGTGCCTCCTCTGTGGTTTTCGGTGCGCCGTGGCCGGGAGGCTCCCGGCGACGAAGCGCAGAGGATACTTCCCGGGCGCTCAGCGGCGCAACGAGAAATCGACCAGCGCCTCGGCGAGCGCCCGGCTCGCGTCGAGGACCGGCACCGGGCAGTGCGCCCCCTCGGCGGCGATGGGCAGTTCCGTGCACCCGAGCAGGATCGCCTCGGCGCCCCGGGCGGCCAGCGCGCGCGCCGCCGCCTCGAAAGGCGCGCGGGCGCCGGCCGCGTCCCCGGCCTTGACTCGGGCGATGGCCTCGGCCACGAAGCGGTCCTGCTCCTCCTCCGTGGGAACGAGCCACTCGAAGCCCTGCCGCGCCAGGCGCTCGGCGAAGAAGCCGGAGGCGAGCGTGCCGCGCGTGGCGAGGAGCCCCACGCGCATCGGCCGGGCGGGCAGCCGCGCGAGCGCGGCCACCGCGGCGTCGGCGATGTGCAGGAGCGGGATCCCGACGCCCGCGGCCAGCTCGCCCGCCCAGTGGTGCGCCGTGTTGCAGGCCACGGCGAAGGCCTCGCAGCCCGCGGCCTCCAGCGCGCGGGCGCCGGCGAGCATCTCCGGCACGGGGGAGGGGCCGCGGCCCAGCACGGCGGCCACGCGGTCGGGAACCTGCGGCACGTTCCACACGACCACGGGAAGGTGCTCGCGGTCGGTTGCGGCGGGGGTGGCGGCGAGGACCTTGGCCTGCAGGTCGATGGCGGCGGCCGGCCCCATGCCGCCGAGGATGCCGATGCGCCGCGGCGGGGGTGTGCTTGCGTTCATTGCGCCATCGTAAAACGCCGCGGGGCGTCTTGGGCGAGAATGGCGCCTGCCGCCGCCCGCCGGCGCGCCCCCACGAGGGGCGCACCCCGGCGCCGCGCCCGCCACGACAACAACGAGGTTTCCATGCCGTCCGCTCACGACCCCAAGCACGCCATCCTCGAACCCGTCCAGCGCCTGGCCGCGCAACGCCTTGCCGGCGACGCCGCCCGCCAGGCCCGCGAGTTCCTCGCCCTCTACTACGACCAGGTCGACGCCGACGACCTCGCGGCGCGCGCGCCCGAGGACCTCTACGGCGCGGCGATGGCGCACCTCGCCTTCGCCCGGCGCTTCGCCACCGGCACGCCCAAGATCCGCGTCTACAACCCACGCGTGGACGAGCACGGCTGGGCGAGCCCGCACACCGTGGTCGAGATCGTGAACGACGACATGCCCTTCCTCGTCGACTCCGTGACGATGGAGCTGAACCGCCAGGGGCACACCCTGCACCTGCTCGTGCACCCGCTGGCCAAGACGGTGCGCGATGCGGCCGGGGACCTCTCCTCGTTCGCGCCGGCCGGCCGCGACGGGGCCCGCGAGTCGCTGATCCACGTGGAAGTCGACCGCGAGAGCGACCCGGCGCGGCTGGAGGCGCTCGCGCAGGGCCTGCTCGCGGTGCTGGCCGACGTGCGCGCGGCGGTCGCGGACTGGCAGCCCATGCGCGGGGCGATGGACGCCATCGTGGCCGAGCTGGCGAAGCCGCCCAAGGGACTGGATGCCGCCGAGGTGGAGGAGGCGAGGGCCTTCCTCGCCTGGGCCGCGGACGAGAACTTCACCTTCATCGGCTTCCGCGAGTACGAGCTCGCGGCCGAGGGCGGCGAGGACCGGCTTCGCATCGTGCCGGGCTCCGGCCTCGGGGTGCTGCGCGAGCCGCGCCTCGGGGGCGAATCGGCGAGCTTCCGCGAGCTTCCGCCGGCCATCCGCGCGCTGGCCCGCGAGCCGCGGCTCCTCGTGCTCACCAAGGCCAACTCGCGCGCGACGGTGCACCGCCCGGGCTACCTCGACTACGTGGGCGTGAAGCGCTTCGACGCCGCCGGGCGCGTGACCGGGGAACGGCGCTTCGTGGGCCTTTACACCAGCGCCGCCTACCACGCCGATCCGGGCGAGATCCCGCTCATCCGGCGCAAGGTGGCGCGCATCCTCGACCTCGCCGGCTTCCCGGCGGCGAGCCACGGCTACAAGAACCTGCGCGCGCTGCTGCACGCCTACCCGCGCGACGAGCTCTTCCAGGTCGACGAGGCCACGCTCTTCGAGACGGCGATGGGCGTGCTGCGGCTGGGCGACCGGCGGCGCACGCGCCTCTTCCTGCGCCGCGACCTCTACGGGCGATTCTTCTCCTGCCTCATCTACCTGCCGCGCGAGAGCTTCAACACGGACGTGCGGCTGCGCATCCAGGAGATCCTGCGCCGGCGGCTCTCCGGCACGAGCGTCGAATACACGGTGCAGCTCACCGACGCGGTGCTCGCGCGCATCCACATGCTGGTGCGCACGCACCCGCGCGACGAGCCGGTGGTGGACGCTTCCGCCCTCGAGGACGAGGTCGCGCGAGCCACGCGGCGCTGGGAGGACGACCTCAAGATCGCGCTCGCCGAGGAGCATGGCGAGGAGCGCGCCAACCCGCTGCTGCGCCGCTACGCCCCGGCCTTTCCCGTCGCCTACCGCGACGCCGTGGCCCCGCGCGCGGCCGTGCGCGACATCGGCGTGATCGAGGCGCTCGACGCCGCGAACCCGTTCGCCGCGAGCCTCTACCGCCCGGTGGAAGCCGACGCGCGCACGCTCCGGCTGCGCGTCTACCGCCTCGGCGGCAAGCTCCCGCTCTCGGCGAGCCTGCCCATCCTCGACAACATGGGGCTGGAAGCCCTGGACGAGGACGGCTGGGAAGTCGAGCGCGAGGGCGCGCCGCCCGTCTTCATCCACGACTTCGGCCTGAAGAGCGCGCGCGACATCGAGCGCGTCGAGGCCGTGAAGGCCATCACCGAGGAGGCGCTGCTGAAGGTGGTGCGCGGCGCGATCGAGAACGACGCCTTCAACCGCCTCACGCCGGCCGCGGCCATCGCCCCCGACGACGTGGTGGTGCTGCGCGCCTACGCGAAGTATCTCCGGCAGGCGGGCTTCACCTTCAGCCAGGCCTACATCGCGCAGACGCTCGCCGCCCACCCGGCCATCGTCGCGAAGCTGGTGGCCATCTTCCACGCCCGCTTCGACCCGGCGGCCAAGGGGGACCGCGACGCGATCCAGCAGAAGCTGCACGACGAGGTGAAGGCCGCGCTCAACGCCGTGGCGAACCTCGACGAGGATCGCATCCTGCGCCGCTTCCTCTACACGATCCGCGCGACGCTTCGCACCAACTACTGGGTGCGCGGGGCCGGCGGCGGGCGCAAGGACTACCTCGCGCTCAAGCTCGACAGCGCCAAGGTGCCGGAGCTGCCCGAGCCCCGGCCGCTCTTCGAGATCTTCGTCTACTCGCCGCGCTTCGAGGCGATCCACCTGCGCGGCGGCAAGGTCGCGCGCGGGGGGCTGCGCTGGTCGGACCGCCCCGAGGACTTCCGCACCGAGATCCTCGGCCTCATGAAGGCGCAGATGGTGAAGAACGCGGTCATCGTGCCCGTGGGCTCCAAGGGCGGTTTCGTGCTCAAGGCGGCACCCCCGGCCTCGGACCGGGAGGCGTACCTGAAGGAAGGCATCGCCTGCTACCAGGACTTCCTGCGCGGGCTGCTGGACCTCACCGACAACCTGAAGGGCGGCGCGGTGGCGCCGCCGAAGGACGTCGTGCGCCACGACCCGGACGATCCTTACCTCGTGGTCGCGGCGGACAAGGGCACGGCCGCCTTCTCCGACTATGCCAACGCCGTGAGCGCCGAGTACGGCCACTGGCTGGGGGATGCGTTCGCCTCGGGCGGCAGCGCCGGCTACGACCACAAGAAGATGGGCATCACCGCGCGCGGCGCCTGGGAGAGCGTGAAGCGCCACTTCCGCGAGATGGGCGTGGACACGCAGTCGCAGCCCTTCACGGTGGCCGGCATCGGCGACATGTCGGGCGACGTGTTCGGCAACGGGATGCTGCTGTCGCGCCACATCCGGCTGGTCGCCGCCTTCGACCACCGCCACGTGTTCCTCGACCCGGCCCCCGACGCGGAGAAGAGCTTCCGCGAGCGCGAGCGCCTCTTCGCGCTGCCGCGCTCCTCGTGGGACGACTACGACAGGGCGCTCGTCTCGAAGGGCGGCGGCGTTTGGCCGCGCTCGGCCAAGGCGATCCCCGTCTCGCCGGAGGCGGCGCGCGTGCTCGGCATCCCGCCGGGCGAGCTCACGCCCGCGGAGCTCCTCAAGGCCATCCTGCGCGCGCCGGTGGACCTCCTCTACAACGGCGGCATCGGCACCTACGTGAAGGCCTCGCACCAGACCCACGCCGACGTGGGCGACCGCGCCAACGACGCCATCCGCGTGAACGGCGCGGAGCTGCGCTGCAAGGTGGTGGGCGAGGGCGGCAACCTCGGCTTCACGCAGCTCGGGCGCGTGGAGTACGCGCGCGCCGGCGGGCGCCTCTGCACGGACGCCATCGACAACTCGGCGGGCGTGGACTGCTCCGACCACGAGGTGAACATCAAGATCCTGCTGGGGCTGGTGGTGGCCGAGGGCGAGCTCACGCTCAAGCAGCGCAACGAGCTGCTGGCGAGCATGACCGACGAGGTCGGGCGGCTGGTGCTCGCGGACAACTACTTCCAGACGCAGTCGCTCGCCGTCTCCGGCATGCGCGGCGAGAAGCTCCTCGACGCCCAGGCCTCCCACATGCGGGCGCTGGAGAAGGCCGGGCGCCTGAACCGCGCGGTCGAGTTCCTGCCCTCGGAGGACGAGATCGCCGAGCGGCGCGTGGCGCGCGAGGGGCTTGCGGCGCCCGAGCGCGCGGTGCTCCTCGCCTACTCGAAGATGGTGCTCTTCGACGACCTGGTGAAGGGCGACCTCATCGACGACGAGTACGTGGCGCGCGCGCTGCCCGGCTACTTCCCGGCCGAGCTCACGCGCCGCTACGCGGCCGTCATGCCGCGCCACCCGCTCAAGCGCGAGATCGTCGCCACCGTGGTCGCCAATGCGATGATCAACCGTACCGGCTCGGTGTTCGTGCACCGCATGCAGGAGGAGACCGGCGCCACGCCCGACGAGGTGACGCGCGCCTTCATCCTCGTGCGCGACATCTACGGCTTCGAGCGGCTTTGGGCCGCCATCGACGCGCTGGACAACCGCGTGCCGGCCGCGCTGCAGTCGGAGATGCTCATCGACGCCGGGCGCCTCGTGCTTCGCGCGACGCTCTGGTTCCTGCGCAGGCGTCGGGAGAAGCTGCCCATCGCCGAGGTGCTCTCGCTCTTCCAGCCCGGGCTGGAGGCGTTCCGGAGCCAGCTGCCCGCGATGCTGTCGGCCGCCGACCGCGAGACCTTCGCCGCGACGGCCGCCGGCCTCGTGGCGAAGGGCGTGCCCGCGGAGCTCGCGCGCGAGATGGCCTCGCTCGACGCGCTCTATGCCGTGCTCGATGCGACCGAGGTCGCGCGAGAGACGGGCCGCCCGCTGGAGGTCGTGGCGCAGGTCTACTTCGCTCTCGCCGGCGACCTCGAGCTGCGCTGGTTCGGCGAGCGCATCACCGCGCTCCCCACCGACACGCCGTGGCAGGCGCTGGCGAGGAACGCGCTCCGCGACGACCTCGCGAGCCAGCAGCGCGCGCTCGCGACGGCGGTGGCCCGTCCCGGGGAGGGCGGCGACAACCCCGCGGCCCTGATCGCCGCGTGGAAGGAGCGGCAGGCGCCCGCCATCGCGCGGCTCGCCGCCATGCGCGAGGAGCTGAAGCGCGCCGGCTCCATCGACCTCGCGGTGCTGTCGGTGCTGCTGCGGGAGCTGCGCAGCCTTGCCTGAGGCGGGCGAGGACCTCGAGGACGGCCGGCGCTGGCGCGCCGTCGCCGCGCTCGGCGTCACGCAGATCGTCTCCTGGGGGAGCCTCTACTACGGCTTCGCGGTGGTGATGGAGGCGGTGGGCCGCGAGCTCGCCGCATCCCCCCCGGTGACCGTGGGCGCCTATTGCGTGGCGCTGCTCGTCTCGGGGCTTGCGGCCGCGCCCGTGGGGCGGCACATCGACCGGCACGGCGCCCGCAACGCCATGACCGCGGGCTCGATCGCCGCCGCGCTCCTGATGGCGGCGTTCTCGCAGGTGACGGGCCCCGCCGGGCTCTATCTCGTCTGGGTGGGCCTGGGCTTCGCGATGGGGCTCACGCTCTACGAGCCCGCCTTCGCGAGCCTCGCGCTCGTCTTCCGCGCGGACCTGAGGAAGGCCATCACCGTGCTCACGCTCGCCGGCGGCTTCGCGAGCACGGTCTTCTGGCCGCTCACGCAGTGGCTCGCGACCTCGCTGGGGTGGCGCGACGCCGTGCTGGTGCTCGCGGCCATCAACCTCGTGGTGTGCGTGCCGCTGCACGCGCTCTTCCTGCCGGCGCGCGGGCGGCCGGCGGATGCTCCCGCCGGGGCGGCCGACGACGCCGCGGGGCGGGCACGGCTGCTTCGCGACACCCGCTTCCGCTGGCTTGCCTTCGCCTTCACCGGCAACATGCTCGCCTTCGCCGCGATGGGGCTGCACCTGCTCGCGATGCTGCAGGAGCAGGGCTTCACGCCGGCGCGCGCCGCGTGGCTCGCGGCGCTGGTGGGCCCCATGCAGGTGGCCGGCCGCATCGCCGAGTTCGCCTTCGCCCACCGCGCGAGCGCGGCGCGCGTCGGCGAGATCGCGCTCTTCGCCTTCCCCATCTCGCTGCTCATCCTCGCCTTCGCCGGCGGCAGCACGGCCGCGGTCGTCGCCTTCGCCGTGATCTACGGCGCGAGCAACGGCGTGATGACCATCGTGCGCGGCACCGTCCCCGCCGAGATCTGGGGGCGCGAGGGCTACGGCGGGCTGGCCGGGCTCATGGCCACGCCGGTGCTGCTGGCGCGCGCGGCCGGGCCCTTCGCCGCGGCCGGCATCCTCGCGCTGGCCGGCGGCTACCGCGCGGTGACGCTCTCGCTCGCCGCGGTCGGCGTCATCTCGTGGGTGGCGTTCGCGATGGCGGTGCGCAAGGGCGGGCGCGCCTAGCCGCGCGCGTCGGCGGCGATTTCCGCCTTGATCCACGCGCGGAACGCGGCGACTTTCGGCGAATCCGCGTTGCGCGGCGGGTACACGAGGTAGATTCGGCGCTGCCCTGGCGTCTCGATCGCGAAGGGCCGCACCAGCACCCCGTTGCGCTCGTCGTTGGCGAGCAGGCTGCGACGGCCGAGGGCGACGCCCTGGCCTTCGGCCGCGGCCTGCATCAGCAGCGCCGAGTCGCTGTAGAGCGGGCCCCGGTCGGGCTCCGGCCAGTCGAGCCCGGCCGTCTCGAACCACGGCTTCCAGAACTCGTCGTGCGTGCGCAGCAGCGTGTAGCGGGACAGGTCGGCTGGGTGCTTCGGCACGCCGCCCGGGATCCGCGGGCTGCACACCGGGAAGAAGGCGTCGTCCACCAGGTGTTCGACGCGCACGCCGGGCCACTGGCCGAAACCGTAGCGGATCGCCACGTCGGCCTCGTCGCGCCGGAAGTCCACGAGGGCCATGGTGGAGCTCACCACGAGGTCGATGTCCGGGTGCTGCGCCTGGAAGCGGCCCGTGCGCGGCAGCAGCCAGCGCGCCGCGAGGGAGGGGGCGATGCTCACCCGCAACTGCCGCGGGTTGGCCCGGGCGGTGACTTCCTGCACCCCCGTCGCGAGTTCCGCGAACGCCGTGCGCACGCGCGCCGCGAATCGCTCGCCATCCTCGGTCAGGCGGACGCCCCGGCCCGCGCGCTCGACGAGCCGCGCGCCGAGATCGGCCTCGAGCGACTTGAGCTGGTGGCTGATCGCGCCGTGCGTGAGGTGGAGCGCCTCGGCGGCCTTGGTCAGGCTGCCGAGGCGCGCGGTCGCCTCGAATGCCCGCAGGGCCTGCATCGGGGGAAGGCGAATGGCCATGGCATCATCATGTCAATAATATTGACATATTGCACGAAAACAATTCGATTGTCCCGCGCCACCACTAACAATAGATTGCGGCCATAGATGCACGGTGTGGAGGTCATGAACATGAAAGCGATATTGTCGAATTTGCCCCCGATGCCCATCCGCTGGGTGGAAGCCTGGGTCACGATCGCGGTCTTCGCGTGGTTCGGCGCCGCGCTCGTCGTGATGGCCGGCGAGTGGCAGGCCGCCATCTCGCTGGCCTGAGGAAAGCGGTGCTACGCTCGCGCGATGCTCCGCCCGCCCATCGCCGCCGCCGGCCTGCTCGCCTGCTGCCTCGCCTTCGAGGGCGCGGCTTGCCGGGAGTCGCACCCGCCGCGTGACGCGGAAATCCACGCCGCCGCGAAGGGCAAGGCGATCGAGCCGTTGTGGGTGGGGCCGGCGTTCTCGGGGTCGTGGTACACGCCTTCGCGCAACGGCGAGGGCTTCACGCTGCAGGTGCTGGACCGCGGCACGGCGCTCGTCACCTGGTTCACCTATCCGCCGCCGGGCAGCGCCGCGCAGCAGGCGTGGATCCTCGCGCAGGACGGCCGCATCGACGGCGAGCGCATCCGCTTCGAGGGCGCTTTCACCACGCGCGGGCCGCGCTTCGGCGCCGGCTTCGACCCGGCGGCGCTGCAGGTGATCCCCTGGGGGACGATCGAGTTCCGCTTCCTCGACTGCAACCGCGGCGAGGTGACGTATTCGGGCCCGCTGGGCTGGGGCTCCGCCACGCGCGAGATCGTGCGGCTCACGGCGCTCTCGGAGCTGGAATGCGGCGCCAAGCGTCGCCTCACGGCGACCGGTGCCCGCGCGATCGAGGGGCTGCGCAGCCGCAGCGGCTCGTGGTTCGACCCGGCGCACAACGGCGAGGGCTGGCAGGTCGAGGAGTTGCCCGACGGCCGCACGCAGGTTTACTGGTTCACCTACGACGAGCGTGGCGAGCAGGCGTGGACGATCGGGGTCGCGGGCACCGGGGGCAGCCGCTTCGAGGTCGAGCGCAACCTCCGCCCCGTGGGCGCGCGCTTCGGCGCGGCCTTCGACCCGGCGGCCGTGCGGCTGGAGGAGTGGGGGCGCGTGCAGTTCGATTTCGCCGGCTGCGAGCGCGGGAGCGTTTCATGGGCATCGACGCAGCCCGCCTTCGGCAGCGGCACGCTCGCGCCCGTGCGCCTGTCGCGGCTCGCGGGAGCCGCCTGCCACGACGCGAAGCCCGTCGTGCCCGCGGCCGGCGCCTGGGCCAACGGCCCGCCCATGCCCGTCGCGCAGTCCGAGGTGGCCACGGCGACGCACGGCTCGCGCACCTGCGTGGCCGGCGGCTACATGGCGCAGCGCGACGTGCAGTGCCTCGATGCGGCGACCTCGTCGTGGACCACGCTGCCACCACTGCCGGCGGGCCGCGACCACGCCGCGGCGGTCGCCTTCGCGGACGAACTCCTCGTGACGGGCGGCTACCGCGGCTCGCCCGAGGATGCGGTGAACGGCTGGCGCTACCGGTTCGCGGGCGGCGGCTGGGAGCCGGTCGCGGGCCTTCCCGACGCGACCGCGAGCAGCGCCGCGGTCCTCGACGGGTTCGCCTGGTTCGCCGACCGCGGCGGCGACCTCGTGCAGCTGCACCCGGCGACGATGCGCTCGCGCGTGGTCCGGGGCGACCGCGCGGTGGCGCGCGACCACTCGCAGCTCGTGGCCTTCCAGGGCGAGCTGTGGCTGCTGGGCGGGCGCACGGCCGTGGGTTCCACCTTCGCGGAAGTCTCGATCTTCGATCCCGCCTCGGAATCCTGGCGGCCCGGGCCGCCGATGCCGGTGCGGCGCTCCGGCTTCGCGGCGGCCGCCTCGGCCACGCACCTCTTCGTGGCGGGCGGGGAGCGCCTCGGCGCCACGCCGGCCGTCGTCAACGCGGCCGAGGCCATCGCGGCGGGGGATGCCGCGTGGACGCCGATCCCGGCGCCGCCCGTCGCGGTGCACGGCGTGGGCGGCGCCATCCACGGCAACGCCTTCCACCTGATCGGCGGCTCGCGCGTGGCGGCCACGGCGGTCAACACCGGCACGGTGCAGTCCTACCGCTTCGGTCCCTGACGGGCCGCGGCGCTCAGCCTCCGGCGCGCTGGTAGCCCAGCAGGAACCTCGCGACGAAAGCGTCCCGAGCGGCGCCGTCCGCGTCGACTTCCAGCGTCACGGCCAGCACCGGTATCCCCACGGGTCCGAAGGCGCGGGGAGGGCGGTCCTCGAGCCGGATGCGCCAGGCGGGCGTGCCGCCTTCGGAGACGATCTCGTCGCCGTCAATGCGGAATGGCGCGCCGTCCACGGCCACGGGCAGCAGCCGCAGGAGCTCCGCCCGCGTGAGCGCCATCTCCCAGGCGAGCGGGTCAGCCACCCGCGATGGGCGGCCAGATGGCGAGCACGTCGCCGTCGCTGAAGGTGCGCGCGGCGCGCTCGGCCGGGGGCACGAAGAGCCCGTTCACGAGAACCAGGTGCGCGAGCTTCGGCGGGATCTGGAACGGCGCGATCACGGAGGCGATCGTGGCCGACTCGTCCACGTCCAGCGCGACGACGTTGTCGCGGCGGGCCTCCGCGGGCAGGTAGTCGGTGAGCGTCGCGTAGAGCTTGAGCGTGATCCGCATCGCCCGGTCAGGAAGCCGCCTGCGCGCAGGCGAGGTAGGCCTCCATGAGCCGCGAGGGGTTCGCCAGCAGCTTCTCGCGCCACTCGCCGAGGCGCACGCGCCCCTGGATGAGGCCGCGGATCACGCCCGCGTGCTCGGTGTGGCCGAGGCTCGTCGCGCCGATGAGGCGGTCGTCCCGGAACTCCAGGCGCAGGTAGCGGAAGCGCTCGCGGTCCATCTCCTCCACCCAGGAGCCGCCCCGCGCGTGCGGCACGCCGTGCCACTGCCCGAAGGAGACGGAGACGAGGCCGAGGGTGTCCAGCACGTTCATCGCGAGCGCGCCGGGGGAGGCGGCATCGCGCCCCGCCATGTTGAGCGCGGCCACGCGCGCCTGCTCGACGGCCGTGGGCTGGATGGCGTAGGCGATCTTGCGGTCCGTGTCGAACTCGGGCGCGCGCGAGACGTCGCCGGCGGCGAAGATGCCCTTCACGCTGGATTCCATCCGCTCGTCCACGAGGACGCCGCCGTCGCAGGCGACCCCGCTGCCCTCGAGGAAGGCGGTGTTGGGCGTGACGCCCGTGGCGGAGATCACGAGGTCCGCGGCCCAGGCCTGCCCGTCGGTGAGCTTCACCGAGAGCGACGATCCTGCCTGCTCGATCGCGGCCACGCGCGCGCCGGTGACCACGTGCACGCCCTCGCGCTCGCACCAGGCGCGGATCATCTCGCTCGCGCGCGGCGGCATCATGCGCGGCACCATGCGGTCGCCCATCTCGACAACGACCAGCTCCACGCCGCGGGAGGCGAGCGCCTCGAGGATGATGCAGCCGATGAAGCCCGCGCCCATCTGCACGACGCGGCTGCCCTTGCGCACGCGGCCCGCGATGGCGCGCGCGTCGGCGAGCGTCCAGCACGGGTGCACGCCCGGCAGGTCGATGCCCGGGATCGGCGGGCGGTTGGGGTGGGAGCCCGTGGCCACGAGGAGCCGGTCCCAGGCGAGCACCTCGCCGGATTCGAGCCGCACCTCGCGTTTCGCGGCGTCCACCGCGGCGGCGCGGCCCTCCTTGAGCG
>Ga0209476_10000375_pt1 | contig 30177 bp, 17 predicted proteins | sample KloWWTrecipitate_FD_187179 | JGI IMG/M metagenome (GOLD analysis project Ga0209476, IMG submission 187179) | Active sludge microbial communities from Klosterneuburg, Austria, studying microevolution and ecology of nitrifiers - Klosterneuburg... | ecosystem: Engineered > WWTP > Aerobic digester... | reverse complement strand
TTCCGCCACATCTGCGACTGCCCAGGTGCGCCCTGCCAACTTCGATGAAGTGGCGAACTGCGCCTCGCTTGGGGAGATTGAAGGCAAATCAGGCGTTTGCAGTCTCGGGCGAGCGCGGGCCGACGCGATGAAGGACGCCACGGCGGCCGGCGCTACCCATATCGTGTGGACCAATGCGCGATGCGTTCTATTCGTCGGGCATCGCGCAACCGGCGAAATGTTCGACTGCAATCGGAAACCGACAATCGCTGAGCGGCAAGGCAGGCCTCCGGGACCGCTCGGGCTCTACCTTGAGCTCATCCCCGCAGATCTCCGGGGTCCGCTTCGACGCAATACCGGTGCCTACGTCACTGCCGTTGCGGACGAATCGGCCGCGTTCTTCGCGAACATTGTTCCAGGCGATGTGATCATCGCGGTGCGCAACCGAGAAGTGCGCACTCCGAAGGACCTTGATTCCGCGACGGAGGGTGACGTATTGACTGTCATGCGTGATGGAAAGGAGCTGCAGATTGGAACGCGTCGATAGCCTGCAGAGGGTGAGCGAGGACGCTCGTAAGCGGCTAGTAGCAACGACCATCCAAGCCGGGCAACGCATCGCGTCCTGCCGCCGTCCAGCGAATCGCCATCCCACCGGCGTGTGGTGCGGCCCACGAGAACCCTGACGGCGCATGCCACGTGCGCACGTTGATTACGCCCTCAGCGCCGACCTTCCTTGCCTTTGCAGCAAGGTCGTCGAACATCTCGGATGTCGAGCCGTACCACTTCTTGGAGACCTTGATCTCCTTGATCGTCGTATAGAACGCCATGTCGAGGCCGCCCTCGGATACGAAGACCTCGCAGTTGGCGGGCCGCGGATCGCGCGCCGGAGCGACCTCAGGCACTTGGCTCCCTGTGCCGGACTGGGAGATCGGCTCCATTCGCTCAACGTCGTCTGCCGCGTAGGACATGGTTCGGCCGTCGGCCAGTTCAATCGTGTACTGCCCCTCCTTGAGCACCAGGAACCTGCCACGAACCTCGGCGCCATTCTTCAGCACGAGGCGCGTGTCGGGCACGACTGCAGCACCACTCTGGGCAACCGAAGGCGCAGGCAACGCGAGCAGCGCGGCCAATAGGATTCCAACGGGCCTTTTCATCCGAGCCTCCGCCAGGCGAGCGATACCAGTCGATTCAGATCTTCCCACGTCTCGCGCTCATCCCGAGTTGCCGCTGGTGCAGGGCGGTGGCGTAGTCGAGCGCGCATACCGAAACCGGGGCGCGAAACCGGGGTCAGAGTACTGTTTCCGTATCTCGAGGAAAACCGTACTCTGACCCCGGTTTCGGCAGAATGACCATGCGCGCAGGGCCTCTCCTGTTCGATTCGATGCCGCCCGCCGTCCGAGCCCTCAAGGGTTGGTGCGTGGCCTGTCCACGCAACCGGTACCTCTGTGCGCCCCGCTCAAGGCCACGTGGACGCGATGACGGATGCCGATGGGTGTTTGGGGCCGTCAGGCCAGGGACGTGGTCAACCGCGTCTTTAACCAGAAGGGTGACTGGGGCGGGATCGATCCCGCACCCAATGACAACATCCGGTCCGCGGCACGCGCGCGCAGCAAGATTCGACCCACGAGCCCGGAAGCGGGAGAATCCACTGCGCGCTGCTTGACACCGGCGGCGAAATGGTGAGCCCTGTTTCCAAGAACCATCCCCGGCACCGTTCCTGTGGCACATGGAGCGCAAACGCAAGCGCCATTCGGCCCTGGCACTGCCTATGGGCACATCAACCAGAAAGCCCGGGATCATTCCAGGTCTGTCCGGCGCAATAGGCAAGCTTGCGTCGCTCGAGCTCGTCGATCGTTCCTGCTGGAGTTGCCTTGTCGGCCTTGGCAGCGAGCAGCACCGTATTCTGTTCCCGGCAAGCCTCATCGAATTGCCCAGCTCTGGCGAGTGCGGCTGCCAAGGTGTCGCGCCGCGTCCAGTCCAAGTCGCTTGGGTCCAGCCTTCGGAGCATCGTGGCGAACACGGCACCATCGCTGGCGTCGGCATGCGGGTCGACCACTACAAACCATGCCACGTTGTTTCTGACGTCGATGTCGCTACGCCATAGTTCGTCGTTGTACGAGTCCATGGATGCGACCGTTTCCGGACAAGACGTTTCCCTGCAAAGCCTCGAAAGCCAATACTTCGCAAGCAGGTTCCCGTCGGCACTTCGCAACAGCAGACGATCGCGGGCCGAGCCTACCTTGCCACCAGCGCGCTCGATCAGCGCCAGCCATACGTCTGCACGGCCATCGATCGACGCGACCTCTTTCAGGTACGCAGTGGCTCGCTGGATGTCTCGCGGCTCATCCAGGCCGAAATAGGCGCGCGCGCCAAGCATGAACGAAGCCGTGGCGTCGCCGTCTGCATGGGCGCGCTCGAGCCAATGACCGGCCTTGACCTTATCCGTCGGCGTCGCCCATTTCTGGTAGTAGACCGCGAGTAGCCGCTCGCAATCGGCCCGCCCCTTCTCGGCACACGCCACCAGTGCGGGCTCTCCCTGCGCAACGTCGCGCACACCGGAACTCGGGGCCACCAGCAACCAGGCACGCTGGTACTCCGCCTCGGGGTCGCCCGAGGCGATCGCCCGGTCGATCCACTTCAGGGCCTCATGCCATTTCGGTTCCGGTTCAGCATCCATCGCCTGCAGTCCGGCAAGCAACTGGCATCGCGGGTTTCCGGCGTCGGCCGACTCCAAGATCAACGCTGCAGCGCGAACTGGATCGGCATCGATGCCCTTGCCGTCTCGCAAGGCCTCCGCGAGATTGCAGGTGGCATGAGGAGACCCCAACTCGTGGGCCTGCTGCCACAACGCAACGCCCTTTCCATTGTCCGCAGGCGTACCGATGCCATCAAAGTACATTCGCCCCAGGTTGTTGAGGCACATGCCGTCTGGCTCTGCTGCCTCACACTTCGAGTAGTAGTTGAAGGCCAGGCGCGGGTCCTTTGCCACGTCCTCGCCGTGTTCGTAGGCCCACCCAAGCGCATTGAGCGCATCGGTGTCACCCATCGCGGCCGCCTTCTCGATCCAGGCGAGCCCCTGCACCGGATCGGCAATTGGCGAATCCTCGTCGCGCAGCAGTCCGCCGAGATCGAGCATCGCCGCAACACTTCCCGCCTCTGCTGCCTTGACGTACAGCGCACGCGCCTCGGATAGCGACTTCGCCACGCCATCCCCTGTCGCCAATGCCATGGCAAGCTGGACGGAGGAGTCGATGTCGTTACCCTCTGCCCCCTTTCGATACCATTCCACGGCTACTCGTCGATCCCGCGTCACACCCTTCCCAAACCAATAGCAATCGCCCAGCTCTCGCGCCGCGACAATGTTTCCGTCGCGTGCAGCGGCTTCAAACAACGCGAATGCCTTGGCCTCGTCCTTCGGTACGCCACGGCCGTCCGCATGCATGAAGGCCAGCGCCACTGCTGCAGGCACATAGCCTTGCAGCAAGGACCGCTGGAACCAGACAGCTGCCGCGGCCTCATCTCGCGCCACGCCGTCGCCATCCCTCAGCACCACGCCATAATTGTTCTGCCCGATCGGATCTCCCTCTTCCGCCGAATAACGAAACAGCGCGACTCCGCGCTCCTTGTCCACCGGCACGCCGATGCCAGCCCCCAGCAGACGACCCAGCTCCGAGGCCGCGATTGGATCTCCCCACGCGGTCGCTCGTTCGAGCAATTCAATGGCTTCGTCCAATTCTTCCTCGCCCCCGGCCTCGATCAGGAGCTGCGCCAGGTACACGGCTGCATCAGCATTGCCGGCACGTACTGCGCGCGCGTACCACTTCCTCGCGCCCTTGGGGTCTGTCCTCAAGCCGACTCCACTCTCCATCGCGCGTGCCAGGTCGACCATTGCCCGGGTATCACCAAGGTCGGCACCTTTTCGAAGCAGCTTGATGCGGGCCGCGGCATCGAACAGGGGACTCTCACGATCAGCGCGCATCTTGGCAAACAGGTACTCGTAGGCCCCGTTCGGAAGCGCAATCCTCAAGTGCTCCTCGAACTGCAGGGCCTCGTCCGTCGTGCATGGCGCGATACCCGCTTCGCACAGCAGCGCGAGGTGGGCATCGGCTTCGATCAGTCCAGCCTCGGAGGCCTCGCGCAGTGCCTGTATCCCTTCGGCCCTGCTTTCCTCGTCGCGGACCAATCGCGCCCCGAGCAGAAGCGATGCAAAGGGTTGGCCCATGGCTGCAGCCGAACGTAGCAAGCCGAGTATTCGCTCGGTATTGCCGGAGCCGGAATCCAAGCTCAAGAACTTCGCCAATGCCAGTTCGCCCTCGGCCTTCAGATAGCCCCCGTGCCCGATCAACGCACGCACGAGCAACGCTCCAGGCAAATGGGCAGCCTCGGGCCGATGGGATTTGATTCCGGAGGTCACGCGGGCCGCCAGGTCGGTTTCGTCAAACATGAAGAAGCGATGCACGCCGTCCGCGTTCACGGCCTCGACCGCCAGCCGCAAGCGCTGGCCGACATTGCGGACCTCAAGGTACTGGGCGATCTCCTCGTAGCCTTCATCGATCAGCGCCGGCAGCGTATCAAGACCCCCCATGATCCTGTAGTGCGATTCACCGGGCGAACGCTCCTGCGCCTGGCGCTGCTTTCGGGACGCCGCAATCGCCTCTTCGAGGAGTTCATCCCCCTTTTTGCCCAGGCGCTGCGCCGATGCGCAGGCACTCTGCAGAAACAGGACTCCCGGCCGCTGCAGATCAGGCCCTTCGAGCTTCGCCATCAGCGTCTGGTAGTAGTGGCAGCGCTCATCCGTAAGCGGCTCTTCGTCCGCGAGCGCGATGACGTCGAGCGCGGCCCATGGCAGCTTCTCAAGCGCCAATTCCATGTCGGTGGGCACAGCCAGCTCCGGGGCCTTCTCCTCGACCAGTCCTCTTAACTCCGGAGCGGCCGCCTGCGGCACAGCGCCGGTCGACGGAGCGGTGACGGAGAGCCCCAGAACCATCAGGGCGACAGGAAAGATCCAGGTTGCTCGGCTATCGTTCATCAGCCTGCTCGACGACGGCCGCACCCGCGCGACGAACGACGAACGGGTCCAGCAACGCATCCACCCCGGATGCAACGACCTGTACGTCATGCACATCGAATCCGATCGGCACGTCCGCATGCTCATCGCCGAACGACACTCGCACAACCCCCGGCCCCGTGGTCTCGAGCTCCAGGTCGATCGGCACACCGCCGAGCAGATCGATATCGATCGCGCCCGGCTTCGCACTCGGTCGATGCACAATCGCGGTAGGAACTCTCGTCTTGCGGTCGTACTGCAGTACCAGCGAGAACATGGGCCGATCGCCGCCCGCATCGACGCCCAGAAGGTTTATCCGGACCAGCGCCGCCCACTTGTCCCTGGGCTTGCCATGGACCTCGGAAACCTTGATCGTGGTCCGGACCGCGCGGAATCCTTTTATTCCGTAGATCTCGGCATCCGTGAAGTATCCCGATTGGCCACCCAGATTGAAGCGATACCGGTCTTCATGCGAGGCGGCCGGTTGACTGGCACTGCCGGCAGGGCTTGCGGCGAACGCGGCAAGCAGGAGAAACAGGCCGCACACCAACCGAGGAATCGCCCCGGCATTCTGGATAACTGACATGGAATTCCCCAAATCGTACATTGCGAGCAACCCCCGTTGCGCGCTGTCGAGACTCTAGCACCCCAATACAGGAACTTCGCCTCAATTCCGAAACCGGGGTCAGAGTACGGTTTCCGCCTTTCGAGGGAAACCGTACTCTGACCCCGGTTTTGGTTTCGCGACAGAGCTCGCGCAGCCTAGTCCGCTTGAATCAACCGCAGCAGGGCAAGCCGCCGCGCCTCGCTCATCCGCCGGAAGGCAAGTAGCAGCGCGCCCTCGGCATCGCTCTCCGCCACAAACAGTACGTCGACAGCGTCCCGCCGAGGCAGCGATTCGCGGATCTCTCCCCGCCCCGTAGCCAGCCACTCGAAGCGCACCGCGCAACAACACGCAATGCCCGCGAGGTGATCGACCGTAGGCGTGGTGCCATGGGCCAGTTCCCATTGCGCCACCGCACTCGATCCCACGCCCACTCGCGACGCAAGCGAGGCCTGGCTGACGCCCGCCAAGCGACGCGCACGGCGAATGCGATCGGACAAGCACACGATCGGATCGACCCCCAAGGGTGTCGGATCCCCAGTCGCCCAGTTCTCGCGATGCATTGGCACCCCCGAACGGTCCCACCCCGAGCTGTCGGTCGCATGGGAGCGCGAGGCCACCGCATGCCCTCCCCTCCCTTCCCAAACGCAAACAGCCGCCATTCCCCGCCACAACCCCCGAACGGGCTCAGGCCCACCCCCTTCGGAGGCAGCCCGGTCGCCGCACGCACCCCTCAGCCGGCCTAAGCAGAGCCCTCAGTGCCACTAAGCAATCCCATGGCGGGCGCACCCGCCAAACCGCGAGCTTTTCGACCAAGGACGCCGCGCACCGCAACTCCACCTGGGTGCCCTCCCGAGGGAAGCCGCTGCCATGCGCTCGAAACGCCCCAAACGCTCCGCCAGCAAGCCGCCCCGTCGCTCCAAGGCCAAGCCGGCCATCCCCGAAACCGGCCCCCAGGCCAACATCCGCCTGAACCCCCTGCACCGCCGCGTGCGCTTCGCCCCCACGGCCTCCGCACTCACCGACGGCAAGGCCCAGACCGCCGTCTACGTGCACGGCATCGGCAACCATCCGCCCGAGCAACTGCTCATCGTGCGTTGGGACCGCGCGCTCTTCAAGAAGGACATGGGCGAACGATCACGCATGGCCTACTGGGTAAATCGCGACCGCTACCCGGAACCGGAAACCTGCGACTGCCTCGACCCCCAGTGCGGCTGCCACGACCCGCAGCGCCCGTCCCGCGTCCGTTCCCTGGGCGCCCAGGCCGACCTCGCCGTGTCACCCGAAGAAGAGGTCCGCATCGCCGCCGAGCGCTTGACCACCGACGAACTGCGCCGCGATTGGCTCGAGAGCCTGGGCGACACCATGCTGGAACGCGCCCGCTCCCAAACCGAACCAGCAACCACCACCAGTAGGAAGCGCGCCGGTGTGCGCACCGCCGGCGTCAGCGCCAACCGCGCAGGCATCGGAGCCAAGGGACTGTTCGACTCGCTCCTGCGGGGAATCACCGATCTCGTCACCGGCGCCGTGCTGCCGGACGTGAACGATTTCCTGTTCGATGCCCAAGCGCGGCAATCGATGGACGATCGCCTGCTCGCGCGCCTGCGCACCGGCGGCGGGCCCTTCGTCATCGTGGCGCACAGCCAAGGCTCGATGATCGCCTACGACGTGTTGCGCCAACTCACGGCCAACGAGATCGAAGTCCCCCTGCTGGTCACCATCGGCTCGCCGCTAGGCCTTCCGCCGGTGCGCGCCGTCTTCAAGAAATGGACCAAGACGAAAAAGCTCCCGGTCCCCGCGTGCGTGAAGCGCTGGGTCAACGTCGCGGCGCCCGGAGATGTGGTGGCCTTCGACCCGGACCTCGCCGACGACGTCGACGACCCCGGCAAGCGCTTCTCCAACCACAAGATCGACAAGGCCGAGTTCGAACAGAACCCGCTGTTCCGCGGCAACGCGCACTCCTCGATGGGCTACCTGTCGACCCAGCGGGTGCGCGCGGACGTGCGCGAGGTGGTGGGCCTGGAGTTCACGCGCGGGCTGGCCCGCCAGATCGTCACGCCGGACCTGGTCGAAGCGATCGAAACGCGCATGGACACCGCACGCGAGCCCGTCCTCATCGAGATCGCGGCCTCGCCATCCGATGCGGACGGCAACGTCTCCAAGGGCCGCGAGCTCATCGGCACCCGCCTGCGCGCCCTGGCCGCGGAGCAGCAGATCGACGAGCGCCACCTGCAACTGCACCAACATGCGCGTTTCGTGTCGGCACGGCTCAACCGTTCCGAGATCGAGGTCCTGCGCACCGAGTTCAAGCAACTCAACGTCCACCGCGTGTGGAAGAACATGAGCAAGCGGGCCCTGATCGCCCGGTCCAGCCACATGGTGCAGGCAGCGCCCGCGCACGAAGCCTTCGGCGCGACCGGCTCCGGCATCTCGTGGGCGGTACTGGACACCGGCATCGAGCATCGCCACCCGCACTTCGAGATGCACCGCAACATCGCCAGCCTGTGGGACTGCACCGATGCGAGCCCGCGCAAGGGCGCCGCCGACATCGACGAGCCCCGCGGCGGATTCGTCAAATGGGATGGCGACAAGATGATTGTGCCGCCCGGCGCCGACAAGTTCGCCGACACCTTCGGCCACGGTACCCATGTCGCCGGCATCATCGCCGGTGAGTTCCCCCGCACCCTGCAGCACGAGGGCGAGGCCCTGCGCTTCGCCGGCATGGCGCCCAAGGCCCGGATCCACTCCTTCAAGGTGCTGGACGACCAGGGCGACGGCGAAGACGCCTGGATCATCACGGCGCTGGACAAGATCGCCAGCCTCAACGAGGAAACCGGCCAACTGCGCATCCACGGCGTCAACCTGAGCCTGGGCGGCAACTTCGACCCCAGCACCTACGGTTGCGGGCACACGCCGCTCTGCGTGGAACTGCGGCGGCTATGGCGACAGGGCGTGCTGGTGGTGCTTGCGGCCGGCAACGAGGGATTCGTCGTGCTGCAAACGCTGAACGAAGGGCCGTGGCAGGCGAACCTCGACCTCTCCATCGGCGATCCGGCCAACCTCGACGAGGCGATCGCCGTCGGCAGCGTACATCGCACAAACCCGCACACTTTCGGCGTCAGCTACTTCTCATCGCGCGGGCCGACGGCGGATGGGCGGCAGAAGCCGGACGTGGTGGCGCCGGGCGAGAAGATCATGTCGGCGCGCGTGGACTTCGCCAGCGTCAAGAAGGCTCGCGCGGCCAAGGGCGACACGGAACCTGCCGAGCACTACTACATCGCGGAGTCGGGGACGAGTATGGCGGCGCCGCATGTCTCCGGGGTGCTGGCGGCGTTCCTGTCGTTGAGGCGGGAGTTCGTGGGGTATCCCGAGCGGGTGAAGCGGATCCTGCTCGACAGCTGCACGGACTTGCAGCGGGAGCGGAGTTCGCAGGGGGCGGGGTTGGTCAACTTGATGAAGTTGCTTGCGTCAACGTAGGCGCTATCCATCGCCCCACCGGACTGCGACGTACCGCAATATCAGCAGGAGATCCCATGAAACATCTATTGCTAGTAAGTGCCTTGTTCACAGTGTCCGGATGCGTTGCAAAGAACGAGGTACTCAAAACGTCCGAGTGGGATGAGTACGACCGAAGCGCGACTGGCGGAGTCGTGTTCTCGCTGCCACAGGCCCGACTCCGACTTGACTACACACTTACCCGTAAGACGTTCATCGCAGGTACGCACACCAGCGTCGTGGACTACTGTGCCAGCGAAACCGACATCTCCAAAGGCAAACGAATCTGCAAGGCACTGAGTGAGGCCGGCATATCGGAGTCCCTGCGCCTCAGCGACTTGAGCAAGCCATTCTGCAAAACCGACGGTAGCCTCAAGGAGGCAAGGATCGTAATGGCGGACGACGCGACGCTCACGACTGACTACATTCCCGACGACAGCGAGACGTACGTGATACCGCTGCAGCGTAGCTACTTCCAAAACTTCGATTTCGATTTAGAGCTCAACAGCAACGGGACGGTCGGAACTGGAAGCCTGACCACCGATAACCTCGGCGCGCAGGACTTTGTCGCCTCGTTCACGGAACTCGCGGGCAGCCTGAACGGGATGTCTATTGCCGCTCAAGACCAGCAGTCGGAGCAATCGCCAACCACTAGGGAATTCAATCAACGCGGGGCCGACGCCGCCGAGGGTGCGCTCCGTCAGCTCCTCAAACTGCAACAGGCGCGAGACGAGATCACCGCCCGCAACAACGACGCCGCCCTGCCGTCGCGGGCAGTGCAGCTTTCGGCCCTCGACGCCTGGATCGCGCGCGACGTCGCAAGTTTCGTCGGCGAACTCCGATCTACGAAGGAAGCCGACGTACAGACTTACTGGATTCCGCATCGGGCGACACCACCTAATAGCGTCGAATCCGCGGCGGAACGTGACGAACCCGCGACGACATGCGAGGCAAGCGCAGCGACACTCGATACGATCGCAGCCGCGCAATGGGTCGGACCAGTATTCGATGCATGCGGCACCGACGAACACCCGCGTCGGCAGCTGGTTGCGGTGAAGGTCAAGAAGTGCGACAACGCACCCCTAGCATCTGGTAGTTTTGATAGTACGGCATTTGCAAATGCGCGCGGGTGGCCGTATCGAGTTCCCCAGGAGGTCGATATTGAGTGGCGCGTATGCAGCGGCAACGAGATCGCTGCCTCAACCGATCCGCTGGGCATTCTCCAACTGGCCGAAACCAAGTGCAAGAAGGTTAATGTCTTTCGCCAGTTCCTGCCCCAGTTTGGTCTCACATTGCGATTGCCCGAGAAGACGGGCGGGCGCAAGAGCGCCATCGCACCGGCGTACTACATCGATGGCTCGTTGAAGAAGCTCACGATCAGTCACGTCGGCGAGTCCCCAGCGCCGTTGATCACGGCAGTCAATACCGCGTTGATGCCCGCGCCTACGTTGGCTGAGCCGACCGAAACGGCAAAACTGACGGCCGAATCTGAGCTCATCACTGCGCGGCAGGCGCTGTGCCAACTCGTCTTCGCGGTACCCGCCAACGACCCGCTTTGCCTAGGTCCCAACCCACCGACGAGCCGTCCCGAGCGCGACTAGCACTTTGAGATAGGGGATATGGACCAGGACGCCGATCCTAGTAGCGTTCGCTCTTTGCCCCCTACCCAGTTCTAGTGCCGGCCAAAGGCGACGATTTCGGCGCGCTGACCCCGAATTCGCGCAGTAGCTCAAGCCGTGGCCTCGCCTAAGGCCGATCGTGTCTGAGGTTGTCAACGACGGGCGCGTGCTCGGGCGCTCAGACGGGACGAGTCCTGGCGCCCGGACATCGCTACCGGCCCTCATCCTCCCCGCCATCTGGCGTACTCGCGCAGGCGCTGGTATGTCGGGTCTTGAGCAAGGCTCGCGTCCGTCTGCACGATGAGATTGAGGCATTGCCCCAGCTCTGGCGCGCCCAATGGCTGATTCGTGATGATCGCCGCCAACAGTCGCAAGGCGTGGATCGGGAAGCGGCCACACAGCCCAGACTCGTGCAGGCGATGGATGACGTAGTACGGATGCTCGATAGGTTGCAACCAGTTCAGGACCGCGGTCACGGCAGCCGGGAACTCGGAGCCGGCCGCGATGCAGAGCCGCGCGAGAGATTCGGAGATGCCAGTAGTGGCGAGATCGCGCGACTTGGGCCAGACGTCCTGCCAGAACGGCTGGATGCGGTTCTTCCAATACTCCTCTCGCTGATCAGCGGCCCCTTCGAGCGCCTGCACCAGCGCCTGCGCTGACTTCTGCAAGCCGTCCTGCGGCAGCGCCGCGATCGCGGCGCGCCACTCATCCGCCGTGTAGCCGTCGACCGGGCCCAACGCTGCGTACGTCAGGAACGCGGCGAACTGCCGGCCATGCTCACCCAACTCGCCATAGTGGCGCGCGGTGTCGAGGAACTGCGGCTTGAACGCAAGCAGTAGCGGCCAGTACAGGCGAGGCGACCAAAGGAAGCCCTCCCAGGCGGCCTTGGCTTCCATCGGATCGGCCGCCCAAGTGAACCGAGGCAGCAGGTACTGCTCAGTCCATTGGCGGTCAACACGGAAGAGCGCGATCAACCGGGACGCTAGCAGAACCCGACCGTGCCGTAACCGCTGGACTCGCACATCACACAGCTGAGTGAACAAGGGACCGATGTCCGCGGGTAGCCCGTCGCCGTCGTTGGGCTCGCGCTTGAACCAGAGGTTGATCAGTGCCTGTGTCACGTGGCCGATTGGGTGGTTGATCGCCTCGGTGACGGGCTGCTGGATTGCCTCGCCTTCGCCCCCTCTGATCCCGGAGTCCTCGTCCAGCGACAGGTCCAAGACCCGCTGGCACATGTGCAGCAGGATGGCCTCGTGCCGTTCGATCGCCTTGGATGCAGCCTCCAGCCACCAAGTGAGGCCATGCGCGAGTTCCTGCGCCACCTTGTCGGGCATGGTCTGCACCAGCGGCGCGGCGAAGCGCCAGGACCGCAACACCATGCCATCCTCGCTCCAGACCTGCAGCGCCTCACGCCAGCGCTCCGCCGGCCATACGTTCTGACGCGCCAGATCACACAACGCGTAATAGCTGTGAAAGAACCGAGTTCGACAGACGTCCCGCCAAGTGTCCTCGTCGAACGGGCGCCGCTCGGGCTGCGGCTTGACGAGCCATGGCACAAGTTCGCGCCGATTGCGGGGGGCGATGTCGACATTACGGCTCTCCTCGTAGTCCGGATCGCCGGTGCCACTCATCCATTGCGGGAATTCTTCGCGCTCATGTGGCCCAAGATGCCAAGCGGGGTTGGCGTCCTTCAACTCTTGCAGCCTTTGCAGGGCCGCAGTACCCAACGCTAGGCCGGATGTGGCGAGCTTGGTCAGTCTCAGCCAAACGGTGCGACTCTGGTGATGCAGCCATCGCTCCGGCTCGAGGTCCGGCCGATACTTCTCTTTTGGCGGCCCTTGGAGAATGGCCTGCTCAAGCCTAAGCTGCTCGTCACCGGATAGCCGCGAGCCTTGCACCACCAGCAGCTGCATGACTTCGCGATGCACGTCTTCAGACCAGAGCCACCACGCCCCGTCGGCCAGCAGCCACTCCACCCATTGCTCGGGAGCAATGCATCCCTCCTGAGTCGCAGTGAACAGGGCGAGGCGCTTGAACGTGGGGTACGGCAGTTCGAACCACGCCGTCGCCATGCGCGACGCGCGGATGCTATCGACACTCCGCATTGCCAACCACGAATCCCGTAGCAACTCGATCAACGACACCCAGTCGCGGAATCCCCGGTTTTGCCAGTGCGCGCTGATTGAAGGCAAATCCCAATGGGAGCGGTCGCTGCGCTCGTCGGCCTCACCCAGTTCGCGCATGAGGTCCAGCGCATCTCGCAGCAGTAGCTGCATGTCATCAAGCAAGGCCGGCAAGGCCGCTTGCCACTGCGCATCAGCCAGATCGCGCAAGGCCGAGTGCACATGATCGGCGGCCAGGACTAGCTCCCAATCCACCAGTTGCCGCAAGCGCGTGGGCTCGTCGGCGCTCTCGGGATCCTCGCCCCAGCGGAACGGCTTGCTCAAGCGTACCTTGGGCGACAGCAGTTCGCGCAGCTCCAGCCGCAGCGTTGCTGTCAAGCCTTCACGCTTCAGCCTGCTCTTCCACCGGTATAGGTCAGGTTCGTGCCACGGCGACTTCACTCGCCCGCTGAGCAGAAGGCGCCACAGGCTTCGCATCAGCGGCCCGGGGACCGCGTTGGGGGCGTGGGCGCGAATGTCCTTGAGCTCGGAAATTTTGCCGTCGCGTTCCAGCCGGGCGAGCTCCTCCAACCTGTTCTCGATCTGCCAGACCCAACGCTCGTGCAACTGACCGCCACGCTCCGCGATCCACAGAACCACCCGCGGGTCATTCAGGTGCCGTACCAGCCAGAGCGCAAGCTGGCACATCACATCGTCCCACTGCGACTGCGAACTGCCCCCGGAAACCAGCCGCATTGGAGGCGCAAACGGGTATGGCGCCGGGCGGTGGATCAGGCTGAACCGCAGCTTGGAGTCGGCGTTGTCCCGCGACGGCACACCGAAGCGGGCAAGATCGGTGTGCCCATAACGGTCTGCGACGAATGCATCCAGCAGCCAGTCCAGCGACGGCACCGGGTCGAACTCTGCAAACCGCCGGGCCGGCAGCCCGGACGAGTCCGACAAGGCCCACAGCATCCGACCCACGAAGTCGTCTCCCGGCTTGGCCCCGTTGGGTGGGCGATGTGCATAGCGGGCGACGATGCGTTCCTTGCCCCGCACACCGTGTCGATAAATGGATGCCCACACTTGAAGCGTTCTGTGAAGCGCCCTGTGGCTATGAGCAGTGCTGTAAGCGATGGGGGTTACGTGCTTCGTTCTCCACGCACGCTCAGCGGACTCTGCATCCGAGGCGTCAACCGGCGCGAAGGCGTACATCTGCGCTTCGCCGTCGAGAGCCTGGGCCGCGGTCATGTAGCGAAGCACAGGATCGCTGATGCTGTAGCCGACGAAGCACAGCACGTGGTCGCGAAACAGCCCTGCAACGAATCGGGCAGCCCATCCGTGAGTCAAGTACGCCTGGCCGAAATCGCCGTCTGACAGCACGAGACGATCGAGGTCATCGTGCGACGGGGCTTCAGGCATTCGGCCGTGCAGATGGACGATCCCTTCCCAGCGAGCGCGTGCAGGCGGGTCGGGATAAACCGTGAAAGATGGCAGTCGATGCCGATCCGCGGCGCCTTCGAACAGGCGATCGAAGTTGGTTGTCACCAGCTTGATCCCGCCTCGCCTGCTCCGAGCAAGTGCCAGTAGCGCGACGTGAGTTGTAAGGGCCCGCGGCTGGGTCAGATCAGGTTTCAGGACATCAGGCAGCCAGCGTCGCACAGCCGACCGCCCTCCTTGTAGCCTGTGCTCGTACAGTCCAAGCGCGCGGTCGAATTGCTCCTGCCTCAGGAGGGCATCCTCAGTCGCGTCCGGCGGTTCTCCAGCCAGCTGCATCACCCCCCGGACCAAGCCACCGAAGCCTGGCAGACCGGCGGGGTAGGAGATGCCAGCACCGCAGAAGAAGACCACGCGGCCGTCCTCGTGTGCCTGTAAGAGCGCATCGGGAATGTCCGGGCCGTTGGTGATGAACTGCACTACGCACGCCCGGCGAAGAGCCGCTCTAGCGTTGCAGGCAACAGGGCGGCGTTTGCTTGGCGGATCGCGGCGTGCGTGGACTTCAGCGGCGACTGGCGTTTCAGGATCTCGAAAATTCGCATCTGATCCGCGAGGACGGGCAGCGGCAGTTCTATGTTCAGGAACTGTTCCGGCCGGGTGCGCTCGCGCCGAGCGCCTACGCCACGTGTGGCCTCCTGAAGCCCGGACCAGAACCACTCCGTCCTGACGAGTTCACCGAAGTACTCGTCGCTTGCCAGATCTGGCTTGCATCTGAAAGTCCGATACTCGGGCGAGACAAACCAGCCATCAAGATCAATGGGGCACCGCGCGATGGCGCCTTCCCATCCCTTCACTTGACTGAGAACGATCGCGCCCGTATAGAGGCGGTTGAAGATCTTGTACGAGGTTTCGGTACCACTGATCGCCGGCTTCGGGAATAGGCCGCCGCCGAATCCGCGCACACCGACCTGCGGATAGATTCCCGCCGCGGTCACGGCCTCCGAAATCTCGCTCAGTTCGAGCACGTCGCCGAGTCGAATCACTCGGTCTGCTGCCAACCTGTAATGCAGGCTCAGCAGCAAGTCGGACGAGACGCGCTCAACGGCATCCAGATGCGACTCGGCTTCGTGCGTCTTCGCGGCCAGCGCATCGAGGCGGGCGACGATGGCTTGCTGCTCGGACAGTGGAGGAAGCCCGATCTGCTGATCGAGAAACCGGTCTTCCTTGATCCGCACACGGTTGGTGGTGCCTTCGCTGGCGGCCTTGCACAGTTCTACGAAAGGCGCCGAGCGGACCAGCCAGCCCATGAATGCGGCGTCGCATCGTTCAGGGTCGCGAAACTCGAACGACGGGAAGTCGTTGCTGACGATGGCGCCGTCGAGTTCGGGCGGTACCAAACCGATCGCACCGTTGCGTGCGTCGATCTTGGACAGGATGAGTTGGTTGGCGCGAACGACACGGCGCACGGAAACGACGTCGCCACCGCGGACCTTGCCCCGGCTGACGACCCCTTTTCCCCACAGCTTGATCGTCACCTCGTGGTATTCAGCCCCGGGATCGAGTATCGCGGCTCCATCGGAGCGCCACAGCAACTCGCCCAGGGCAACTTGGGGCCACGCCTTCATTCGTCGACCACCGCACCGACCAGCGCCTCGATCTCCCCCAGAAGGCGCATCAACTCGGCCTCATGGCTGCGCATCGAGGCGATCAAGTCCTTCGGATCGGCATGCTCAAGGCCCGCGCGGGCGTGCGGGTTCTTGAAGTCCAGATTGTAGATTGGCCAGTACAGCGCCTCGCCCTCGGCCTGGGCCGACTTCGCGGCCTGCTCGTGGGCCTGCTGCTCGACCTTCAGCGCGCGCAGCCTTTCCTGCAACGCGGCCTTGTCGCCGTTCGCCGCGGCATGTGCGACCTGCTCCAATTCGCGGATGGGTTTGCCCAAGGCGAGCGCCGCGTTGCGCTCGGCCTCGGCCCGCTGCCAGTGGGGCGTGGAAGCTTCCACGGCGGCGGTGCGTCTAGCGGCGAAGTCCACCTTCCACGCCTGCGGACCTTCCTCGCGGGCGTTCCACCAGGCCATGGCCGGCGCGAACTCCTCGAACTGCAGCGGTGCGGTCTTGCTGTACTTCTTGCGCCCTTCGGGCAAAGGGAGTTCGTAGTACCAGATGGTGTCAGTCGGGCCGCCACGCTCGAAGAACAGCACGTTGGCCGGGATGTCGGTGTAGGGTGCGAACACGCCCTGCGGCAGGCGCACGACGGTGTGCAGGCGAAACTCCTTGAGCAGTTCCTCCTTGACGACGGCGCTGATGCCGTCGCCGAACAAGGTACCGTTGGGCACGACCACGGCGGCGCGGCCGCCGCAGACCGCCGGCTTACCGCCGGGCACCGGCGCGCCCGCCACGCGCAGCTTGCGCATGATGTATTGCACGAACAGCAGCGCAGTTTCCGCCGTCTGCATGTTGGGCGGGAAGTTGGCCTTGATGCCGACCTCTTCCTCGCCGCCGAAGGGCGGGTTGGTGAGGATCACGTCCACGCGTTCGCTGTGGCCGATTTCGTTGACGCGGCGGTCCAGCGTGTTGCCGTAGGCGATCTGCGGGGCTTCCAGCCCGTGCAACAGCAGGTTCATCTGCGCCAGCATGTAGGGCAGCGGCTTCGCTTCCTTGCCGTAGAGGGTGTCGCGCTGCAGGGTGCGGCGCTGCTCGGGCGTGGCCACCTTCGGGGCGAGGTGGTCGTAGGCTTCCACCAGAAATCCGCCGGTGCCGCAGGCGGGATCTAGCACGGTCTCGCCGAGGCGCGGGTCGGTCACCTGAACCATGAAACGCACTACCGGGCGCGGGGTGTAGAACTCGCCCGAATCACCTGCGGCGTCACGCATCTCGCGCAGCATCGATTCGTACAGGTGCGAGAGGGTGTGGATCTCCTCGCTGCTGCTGAAGTGGATGCCGTTGATCTTGTTGACGATGTCGCGCAGCAGGTAACCGCTGACCATGCGGTTCTGCACCCCCTTAAACACGTTGGCGATGATTTCGCGCTGGCTGCCCTTCTCGCCGCTGCCTGCCAGGGCGCGCAGGTAGGCGAACAGCCCGGCACCGGGCGAGCCATCGGCGAGGTGGGTTTCATCCTGGTTGATGAAGGCCAGCAGTTCGTCGCCGGTCAATCCGTCTTCGCGCGCAGCCCAGTCGCGCCAGCGGTACGGCGCCTCGATGATGGGCTGGTAGCGCTTGCCGTCGAGTTCGGCCTCCTGCTCGTGGACGGCTTCGAGGTCGTCGAGGAACTTGAGGAACATCACCCAGGTAAGCAGCGGCAGGCGATCGACGTCGCCGTTGAGTCCCTTGTCCTTTCGCAGGATCTGCCGGGCGGTGCCGATCAGCGCCGACAGGTTCTCGCGGGTGGTGAGCGGCGCCTTAGCCTTGCGCGCGGAGCGGGGCCTCTTCACGACGGGGGCGTCGGCGGTGGCCGCGGTGGCTGCTGACCCTTTGGAACGGGGCATCGATTCGGGTTCTCGTGTGTCTTGTCGTTATTGGTAGAGCGCAGTCTGGAGCCGGGACACTGCGTCCTTCATGCCCCGCACGCCGCCGAAATGGCGGGTGGCGATCTCGGCGGGACTGCCGTAGCGGTCGAAGGGCTGCACCTTCATTTGTTCCGACAACGTGCTGAACTGCAGGATGCCGCGCTCGACGTAGCGTTCGAGCAGCAGCGCCAAGATCTCGCGCGCGGTGTCACCGTACTGGCCAAACAGGTCCTGCGCCCGGCGACGGGCTGCTTCGACGCGCTGGCGGCGCGTGAGCAGCGGTGCGTTCCAGGCCAGATGGCAGAGCAGGTCAAAGGGGTCGGCATCCGGCTGGTCGCTGCTGGCAGCCAGCTCGTCGAAGCTGATGCCGCGCTCGGTGAGCTCGCGCAGCACCACGCTGCGCGTATCGGGGTCAGCCCAGGCCGATTGCAGGGCCTCGCGGGTCGCATACAGGGTGCGTACGGTGCGGCCGGAGTATTCGGTGTACTTCACCACTTCTAGCTTCTTGCCGTCAGTATCCAGGTCGTACACCAGGTGGCCGATGACTTCGACTTCGCCGCCATCAATGTAGAACTTGCGAGGCTCTGGCTGCGACTCGTTAATGAGCATGCCGACTGCACCCGGGCCGATCTGCTCTTCCGGCACCTCGTACTCCACAGGCTGTTCTTGGGGCAGCGTTTCGGGAACTGCCTCCGTGAAGCTGACCTGTTCGCCCGACTCGTCGACCGCCACTTCCTCGATCAGCGCGGGCTCACCATCGAAGTCCGGATCGGCAAAGTGACGGGTGGCCGTGCCGGTGAAGTCGATGATGTTGAAGTACTCCTTGCCGTAGTCGACCTTCAGTCGCGTGCCGCGCCCGACGATCTGCTTGAACTCGGCGCGCGAGCCGACGACGCGGGCCAGCACCACGTTCTTGACCATCTCGGCGTCGACGCCAGTGGTCAGCAGCTGGGAGGTGGTGAGGACGACGGGCGCAGGCTTGTCGACGTCCTGGAAATGGGCCAGATGGGTCAGGCCAATGGCGCCTTCGTCGGCGGTGACGCGGCAGACATAGTCCGGGTACTGCTTCACCAGATCGCTGTTGAGGTTTACCAGCTCCTGCCGCATCTCCGCGGCGTGTTCCTGGTCGACGCAGAACACTAGCGTCTTGGCGAAACGGTCGGTGCCCTTGAGGAAGTCGGTCAGATGCCGGGCCATCGCCCGCGTGCGAGCGCGGAGGGCTACGACCCGCTCGAAATCCTTGGTCTGGTACTCGTCGTCAGGCACCTCGCGCCCGTAGCGGTCCAACTCGTCCTTGCTCGGCCGCCAGCCCGCAGCATCGACGGTGGTGATCACCCGATGCACGCGATAGGGCGCGAGAAAGCCGTCCTCTATGCCTTGGCGCAGGCTGTAGGTGTAGATCGGGTTCCCGAAATACTCGTAGCTGTCGCGCGACTCCTCGCGCAGCGGCGTCGCCGTCATTCCGAACTGCACCGCCGGCGCAAAGTAGTCCAGCACAACTCGCCACGCGCTCTCGTCGCGACTTGAGCCGCGATGACACTCGTCGATGATGATCAGGTCGAAAAAGTCGGGCCGGTACTGCCGGAAAATGTCGGTACTGGCAGTGCTCAATGCCTGATAGATGCCGAAGTACATGTCCCGGCTCTGGCTGACGTCGCTACCGGCGATCTTGTGCCGAGCATCGCCGAAGGGTGCGAACATCCTGGCCATCGGGTCGTCGACCAGGAGGTTGCGGTCGGCCAGGAACAGGATCTTCGGTCGGCGGTATTCACCGGTGCGGTTCCAGCGGCTGCTCCACAGCTTCCAGCAGATCTGGAACGCGATGCAGGTTTTGCCGGTGCCGGTGGCCAAGGTGGCAAGGATGCGCTTCTGACCAAGCAGGACTGCCTCGATGGCGCGTTGAATGGCGATCTGTTGGTAGTAGCGCGGCACCTTGCCCGACACCAGGTTGAACGGCTCCAGCAGGTGTGATGCAGCTTCCTGGGGGAGATGCGCCGCGGTGGTCAGGCGGGCAAACAGCTCGTCGGGCGTAGCGTAGCGGGCGACCTCGCGCTCAGTGCCGGCGGTGTAGTCGATCTCGATGATGCGGTGGCCGTTGGTGGCGTAGGCAAACTTGAGCCCCAGGATCTCCGCGTACTCGCGGGCCTGCTGAACGCCGCTCTCGGCGGGCAGGCCGATCTCCTTGGCTTCGACCACGGCCAGGGGGTAGTCCCGGCGGTAGTACAGCAGGTAATCGGCGCGCTTCTGCTTGCCGCGACGCACCCTGCCACCCGCGACGATGATACGGCCATTGGTGAAACTGCGCTGCTCACCGATGACGTGTGGTGCCGCGCCCCATCCTGCCTCGACGAGCCGGGGCGTGACGAACTCTCGACAGGTGTCTGCTTCAGTGATCACGCCATCGCGCATTGCCTGCCCTTTCATCGTCGCCCTTCAATCGATCAAGACTCTCAAGCAAGTCGCCAGCGCGCCACGCCCGATCTCGAGCACGCAGTTCTTCACCCCGATCACCATCCGCCTGAAGCAGGCATTTGCTGGACACCCCTCGAGGGCATGCTTTAGCCCGAAACAATTGAGACGACGATCCATGGCGCGTCGTCATCGTGGACCACCTGAGCGACTACGATTCTGCCCTCTAGGTGATGCGACGCGGGCTGCTGGCCTGGCTCGACGAGGTCAACGAATACAGCTCCGCTCATGCCGGTCAGCGCACCTGGTGGTGCGGTGAGGATGTGGTCGAAAGAATCCAGGTCTTCGATGCGCGGTCCAGATCCATGCCCCAAGAACATTCCTAGATGCTCAGTTCCCTTGAAGTTCGGCCCAAGGGGCTGCCGCCTACACGTGAGGCTCTTCATGCCATACGACTTGCTATGGCACGTACCGTCCATGTGGTAGCTGGTGTGCGGGTCGAAGTCCGGTTCACGCGGGTACATCAGAAAGATCTCACCGTTCGCGGAACGCTTAATCCAAAACGTGAGGCCGAGCCCCGAGTCGTCTTCGATCGCAATTGCGAAGCGGCGATCCGTGCTGCGCGCGGATCGTGTTGGTGCTCGCCGCGCGCGCCAAGCTTCGCCGCGCGCAACCGCTCTTCGGTGCTGGTCTTCCCAGAAGGCGAGTAGTTCGGGGGTGAGCGAGCTTGCATCCACCGCCTGAACTTCCCTGAGCCAGGTGCGGAATTCCATACGAGAGCCCGCCTAGTCGCCACAGAACGCAGACGTCAGCATGAGTTGCCCCGTGCTTCGCGCACACCGCTTGGGGATAGCCTCACCGTTCCGGAAGATCGCCCCGACCGTGATGTCGTTGCCGCATTCGCGTACTCGGATTGCAGCACCGCCAATCAAAAGTTGGCCAGCGCCAAGCGCGTCGACGATGTCGTCCTTGACCAATACTCTCGGCCCCAAGGTTTTCACGGCACGCCCCTACATGTTGCGGCGGTACTCACCGCCGACATCGTACAGCGCATGGCTGATCTGCCCCAACGAGTTGTACTTCACCGCCTCCACCAGGGCCTCGAAGATGTTGGCGCGGGCGCGGGCGGTGGATTGGAGGTGGGGGAGTGAGCCTTGGGCTTCGGCGACCGGGTCCACCCCCTTCCGGCCCTGCGGGCCACCTTCCCCCCTGGAGGGGGAAGGGAGAGCGGGGGTGCGGGAGGAGAGGGAGGCGTTTCGATTCACTCGGAAGGACTCGACGTTGGTGATCTGCTGGGACTTTTCGGCTTCGGTGGAGCGGATGAGTTCGATGGTGGTGGTGATGTCGCCGGCGTGTTCCTTGGGGAGGTAGGTGTTGACGCCGATGAGCGGAAGGGTGCCGTCGTGCTTCTTCTGCTCGTAGTACATGCTTTCTTCCTGGATCTTGCCGCGCTGGTACATGGTGTCCATGGCGCCCAGCACGCCGCCGCGTTCGCTGATGGCTTCGAATTCCTTGTAGACGGCTTCTTCCACGAGGTCGGTCAGGGCTTCGGCGATGAAGCTGCCTTGCCAGGGGTTCTCGCAGAAGTTGAGGCCCAACTCACGGTTGATGATGAGCTGGATGGCCACGGCGCGGCGCACGCTCTCTTCGGTGGGCGTGGTGATGGCTTCGTCGTAGGCGTTGGTGTGCAGGCTGTTGCAGTTGTCGAAGAGCGCATAGAGCGCCTGCAGCGTGGTGCGGATGTCGTTGAACTGGATTTCCTGCGCGTGCAGCGAGCGGCCGCTGGTCTGGATGTGGTACTTCAGCATCTGGCTGCGGGCGCTGGCGCCGTAGCGCTCCTTCATGGCGCGGGCCCAGATGCGGCGGGCCACGCGGCCGATGACGGTGTATTCGGGGTCCATGCCGTTGGAGAAGAAGAAGCTCAGGTTGGGGGCGAAGTCGTCGATCTTCATGCCTCTGGCGAGGTAATACTCGACGATGGTGAAGCCGTTGCTGAGTGTGAAGGCCAGCTGCGAAATTGGGTTCGCGCCGGCTTCGGCGATGTGGTAGCCGGAGATGCTCACCGAGTAGAAGTTGCGCACCTTCTGGTCGACGAAGTACTGCTGGATGTCGCCCATCATGCGCAGCGCGAATTCGGTGCTGAAGATGCAGGTGTTCTGGGCCTGGTCCTCCTTGAGGATGTCGGCCTGCACGGTGCCGCGGACGTTCTGCAGGGTGTAGGCCTTGATGCGGGCGTAGGTGTCGGCGTCCACCACTTCGTCGCCGGCGACGCCGAGGAGACCCAGGCCCAGGCCATCGTTACCGTCGGGTAGCGGGCCGTGGTACTGCGGGCGCTGGCGGCCCTGGTAGAGCTGCTCGATCTTCGCGTGGGCGGCGTCCCAGCGCGCGGTGTCTTCGCGCAGGTACTTCTCGACCTGCTGGTCGATGGCGGTGTTCATGAACATCGCCAGGATCATCGGCGCGGGGCCGTTGATGGTCATGGAGACGCTGGTGGTGGGGGCGCACAGGTCGAAGCCGGAGTAGAGCTTCTTCATGTCGTCGAGGGTGGGGATGTTGACGCCGGAGTTGCCGATCTTTCCGAAGATGTCGGGGCGGCTGTGGGGGTCTTCGCCGTAGAGGGTGACGGAGTCGAAGGCGGTGGAGAGGCGGGCGGCTTCCTGGCCCAGGCTGAGGTAGTGGAAGCGGCGGTTGGTGCGTTCTGGCGTGCCCTCGCCCGCGAACATGCGCGTCGGATCCTCACCGGTGCGGCGGTAGGGGTAGACGCCGCCGGTGTAGGGGTAGGCGCCGGGGAGGTTTTCCTTGAGGAGGAATTTGAGGAGGTCGCCCCAGTCGCGGTAGGTGGGGGGGGCGATCTTTGGGATTTTCTGGTGGCTCATGGAGTCGCGGTAGTTGTCGACTCGGATGACGCGGTCGCGGACGGTGTATTCGTTGACGGGGTCGTGGATGGCTTTGTAGCGGGTGGGCCAGTCGCGGAGGAGTTTCAGGGAGTCGTTGGTTAGCGACAGGATTGCGTCGTTGTAGCGTTGGCGCAGGGTTAGGAGGCTGCGGTCGGGGGTGATGGGGGATTCCGTATCCGTGGAAGGCTTGTCGCGCGCAGAGCGCGCTCCTACAGGGGCTGTGGCTTCTGGGGGGTATGGGGCCAGAGGGGCGGGTAGCGCGGGGTCTTCCAGGTCCTTGAGGGTTTCGTAGTAGGACTGGGCGCGGCTGGCGGTTTCGGCTTGGGTTTCGGCGGACTTGTTGGTTGCCCTGCCCTGCTCGGCGATTTCGGCGAGGTAGCGGACACGGGCGCCGGGGATGAGGACGGTGGCGCGGGGTTCTTTGAGGGTGGTGTCTAGGTGCGGGATCCAGTCGCAGCCGGGGGTGCCTTTGTAGGAGCGCGCTTGCGCGCGATGGGCGTCGGGTTCGGGCGAGGGTGCGGTCGCGCCCAAGGGCGCTCCTACAGGGGTGGTGCCAGTTCCGAGCTTTTCGCGGAGGAGGCGGCAGAGGTTGGTGAACATCCAGCTGATGCCGGGGTCGTTGAATTGGCTCGCTATCGTCGGGTAGACGGGGACCTCTTCGTCCTTGAGCTTGAAGGCGGTGCGGTTGCGCTTCCATTGCTTGCGGACGTCGCGCAGGGCGTCTTCGGCGCCGCGGCGGTCGTACTTGTTGAGGACGATCAGCTCGGCGAAGTCGATCATGTCGATCTTCTCGAGTTGGCTGGCGGCGCCGTAGTCGCTGGTCATCACGTAGACCGGGAAGTCCACGAGATCGACGATCTCGGAATCGCTCTGGCCGATGCCGGCGGTTTCGACGATGACGAGGTCGTAGCCCATGCCCTTCAGGAACGCAATGCAGTCCTTCAACACGACATTGGTCGCCACGTGCTGTCGGCGGGTGGCCATGGAGCGCATGAAGACGCGCGGGGAGCGCAGGGAGTTCATGCGGATGCGGTCGCCGAGCAACGCGCCGCCGGTGCGGCGGCGGGTGGGGTCTACCGAGATGACCGCCAGGCGCATGGCCGGGAAGCTGGCGAGGAAGCGGTTGAGGAGTTCGTCGGTGACGGAGGATTTGCCGGCGCCGCCGGTGCCGGTTAGGCCGAGGACGGGGGTGCGGTGGCCGGCGAGGTGCCATTGTTTGCGCAGGGTGGCGAGTTCGGGGTCGGTCAGGAGCCCGTTCTCGATCGCCGAAAGCGCATGGCCCACCGAAATCTCGTCGTCGATCGCCGCCGCGGCAATCGATTTCACCGGAGCGGTCGTCCCTCCGTAGGAGCCCACTCCGTGGGCGACCGAGGCGTCGCTTGTTGCGGTGTTGCGGTCGCCCACGGAGTGGGCTCCTACGGCAGACGAGCGGCGTTTTTCACGGGCGGTGGTGGTGCGGCGGACTACGTCTTCGATCATGGCTACCAGGCCCATGTGCATGCCGTCGTTGGGGTGGTAGATGCGTTCGACGCCGTAGGCCTGGAGTTCGGCGATTTCTTCGGGGGTGATGGTGCCGCCGCCGCCGCCAAATACCCTGATATGTCCGGCATGTCGTTCGCGCAGCATGTCGACCATGTACTTGAAGTACTCGACGTGGCCGCCCTGGTAGCTCGACAGCGCGATGCCGTCGGCGTCTTCCATGAGCGCGGCGCGGACCACGTCTTCGACCGAGCGGTTGTGGCCCAGATGCACGACTTCGGCGCCCTGGCTCTGGATCAGGCGGCGCATGATGTTGATCGCGGCGTCGTGGCCGTCGAAGAGGCTGGCGGCGGTGACGAAGCGCAGGGGCACGGCGTCGGCGGCGCGCTCGGGGGTGGGGATGCGGCTGGCTGGCGTGCTCATGGTTCGGGACCGGGCATAGGTTCCGGACCATTCTAGCCCTGCCCTACCGGGCCACGCGCGGCCCCGGCCCAACCCGCATTCGGATCAATCGGTTCCTGCGCGTAGGAGCCCACTCCGTGGGCGACCGACGCCGTGGTCGCCCACGGAGTGGGCTCCTACGGGCGTGAGGGCGGGTGGCTGGAACCCCGGCGTGCCCCCAGCAGGACCGATCGGGGTCAGCGGATGCTGAACATCCGGATCGACTCGTTCGTGAGGCTCTGGCTGACGGTGCCAGCATTGCAGATCCTCACCTTCACGAGGTTGGTGCTCACCACCTGCATCGGCACGATGGTCAGGTTGCTGGCGAGCGCGCTGTTGAGGTTGAGCACGACCGAGTCGCCAGGCTCGAAGCCACCGCCGACCGGGACGTCGAAGTCGCTGCAGTCGTTGGCGGCGATGGTTGCGTTGAGGTTGGCGGGACTGACGTAGTCGGCACCGATCAGATTGGCGCGTCCGACGCTGTTGTTGGCCAGTTCCGATGCGCCGACGACGTCAGCGGCAATCTCCGAGGCACCCACGGCATCGACATCGATCTCCGCCGCTTGCACCGCATTGGTGGCGATATTGCGGGCCGATACCCCGGCGGTAGCGATGTCGATCTCATCGATCGAGTTGTTCACGACATCACTGGCCTGCTGCGCAAGGCTTGCTTCGTTGGCGTATTGCGCATACGGTGCGCCGCGCAGCAGGGCGTCGGGCAAGAGGTCGGTGAACGCACCCGTCGACGCACCAGCCCGCACGGCGATACCGAGCCGCCGGTCGTTGGCACCGAAGGCGCCGAGGCCGAAGTCGAGCTGCACGGTGAACACGCCCCCGGCGACCGGCACGTCGTCTATCAGGATCGGCGCCAGCAGGTTGGAGCCAGCCGCGGTCTTGAGCTGGAAGTTCAGGTCGTAGAGGCCGTTCGCGGGCTGGCCGCCGTCCTCGAGATAGCCCTGGTAGCTGATGGGCGTGGAGATGGCGACCGCGCTGCCGGCCCAGAGGGCGGCGCAAAGGCAATACAGGCGTACAGGGCGCATGGGATCGCTCCTCAGTTGCAGGATGAGTTTTCGAAGCTGTCGCAGAGGATCCGGTCGACGCGCGGGGCGCGCGGGGCGTGGAATCCTCCGGTCAGGCGATAGACGCCACCGGCCTGTACTGGACTGGCCTCGGCCTGCCCCACGGTGGCGACCAGCGTGTAGGCCCCGCCCGCGGCATCGACGCCGCCGGCGACCACGTACTTGCGCAGGGTGTAGGTGCCGCCGGTGGCTTGCGCCAGGGCTAGTGCGACAGGCAGCAGTGCTGCCACGAGACCCAGCAACCAGCAAGCAGACCTCGAGTACGGCGGCGATTGGCAGGAACCCGACCTCACGTACGCCACTCCCGGCCACGCGGCCCCAAGGCACGGCGAACCGTGCGACAGGAATGACAACGCCACCGCGACCCGAAATCGAACGGGCGCACGAAAACAGGGCACGAGAACCGACGGCAGGAAGCGCCCACCCCTACCCCCCAAGGCAAGCGCGGCCCTGTAGGAGCGCACCTGGGCGCGACCTCGCGACACGCCGCCCGGCAGTGACGCCTCGCGGATTGATAGTCCGCGGTCGCGCCCAGGTGCGCTCCTACAGAACAGCGGGTTTCAGGGGGGTGGGGGACTTTCGAAGTTGGTGACCAGGACCGGGTCGCCGGTCAGGCGCATCGTGGCCATGTAGTGGCGCGGGAAGCCGAGGTTGTCCGGCGGGCCTTCGCTGGCGCCAGTGAGGAGGATGCCGCGCGGCGTGACGTGGATGTTGCCGACGGCATTGCCGTAGTCGAGGCTGATGATGGCCGGCGGCTCGAAGGTGGCCACGGACTTGCCAGCGACGCCGAAGCTGGCGTCGAGGGTGCCACCGGGCAGGAAGCGAGCCACGATGACGTTGCTGGAACGCGTGATGGCGTTGCGCACGCCCTCGCCCACGGCGACGATGCGCTGATCGGCATCGAGGGCCAGCGTGGTGGCGGTATCGAAATTGGTCGACGGCACGCCGGACAGGTCGAAGGGCACGACGGCGTTGGCGCCGACGCCGAAGCTGAAGTCGGACGAGCCATCCGGCAGCAGCCGGTGCAACCACAGGTCGGCGGACGTGGCGGTTTCGATCCAGCCGCCGACCACGGCGCGTTCCTGCGCATCGACGATTACCGCGTTGCTGACCACGCTGCGGTTGCCGTTGGTGAAGTAGATGGCGCCGGACGTGCCGAAATCGCCGTCGATCGTGCCGTTGCCGTTGAACTGCAGCAACAGCGCGTTGCTTTGCAGGCTGACAGTGTTGAAGGTGGAGCCGGCAACGAGGAAGCGGCCGTCGTCGCGCAGCGCGATGTCGAGCGCACGGTCCTCCTGCAGGCCCGAGAATCCGAAGCCTTCGAGGTAGCAGCCCTGGATGCCGAAACCGAAGTCGGCGCCGACCAGGTCCGCACGGATCCGGGCCACGGCGAAATCGAGGTTGGTCGCGCCCACCTGCGCTGCGCCCGCGAGCAGCAGCTTGCCATCGGACAGCATCTCCATGCCCTCCAGCCAGCTCGGCAGTTCCACGCCGGCGCTGTTGCGGAAGCGGAAGGTGCCGGCGACGGCGGAAGCGCCGCCCGAGGTCAACTCGACCAGCACGATGCTGCCCTCGTCGTTGTCGCCCACGACCACGATGCGGCCGTTGCTGCGCACGGCGATACCGCGCACGAATTCGCCGCCGGCGACCAGCGGCAGCACGGTGTAACCCAGGCCCGTGGTGCCGAAGTTGATATCGCGGGTCCCGTCGGGCCGCAGGCGCGTGACCACGAGCTGGCCAGTGGAACGCAGGGTCCCGGCGAGCACCACGTAGCCGTCGGACAGCACGACGCTGCGCACGGTCGCCGAGATCGCGCCGAAGTCGGAGTGGATCAGGCGGCCCTCGTTGCCGTAGCTGGCGTCGTACAGGCCTTCCGCAGCCTTCGCGTTGCCCGCCAGCGCGAGCACCAGCGCCACCAACACGCGGTGGACCTGGCGCGGCAATGTCGATGCCCGCTGTAATGGCTTCGTGACCATGGGACGCCTCCCCTGGGGTGCGCCGATGCCCCCGATGGCTAGTTGGTACCACGACAGCAGTGCCCGATGACAATCGACCCGGCCGCGTCATGCAGGCATGGCATGGTCACGAGGAAGCGTATCCGTGCACACCCGTGATCCCCGCGCCCGGACGGTGCGGTAGGAGCCCACTCCGTGGGCGACCGTGGCCTCGGTCGCCCACGGAGTGGGCTCCTACGGGCATGATGGAGGGGGATGCGATCTTGGGCGGCGGCGGCCGCGCATGAGATGCGCTCCTGCGGGAGCGGGATTGATTGATCGGGAGGATGGGATGGAGCGCGCAGGGTGGATGATGGATCGACTGGTTCGCGACGGGCGGGTTTCGCGACGCGATGTGTTGCGGGCGGCGGTTGCGCTGGCGGCCGCGCCGTTCGCGCTATCCCGCGGTGCGCGGGCGCAGGCGCCGGTGCGCTTCGACGGGGACCCGTTCACGCTGGGGGTGGCCTCGGGGCATCCGACGGCGGAGGGCATCAGCTTGTGGACCCGGCTGGCGCCGCGGCCGCTCTCGCCCGATGGCGGGATGCCGGTCGACGCGGTCGTGCCGGTGCGCTGGCAGGTGGCGGAGGACGAGCGCTTCGGCAAGGGGCTGGTCGAGGGCACGGCGCTGGCCAATCCGGAGTTCGCGCACAGCGTGCATGTCGACGTGGGCGGGCTGGCGCCGGGGCGCTGGTACCACTATCGATTCATGGCCGGGGACGAGGTCAGCGCAGTCGGCCGTACGCGCACGGCGGATGCGGCGGATTCGACCCCGTCGAAGCTGCGCTTCGTGGTGGCTTCGTGCCAGCACTACGAGCAGGGCTACTACGCCGCGTGGCGCCACGCGCTGCGCGAGGACCTCGACCTGGTGTGCTTCGTAGGCGACTACATCTACGAGGGCAGCTGGGGCCTCAACAAGGTCCGCACCTTCGCGCCGACGCACGATGCGCGCACGCTGTCCGACTACCGCATGCGCTACGCGCAGGCCCGCACCGACCGCGACCTGCAGCGCATCCACGCCAGCGTGCCCTTCCTCCTCACCTGGGACGACCACGAGGTCGACAACGACTATGCGGGCGACCAGCAGGAAGCGCTGGACCCGCGCTTCCTCGCGCGGCGCGCGGCCGGTTACCAGGCCTACTTCGAGCACATGCCGCTGCCGTGGAAGATGCGGCCGCGCACCGATGGCAGCATGCCGATCGTGACCCACGTCGATTTCGGCGCGCTGGTGCGCTTCATCGTGCTCGACGACCGCCAGTACCGCAGTCCGCAGGCCTGCCAGTTGCCGGGCCGCGGCGGGTCGCGCGACATCCCGGCCGATTGCGCCGAACTGCGCGATCCCGATCGCACCTTGCTCGGCGAGGCGCAGGCGCGCTGGCTGGATGCGCGCCTGGCGGAGACCCGCGCGCAATGGAACGTGTTGATGCAGCAGACCGTCTTCATGCCGATGGATAACACGCCGGGCCCCGGGCGCAGCGTGTGGAGCGACGGCTGGGACGGCTACCCGGCCTCGCGACAGCGCGTGCTCGAGGCCTGGCAGCGCCACGCGGTGCGCAATCCGGTGGTGGTGGGCGGCGACATCCACGCCACCGTGATCGGCGCCGTGCCGGGCGATCCGCAGCGCCCGGAATCGGCGCCGGTGGCGAGCGAGTTCTGCGCCACCTCGATCAGTTCGGAGGGGCGGCCGCAGGACTACTGGGATGCGAAGCTGGCCGACAATCCGCACGCGATCTTCGGCAACAGCGCGCGGCGCGGTTACGTGGCCATCGAACTCGATGCGAAGCGGCTGACGGCGCACGCGAAGGGGCTGGTCGACGTGCTGCGCCAGGATTCGCAGATGACCACGCTGGCGAGCTTCGTGGTCGAGGATGGCAAGCCGGGGCCGCGGCGGACGTAGTGACCGAAGACGCGTTGCCGAGCCGCTGTAGGAGCGGCTTCAGCCGCGACCAGGCACCGCTTCGTGGCCAGGCCTGGTCGCGGCTGAAGCCGCGGCCGCCTCAACTGGTCATTGCAACGATTGCCGCCAGCGATTGAGCTGGGGTCCCGAATCCTAACGTTTGCCGCGGCCGTTGGTTGAGCTGCTTGGCGACCTT
>Ga0209476_10000373_pt1 | contig 30221 bp, 25 predicted proteins | sample KloWWTrecipitate_FD_187179 | JGI IMG/M metagenome (GOLD analysis project Ga0209476, IMG submission 187179) | Active sludge microbial communities from Klosterneuburg, Austria, studying microevolution and ecology of nitrifiers - Klosterneuburg... | ecosystem: Engineered > WWTP > Aerobic digester... | reverse complement strand
AGGCAGAATGTTGGACTCCTCCAGGAAATCGAGCACGCCCTCGGCGAACTCGAGCTCCTCAGGAATGCGCACCACGGTGAACGATTCGCCCACGGCGACGTCCGACAGCGGCACCGTGTCGGGGGCTGCATAGAGCGAGCCTGGAATGGGGTTCCCGTGGGGGCAGGTGGTGGGATTGCCCAGCACACGATCCATGGCGTCTTCGACGGCGGGGCTCATGATGTGCTCCCACTTGCCTGCCTCATGGTGTGCTTCGGCCCACGACAGGCCCAGCAGATCGGTGAGGAAACGCTCGGCGAGCCGGTGGCGCCGCACGACCTGCTGCGCGAGGGCTTGGCCGGAGGTGGTGAGGCGAATGGCGCCATCGGTGGTGATGAGGCCTTCGGCTTCCATGCGGCGAGTCATCTCGCTGACGGCGGGGCGACTGACCTGCAGGCGTTCGGCCATGCGAGCCTGGATCACGGCAACGTCGTCTTCATCCAGCTCGAAGATGCATTCGCAGTACTCCTCGAACGCCGGGTGGTGCTCTCCGACAGCAGGCATGCCGCCAGGCTAGCGGCGTTTGAGCCAGGCCTCCCCGTAACGCAGGCGGCGTTCGAGTTCGCTGTTCGTGGCGCTGCCGACCGACATGATGCCGACCAGACGGTTCAGTTCGACCTGCACCTTCGCGTGGCCGAAGCCGGTGTTGTCGACCAGTCGCTTCGCCAGGTCCATGTTCTGGATGCGCAGCTCTTCCTTGCGCTCGGCGATGCTTTTCGTGCCCGTCAGTGGGAAGCCGGCCTCGGTCGGGATCTCGGGCAGGTCGATGGCGTCATCGGCGACGGCGGCGTCGTCGGGCTCAGGGATCTCCGGCTCGTCGTCGAACATGGTCAGCCCGGCCTCCGTGAACGCGTGCACGCTCATCCCCGTCGCCGTGGATGACAGCACGCTGAACAGCGAGAGCTGCTCGGGCATCATGTCCAGCTCCTGCTTGGCCTCTCTGTCCAGGTCGGCCTGCGTGAACTCGTCGTCGTTGCTGGCAGGAGGCTTGAGCACGTGACGACGTGCTTCAGCGATCTGGAAGGCGTGTTGTCGCAGCCGCGGGTCGTCGGGCAGGTAGACATAGGCCTTCTGGCTGGTGAGCCCGCGCGTCCACCGCACGAAACGGCCGACGGCCTGGCGGAAGAACAGCTCCGTGACGACGGTGCTGGCGTACACGCCGACGCGCAGGCGCGGGATGTCGACACCTTCGCTGACCATGCGCACGGCGACCAGCCACGGCCTGGTGCTGTTCGCGAATGCGGAGATCTTGCGGCTCGCGTCGGGGTCGTCGCTGACCACGACTTCGGCCTCCACCTGGAAGCGGGTGCGGATGAACCGAACGATGTCGCGAGCGTGTTCCTGGTCCATGCAGATGGCCAGCGCGCCCGCGTCCGGCTGGGTGCGGCGGATCTCCATCAGTCGTGCGTGCGCTTGGCCCATGACTACTGCCAGCCAGTCGCCTTCCAGGCTGAGCGCCGCCCGTAGACGGTGCGATGAGCCGGTGCGATCCAGTTCGTCGTGGAAGTTGGCGCTGACGATGCTGCCGTCGGGTGCACTCCACTCCATCAGCCCGTCGAAACGGGGGAAGTAGACGGGGCGCACGACGCCCCCGTCGCGCAGCGCGTCGGCGTAGCCGTAGGTGAAGTCGGGCTGGGCCTCGCCACCAACGCCGGTCTCCTCGTAGCGGACGAAGGGGATGCTCGCGGTGTCGCTACGGAAGGGCGTGCCGCTGAGGCTCAGGCGACGATTGGCCAGCTCGAAGGCGGTGCGCACGCCGTCGCCCCAGGCCCGCTCATCGCCGGCATGGTGGACCTCGTCGAGGATGACGAACGCGTCGTTCGAGAGGCCGCGCAGCTTCTTCGCCGTGTCTGCGGTGCTGACCTGCTGGTAGGTGGTGACGATGCCGTGTACGTCCTTGGCCACACCATCGGCAGGCGACCAGGTGTGGTCGAGGTGCAGACCCATGCGGTGCGCAGCCTGCACCCACTGCGTCTTGAGGTGGGTGGTCGGGGCCACCACCACGATGCGCCGGCGCTCTTGGGCGAGCGCCCAACGGGCGCAGGCGAGGGCGAAGGTGGTCTTGCCGGCGCCGGGGGTGGCGACAGCCAGGAAGTCAGATCGTTCGCTGGCTGCGAACTTGTCGAACGCGGCGCGCTGCCACGGACGGAGTTGGACACGGTCGCTCATGAGGACTTAAGAGTCTGGCGGCGCACAAGCGCACACGCGACCATTTCGTCGAAAGGCGTGCGTCACTCGCTCGTTGTCGTCGGAGAAGTGCTGGTCGTCGGCGTTGTCGTGGTGGATGTCGTCGTCGTGGATGTCGTGGTCGTAGCGGTCGTGGTTGTCGTCGAGTCTGTCGTCGTGGTCGTTGTTGTGGATGTTTGCGTCGTGGAGGAGATCGACGTGCTGGTCGTCGGAATCGACGAACTGGTGGTCGTGCTCGCGGGGATCGTCGTTGTCGTGGTACTCGTCGTGGTGGTGGTCGTCGGCGGCGGGTCGGCCGGAGGGTTGGACCAGCCGCTGGTGAACACTGCGAGGCGGTAGCGCTCGGGATGTGGGAACGCGTCCGCGGTCATCCGGCGAGCGTTCTGTGACACCGTCACGATCAACGAGCCGCCGCTGGTTCGATAGGGGAGGAGCTGCGCGTGGTAGGTGTTCATCCGGCCGTCGCCACCCCGCGGTGAAAGGCCGCGGAACTCTGTTGTCGTCCACGGCCCCCACGGACGATTCGCCACCTCGACGACGAGCTGTTCGCCCCAGTACCCGTCGACCTTGGTGGCGGCGACCCACTGCCCGTCGATGAATCGCGGTTGCATCGGGTTCTCCGCCCAGTAGCGCTGCACGAACGGTCGCGCGTCGGCAGCATTCGGGGACCAGCTGTCAGCGGTGCGGTACTCGGGCGAGGCATTCAGTTGCCCCAACGGCACACGTGCGAGGTACATCGCCGTCGCCGAGTGCTGGCCGCTCCAGAAGCCGCCCTCGCGCACGAGGTTCTGCTCGAAGGTGTTGCCGAACAGGTACGTGTAGTTGCCGTCGCTGGCAACCGCGTAGCCGTACATCGGGTTGACCCCGCTGTTGGGTGCCGGGTCGAACGACAGGCGCTTCATCGTCGACGAGTCGTACGTGGCCAGCCAGAGTCGGGCCGGGTGCCATCCCAGGCCGTCACCCGGGCCGGGTTCGTAGCCGTCCTTGGACATCTCGGCCCAGAACATCTTGACCCGACCGCCACTGGTCTCGGCGCCCATCGGCCAGAACCACTTGCTCAACGGGCTCTCACCGTTGCCGGGCTCGAAGGATGTGGGTTTCGCCGCGGTCCCGCGGTGCAACATCGTGAAGCACTTGCCGTCTTGGATCAGCAGCAGGTTGTGGGCGAAGAACGACTGGTCGAGGCGTGTCGCGGCGCCCGACGGATCAAGGAATGCATCTTGGAAGAACCAGGCGTAGCGGTTGCCGCCGAGTGCAACCACGTGCTGGTAGTCGGCACCCATCATGGGGCCGACACGCGCGGCGAAGAAGGCATCGAGTGCGCCGGCGCCGGTGCCGCTCGCACACCCGACGCCGGTGCTGATGTACCCGGCGGAGGTGGTGGTGATGGAGGCTGCCCACGGTGGCGCTGGGGCGGCGGGCGGGGGAGCGGCGGGCGTGGCGGCAGGGATGCTGCGAGCAACGTCGGGCGGTGGCTCGCTCGGGGGCGCTACCGGTGCTACGACCGGGGTCTCGGGTGCCAGTTCGGTGGTGGACGGCGTGGTCGTCTCGACGGCGACAGTCGATGTTGCCGACTGCGTGGGCGGGGAGGTCGGGATTGCCACGGGTGTTGTGGTCACGGGTTGGCTCGTCGAGGTGGTGGTGGCCGCGGTGCCAACGACCCTCGCCGTGCTGTTGATCGGCGGGGCAATGCTGACGGCGACCAGAACCAGCAGCATCAGCGGAGCCGCTCGATACCAGTTGATCCGCTGCGCGAGTCCCTGCCATCGCTGCATCGCCAAATCCTAGGACTCACTGCCGCCAGTTCTCCCGCGGCCCCGTTACTCCGGCGTTGACGCGAAGATTTCGGGTAGGTTTTGCCGATTCGGCGGAATGGCTATGCCCAGTAGGGATAGCGGAGGTTTCATATGCGGTGTGCGCCTGGCGGTGCGTTACGAAGTGCGGCGATCGGCCTGACGTTCGCGTTGGTCGGCTGTTCGGGCGATGGCGCCGAAGCCGACGGCACACTGCCGACCGCGCCACCAGCCTCGGCGCCTGGTCGACTCGGCGCCTGGTGTGACCACACCCGGTCTCGTCTACGAGTTGATGCCCAAGTTGTGGGCGTTCATCCAGCTCGAGGAGACCGAGACCAGCGCCTACCCGTGGACGTTGAACGATGCCGACCGCCCATCATCGAGGCCTACCTCCAAGCCCAACTGACGTACTACACCGCGATCACGTCAAATCCTATCAACCTCGATCTCCCCGGCTGGACCGAGTTCTACGCCGAGGGCGCTTCGTTCCGATTCGAACCACTGAAGAGGCGCCGACTCGGCGGGGAGGTCGCCGACCTCGACATCGGAGTCGTCTATCAGCCCTGGCTTCTCGGTGATGAGCGCACAGACACTTACGCGATCGTTGCCGATTGTGTATTGGACGGTGGCGTCTTTCGCATGCCTGATGGGTCGCTGGCTGAAGGCTCGACGGCGGGAGTGACAAGAGGCGGGAGGGCCGCTCGGATGGAAGTCATCGACGGACGTTGGAAGGTCGTGGCCGAAGGCTCATTCGACGGTGGTTGTTCGTGAAGGCCGCACTGCTGACCGCCGCTGCACTTCTCATCCTGGCACCGTCTTCAGCCCGCGCCGGCGTAATTTCGGATCCAGATCCGCCACCGCCCATCCACACGACCGGGGCTCGGGCTGTGGAGACTCGGAACGAGTCTGGTGGGCTTTTCGCGGCAGTCTCGGATTCCTGGTGACTCCTCGTTCGCCACCTACGGCGGCAACCGGACATCGACGTGTCAGTTCACCGCCGACACCGACGGAACCACCGCCAACAACATCCCGTACGTGGCGGGGCAGGTCGTGATCTCTACCAAGTGGGTGTTCCGCGAAGTGCCGTCCTCGTTCTCACCCGAACCATCACTGACTGACAACGTCAAGCACGGCGACCCTGCTTGGGCTGATCCGGTGGAGGTTTCGGCCCGTACCAGCTGTGAAGCTGCGTCGTAGGAGTACGTGGTGGTGAGACCGTTCGTGGTCTCCGTGGCCACGCGACCGGTGCTGTCATAGGTCAGTTGGGTGTTGAGGGTGAGGCCGGGAATGGTCTCGTTCGGCGCTGCAGTCGCCCCTCGTCGTAGCTCCAGGTTCGTGAACCGTCGCGGGTCGTTTCGGTGGTCAGGAGTGATCGACAGCGTGAACAGGAAGTCGGCGGCGCGCTCGAGGTCGGTCGCAATGATCGGGCGGAGTCGAGCCAACGAGCCGGACACGGTTGGCGCAGCTGTCATGCCGCCACGCTGCCACATCAGTGCGCGGCGACACCTGGAGTGTGCGTGTCAGCTGGCGGCGGGCATGGTGAACACGACGTTGTTGGCGTGGTTTCTCTCGCTGCGCCAGCCGATTTCGGTGCCGTCGGGGCGGTAGTGATGCCAGTGGCCTTGGGGGTCGCGCCAGGTGGTGTAGCCGGTGGCTTTCCACCTGTTGTGGTACCCGCACAGTGGGCCGCCGTTGCGACTGTCGGTGGGCCCTGCATTGGCCCAGGGCAGGAGATGGTCGGCTTCGCAGTGTTTGCCCGGTCGGTCGCAGCCGACCCAGGTGCACCATTTGGATTGCATGCGCACCGCGTCGCGTAGGGCGCCGCTGAACAGTCGTTGTTTGCGGCCCATGTTGACGACCACACCTGACGAGTCGAGCACGACTCGGCGGACGTGGCCGATGGTCGCAGCGGCGAGCATGTCGAACGGGTCCACAGGGGTCCCGTCGTTGGTTTCGCAGCGGCTGAACGGATCGTTCGGGTCCAACGGTGCAGGGTGGGTGCCCATTGCTTTGGCCAGGTGGTGTTCGAAGGCCGGGAGTCCGACGGTGAGGTTGATCGTGAACCCAGACCCGGTGCTGTCGGCGTCGGCACCGGCGGCTTTGAGGAAGATCGCGAGCAGGGCATCCATACGGCGTTGTGGATCGGTGCGCTCCATCAGATGTGCAGCCATTGCGTTGCCGTGTGTTGCGACGCCGCGCTCCCAGTCGGCCATCCATTCAGACTTCGCGAACGCGTCGAGGATCTCCTTCATCTGCAGGCCCTGAGCGAGCCCGCAGACGGCGTCGAGGAAGAACTGGTCACCCACCACCGTGCCCGACGCTTTGCGGTGTCGGTGGGTTCGTTCGCTGTCGTGGTGCGCACCGTCCACATCGGCGACGCGTTCCCAGTTGGCGAGCAAGTTGGCGTAGTCGTCGTAGTCCAACTCGGCGGCTTGGCCGACCAAAAGTTCCTCGCCATCAGCGAGGTGTTCCTTGACTCTCGGGTTCGACACCAACTGTGCAAGGGCAGTCATCTGGGCGACACCCAAGTCACCGCGGGCAGCCAGGTCGACGGCAGTGTCGAAGGTGGCCAGCATGGTGCCAGCCTTGACAAACCTGGCGGCCTCAGCGCTGGACCAGTTGCACGTGGCTTTGCCCCATGCTTTCGGGGAGCGGTGCTTGTCGTCGACATAACGGCCTGTCTCACCAACGTGATGCACCAACGCCGCAAGTTTCGCATCGACCTTTCGACGCAACCGGTCGAGGTCGCGGCAGTATTGCTCGAGCTCGACAGACGACAGCGCCGCTACGCCTGGGTTCAGATCCGCCAACGAACTCATGTACTCATCATTGCAAAAGGGTGTGACACAGTAACCGCGCTGACTCAGCGGAATGGCTATGCCCAGCCCAAGCTGTGGGCGTTCATCCAGTTCGAAGAAGCCGAGACCAACGCCTACCCGTGTTTCAACACTCGGCGTGATCAAAACCGGCTTGGCGGCCCGGATGGCGTTTGCTGACGGACAGTGGAAGGTAGTGGCCGAAGGCTCGTTCGACGGGCGTTGTTCGTGAAGGTCCTTCCGCCGCTGCACTGCTCAGCCTGACACCGTCTTCAGCCTGACGTTGCTTTGGCGGTCGACGGTGAAATTTCGGGTAGGTTTTGCCGATTCGGCGGAATGGCTATGCCCAGTAGGGGTAGCGGAGGTTTGATATGTGGTGTGCGTCTGGCGGTGCGTTACGAAGTGCGGCGATCGGCCTGACGTTCGCGTTGGTCGGCTGTTCGGGAGGCGGTGGCAAGGCCGACGGCACGCTGCCGACAGCGCCACCAACCTCGGTGGCGGCAACCACTACGGCTGTTGCTGTGACGACGACGGTGGCTGAGTCGACCACCACTGCCGCCGCAACCACAACGACCGTGGCACCCGCGACAACGACCGTACCCGCCGGCGTCGGGCTGTCGCCGGACGGGCCCTGGCACCTGGTGGACTCGGCACCTGGCATCACGACACCCGGTCTCGTCTATGAGCTGATGCCCAAGCTGTGGGCGTTCATCCAGCTCGAAGAGACCGAGACCAGCCGTTACCCGTGGACGTTGAACGACGCCGATCGCCCCATCATCGAGGCCTACCTCCAAGCCCAGTTGACGTATTACACGGCGATCACGTCAAACCCCATCAACCTCAATCTCCCGGGCTGGACCCAGTTCTACTCAGACGGCGGGGCTCAATATCGAAGAGCGCTCGGGGAAATGATCGCCCAGAATCAGACGATCGACATGGACCTGGGCGTCGTGTTCCAACCGCAGATACTCAGCGATGAGCGGACCGCATCACATGCCCTGGTCGCAGACTGCATCCTCGATGGAAGTGTTGCGAGGATGCCAGATGGCTCGCTGGCGGAGGGCAGCAGCCCTGGGGTCGGGCAGCACGGGTGGTTGACCTACCTTGACCTGCTCGACGGTGCATGGATCGTGACGAATCAGGGCACTGTCGACGGTGGGTGCCTCTGATGAAATTCGTGTTGTTGCTGCTCACCACGATCTGCTTCCAAGTCGGAGCGACAGCTGTGTCCGCTGACAGAGCTGCTCCGCTTGATCCGGTGCGTACGACTGGGGCTCGGACTGTGGAGACTCGGAATGAGTCTGGTGGGCTTTCGCGGCAGTCTCGGATTCCTGGTGCCTCCTCGTTCGCCACCTATGGCGGCAACCGTTCCTCTACGTGTCAGTTCACGGCCGACACCGATGGAACCACTGCCAACAACATCCCCTACGCGGCGGGGCAGGTCGTGATCTCGACCAAATGGGTGTTCCGCGAGGTGCCGTCGTCGTTCTCACCCGAACCATCACTCACCGACAACGTCATGCACGGCGACAACAAGGGGCCCCTCGACACGGCCATGCGGTACTTCGCTGTCTACTGCGACAGTCGCTATCACCTCGTGCGCGCATCGATCCCGGTGCCGGTCAGCGACCCAATGCTGAACCCGCGTCCCGCGGCCACCGACCTCTACAACCACCTCCAGTTGGAACGGCCGACCGTCTACACCAACCCGGTCGTCGACATCTGGGGAGGCGTAGTCACTCGCTACCCGGTCTGGCTCGCCATCCAACCATCCGCCTGGCGCCCGCAGAAATCGCAACCGGCACACTTCCTCGGCTGGACACTGCTGTTGCTCACCGAACCCACAACACTCGAGTTCGAAGTCAAGTTCGTCCCCAACCCTGACAAACCGTCGCCGGCGTTCAGCGGCGTCGTCTCGTGCGTTGCCGACCCCACCACCGCCACGCCCGACACCGTCGCGTTCCCCGCCGTGCCAACCATGCCGGACCAAACCGAACCCGGCGTGAACGGCGCCTGCATGTGGACCCCACCCGGCCCCGGCACGGTCACCATCCAGGCCCGCATCACCTACGCGGTCACGTTCTGGGCAAACGGCTACACCGAAACACTCGCCGACTACGTCTGGACCAGCCCGCCAGCCACCTACCGCTCCGGCGAACTCTCCGCCGTCAACACCAACTCGTAGACAAAAATACTTCAGGCTTGAAATAGTCTGCCGAAAGGCGCAGACTGCGGGCATGAGAGTTCTGTGCCTCGGGGGTGGCCCAGCCGGGTTGTACTTCGCCATTTCGATGAAGCTGCGCGACCCGGCGCACGAAGTGACACTGCTGGAGCGCAACCGCAGCGACGACACGTTCGGGTGGGGTGTGGTGCTGTCCGACGATGCGCTGGGCAACATGGAGCGCAACGACCCGAAGAGCACGGCCGCCATCCGCGACCACTTCGCATACTGGGACGACATCGCCGTCATCCATGACGGTGTCCGCACGGTCTCGACCGGGCACGGGTTCGCCGGCATCGGCCGCATGCGCATGTTGCTGCTGTTGCAGGATCGGGCCCGAGAGCTGGGCGTCGACCTGCAGTACGAGACCGCGTTCGGCGCGGCCGAGGACTACCGCCACGAGTACGACCTGGTGGTCGCCTGCGACGGCATCAACTCGTCGGTCCGCAAGGAGTACGAAGACGTCTTCCAGCCCGACGTCGACATGCGGCTGTGCAAGTTCATCTGGCTGGGCACGCATCAGAAGTTCGACGGTGCATTCACCTTCGTCTTCGAGCAGACCGAGCACGGGTGGATGTGGGCGCACGCCTACCAGTTCGACAGCGACACCGCGACTGTGATCGTCGAGTGCACGCAGGCAACGTGGGACGCCTGGGGCTTCGAGCGGATGACGAAGGAGGAGACGGTCGAGACCTGCCGGCAGATCTTCGCCGCGCACCTCGACGGTAACGAGCTGATGTCGAATGCCAGCCATCTGCGCGGCTCGGCCGTGTGGATGAACTTCCCGCGCGTGATCTGCGAGCGCTGGTACCACGAGAACGTCGTGCTGATGGGTGACGCCGCCGCGACCGGCCACTTCTCCATCGGCTCGGGCACACGCCTTGCGTTCGACAGCGCGATCGCACTGGCCGAATACCTGCACACCGAAGCGACGATGGAGGGCGCCTTCCAGCGCTACCAGGAGGAGCGCCGCATCGAGGTGCTGCGCCTGCAATCGGCGGCACGCAACAGCCTGGAATGGTTCGAGCAGTGCGAGCGCTACCTCGACCTCGACCCCGTGCAGTTCAACTACTCGCTCCTCACCCGCTCGCAGCGGATCTCGCACGAGAACCTGCGCCTGCGCGACCCACAGTGGCTGCGTAGCGCGGAGGATTGGTTCCAGGCGCAGGCCGGCGGCACGCCCGGGCGGACGCCGATGTTCGCCCCATTCGCGCTACGCGGCATGCAGCTGATCAACCGCGTCGTCGTCTCCCCGATGGCGCAGTACAAGGCGGTCGACGGCTGCCCCACCGACTGGCACTTCGCGCACTACGCCGAGCGGGCCAAGGGCGGCGCCGGGCTGGTCTACACGGAGATGACCTGCGTCTCGCCGGAGGGCCGCATCACGCCCGGCTGCACCGGTCTCTACGCGCCGGAACACGAGGCTGCGTGGACACGGCTGACCACGTTCGTGCACGCCGAGACGCAGGCCAAGTTGTGCTGCCAGATCGGCCACAGCGGTCGCAAGGGCTCCACCCAGCTCGGCTGGGAGACAATCGACGCTCCACTGGCTGATGGCAACTGGCCGACGATGTCCGCCTCCGCCATCGCGTGGGCGGCGGCCAACGCTGCACCGACGGCGATGGACCGCGCCGACATGGACGCAGTCACGGCGCAGTTCGTCGCCGCTGCCGAGATGGCCGAACGCGCCGGCTTCGACATGATCGAACTGCACGCCGCACACGGGTATCTCATCTCCTCGTTCATCTCGCCGGTCTCCAACCAGCGCGACGACGAGTACGGCGGCAGCCGTGCGAATCGCATGCGCTACCCGCTGGAAGTGTTCGCCGCCATGCGTGCCGTGTGGCCTGCGGACAAGCCGATGTCGGTGCGCATCTCGGCCAACGACTGGGTGGGCGAGGGCGGCGTGACACCGGACGAAGCGGTCGAGATCGCTCGCCTCTTCTCGCAGGCCGGTGCCGACATCATCGACGTATCGGCCGGGCAGACCTCGACCGACGCGCGACCGATCTACGGCCGCATGTTCCAGACACCATTCAGCGATCGCATTCGCAACGAGGCAGGCATCGCGACCATGGCCGTCGGCAACATCTACGAACACGATCACGCCAACGGCATCTTGATGGCTGGTCGAGCCGACCTCGTCTGCCTGGCGCGACCGCACCTGGCCGACCCGTACTGGACCCTCCACGCGGCCATCGAGCTCGGTGACACGCAGGCCGAATGGCCGCTGCCCTACCAACCCGGGCACGAGCAGGCGATGCGCCTCGCGCAGCGCGCACAGGAAGCGATTCGCGCATGACCCAGCTCGGCCGAAGTCTCGAAGGACGGCGAGTGCTGATCACCGGCGGCGGCACCGGCCAGGGTACCGACCTCGCACTCACGTTTGCCGCGCACGGCGCGGATGTGGTGATTGCGGGCCGACGGCGCGAACCACTGGACGCGGTGGCAGCCACAGGCGACGGCATCAGAGCACTGGTTGGCGACGTGACCGACGAAACCGACGTCGAGCGGCTGTTCGCCGAAGCCGGGCATGTCGACATCGTGATCGCCAACGCGGGCACGGCCGACAGCGCTCCGCTTGCGCGCACCAGCCTGGACATGTGGAACCAGATCATCGGCATCAACCTCACCGGGGTGTTCCTCACGCTGCGCGAAGGCGTGCGCCAGTTGCAGGGCAGCGAGTGGGGTCGGCTGATCACGGTCGCCTCCATCACCGCGTTGAAGGGCTACCCGTACGTGGCCGCGTACTCGGCCTCCAAGCACGGCGCGGTCGGACTGATCCGTTCGGTGGCTCAGGAGCTGGCCGGCACCGGCATCACCGTCAACGCGCTGTGCCCCGGCTACCTCGACACGGAGATGACGGACCGCTCGCTGGAGAACATCATGGCCAAGACCGGCCGCACGCATGAGGAAGCACTGCAGTCGCTGACCCGCATGAACCCGCAAGGTCGCCTGATTCAGCCAGCGGAAGTGACCGCCGCCGCGCTGTGGTTGTGCGGGCCCGGCAGTGAATCGATCACCGGGCAGGCCATCGCGATCGCCGGTGGTGAGGTGTGAGCGACACGCTGTCCAAGCGTCGGCTGAAGCTGTGGATCCGGCTGTTGCGCGTCACGCGCATCGCGGAGGGCGAGCTGCGCGAGTTCCTGCGCACCGAACACGAATCGACGCTGCCGCGTTTCGACGTGCTGGCCGCGCTGCACCGCGCCCACTCGCCACTGACGATGAGCGAACTGTCACGCCAGCTGCTGGTGTCGAACGGCAACACCACCACCATCGTCGACCGCCTGGAACTCGACGGCATGGTCACGCGCACGCCCGCAGCCGATCGACGCGTCATCCACGTCGCGCTCACCGACCACGGCCGCACGCACTTCGAACAGCTCGCCGTCGACCATGAGTCGCGAGTGAATCAACTGTTCGGTGGCCTCTCCGGCGCCGACCTCACCACCCTCGAAGACCTCCTCCACCGCATGACCGTGAACGAAAAGGCAACACGATGAACTCGATGACCGAGATGACCGACCTCCAGCCCGACCACTTCCTGTGGGAGGTGCACGACCGCGTGGCCACCATTCGGTTGAACCGGCCGGAACGCAAGAACCCGTTGACGTTCGAGAGCTACGCCGAGCTGCGCGACACGTTCCGAGCGCTCCCCTACGCCGACGACGTCGACGTCGTGGTCTTCGCCTCCAACGGCGGCAACTTCTGCTCGGGCGGCGACGTCCACGAGATCATCGGCCCGCTGGTCGGCATGGAGATGAAGGAACTGCTGCAGTTCACGCGCATGACCGGTGATCTGGTGAAGGCGATGATCGGGTGCGGCAAACCGATCATCGCCGCCATCGACGGTGTGTGCGTGGGCGCCGGTGCAATCGTGGCGATGGCGTCGGACCTGCGGCTCGCCACACCGCAAGCAAGTACCGCCTTCCTGTTCACCCGCGTCGGCCTCGCCGGCTGCGACATGGGCGCCTGCGCGATTCTTCCCCGCCTCATCGGCCAGGGTCGCGCTGCCGAACTGCTCTACACGGGCCGCTCGATGACCGCCGCCGAGGGTGAGCGGTGGGGGTTCTACAACTCGCTGCACGCTGCCGAGGACCTCGACGCGCAGGCGCAACTGTTGGCAACCCGCCTTGCCGCCGGGCCGACGTTCGCGCACGGCATCACCAAGACTCAGCTCAACCACGAGTGGAGCATGGGGCTGGAGCAGGCCATCGAGGCCGAAGCGCAAGCGCAAGCAATTTGTATGCAAACAGCCGACTTCGAGCGGGCGTACCGCGCGTTCGTAGTCCGCGAGAAGCCCGTCTTCGAAGGGAACTGACATGAACCAACAAGCACCACACGAGACTCTCGACCCGCCCGACTGGAAGCCCGCACGCGGGTATGCCAACGGCATCGCCGCCAGCGGCCGCACGCTCTACCTCGGTGGCACCATCGGGTGGAATGGCCAGCAGGAGTTCGAGTCCGACGACTTCATCGACCAGACGCGCCAGTGCCTGCGCAACATCGTCGACATCCTCGCTGTCGGCGGCGCTGGGCCGGAGCACCTCGTACGACTGACGTGGTACATCACCGATCGCGACGAGTACCTCGCTCGGTTGCGAGAGATGGGCGCCGTCTATCGCGAGGTGATCGGCAGCCACTACCCGGCGATGGCGATGGTGCAGGTGATGGCCCTGATGGAGGCCCGCGCCAAGGTGGAGATCGAGGCGACCGCGGTGCTGCCATGACCGCCGCGTACACCGAGCTCGGCCCCACCGGCCACACCGACACGTTCACGCGTGACAATCTGCCGCCGCGAGAGCAGTGGCCGGAGTTGTTGCTCGACCGGTTCCAGTATCCGGAGTACCTCAACGCGGCCGTCGAGCTGACCGACCGAATGGTCGAGCAGGGGTTCGGTGACAACACGGCGCTCATCGGCAACGGTCGCCGCCGCACCTACAAGGAATTGGCCGACTGGACCAACCGGCTCGCCCACGCGCTGACCGAGGAATACGGCGTGCAGCCGGGCAACCGTGTACTCATTCGCTCCGCCAACAACCCGGCGATGGTGGCCTGCTGGCTCGCCGCGACCAAGGCCGGTGCAGTCGTGGTCAACACGATGCCGATGTTGCGTGCGGGTGAACTGGGCAAGATCGTCGACAAGGCCGAGATCACGATCGCGCTGTGCGACACCCGACTGATGGACGAGATGGTGGCATGCGCCAAGGACAGCACGTATCTCGTGAAGGTGGTCGGGTTCGACGGCACCGCCAACCACGACGCCGAACTGGATCGCGTGGCGCTGCACAAGTCGGTTCGCTACGACTCGGTGCGCACCGGCCGTGACGATGTTGCGTTGTTGGGTTTCACCTCCGGAACCACCGGCGAGGCGAAGGCGACGATGCACTTCCATCGCGATCTGCTGATCATCGCCGACGGCTACGCGAAGGAGGTGCTCGCTGTCACGCCCGACGACGTGTTCATCGGCTCGCCGCCGTTGGCGTTCACGTTCGGACTCGGCGGGCTGGCTGTCTTCCCGTTGCGCTTCGGGGCCGCCGCCACGCTGTTGGAGAACGCGTCGCCGCCCAACCTGATCGCGATCATCGAGGAGTACAGGGCAACCGTGTGCTTCACCGCTCCCACCGCCTACCGGGCCATGCTGGCAGCGATGGACGAAGGCGCCGACCTATCGTCGCTGCGCGCCGCGGTGTCGGCGGGCGAGACGCTGCCGGCCCCGGTCTACGACGCCTGGCGGGCCAAGACGGGCAAACCGATGCTCGACGGCATCGGTGCCACCGAGATGCTGCATATCTTCATCACCAACCGCTTCGAAGATTCGCAGCCCGCATGCACGGGCACACCCGTCGGCGGCTACCAGGCCAAGATCGTCGACGATGACATGCACGACGTGCAGCGCGGAACCGTCGGCTTGCTGGCCGTGCGCGGGCCCACCGGTTGCCGCTACCTGAGCGACAAGCGACAGCGGTCGTACGTCCGCGACGGGTGGAACCTCACCGGCGACTCCTTCATGCAGGACGAGGCCGGCTACTTCCACTTCGCCGCCCGCAGCGACGACATGATCATCTCCTCGGGCTACAACATCGCCGGCCCGGAGGTGGAGGCCGCACTGCTGGGGCACCCCGATGTCGCCGAGTGCGCGGTGATCGGTGTCGCCGATGAAGCCCGCGGCCAGATCGTGCAAGCCCACGTGGTGCTCAAGGACGGCGTGAGTGCGGACGAGGTGATGGTCCTGCGGCTGCAGGAGCACGTGAAGGCGACGATCGCGCCCTACAAGTACCCGCGCTCGGTGGTGTTCATCGACTCGCTCCCCAAGACCGCAACGGGCAAGGTGCAGCGTTTCCGCCTGCGGGAACCTACGCAGTGAAGGCAGTGCGCAGCAGCTGGCGGTCGAACACCGCCGGCTCGATGGTGCCCTCGTCGCGCAGCTGAACGGCTGCGTTGACGATTGCCGCATTCGCTGCATTGGAGAAGTAGCCACCCAACGAGATGCGGCGCACGCCCGCGTTCGTGAGCTGCGCCACCGTTGGGCCACCTGGCAACAGCAACACATTGACCGGCACGCCAACCTCACCGACGACACGCTCGATGTCGGCGACCCGGGACAGGCCCGGCGCGTACACAACGTCAGCGCCTGCGTCGCGATAGGCGCAGAGCCGCGCGATGGTGTCGTCGAGGTCGGCGATGTCGTGCAGCAGGTTCTCACAGCGACCCGTCAACACGACGTCGTGGCGGCGAGCCTCCTCTGCAGCAGCCCCCACCCGTTCGACAGCAACCTGAATCGGGTCGATCTGGCCGGTGGCAGGGTTCCAGTCCTCGATCGAGCATCCGGCAGCACCGGCACCCGCGAGCAGGGCAACGCACTCGGCAATGCCCGCCGCGTCGTCACCGTAGAGGCGTTCGGAGTCGACGTTGAAGGGCAGGTGTGTGACCGCCGTGAGCCGACCCACGTGCTCGACCAGTTCGTCGCGACCGACGGTCAGGTCGAGCCGACCGAGCGTGGCCGCGAAGCCGTAGCTGGTGGTGGCCAGGGCGGAAAAGCCCACCGTCGTCAACACCTTGGTGGTGCCGATGTCGTGCGGGTTCGGCATCACGAACGTGCCCGACTGGTGCAGGTTTCGGAACTGACGGCGAAGCTCGATGGCGTTGGGCATGGCTGCAGTCTTACCGCTCAGCCGAACGCCGCCGTCACTGCATCGATGACGACACCCAGACATCGACCGTGACCGAGCGTCCGTCCTGCGAATCCGAGCCGGTGGCTCCTGACTGCCACTGAATCGGCGTCATGTAGAACAGGTCGCGCAACGCATCGGCGCTGAGCAGCAATTGGAACTCGACACGCCGCGCGGTGGCGGTTCCCTGCGGGGCAACCTCCCGCCGCTCCAAGCGCTCGACCGCCTTGCGTTCCGCATCGCCCGCGAGCACCGGCCGCATCTCCTGCAGATGATGTGGCCCAGGAGAGACAGTGACCCAGCGGCCACCTGGCTGCAGCACCCGTTGGAACTCCTCGAACGGGCGCGGCGCGAAGACCGACAACACGGCCGCGACCGACCCAGCCAGCACCGGTAGCCGGTATGCGGAACCGACCACGAACTGCGCGTCCGGCAGCAGCCTGGCTGCCATCTGCACTGCACTCTTCGCCACATCCAGGCCATACAGATCGACCAGGTCCAACTGCGACAGGTAGTAGCCCTCACCACAGCCGACATCGAGCACCGGACCATCGGGCACACCGACCGCCTCCGCGAGCGCCTCGGCGATGGGTGCGTAGTAGCCAGCCCCGAGAAAGCGGCGACGCGCCGCCAGCGCGTCGGGCGTGTCGCCAGGCGTCGTCGCCGCGCTCAGCCTGCCGCCCACCAGCAGGTTGAGATAGCCACTGCGACCGCGATCGAACGAGTGGCCGTTCGCGCACGTTGCGCCACGTGCAGAAAAAGTCAACGCGAGCGCACAGTTGGGGCAGGCAAGCACGGTCGAGTGGTCAGTCATCTCGCTGGCGAACCTAGCCAACTCTCTATGCGAGGGCGGCTTTCACTGCTGCGGCAATTTTGGCGCCGTCGGCGGTGGGGCCGGCCTTGGCGCGAACAGCTGCGACCACGCGACCCATCGCCTTCATGCCCTCGGCGCCGGCGGCCGACGCGGCGGCAACCTCTTCGCCGATGATCTGGTGCAACTCGTCGTCGCTCAAGGCAGCCGGCAGGTAGGCCTCGAGCACTGCGGCCTCGGCGCGCGAACGCGCTGCCTGCTCGGCACGACCAGCCGTCACGAAGGCGTCGGCAGTCTCATGGTGCTTGCGGACTTCGATGGCGATGACTGCGAGCACCTGCTCGTCGGACAACACCGCGACCTCATCACCCGCAGTCTCGACAACGGCGATCTCCGACAGCGTCTGGCGCAGCGCGCCGAGCGCGAGCTCCTCGCGCGTCTTCATCGCCGCTGTCATTGCTGCTCGTAGGCGGCTCTTCACATCTGTCTCACTCATGGCATCCTCCGAAGGTGCGTGAAGAACAGGGTAGAGGGCGTAGCGTCGCCGGGATGTCAGGATTGTTGGGTTCGGTGGGTGACCTGGTGGAAGACGTGGTGGTGCACCTGCACGAACAGGTCAACGTCGCCAGCGACACGCGAGCCACCGTCATTCGCCGGCGCGGTGGCAGCGCTGCCAACGTGATCGCTGCGGCGTGCCGGGCAGGTGGCAGGGCACGGTTCATCGGTCAGGTGGGTGACGACGCGACCGGTCGCGGGTTGACCGATGCATTGTTGGCGGAAGGTGCGAGCGTGATCGTCCGGCGCGCTGGGCGCACTGGGTCGATCATCGTGATGCTCGACCCGGCCGGTGAGCGCACGATGCTCAGTGACCGTGCCGCATCCACCGACCTCTGCGACCCGTCACCCGAGTGGTTGGACGGCCTCGACACGCTGCACATTCCGTATTACTCACTGATCGGCGAGCCGCTGGCCACGACCACGGCCACCCTCGCCCAGTGGGCCACCGAGCGCGGCATCCGGGTCTCGATCGACACGTCATCGGCGGCAGTACTGCAGCAGGTGGGCCCAGCGACGGCACTGGCGCGCATTCGATCATTGCGACCGGCTGTGGTGCTGGCGAACGAGTTGGAAGCGGATGCGCTCGGGCCGGAACTGCACCCGGATCACCTCGACGGTGCGCTGGTCATCATCAAGCAGGGGGCGCAACCCGCCATCGTGCTGCAGTCAGGTCATCCGCCGGTCACGGTGCCGGCCGAACCGGTCGCCGACGTGCGCGACACCACGGGTGCCGGCGACGCGTTCGCTGCCGGGCTGCTGCTCGCACTGGCCGACGGCCTCGACCCTGTGGCAGCGACAGCGCGCGCACATGAGGTTGCAGCCGACGCAGTGCGCCGCGCCTCTGCCGCTGACGACTGACTACTGCTCGCGCAGCGTTGACAGATACGGCTCAACCAGCGGCGCCTCCGAGGCGAACAACGACTCAGGGGCGGCGAACGTCGCGACCACGAAGTTGCCGTCGGCCTTCACGATGTACGCGAGGAAGTGCGTGGCAACACCACTCACGACGCCTGAGTACTCGAAGCGAGCCACGTCCTGATCGCCGAACCGAAGGATGTCATTGGAGACCATGACCGCACCGGGCAGCTGCGTGGGCATGTTCGTCTTCGAGATCTGGATGTAGTCCGCGAGAGTGATGTCCCCCTGCGGAGTTTCGACATAGACGTTGGCGAAGCTGGTGAACGTCGCGTCCCCGCCACCGGTGGTCCAGCTGCCTTCCGCTGCGTCACTGGTCGGCGGGGCTTCCGCCCAATCCGGTGAGATCGTCATCACCCAGCCGGACGGCCCCGACACATCGACACCCTGTGCCGGCGGCGCAACCGAACTGGAAACAACTGCGGGCTTTGCCGCACCGTCACTGCCCGACGTGCTCATCCAGATGGCCGCCCCGACCCCGATGGCGACGACGACGCCAAGCCCGATCCACAGCCCTGAGCTGCTCTTCTTGGGGGCGGTCGGTGGTGCGCCCACCGGCATCGACGGGTAACCGTACGGGGGCGCCGTCGCGTACGACGGCGGCTGGGGCGTCGTGGGCGGAGGGGGCGGTAGCGGAGGCCAGTTCTGGTCGTTCACAGCGTTCAGTCTGCTCGCTCGTGAGCCCTTCAGTGCAACGCGAGGAAACTGAGGCCACCGGCGGGGCAGAAGCGACCACCGCCATCGAGGTCGCCGATGCAGGACGGACAGAACTTCATCAGGTCAGCGGGCGTTGCGTTGCTGCGCAGCCGCCAGCAACCCGCCGGCACCGGCCAACAACATCACAATGACGCCGATGGTGGTCACGATGTGCGGCGCGTAATCGCTTGCCCCGACGTTTCCGCCAGCGATGCCCAACGGATAGTCACCCGATTCAGCGATGGCCGTGAACCACTGAATGGCGCCGACGCAGATGGCACCCAATGCGAGCCCACTACCCCAGCGACGGTTGGCAAGGAACCCGACGAGGCCGCCGATACCAATCAGCACGAGGATCGCAAGGCGCAGGTAGAGGGTGGCAGGAGGGATGAAGTCGTTACTGAAGTTGTCACCGAAGGCGGCGCCGTTCATCGGGATCAGCGGGCCGACCACCACGGCCAGCGTGCCGAGGGCGCCGATCATTCCAATTGCCGGATTGAAGGCAGGTTGGCCGTCCGCCCCGCCCGACGTCAACGAGAGCAAGAACGCGACGACACCCAAGCCGGCCGCAACCGCGGCAAGAACGAACCCGATCTCCTGGGTGGTGGTGAGTGTGAATGTGCCGCCACCATCGAGCAGCAGCACCTCTTGCATGTCGAACTGCAGCGTCACCTGCCCGATGACCCAGGCGAATGCACCGGCCAGCGCGAGGCCGGCGCCACCCGCCAGCCCGGCGCCCACGCGACGACCAGTGGCGCCGAGTGCCGCGCCGCCGATGAGTACGACCGCGGCAACGATGACACCGAGGGTCAGATTGGACGAGAAGTCGTTGAGCTTGTACCGCTGCTTGTTGACGATGTCGCCGGTGACCTCGAAGCTGGAGATCGTGACGAAACTGGTAGCCACGCCCAGCACGCCGGCCAGCGTGGCGACGGCCACGAGCGGTGTGATGCGAAATGGCTGGATCAGCGATATCTCGCTGGTGATGCCGCGGCCCGTTTCAACGAGCGGAGCCGGGTATTGGCCGGTCGCACCCATGTCCCACGGATTCGCTTCGTACCCCGTCGGTGACGTCTGCTCCACCACGTTCAACGCGGCGGTCGCCGCGTACTGATCCGGTGGATACGTGGTGGGTGGCGTCGCAGGTGCGGCGGCCTGCGGTGGCGCAAAGCTCAGGGGCGGCAAGGGCATTCCGGCAGCGGGTGTCGGTGCCATGTCGGCGGCCACCGGCGCATTCGCTCCGACCAGGGTCCCACCACATTCCGTACAGAACTTCTGACTGGGCTGGACACTGGTGCCACATGACGGACAGAACATTCGCCTACCTCATTCCCGTGCGTTGAGCCGACTGCACAGAGATTAGGCGAGATCGCCGGTCTCCCATGTCTGTTGCGGCTCACTCGCCCTCGCATAGCGCTCGGCCATCCGCGCCACCAAGTAATCCTCGAACTCGCCGGCAGGCAGCGCCGGGGCATACAGGTGCCCCTGCTGGTGCACACAGCCGAGGGCGATCAGCGCATCGGCCTGCGCGCCGGTCTCCACCCCATCGGCGGTGACAGCGAAGCCGATCTCGCGGACCAGGGCGATGATGGACCGCACGATCGCACGATCATGAGGGTGGGCGGTGATGGTGTCGATGGACACGCGATCGATGCGCACCTCATCGAGCGGCAAGCGCCGCAGAAGGCTAAGCGAGGAGACTCCGCGGGCAAAGTCGTCGAGGCACACTCGACCGCCGCGAGAACGGAACGACGCAAGATTCGCGTTGGCGGTCGGAAGGTCACCGTCCACAGCGCTCTCACGGATGTCGATGGTGACCAACGACGGATCGATACCCTCGAGCATGTGCTCGATCGGGTCGTCGCGCCAACTGCGTTCAGTGGCCTCCGGTGCGATGTTGATCCTGAACCTGAAGTCATCTGGAAGGCCGAGGACGGCCAGGCGTCGGATGTGCGGCCGAGCACTCGCGATCACCCGGTCGGTGATTCGCTCGAGAAGTCCCGCCGACGCCGCAATCGTCATGAACTGCTGGGCAGTCACGACACTGCCGTTGCGGCGTACCCAGCGGGCCAGCAGCTCGGCGCCGACAATCTGGCCGCTGGTGGCATCGATCTCCGGTTGAAAAAAGGCAACGATCTCACCGTCGTCGATCGCGCGCCGAAGCGCCTGCTCGCCCTCGAGCCGAACGGCCATCTCCTGCTGCATCGACCCGTCGAACAACTCGACGCGATTGCGACCACCCGCTTTCGCCCGATAGAGCGCGGTATTCGCGTGACGCAGCAGTTCGCTCGCTGTCGTGCCGTGCAACGGGCCGGCAGCAACACCGACGCTGACCGAAGACGGAACCTCACGACCTTCGGCGTACACCGGCTGCGCCAGCACTCCGACCAGCCGATTTGCCACCACCGTCGCCGCTGCCATATCGAATCCGGGCATCACGACCACGAACTCGTCGCCGCCCAAGCGACCGGCGATGGAACCAGACTCGAGGCTACGCGACAGGCGATCGGCGATGATGCTGATGAACCTGTCGCCACCGCGGTGACCCAGCGCGTCGTTGACGGCCTTGAACCGGTCGAGATCACAGAACAACAAGCCGACCGGCTTCAGGTCGCCGGATTCGGCCAAGACCTGGTCCAGCAACTCCAGCGTGCCGCGACGGTTGTAGAGCCCGGTGAGCGGGTCGTGCGTGGCCTGATGCGCCAAGCGTTTGTTGGTGGAAGCCAGCTGATCATTGACGCCAGTCAGTTCGCTGCGCTCGTAGGCCAGGTCGCGCAGCAGTCGCTCACTGCGCCACTGCAGGCGAATCGCCTCCAGGGTGTTGCGGCTGATGACATGGTGCAACACCATCAGCGCCAATCCGTAGAACAACGCCATGATGCCAAGGCCACGCAGGCGCGAGTCAGCGGAGCCGATGAGCCACCACGCCGACACGCCGATCAACGGCAGCAGGAATGCGAGGTACAGATCGCGGCGGCCAGCCGTCACGATGCAGACGATCGCGCTGGCGGTACTGGGAAAGAGGCAGAACAGCAGCACGAGTTGCACCGAGTTGCCACCCACCACCCACGGGCACAGACCGAAGAGCAACCCGATCGAAGCGAACGCGGCACCAACGAGTATCTGCATCGCCCTGGATGTGCCGTTGTTGCCACCACGCATGTAATAGCCGTACATCGCGAACAGCGTGAGGGCGGTGCTGAACACCGCTGACAGCACCCACCAGCCCAGGCGAGCGGAGGGGACCTCGTGACGGAGCAGTGAGCCGACCAACAGCGTGAACGGCAGTAGCAGGAACGGCGAAGGTGCCAGGTTGGAGGTCACTATCGCCAGCGCACGCTCATGCACGAAGGCGCTGGTCGCCTCGTCCGATTGCTGCACCCTGGCGTCCACCACCTACCCAACCTCCATAGCGCGCACCCACCATGGGTGCTCCGCCACTGTCATCGGCACGTCAAGGTCGGCACTTTACGTAGTCGGGCATCGTTACAAGAGATACTGAGGCCATGCGCGGCCGTTTCGCACCCTCCCCCACCGGACCGCTGCACCTCGGCAACCTGCGTACAGCCCTGGTTTCGTGGCTGCAGGTCCAGGTCGAGGGGGGCGAGTGGTGGGTTCGGATGGAGGATCTCGACCGGGTGACGGCATCTGCCACTCACGCCGCCGACCAACTCCAGTCACTGGCAGCGCTGGGAATGCATCCGGACGGCACGGTGGTGCGCCAGTCGGAGCGATTCGACCTGTATCGCGACGCAATAGCGACACTGCGCGCCCAGGGCCGCGTGTACGAGTGCTTCTGCACACGTCGAGAGATCCGCGAGGCGGCGCAGGCACCACACGGCGACCTGCCAGGCGACGCGTACCCGGGCACCTGTCGCACCTTGACCCCCGCACAGCGAGCACAGTTGGTCGCCAATGGTCGGCCCCCGGCGCTGCGCCTCGCCGCCGATGGCGAGCGTTTCGTCGTGCACGACCTGATCGCTGGTTCGGTCGAAGGGGTCAGCGACGACGTTGTGCTGCAGCGCAACGACGGCGTACCCGCCTACAACCTGGCAGTCGTTGTGGATGATGCTCAGCAGGGGATCACGCATGTCACCCGTGGCGATGACCTGCTCAGCAGCACTCCGCGTCAGCGACTGCTCCAGGACCTCTTGCAGCTGCGCGAGCCCGTCTACGCGCATGTGCCGCTAGTGCTTGCACCCGATGGTGTGCGTCTCGCGAAACGCCACGGCGCGGTCACCCTCGATGATCTGGCCACCCGCGGGATCGGGGCCGAGCAGGTCCTCTCTCGGCTGGCGGCCAGCCTTGGATTGAGTGCGCCCGGCGAGATCGTGTCGCGCTCTGATCTGGTCCATCGCTTCCGTATCGATGCGCTGCCGCGAGATCCATGGTCGTTGGATGCCGGCGATCTCTGACACGATCGCTGCATGACCGACCGGCCCGATGACCTGCAGCAGATTCTCGGATATCAGGGAGCCATCGACGAGCAGGTCGGTGTCCGCACCATCGGCGATGAGGTGTTGGCGGTGCCCTTCTGGACGCCTGCCTTCTGCGCCACTGTCATCCGTGCAGCCGAAGCAGTCGGCGCGTTCGAGCCGCAGGCCGACGACCCCGTGCCGGGCCACGAGGTGTCGTTGGCCCTCATCAGTCCGCGCCTGTTCGAAGCCGTCGAAATCGACCTCGGACGGCGCGTGTGGCCGCAGCTGCAGACGGTCTGGCCGTACATCGACTACCGCGGCCTGCGCGACGTGTTCGTGATTCGCTATGCACTGGGCGAGCAGGAGGAGCTCCGCATGCACCACGACATCGCGCAGGTGTCGGGCTCGGTGAAGCTCAACGACGGGTATGAGGGGGCGGTTTTGGACTTTCCGCGACAACACGTCACCAACGAGCAGGCGAGTATCGGCGAGATGATCGTCTGGCCGTCGTTGGTCACTCATCCGCACCAGACGACACCGCTTCGTAGCGGTATCAAGTACGCCTTGACGATCTGGTTCGAGCTGCCGACTTTCTAGCTGGCCCATTGGCTAGGGTTGATGCCAACAGTCTTCTCTCCCCAGGACTTCCACATGACTTCGATTCGCACAGGTGTCGCACGGATCTGCATCTCAGGCGCGCTCATCGCGCTGTCTGCGTGTTCGCAGACGTCCAGCGCCGACTCCCCCGCATCGTCGGACACTGCGCCCATCCAGTCGGCTGTCACGCCCTCCTCCGCCACCACCGTGCCACCGACCACTGTGCCACCGACCACTGTGCCGGCGACCGAGGCACCCACCACCACCGAAACACCCACCACCACCGAAGCGCCGACCACCACCACGCTGCCTGCGAATGTCGTGATCGTCGGCCCGGCAACGGTGCCCATCGCCGCCGTCGGCAAGAACAACGGCTCCGACACCTACGCGCTGCAAGAGCGGCTCAACACATTGGGGTTCTGGGCCGGTGACCCCGACGGCCAGTACGGCTTCGCGACGCTGCAGGCCGTGATGGCCTTCCAGAAGTACCTCGGGTTGCCCGCCACCGGCAAGGTCGACACCGGCACGGCGAACTACCTCACGTTCTTCGTCGAGAAGGCCCACGGTATGGCCGACAGCGGCACCCTCGTCGAGGTCGACAAGGCCAAGCAGTTGCTCTTCATCGTGGTCGACGGTCAGACGCTCTACACGTTCAACACCTCCACCGGTAGTGGCATCCCGTACGAGGCAACCAACAAGAACGACCCGACCAAGATCGAAAAGGGCGACGCAACGACGCCGTCCGGTTTGTACAAGGTCACCCGCCAACGTCCCGAAGGCTGGTGGGAGGGCGACCTCGGCAAGATCTATCGACCGAAGTACTTCGTGGGCGGCATCGCCATCCACGGAATGACCAGCGTGCCCAACTACCCGGCCTCTCACGGGTGCGTGCGTCTCAGTACCCAGGCGATGGACTTCGTGTGGTTCACCGAGCTCGTGCCAATCGGAACCCCGGTTTGGGTCCACGACTAACTCATGTTGCCTGACATCGGGACCTCTGCGCCGTGGACCGACCCCGAGGTCGTGTCCTTACGGCGCCTTGCCATGCATGTGCCACTGCCCTTGGGTGACGATGCCCGCAAGTCGCTCGACGGGAAGTGGGCATTCGAGTTGTTCGACTCGCCCGCGATGGTGCCCGCTGGCGCGGTGACCGGTCCGACGCCGACCGGTGCTCGCACGGTTGCGGTTCCGGGTAACTGGACGGTGCAGGTCGTCGGCGACTTGCCGCACTACACGAACGTGCAGATGCCGTTCGACGGGCCGCCGCCCAGGTTGCCGGATCACAACCCCACCGGTGTGTATCGCCGATCGTTCACGACTGGGCGCGGATGGAAACGGCATCGCATCGTGCTGCACATCGGTGGCGCCGAGAGCGTGCACGCGGTGTACCTCAACGATCAGTTCGTCGGCTATGGCACCGACAGCCGCCTGCCCAGCGAGTACGACATCACCGACGCCCTCGTGGCGGGAAGCAATCATCTTGCCATCGTCGTCATGCGCTACAGCGCACTCAGTTACGTCGAGGACCAGGACCAGTGGTGGATGGCGGGGCTGCATCGCAGCGTCTACATCGAGGCTCGCACGCCGGTGCACGTTCGCGACGTTCGCTGCCGGGCCGACCTGGATGTGGCGACCGGTACCGGTTCACTGGACGTCACCACCGAGGTCGCGTTCACGGTCGCTCCTGCCGCGGGCCATCAGGTGCGGTCCACCCTGTTGGCACCCAACGGCAAGCGAGTCGGTTCATCATCGGTACAACCAGTGCCCCACGAGTACGCAGTGCCGTACATCTTTCGCGGGTTCATCACTCGCCATGAGTTCTCCGTGCCGCGCGTGCAGGCGTGGTCCGCCGAGACGCCCGCGCGCTACACGGTCGAGATCGAACTGCTCGGCCCCGACGGAGCAGTGCTGGAACGCACGCAGCAGCGCGTCGGATTTCGTCACGTGGAGATTCGCCAACGGCAATTGCTGGTCAACGGCCAGCCCGTGTGGATCTTCGGCGTCAACCGCCACGATCACCACCCCGAGCGGGGCAAGGCCGTCACTCTCGACGACATGCGCGCCGACCTGCTCACGATGCGAGCGCACAACATCACCGCCGTGCGCACCTCGCACTACCCCAACGACAACGCGTTCTACGACCTGTGCGACGAACTCGGTTTCTACGTCATCGACGAAGCCAACATCGAGAGCCACGGGTACAACACCAGCCTGTGTCACGACTCGCGCTGGCTCGGTGCGTGGGTAGCGCGTGGCAGTCGTATGGTCGAGCGGGACCGAAACCACCCGTCGATCATCGTGTGGAGCCTCGGCAACGAAAGCGGATACGGCGCCAACCACGATGCGCTCGCCGGCTGGATCCGTCGCTCCGACCCCAGCCGCCCGCTGCACTACGAGGGCGCTGTGTTCCACAAGGGTTGGGTCGACGGCGGCCTGGCGTCCAGCGACCTCGTCTGCCCGATGTACCCGACGATCGACAAGATCCGCGAGTACGGCGAGTCGGGCCTCGGCACACGGCCACTGATCATGTGCGAGTACAGCCACGCAATGGGTAACAGCAATGGCTCGCTGGCTGATTACTGGTCGGTCATCTCCACCACGCCTGGCCTGCAGGGCGGCTTCATCTGGGAGTGGAAGGACCACGGCATCCGCCAGGTCCTGCCCGATGGCACTGTGCGGTTGGCGTACGGCGGCCAGTTCGGCGACACACCCAACGACTGCAACTTCGTGGCTGACGGGCTGGTTTCCAGCTATGGGTCACCACACCCTGCAATGCAGGAGCTCGCCTGGGTGTACCGGCCGGTGACAGTGGTGCTCGACAAAAAGGGCACCCTGGTGGTCAGCAACCGGCAGTCGTTCACGGACCTGCGTGGGTTGCGCGCCACCTGGGAGTTGCTCGTCGATGGCGTCGTGCAGCGTTCCGGACGATTGACGCTGCCCTCCGTCGCGCCGCATTCTTCCGCCACGATTGCGCTGCCATGCGCGGTCCCCGACAGTGGTGAGGCTCACCTCACCGTCCGATTCCACAGTGCGGCAGACCAGGCGTGGGCCCCGAAGGGCCATCTCGTCGCATGGGACCAGATGCAGCTCCGCGCTGCGCCCACGACCCGAGGAGCTGCGACACCGGCAGTGGACGGCGGGGCGCGCGGGGTAGATGGCGCACTCGTTGCACCCGTATCGCTCACCCTGTGGCGAGCGCCGACCGACAACGACGGTTTCAAGCTGATGCCCGACCTGTCCCGGCGCATCGGTGTCGGTGGCCAGGCGCTGGTCCATTGGCAAGAGGCCGGGGTTGACCATCTGCCTGCCGAGGATCTGGTCGAACACACCTGGACTCGCCGCGAGGTGGCGGGTGGCGTCGAATACCACCACGATGTGAAGGTGCCCGAGGCGCTCGCCGACCTCGGGCGGGTCGGCGTGCAGTTCACGCTGCCCGGTCGTTTCCAACAGCTTCGTTGGTTCGGCCGTGGCCCCATTGAAAACTACCCGGACCGCAATGCTGGGTCTCCGCTGGGCATCTGGACCGCGGCACCCGACGAGGCGCCCTATCTGGTGCCACAGGAGTTCGGCCTGCGCACCGACTGCCGCTGGTTCGAGTGCATCGACCCGCGCACGGGCAGCACACTGCGGGTCGATGTGTTGTCGGCAAGCACGCCGACGACACAGCGCGCATCCGCTCCGGCTGTCATGCAGTGCTCCGCCACGCACTTCACCGCCGACGATCTGTACGTGGCGACTACGCAGACCGAGTTGTCCCCCCGACGCGAACTGATCGTGCATCTCGACGTTGCCCACCGCGGCTTGGGCACCGCCAGCTGCGGACCCGATGTGCTCCCGCAGTACCGGTTGACGGCGGGCCGTTACCGGTTCGCGTATCGCCTCAGCCTGATCTAGCCGACCCAATCCTTGAGGTAGGCCTCGAGCAGTTCGGGTTGCGATGGCATCGTGTCGACCACCACGGTGGCATTTGCTCGACGCGTACTCGCGTCGAGCCACAACCGATCCGACAGCACTTCAACTCGCTGGTGAGTGTCGTGCGCGTTGGCCGCCAACACCAGTATTCGGTCGCCGGCCCGGGCAATCGTCTCGCCGTGACGAAAGACGACTGCCACAGCGTCGGCGATGCAGGCGGTCAGCAGATCAGCCTCGAGTCGCGACTCACCACGGGTGTCCATGTCGATGACCACGAGGCTGTAGAGCGAATCGGCTTGCGCGCCCGCCGCCTGGCACTGCTGGTAGACCTCTCGTAACCGCAGTTGCAGCACCATTACGGTCACCAGGCCCGTGGTGGGGTCGGTGCACAGTCCGCTATGAGCACCGCGCACGAAACCTTCGGCCCAGCCGTGCGCGACCGCAGCATGCGCCGAGAACGCCGTCAACTGCTTACGCTGATGGCGCGGCAGGAGGTCACCCAGCAGCTGCAGCCACTGGCCGACTTGCGCGATCGGCCAACCATCGCCGCCGAGTGTGGTGCCAAAGCGAGCGAGCGCTCGGTCGAGGCCCTCCGGTCGAGACCTCATCGTCTCCACCAGATCTGCTGCGGCCTCACAGAGTCGCGGGTCGACCGGCTCACCGTCGGCGGCAATGCGCTCGAGCCACGCCGTCAGCGTGTCACCGGTTGTCAGAGTGTGCGCCACACGGTCTAGACGTCAGCAACACGTCAGTTATGACGTGAAAGATTGCGACCGCAACAAACTGAACATTTCTGCGGATTATTCGGCGCGACGAACCCGTAGTTGGTGATCCGCAGCATTGCGGCAGGCGCCGGTCTCCAGATCGAACCGCCAGCCGTGAAGGGTGCACACGAATTCGTCGCCGTGAATCTCGCCGAACACCTTGAGATCGGCCTGCCGATGCGGGCAGGTGCGCTCGACGATCCAACCGCCGATCTCGAACTCCTCGGCCGCGAGCAGACCGCGGTCGGGATCGTGCTTGCGCACCGCCTCCGCCTCGGCGCGACGCATCCGTTCCACGGAGAGCGACTTGAAGAAGTTGTAGAGGTATTCGTTGAACGGGCCGGCGCGCCATGCCGTGAAGCGGCACGAGAGAAACAGCGCGTTGCTCCAATCGTTCGCTCGTTGCGCAACGACGGTCTCCACCAGTTCGCGTTGGATGGTGAAGCGGAACGAATGCGCCTCGCCCTTCCACTCGCGCACCTCTCCGTTGGGAAAGTCGAGAGCGATGGAAAGTGACCCCGGTTGCGTCGGGTCACCGGCGTGCAGTACGCACATTGCCCCCACCGACGTGCACAGCGTCGGCGACATGGCCATCAACGGCTCCCACCACGCCTTCAGCGTCGACAACAGGTCAGCAGTGGGCGCGTGCCACCCGCGACGCATCTGCTGCAGCCACGGCAACCAGTCGGCCTGATACTGCCGAAGGTAGGCCTCCTTGTCATCGAAAATTTCCTGCACGTCGGCGTCGGGCATCGGGTGCGTGATCATCATCTCCGCCGGCGGACGACCGTCGCCGAACTCGATCTCGGTTCCCGGGATCGCGAGAATGCCAGCGCGACCAGTCGCTGCCAGCAGGCTCATGAAGCTGCGCTGGTCGGGAAAGATGCTCAACTCGTCGCCGGTGATGACGTTGGCCGACCACAGGTCGGGGTCGAGGAACGCCGGCGGCCCGGCGCTGGGTACGACGGCCTGAGCGTCGACGGCCTCCACGTAGCGCATCGCGCGAGTGAACTGGCTGTCGACCTTGGCGTCGATGAGTTCCCGCATACGCTCGGGGGTCTCTTCGTAAACCATTGGATACCAGATCGCTCCGCTGTACTGAATCCAGTGCAGGTCGGCTGGGCCGTGCGCCTTGAGCACCTCCAGCGGGCTGGTGCGGCAGTCGTTCTGGTTGATCAATCGGCCGCTGCCGTCACTGATCACCAACGCCGAGTCGCCACCGGGGCCGTCGGTGATGCTGATCTCGCAGTGGATGGCAATGCGCAGCGACGGGCCCAATGCCATCTGCTCGCCGTCGACGGTCCGGATGATGTTGTTGAAAC
>Ga0209476_10000371_pt1 | contig 30401 bp, 40 predicted proteins | sample KloWWTrecipitate_FD_187179 | JGI IMG/M metagenome (GOLD analysis project Ga0209476, IMG submission 187179) | Active sludge microbial communities from Klosterneuburg, Austria, studying microevolution and ecology of nitrifiers - Klosterneuburg... | ecosystem: Engineered > WWTP > Aerobic digester... | reverse complement strand
GCCTACGGATAGGCGGGATCGCAGATCAATCATGGTTGCTCGCAGCGCGGGCGGCGTGGTTTTTCGGTATGGCTGCGAGTGGCTGAACAGTCGGTCGCGGGCCATGCTTTTTCGTCTTGTCGACTGGATTGCGTCTGATCCGGTCGGCTTTCGTTTTCAAATGGGCTTCGGCCCACCTACTGAGCCCCGAAATGGCAACGATCAACCAGCTGGTGCGCAAGCCGCGCAGCCCGGAAACCTACAAGAGCACATCGCCTGCGCTGGCTAACTGCCCGCAGCGTCGTGGCGTGTGCACCCGTGTTTACACCACCACCCCGAAGAAGCCGAACTCGGCGCTGCGCAAGGTGGCCAAGGTGCGTCTGACCAATGGTTACGAGGTTATCTCGTATATCGGCGGCGAAGGCCACAACCTGCAAGAGCACAGCGTGGTGCTGATCCGCGGCGGCCGCGTCAAGGATCTGCCGGGTGTGCGTTACCACACCGTGCGCGGTTCGTTGGATGCCGCGGGTGTCGCCAAGCGCAAGCAGGCGCGTTCGAAGTACGGCGCCAAGCGTCCGAAGAAGTAATTTGCCCCGGTGCTTTGCCCGGAACTAGCAAGCGCGGTCGGCAACGGCGGCGCTGTCCACAGAAGTCTTTAGAGTTAGGCGAATATCATGTCCCGTAAAGGCAATACTCCGCAGCGTTCGGTGCTGCCGGACCCGAAGCACGGAAGCGAAACCATCGCCCGCTTCATCAACATGGTCATGCAGAGTGGCAAGAAGTCGATTGCCGAGAAAATCGTGTATGGCGCGATGGAAGTGATTGGCGAAAAGAATGCCAATCCGCTTGAATTGGTTGAAAAGGCGCTCGGCAACGTGTCGCCGTCGGTCGAAGTGAAGTCGCGTCGCGTCGGTGGTGCCACCTATCAGGTGCCGGTCGAAGTGCGCTCCTCGCGGCGCATGGCGCTGGCCATGCGCTGGCTGATCGAATCGGCCCGCAAGCGCGGTGAAAACTCGATGCCGCGCAAGTTGGCTGGCGAGTTGCTGGATGCCTCCGAAAATCGCGGCGGCGCCATCAAGAAGCGCGAAGAAACCCACCGCATGGCCGACGCCAACAAGGCGTTCGCGCACTACCGCTGGTGAGTTTGACGGCCCTGCGGGGCCGGTGGCGGCAGCCTCCAGCGCGCCGTCACGTGGCCCCAGCCGGGGCGCACCACTCCGAAGGCCGCCGCTAGGCGGCATTCGGCCATTCCGAAATCCGAAAAACTGAGAGGCTCCCCGTGGCCCGTTCCACTCCCATCGAGCGTTACCGCAACTTCGGCATCATGGCGCACATTGATGCCGGCAAGACCACCACGTCCGAGCGCATCCTGTTCTACACCGGCAAGAGCCACAAGATCGGTGAAGTGCACGACGGTGCCGCCACCATGGACTGGATGGAGCAGGAACAGGAGCGTGGCATCACGATCCAGTCTGCTGCTACCACCGCGTTCTGGAAAGGCATGGACAAGTCCTTGCCGGAGCACCGCTTCAACATCATCGACACCCCCGGCCACGTGGACTTCACCATCGAAGTGGAGCGCAGCTTGCGCGTGCTCGATGGTGCGGTGTTCGTGCTGTGCGCCGTCGGCGGCGTGCAGCCGCAGTCGGAAACCGTGTGGCGTCAGGCCAACAAGTACCACGTGCCGCGCATCGCGTTCGTCAACAAGATGGATCGCACCGGTGCCAACTTCTACAAAGTGCGCGACCAGCTGAAGGCGCGTCTGGGTGCCGTTGCTGTTCCGATGCAGGTGCCGATCGGCGCCGAAGATGGCTTCGAAGGCGTGATTGACCTGCTGAAGATGAAGGCCATCCATTGGGATACCGCATCGCAGGGGTTGAACTTCGAATACCGCGACATTCCGGCCGAGCTGCAAGCGAAGGCTGAAGAAGAGCGCGCGTTCATGGTCGAGTCCGCGGCCGAAGCCACCGAAGAGCTGATGGACAAGTACCTCAATGAGGGGGAATTGACCGAAGCCGAAATCGTCGAAGGCCTGCGCCAGCGCACCCTGAAGACCGAAATCGTGCCGATGTTCTGTGGTACGGCGTTCAAGAACAAGGGCGTGCAGGCCATGCTGGACGGCGTGATCAACCTGCTGCCGTCGCCGGTGGACGTGCCGCCGGTGAATGGCGTGGATGTGGATGACGAAACCGTTGTGCTGACTCGCGAGTCCAGTGACAAGGCGGCGTTCTCGGCGCTGGCGTTCAAGATCATGACCGACCCGTTCGTGGGTTCGCTGACCTTCTTCCGCGTCTACTCGGGCATGCTCAATGCAGGCGACCAGGTGCTGAACTCGGTCAAGGGCAAGAAAGAGCGCATCGGTCGTCTGTTGCAGATGCACTCCAACAACCGCGAAGAAATCAAGGAAGTGCTGGCCGGTGACATCGCCGCCGCCGTGGGCCTGAAGGATGTCACCACCGGTGACACCCTGTGCTCGCTGGATGCGCCGATCGTGCTGGAACGCATGAGCTTCCCGGAGCCGGTGATCTCGATGGCGGTCGAGCCGAAGACCAAGTCGGACCAGGAAAAGATGGGCAACGCCCTGAGCCGCCTGGCGCAGGAAGATCCGTCGTTCCGCGTGCGTACCGACGAAGAATCCGGCCAGACCATCATCGCCGGCATGGGCGAGCTGCATCTGGACATCATCGTCGACCGCATGAAGCGCGAGTTCAACGTCGAGGCCAATGTCGGCAAGCCGCAGGTGGCTTACCGCGAAACCATCCGCAAGTCGGATGTGAAGAGCGACTACAAGCACGCCAAGCAGTCGGGCGGCAAGGGTCAGTACGGCCACGTGGTGATCGAGCTGTCGCCGATGACGGCGGAAGACAAGGCCAACCCGGACGTCAAGAACGATTTCCTGTTCATCAACGACATTACCGGCGGCGTGATTCCGAAGGAATTCATCCCGGCAGTTGAAAAGGGCATGCGCGAAACCATCACCAGCGGCCCGCTGGCCGGCTATCCGGTGGTGGGCGTGAAGGTCAAGCTGGTGTTTGGCTCCTACCATGACGTCGACTCGTCGGAAATGGCGTTCAAGTTGGCCGCTTCGATGGCGTTCAAGGAGGGCTTCCGCAAGGCCAGCCCGGTGTTGCTGGAGCCGGTGATGAAGGTCGAAATCGTCAGCCCGGAAGATTATCTGGGTGACGTGATGGGCGACGTCAGCCGTCGTCGTGGCGTGTTGCAAGGTCAGGACGACAGTCCGTCCGGCAAGATCATCAACGCGATGATCCCGTTGGGTGAAATGTTCGGTTACGCGACCTCGCTGCGTTCGATGTCGCAGGGTCGCGCCACCTTCTCGATGGAATTTGACCATTACGAAGAAGCGCCGACCAACATCGCCGAATCGGTCATGAAGAAAGCGTAATACGGGTTCTGGTTGCGGGCGCAGATGAGACGCCGCCCGCGCCCAGGCTCATCACTTTTCAAACTAATTTTCTGGAGTTATCAACATGGCAAAGGGTAAGTTCGAACGCACCAAGCCCCACGTGAACGTGGGCACGATCGGTCACGTGGACCACGGCAAGACGACGCTGACGGCGGCGCTGACCAAGGTGGGCGCAGAGCGTTTCGGTGGCGAGTTCAAGGACTACGGTGCAATCGACGCGGCGCCGGAAGAAAAGGCACGCGGCATCACGATCTCGACGGCGCACGTGGAATACGAAAGCCCGAACCGTCACTACGCGCACGTGGACTGCCCGGGCCACGCCGACTACGTGAAGAACATGATCACCGGTGCGGCACAGATGGACGGCGCGATTCTGGTGTGCTCGGCTGCTGACGGTCCGATGCCGCAGACCCGCGAACACATCCTGCTGAGCCGTCAGGTCGGCGTGCCGTACATTGTCGTGTTCCTGAACAAGGCCGACATGGTGGACGATGCCGAGCTGCTGGAACTGGTCGAAATGGAAGTGCGCGAGCTGCTGTCCAAGTACGACTTCCCGGGCGACGACACCCCGATCATCGCCGGTTCCGCGCGTATGGCGCTGGAAGGCGACCAGAGCGAGATTGGCGTGCCGGCGATCATCAAGTTGGTGGACGCGCTGGACACCTGGATCCCGGAGCCGGAGCGTGCGATCGACAAGCCGTTCCTGATGCCGGTGGAAGACGTGTTCTCGATCTCGGGTCGCGGCACCGTGGTGACCGGCCGTATCGAGCGCGGCGTGATCAAGGTGGGCGAGGAAATCGAGATTGTCGGTATCCGCCCGACCCAGAAGACCACCGTGACCGGCGTGGAAATGTTCCGCAAGTTGCTGGATCAGGGTCAGGCGGGCGATAACGCCGGTCTGCTGCTGCGCGGCACCAAGCGTGACGACGTGGAGCGCGGCCAGGTGTTGTGCAAGCCGGGTTCGATCACCCCGCACACCGAGTTCGAAGCTGAAGTGTACGTGCTGAGCAAGGATGAAGGCGGCCGTCATACCCCGTTCTTCAAGGGCTACCGTCCGCAGTTCTACTTCCGCACGACCGACATCACCGGTGCGGTGACCCTGCCGGAAGGCGTGGAGATGGTGATGCCGGGTGACAACATCAAGATGGTGGTGACCCTGATCAACCCGGTGGCGATGGACGAAGGTCTGCGCTTCGCGATCCGCGAAGGCGGTCGTACCGTCGGCGCCGGTGTGGTGGCGAAGATCATCAAGTGATGCACAAAAAGAATCCGGGCTTGCAAAGTCCGGATTCTTTCAGTTAGAATGCAAGACCGCTGCGGAAATGTGAGTTTCTGCAGGGCAGCGAAAAGAGGCGCAGGAAGCGCCTCGTGTTCGCCAGACAGGGAGATGTCGCGTGGCAAGGCCTCGTCCGTTCCGGAAATGTCCGGGACATATCGGCGGGGCCTTTCGGCGCGTTCACTGATCCTGGCTTCTGGCAGCCGGCTATTCATCGCTTGGTGCGCTGGTTTTGAAGTGCTTGTTTGACTGCGGTACCCGTTGTTTTCACGGGGTGTGGCGCACCTAGCCGCCATGCCTGTCGCTCTTTAGATATGAGGTATTCCTCCCATGGCGGACCAGAAGATTCGCATCCGGCTGAAAGCGTTCGATCATCGTCTGATCGATCGTTCGGCCAGCGAGATCGTTGAGACGGCCAAGCGGACCGGCGCGCAAGTGCGCGGCCCGATTCCGCTGCCGACCAAGATCGAACGTTACACCGTACAGACCTCGCCCCACGTCGATAAAGACGCGCGCGACCAGTACGAAACCCGCACGCACAAGCGCGTGCTTGACATTGTTGACCCCAACGACAAGACCGTGGACGCGCTGATGAAGCTCGAACTGGCTGCTGGCGTCGACGTGCAGATCAAGCTGACCTGAGGACGACACTGATGAGCGCGAAGAAGTATTCGCTCGGCATCGTCGGTCGCAAGGCCGGCATGAGCCGCATGTTCACCGAAGACGGCAAGTCCGTGCCGGTGACGTTGATTGAAGCAACCCCGAACCGCATCGCCCAGATCAAGACCCTCGAGGTTGATGGTTACACGGCGTTGCAGGTGACGGCGGGCGTGAAGCGCGCCTCGCTGCTGACCAAGCCGCAAACCGGTCACTTGGCCAAGGCCAAGGTGGAAGCGGGTCGTGGTTTGTGGGAATTGCGTGTGGAGGCTGACCAGATTGGTGGCTATGAAGTGGGCGGCGAAATCAAGGCCGACATCTTCAGTGAAGGCCAGGTAGTCGATGTCCAGGGTGTCACCAAGGGCAAGGGCTTCCAGGGCACCATCAAGCGCTGGAACTTCACCATGGGTGATGCTACCCACGGTAACTCGTTGTCGCATCGCTCGCCGGGCTCGATCGGTCAGCGCCAGACGCCGGGTCGCGTGTTTCCGGGCAAGAAGATGGCCGGCCATATGGGCCACGTCACCCAAACCACGCAAGGTCTGCAGGTGGTCAAGGTTGACGCTGAGCGCGGCCTGATCGCCGTGCGTGGCGCAGTGCCGGGTGCGCCGGGTGGCGACGTGATCGTGCGCCCGACGAGCAAGGGAGTCTGATCATGGAACTGAATATCAACGGTAGCGCCAGCAAACTGGCCGTGTCCGACGCGGTGTTCGGCCGTGACTTCAGCGAAGACCTGGTGCACCAGGTGGTCGTTGCTTACCGCAACGCCGGTCGTGCCGGTACCAAGGCGCAGAAGACCCGTTCGGAAGTCAATGGCACCACCAAGAAGTCGAAGAAGCAGAAGGGCGGCGGTGCGCGTCATGGCGCGCTGACGGCTCCGATCTTCGTCGGCGGTGGCGTGACCTTCGCGGCCAAGCCGCGCAGCTTCGCGCAGAAGGTCAACCGCAAGATGTATCGCGCCGCAATCGCGACCATCCTGTCCGAGCTGAACCGCCAAGGCCGCATCACTGTAGTCGAGTCGTTCGAGGTGGACGCCCCGAAGACCTCCGGTCTGGTGACCAAGCTGGCGGGTTTGAACGTGGGTCAGCGTCCGCTGATCGTCACTGAAGATGCGACCGACAATCTGTACCTGTCTGCCCGCAATCTGCCTTATGTGCAGGTGCGTGATGTGCAGGGTCTGGATCCGGTTGCGCTGGTCGGTGCCGACACCGTGGTGGTGACCACCGATGCGGTGAAGAAGATCGAGGAGTGGCTGGCATGAGCGCTGCAAACTTGTACGAAGTAATCCGTGCACCGCGCGTGTCCGAAAAGACCGCGCGCCTGCAGGAAGTCTCCAACCAATACGTCTTTGAAATTGCGAAGACCGCCACCAAGGCCGATGTGAAGGCCGCGGTGGAGAAAATCTTCGCCGTCAAGGTCGAGGCAGTGAACGTGGTGAATGTGAAGGGCAAGTCCAAGACCTTCAAGTTCCGCCAGGGTCGCCGCAGCGATTGGCGCAAGGCGTACGTCACGCTGGCCGATGGTCAGTCGATCGACGTCATGACCACGTCGGCCTGAGGAAATAATTCATGGCACTGATGACATTCAAACCCACCTCGCCCGGTCGCCGTTCGGCGGTTCGCGTGGTGTCGCCCGAGCTGCACAAAGGCGCACCGCATGCAGCGTTGCTGGAAAAGCAAAGCAAGAGTGGTGGCCGCAATCACCACGGCCGCATCACCACCCGTCATATCGGCGGTGGTCATAAGCAGCATTACCGCATCATCGATTTCAAGCGCGACAAAGAGGGCATTCCGGCCCGCGTTGAGCGCATTGAATACGATCCCAACCGTACCGCGCATATCGCCCTGTTGTGCTATGCCGACGGTGAGCGCCGCTACATCATCGCCCCCAAGGGCCTGAAGGCGGGCGATCAGGTGATCGCAGGGCGTGATGCGCCGATCAAGGCGGGCAATACGCTGCCGCTGCGCAATATCCCGGTGGGTTCCACCGTGCATTGCATCGAAATGAAGCCCGGCAAGGGCGCGCAGATTGCGCGTGCTGCGGGTGCCGGCGTCCAGCTGGTTGCACGCGAAGGCGTGTATGCCACCTTGCGTCTGCGTTCCGGTGAAATGCGCCGCGTGCCGGCGGAATGCCGCGCGACCATCGGCGAAGTCGGTAACGATGAACATGCGCTGGAGAAGCTGGGCAAAGCAGGTGCAGCACGCTGGCGCGGCGTCAAGCCGACCGTGCGTGGTGCCGCCATGAACCCGGTGGATCACCCGCACGGCGGTGGTGAAGCCAAGGCCGGTCAGGGTAATCCGCATCCGGTCACCCCGTGGGGCGTACCCACCAAGGGTTACAAGACGCGCCATAACAAGCGCACTCAACAGTTCATCGTGCGCGATCGCAGGAGCTAATTGGCAATGGCACGTTCACTCAAAAAAGGCCCGTTCATCGACCACCACCTGCAAAAGAAGGTGGAGGCCGCGGGTAGCAGCAAGAGGCCGATCAAGACCTGGTCGCGTCGCTCCACGATTCTGCCGGAAATGATTGGCGTCACCATTGCCGTGCATAACGGCAAGAGTCATGTTCCGGTAATGATCAACGAGAACATGATTGGCCACAAACTTGGCGAGTTTGCCGTGACCCGTACGTTCAAGGGGCATGGCGGCGACAAGAAGGGTGGGAAGTAAGGAGATGACTATGGAAGCGAAAGCCGTCCTGCGCAGTGCGCGCATCTCCGCCCAGAAGGTCCGTTTGGTCGCTGACCAGGTGCGTGGCCTGCCGGTTGCCCGTGCATTGGATTTGTTGAAGTTCTCGGACAAGAAAGCCGCAGTCATGGTCTACAAGGTCGTGTTCTCTGCTGCTTCCAATGCCGAAAACAACAACGGCGCTGATGCGGATCTGTTGAAAGTCAAGACCATCATGGTCGATGAAGGTCCCTCGCTGAAGCGCTTCATGGCGCGTGCGAAGGGTCGTGGCACGCGCATCACCAAGCGCACCAGCCACATCACCGTGGTCGTGGGCGAGGGCAACTAATCATGGGTCACAAAGTTAATCCAATCGGTATCCGCTTGGGCATCGCCAAAGACTGGAACTCCAAGTGGTATGCCGGCAAGAAGCAGTTTGCCGAGTATCTGTCGGGTGACCTCAAGGTTCGCGACATGCTGCGCAAGAAGCTGGCGCAAGCCGGTATCAGCAAGATCCTGATCGAGCGTCCGGCCAACAACGCCCGCGTGACCATTCATACCGCCCGTCCGGGTGTGGTGATCGGCAAGCGTGGTGAGGACATCGAGAAGCTGCGCAAGGAAGTGTCTGATGTGCTCGGCGTGCCGGCGCATATCAACGTCACCGAAGTGCGCAAGCCGGAACTCGATGCGCAGCTGGTGGCTGAGTCGATTGCGCAGCAGTTGGAGCGTCGCATCATGTTTCGTCGCGCCATGAAGCGTGCGGTGGGCAATGCGATGCGTCTGGGTGCATTGGGCATCAAGGTCAACGTCGGTGGTCGCTTGAACGGTGCAGAAATCGCCCGTTCCGAATGGTACCGAGAAGGCCGTGTGCCGTTGCATACCCTGCGTGCCGACATCGACTACGGCTTTGCCGAAGCGAAGACCACCTACGGGATCATCGGTATCAAAGTGTGGATCTACAAGGGTGAAGTGTTCGACTTCAGCCAAGTGGGCCAGGAAAAGCAGGACGACAGCCCGGCACCGCGTGGTGACCGTGGTGATCGTGAACGCCCGCGCGGTCCGCGCCGCGACCGTGGTGACCGCGCCGAGCGCGGCGAAGCGAGGGACTAAACCATGTTGCAACCTAAGCGAACCAAATATCGCAAAGTCCACAAGGGCCGTAATGAAGGCCTGAGCTGGAGCGGTAATGCTGTCAGCTTCGGCGAGTTCGGTCTGAAGGCGACAGCCCACGGCCAGTTGACTGCTCGTCAGATCGAGGCTGCGCGTCGTTCCATCAGCCGTTATGTCAAGCGTGGCGGCAAGATGTGGATCCGCGTGTTCCCCGACAAGCCGATCACCAAAAAGCCAATCGAAGTCCGCATGGGCTCCGGTAAGGGTAATGTGGAGTACTGGGTCGCACAGATCCAGCCAGGCCGCATGATCTATGAAATCGAAGGCGTCACCGAGGACGTGGCACGCGAAGCGTTCCGGTTGGCCTCGGCCAAGCTCTCGGTCACCACCACTTTTGTGACTCGGACGGTGCGCTGATGGAACTCAAGCAATTGCGTCAAAAGTCGGCGGACGAACTGAAGGCCCACCTGGTCGAACTGCAGAAAGAGCGCTTTGCGCTGCGGATGCAGAAGGCCACAGGCCAACTGCCTCCGTCCAAGGCCAATGAGCCCCGCCGCGTGCGCCGCGAGATTGCTCGCGTCAACACGCTGCTTGGCCAGCAGAACTAAGGAACGGGCGTCATGACCGAACAAACCAAGAAGCTGCACACGGTTGAAGGCCGCGTGGTCAGCAACAAGATGGACAAGACCGTGACGGTGCTCGTTGAGCGCCAGGTCAAGCACGCGCTGTACGGTAAGTACATCCGCCGCTCGACCAAGCTGCACGCCCACGATGCCAACAATGCCTGTAATGAAGGCGATGTGGTGCGTGTGGCCGAATGCGCACCGATGTCCAAGACCAAGAACTGGCGGGTGGTGGAAATCCTCACCCGTTCCGCCGAGTAAGCAGGAGAGATAGCCATGATTCAGATGCAGAGCTTTCTCGACGTTGCCGACAACTCTGGTGCCAAGGAACTGATGTGCATCAAGGTGCTGGGTGGTTCCAAGCGCCGTTATGCAGGCATCGGTGACATCATCAAAGTGTCGGTGAAGGAAGCGATTCCGCGCGGCAAGGTGAAGAAGGGCGACGTCTACGACGCCGTGGTTGTGCGTACCCGCAAGGGTGTGCGCCGTGCCGACGGTTCGTTGATCCGCTTCGACGGCAACGCCGCCGTGTTGTTGAACAACAAGCAGGAGCCGATCGGCACCCGCATCTTCGGGCCGGTCACGCGCGAGCTGCGTACCGAGAAGTTCATGAAGATCGTTTCGCTCGCCCCCGAAGTGCTGTGAGCGTAGAGGACTAATTACATGAACCGTATCAAAAAAGGTGACCAAGTGGTTGTCACCACCGGTAACAAGACCATCAAGGGCCAGACTGGCGAAGTGTTGCGCGTCGATGGCGAGCGCGTCTTCGTTTCCAATCTGAACCTGGTCAAGCGTCATACCAAGCCCAATCCGCAGGCCGGTCAGGCCGGTGGCATTGTGCAGCGTGAAGCGTCGATCCATATTTCCAACGTGATGCTGCTCAACCCGGCAACGGGCAAGGGCGAGCGCGTTGCCACCAAGGTGCTCGAGAATGGAAAGCGCATCCGCGTGTTCCGCTCCAGCGGTGAGGCTATCTAAATGACCACTCGTCTCGAAAAGTTCTACAAGGAAGAAGTGGTACCGAAGCTGATGCAGCAATTCGGTTACACCAATCCGATGCAGGTTCCCAAGCTGGTCAAGGTCACGCTGAACATGGGCGTGGGCGAGGCTGCCACCAATAAAAAGGTGCTGGAGAACGCAGTTGCCGACATGACCAAGATTTCCGGCCAAAAGCCGGTGGTCACCAAGTCGCGCGTTTCGGTGGCGTCGTTCAAGATCCGTGACGGCTGGCCGATTGGTTGCAAGGTCACCTTGCGCCGTGCCCAGATGTTCGAATTCCTGGATCGCCTGATCAATATCTCGCTGCCGCGCGTGCGTGACTTCCGTGGTGTGTCGGGGCGTTCCTTCGACGGCCGTGGTAACTACAACATGGGCGTGAAGGAACAGATCATTTTCCCGGAAATCGATTTCGATGCCGTCGACGCAATGCGCGGCATGGATATCGCCATCACCACCACAGCGAAGACGGACGCAGAGGCCAAGGCCCTGCTCGAAGCCTTCCGCTTCCCGTTCCGCAACTAAGGACACGTCATGGCCAAGACTTCCATGATCAACCGCGAGACCAAGCGTGCCAAGCTCGCCAAGCAGCACGCCGGCAAGCGCGAAGCGCTGAAGAAGATTATCTCCAGCCAGGATGCGTCCTATGAGGACAAGATGGCGGCCGCAACCAAGCTGCAAAAGCTGCCGCGCGACTCCTCGCCTTCGCGTCAAACCACCCGCTGCGTGTTGACCGGCCGTCCGCGCGCCGTGTACAGCAAGTTCGGTCTGGGTCGCAACGCCCTGCGTCAAGCCACCATGCGTGGCGACGTGCCGGGCTTGCGCAAGGCAAGCTGGTAAAAACCTGCTATACTTCGCGGCTTCCTGTCGATTCGTTGGCGGGGATTGGCAGATCAGCCTCGCAGTAATGCGGGGCTGGTGCCGCAACAGCGTTGCGATTTTTCGAAATCGCAGCGTCCACAATCCGACAGATTTTCGCGAAAGCGGATATCGGTGCTACTCATCAGGTGAATCCATATGAGCATGACTGATCCCATCGCTGACATGCTGGTGCGCATGAAAAATGCGGCCGCAGTTGGCAAGCAGGCGGTAAGAATGCCGTCCTCCAAGATCAAGGTTGCAATTGCCAAAGTCCTCAAGGACGAAGGCTACATCGCTGACGCTCGCGTCACCCAGAACGGTGCCAAGGCCGAACTGGAAATTGCCTTGAAGTATTTCGAGGGCAAGCCGGTTATCGAAACCATCAAGCGCGTGTCGCGCTCGGGTTTGCGTCAGTACCGTGGCAAGGATGAATTGCCGAAGGTGCTCGCAGGCCTTGGTATTTCGATCATCTCCACCTCCAAAGGCATCATGACCGACGCGCAGGCACGCCAGCAGGGTGTCGGTGGTGAAGTCCTGTGCATCGTGGCTTAAGGGAGTAACGCATATGTCCCGAGTTGCCAAGAAGCCGGTTGCCCTTGCCAAGGGTGTCGAACTCAATGTCCAGTCGGATGCGATCAGCGTCAAGGGCCCGAAGGGTACCCTGAGTATCGCCAAGCCGGCAGGTATCGAAGTCAGGATTGAAGATGGCAATGCATTGCTGTCGGCGGATGACGCCTCGTTGGTGCCGTTGACCGGTACTTTGCGCGCCATCGTTGCCAACATGGTGCACGGCGTCAGCACCGGTTTCGAGCGCAAGCTTGAACTGGTTGGCGTGGGCTATCGTGCTGCCATGCAGGGCAAGGATCTGAGCCTGTCGTTGGGGTTCTCGCATCCGGTGGTGTACGCAGCACCAGAAGGCATCACCATCACCACGCCGACCCAGACCGAAATTCTGGTCGCCGGTGCCGACAAGCAGTTGGTCGGTGAAGTGGCTGCCAAGATTCGCGGTTACCGTCCGCCGGAGCCCTACAAGGGCAAGGGCGTCAAGTATTCCGACGAAACCATCATCCGCAAGGAAGCCAAGAAGGCCTAATCGCGAATCCTGCGCAAAAGCCCGCACTTCACGGTGCGGACTTTTTGGAAACGCCAAGCTTTCAGCTTTCGGAGAAGAGAACCATGGAAAAGAAAATCGCTCGTCTGCGTCGTGCCAAGTCGACCCGCGCACACATCCGCGAACTCGGTGTGCCGCGCCTGTCGGTGCTGCGTACGGGTCAGCATCTGTACGCCCAGCTGTTCACCGCCGACGGTGCCAAGGTGCTGGCATCGGCTTCGACCGTTCAGTCCGATGTCAAGGCCGGTCTGGCCAGTGGCAAGAACAAGGACGCCGCAGCCAAGGTGGGTCAGTTGATTGCCGAGCGCGCCAAGGCCGCCGGTATCGAGAAAATCGCATTTGACCGCTCAGGTTACCGCTACCACGGCCGCATCAAGGCGCTGGCCGAAGCTGCGCGTGAAGGTGGTCTGCAGTTCTAAGTCTTGAAGGCATGTGGCATTGGCCCCATGCCTTGTTGTCGTCGATGCGACTGGCATCGGGCATTGCATCTGATTGCAGTTGCAATGGTGTAACCGCAGTACATCACAACTATAAGCGGCCACGCCGCAAATTCCCTCTTTAAATCGAGATATTGAAATGGCAGAACAACGCGAATCCCGCGGCCGCGATCGCGGTCCCCGCGAGGAAAAAGTCGATGATGGCATGATCGAGAAGCTGGTTGCGGTCAACCGCGTCAGCAAGACGGTCAAGGGCGGTCGTCAGTTCACCTTCACCGCATTGACGGTGGTGGGTGATGGTGCTGGCAAGGTCGGTTTCGGTTATGGCAAGGCACGCGAAGTGCCGGTGGCCATCCAGAAGTCGATGGAAGGTGCCCGCAAGAACATGAAGGTTGTGCAGCTCAATGGCGGTACCTTGCATCACGCAGTGAAGGCCGGTCACGGCGCGGCACGCGTGTTCATGCAGCCGGCCTCGGAAGGTACCGGCGTGATCGCCGGTGGCGCGATGCGTGCGGTGCTGGAAGCCGTGGGCGTGAAGAACGTGCTGGCCAAGGCAGTGGGTTCGCGCAACCCGATCAATCTGGTGCGTGCAACGGTCAAGGGTCTGGAGGCGATGCATTCGCCGGCCAAGATCGCGGCCAAGCGCGGCAAGAAGGTGGAGGATCTGAACCATGTCTAATGAAGTCAAGACCGTCACGGTGCGTTTGGTCAAGGGCCTGCGCGGCACCCAGTCGCGTCACCGTTTGTCGGTGAAGGCGCTGGGCCTCGGTAAGGTCAACAGCGTGCGTGTGTTGAAGGACAGCCCGCAAGTGCGCGGCCTGATCAGTCAGCTGCACTACCTGGTCAAGGTTGAGGATTGATTCCATGAAGATGAATACTCTGAGCCCCGCTGAGGGCGCACGTCAGGATCCCAAGCGCGTTGGTCGTGGTATTGGCTCCGGCTTGGGCAAGACTTGCGGTCGTGGCCACAAGGGTTCGTTCGCACGTTCGGGCAAGGGCAAGATCAAGGCCGGCTTCGAAGGCGGTCAGTCGCCCATGCAGCGTCGTTTGCCCAAGATCGGCTTCCATTCGAAGCTGGCTCTGGATTGCGCGGAAGTGCTGCTGTACAAGCTGGACTCGCTGCCGGCTGGCGATGTGGATTTCGCTGCACTGCAAGCGGCCAAGCTGGTGCCCAATACCGCCAAAAGCGCGAAGATCGTGGCCAAGGGCGACGTCACCAAGGCGTATGTCCTGAAGGGTATCGCTGCAACTGCCGGTGCCAAGGCCGCGATCATCGCTGCCGGCGGCAGTTTGGCGGAGTAATCGGCGCATGTCGCGAACTGCGGATGCAATGTCGGGCCTGATGGGCGCGGGCAAGTTCACTGAACTTCGCTCGCGTCTGATGTTCGTCATCGGTGCATTGATCGTCTATCGCATCGGGTGCTACATCCCGGTGCCGGGCGTCAATCCAGAGGCGATGCTGTCGCTGATGAATTCGCAAAAGGGCACCGTGGTGGACATGTTCAACATGTTCTCCGGCGGTGCGCTGTCGCGGTTCAGTCTGTTTGCGCTGAACGTGATGCCGTATATTTCGGCGTCCATTGTCATGCAGCTGATGGTGCAGATTCTGCCCAGCTTGAAGGCAATGCAGAAAGAAGGCGAGTCCGGGCGGCGCAAGATCACCCAGTATTCGCGCATCGGTTCGGTGTTCCTGGCCGTGTTTCAGGCGGCGGGTATCGCTATTGCACTGCAACATCAAGGTGCAGGAACTGGGGTGCCGGTGGTGTACAACCCGGGGCCCGGCTTCGTGCTGACTGCGGTGGTTTCGTTGACCGCTGGTACCGTGTTCCTGATGTGGTTGGGTGAGCAAGTGACCGAGCGTGGCATCGGCAACGGTGTGTCGCTGATCATCTTCGCCGGTATCGTGGCGGGCTTGCCGGGTGCCGTATTGCACACCTTGCAGCAGGCCAACGCCGGTGAAATGCAGTGGATCACGGTATTCGTGATTCTGGCCATCGTGCTTGCGGTGACCTGGTTCGTGGTGTTCATGGAAAGTGGCCAACGCCGCATCACCGTGAATTACGCACGCCGCCAAGGCGCACGTGGTGGTTATCAGAACCAGAGCTCGTTCCTGCCGCTCAAGCTGAACATGTCGGGCGTGATTCCGCCGATCTTCGCATCGTCGATCATCATGTTCCCGGCCACCGCCTCGACCTGGTTTGGCCAGTCCGGCAACCCGGCAACGGTATGGCTGCAAAAGGTCAGTCAGATGCTGTCGCCCGGCGAGCCGCTGCATATGATTTTGCTTGCAGCGTTGATTATCGGCTTTGCGTTCTTCTACACAGCATTGGTGTTCAACTCGCAGGAAACCGCCGACAACCTGAAGAAGTCGGGTGCGCTGATTCCGGGTATCCGCCCGGGCAAGGCGACCGGCGAGTACATTGATGGCGTGTTGACACGCTTGACCGGTGCGGGTGCGTTGTATCTGGTGCTGGTGTGCTTGTTGCCGGAAGTGATGCGCACCAAGCTGGGCACTTCGTTCTACTTCGGTGGTACCTCGCTGTTGATCGTGGTGGTGGTGGTGATGGACTTCATTGCCCAGATTCAAGCGCACTTGATGTCGCATCAGTACGAAAGCCTGTTGAAGAAAGCAAATCTGAAAGGGCGCGGCGCCCGCTGAGTCGGGCACCGTACCTAAGCGCCGCGGGATTGGGCGCAACCTAACAATCGTCAACTCGACACACGCGCGAGCTGACAAATGGGCGACCCACGCGACATTCCCGCGTGTGGGTGGCAACGGACCGATCCGCGCGCCGGAGTAGCGCGCGGGCAGGCTCAGGCGCAAGCTCGAGTGCTGCCAGTTCGCCGCCATCGCCGGAGCATGGGCACACTCCCCATGCCGGGTATCACTGCTGTTTCGGGGTGGTGCTTCCAGATTAGTCGGGAGTTGTATATAATTTCTTGTTCCCTGCGTCGGGCTGCTTTGGCTTGACGTCAATTCGTATATTCGGAGATCGCCTTATGGCGCGTATTGCAGGCGTCAATTTGCCTGCCCAGAAGCATGTCTGGGTTGGGCTGCAGAGCATTTACGGCATCGGTCGTACTCGTTCCAAGCAGGTATGTGAATCGGCTGGCGTGAAGTCGTCGACCAAGATTCGTGAGTTATCGGAGCCGGAAGTCGAGCGCCTGCGCGCCGAAGTCGGCAAATTCGTGGTCGAAGGTGACCTGCGTCGTGAAGTGGGTATGGCGATCAAGCGTCTGATGGATCTGGGCTGCTATCGCGGCCTGCGTCATCGTCGCGGCCTGCCCCTGCGTGGCCAGCGCACTCGTACCAACGCACGCACCCGCAAGGGTCCGCGCAAGGCCATCAAGAAGTAAGGAATCCAGACTATGGCCAAGCCAGCTGCTGCGAAAACAAAGAAGAAGATCAAGCGCGTCGTCACCGACGGCATTGCCCACGTGCACGCGTCCTTCAACAACACCATCATCACCATCACCGACCGTCAGGGCAATGCACTGAGCTGGGCAACTTCGGGTGGCGCGGGTTTCCGCGGCTCACGCAAGTCCACCCCGTTCGCCGCCCAGGTTGCCGCCGAAAAGGCTGGCAAGGCCGCGTTGGATTACGGCGTCAAGGCGCTGGAAGTCCATATCAAGGGCCCAGGTCCGGGACGTGAATCAGCCGTGCGTTCGTTGAACAACGTCGGCTACAAGATCCTCAACATCATCGACGTGACGCCTATCCCGCACAACGGGTGCCGTCCGCCGAAGAAGCGTCGCGTTTGACGCTCGGGAGCAATAGAAAATGGCTCGTTATATCGGTCCCACCTGTAAGCTCGCCCGTCGCGAAGGCGCCGACCTCTCGCTGAAGTCGCCGGCGCGCGCACTCGACTCCAAGTGCAAGCTGGAGCAAAAGCCCGGCCAGCACGGCGCCACTGCCCGCAAGGGCAAGCTGTCCGACTACGCCACCCAGCTGCGTGAAAAGCAGAAGGTCAAGCGTATCTACGGCTTGCTGGAGCGTCAGTTCCGCAACTACTACAAGAAAGCCGCGACCAAGAAGGGCAATACCGGCGAGAACCTCCTGCAGATGCTGGAAACTCGTCTGGATAACGTCATCTACCGCATGGGCTTTGCCGTCACCCGGCCGGCCGCGCGCCAGCTGGTCAGCCATCGTGGCGTCACCGTCAATGGCAAGCCGGTCAATCTGCCGTCCTATGCCGTCAAGGCGGGCGACGCGATTGCGCTGTCCGAAAAGGCGCAGAAGCAAATGCGCGTCAAGGAATCGCTGACCGTTGCCGAGCAGATGAACTTGTCGCCATCTTGGGTCGAAGTGGATTCGGCCAAGTTTGCCGGCGTGTTCAAGGCTGTGCCGGATCGTGCCGATCTGCCCAGCGACATCAACGAAGCGCTGATCGTCGAGCTGTACTCGAAGTAAGCCATTGCCACCGACCAGCGCCGAGCGCGCTGGTCTGCAGGAGACACCACGAATGACGGTTACCGCCACCCAAGTCCTGCGCCCGCGCGGGCCGCAGATCGAGCGCATTACCGACCATCGCGCCAAAGTCGTGATCGAGCCCTTAGAGCGCGGTTACGGCCATACGCTGGGCAATGCCCTGCGTCGCGTGCTGCTGTCTTCGATTCCTGGCTTCGCAATTACCGAAGTCGAAATCGACGGCGTGCTGCATGAGTACACCACGGTCGAAGGTTTGCAGGAAGATGTGCTTGAAGTGTTGTTGAACCTCAAGGACGTTGCCCTTCGCATGCACAACGGCGACACCGACACCCTCGAGCTGAAGAAGCAGGGTCCGGGCGTTGTCACCGCAGGCGATATCAAGACCACGCACAACGTCGAGGTGCTGAACCCCGATCATGTGATTGCAACCCTGACCAAAGATGTTGCGCTGAACATGCGCCTGACGATCTCGCGTGGTTTTGGCTATCAGCCGGCCGCAGCGCGTCGTCGCCCGGATGAAGAGGCCCGCACCATCGGCCGTTTGATGCTGGATGCGTCGTTCTCACCGGTGCGCCGCGTGGCGTATGCGGTGGAGGCCGCACGCGTTGAGCAGCGTACCGATCTGGACAAGCTGGTGCTGGATATCGAAACCGATGGCACCATTGATGCCGAGGAGGCGGTGCGTACTGCGGCCGATATCCTCACTGATCAGCTGTCGGTGTTCGGTGATTTCACCCATCGCGAACGCGGTGCCAAGCAAACCGCCACCACCGGTGTTGATCCGCTGTTGCTGCGCCCGATCGACGACCTTGAATTGACCGTGCGTTCGGCCAATTGCCTGAAGGCCGAGAGCATCTACTACATCGGTGATCTGATCCAGAAGACCGAAGTGGAGCTGCTCAAGACCCCGAATCTGGGCAAGAAGTCGCTCACCGAAATCAAGGAAGTGCTGGCCCAGCGTGGCCTGTCACTTGGCATGAAGCTGGAAAACTGGCCGCCGGCCGGTGCTGCAGCGCACGGCATGTTGGGGTGAATTGTCGCGTATGCGAACTGCCTTAATGGCAGTTCGCGCGGTGATGAACGCCCGAGCGCCATGTTCGAGGGTCGGGGATGCATGCGCGGCGTGAGCCGCGGGCCCGACTCTTTTTTTGCAGTGGTTGTAATACCACCGACGGGCTCAAGCCCGCGGTCTGCCAGTCCATGGAATGGACTGGTTCGGGCCAACCGCAGCCCATGATTGCAACGCCGGGATGGCGACAACGATGTCCAAAGCCATACATTTCGATAAGGAAACATTCCCATGCGTCACCAGAAATCCGGTCGTAAATTCAGCCGCACCAGCGCCCATCGCGGCGCGATGTTCCAGAACATGGCGGCTTCGCTGATCAAGAACGAACTCATCCGCACCACCCTGCCGAAAGCCAAGGAACTGCGCCGCGTTGCCGAGCCGCTGATCACCCTGGCCAAGGTTGACGGCGTGGCCAATCGCCGCCTTGCCTTTGCGCGTTTGCGTGACAAGGAAGCGGTGGGTACGTTGTTCACCGTGCTCGGCCCGCGCTATGCGCAGCGTCCGGGTGGCTACCTGCGTATCCTTAAGTGCGGTTTCCGCGCCGGTGACAATGCGCCGATGGCCTATGTCGAGTTGGTGGATCGCCCGCAAGCCGCTGAATAATCCAGCAGTGCAGCGAGTATTGAAAGATCCCGGGAAACCGGGGTTTTTCGTTTTTGCGCAATCTGGATCATAATTGCGAAGATTGATCAAAGGCGCAGGCATGAATCCGTTTCGTTGGTCGTTTCGCGCGCAATTCCTGCTGGGCTTTGCCAGCTGCGCCGCATTGCTGGGCTATGCGTTGTTCGTGCAGTTCAAGCTCGGCATCGAACCTTGCCCATTCTGTATCTTCCAGCGCATCTGCTTTGCCGCGCTTGGCATCGTGTTCCTGCTGGGCGCCATGCATGCGCCGCGCGCGCCGGGTGCGCGCAAATGGTGGGGCGTGCTGGCGTTCGCCGCCGCCGCCGCCGGCATGGGCGTGGCGGGCCGGCATTCATGGGTGCAGCTGCATCCGCCGGAGCTGCCGACTTGCACGCCGGGCTGGAACTTTCTGGTCGAACAGAATTCGTGGCTGGGTGTGGTGCGCAAGGTACTGCTTGCCAACGGTGACTGCAGCAGCATCGACTGGCAGTTCCTCGGTCTGTCGATGCCGATGTGGGCATTTGTCTGGTTTTTTGCGTTGGGATTGGGCGCGCTATATGCCGGTTTCAAACATCGGCATTCCAGTTTGTTCCGCAAGTAACGGTTGCGAACGCAGCAGCTGGGCAGGATGATGCAATGCAACAGACTGCCTTTGCATCCCCATGTCCAATATTCACGCCGCTGTAGCGTCTCCAACCTCTCAAGCGATCACCCGCGCTACTGATGCGTGGACGCCCGCCAGCTGGCGGGATCGCCCGGCGTTGCAACTGCCCACCTACCCGGATTCGGCTGCGCTGTCGGCTGCACAGGACGAGCTGCGTTCGCTACCGCCACTGGTGACCTCACGCGAAATCCTTGCGCTTAAACAGCAATTGGCCGAGGCGCAGGAAGGCAAGCGCTTCTTGCTGCAAGGTGGTGATTGCGCGGAAACGTTTGCCGAATGCAATTCTGAGGTCATTACCAACCGGCTCAAGGTGCTGTTGCAAATGAGTTTGGTGCTGGTGCATGGACTGAAAGTGCCGGTGGTGCGGGTAGGCCGGTTTGCCGGTCAGTACGCCAAGCCGCGTTCGGCCGATAGTGAGACCCGCGACGGCGTCACCTTGCCCAGTTATCGCGGCGATATCGTCAATGGCCCGGACTTCACTGCACAGGCGCGGGTGCCGGATCCGCGTCGCATGATCAAGGCGCATGCGCGCTCGGCGATGACGATGAACTTCGTGCGTTCGCTGATCGACGGCGGTTTCGCCGACTTGCATCACCCCGAATATTGGGGCTTGGGTTGGGTGGGGCAATCGCCGCATGCCGCCGACTATCAAAATATGGTGGCCGGCATCGGCGATGCCGTGCGCTTCATGGAAACATTGGCCGGACGCAAGATGCAGAGTCTCAACCGGGTGGATTTTTTCACCTCGCATGAAGCGTTGTTGCTGCCCTACGAAGAAGCCCAAACCCGGCAGGTGCCGCGTGCGGATGGCTGGTTCAATCTGGCCACGCATTTCCCTTGGATCGGAATGCGCACCGCAGCATTGGAAGGCGCGCATATTGAATATTTCCGTGGCATCTCCAATCCGGTCGCGGTGAAAGTGGGGCCGTCGGTCACACCGGATCAATTGCTGCGGGTGATTGATGCGCTGAATCCGAATGATGAACCCGGACGGTTGGGCCTGATCCATCGCATGGGTGCTGGCCAGATTGCCGGCAAGCTGCCGGCGTTGTTGACGGCCGTGCAGCGCGAAGGTCGCCGCGTGTTGTGGATTTGTGATGCGATGCATGGCAACACCGAGTCCACCAGCAATGGCTACAAGACGCGCCGGTTTGAAACCATCCGTAGCGAAATCGAGCAAGCGTTCGATATCCACCAGGCCGCAGGCACCCGGTTGGGTGGCGTTCATTTGGAAATGACCGGCGAAAATGTCACCGAGTGCCTGGGCGGCGCGCGCGATCTTACCGAACTGGATTTGCAGCGGGCATACCGCACCACCGTGGATCCGCGCCTGAACTACGAGCAGGCGCTGGAGATTGCGATGTTGATCGTGAAAAAGCGCGGCGCGATTGCGGCTTGATGCAACCGCCCGCAATCAGTTGCGGGCGGATTGCGCGACGGTGGGCAAAAACTGCGGCGGCTTGCGCGCATGCGTGACTTGTTCGAAGGCATACCCCAGTTCGATCAAGCGTGGCTCGCTCCACGCTGTGCCCATGAAAACGATACCGACCGGCAGGCCCTGCACTTGGCCCATCGGTACGGTCAGGCTGGGGTAGCGTGCGGCCGCGGCAGGGCCGTAACCCGCACCGCTGAACTTGTCACCATTGACCAGATCGATGGGCCATGCAGTGGTCATCGCAGGGGCGACCAGAGCATCCAGCTGTTGTGCTTTCAGGGCGGCATCAATGCCTTCAGGGCCGGCCAAGCGCCGGGTTTTATCGCGGGCATTGATGTACGCGGTTTCGTTCAGCGCACCCTTGGCCTGCGATTGCTCGAATAACTCTTGCGCAAAATAGGGCATCTCGGTGTTGGCGTGTTGCTGGTTGTAGGCAATCAGTTCAGCAAGCGAGTGGATGGGGGTGGCGTTGCGCGCCAGATAGGTGTTGAGCCCGGGTTTGAACTCGTATTTCAGCACCTCGGATTCGGCATCATCCCATTGCCCCAGGGTCGGGATCTGTGCATCCACCACAGTCGCACCGGCGGCTTTGAGAGCGGCGATTGCATGCTCCATCACCGCATCGGTGGCGGGCTCAAATCCCATCAGTTTACGCACGACACCAATGCGTGCACCCTTCAGGGCTTCCGCGTTCAAATGGCTGATGTAATCAATTGGAGCCCGCGTGGGGCGCTCATTGGAGGCCGCATCGCTGGTGTCGGGTCCATCGAGTGCCGTCAATAACGCCGCAGCATCCGCCACGCTGCGTGTCATCGGGCCGGCGGTGTCCTGCGAGAAGGAAATCGGGATGATGCCGTCACGGCTTATCAACCCCACCGTGGGTTTGATGCCCACCAGCCCGGCCACTGCGGCAGGGCAAATGATGCTGCCGTCGGTTTCAGTGCCGATACCCAGCGTGGCCAAATTGGCGGCAATCGCACTGCCGGTGCCTGCACTGGAGCCGCACGGGCTACGATCGAGTACATAAGGGTTTTTGGTTTGTCCGCCGCGCCCGCTCCAGCCGGAACTGGAATGGGTGGAACGGAAATTGGCCCATTCCGACAGATTGGTTTTGCCAAGAATCACCGCACCCGCCGCGCGCAATTTGCGCACCAAATAGGCATCGTTTTTCGGGTGGTGATTGGCCAGTGCCAGCGAGCCCGCGGAGTTGGCCATCGGGAAGGCGTCGATATTGTCTTTCAGCAATACCGGGATGCCATGCAGCGGGCCGCGCACTTTGCCCGCTTTGCGCTCGGCATCCAGGCGGTCGGCCTCTTTCAAGGCATCGGGGTTGCGTTCGATTACGGCATTGAGGTGGGGGCCTGCAGAATCAATTGCCGCGATGCGATCCAGATAGGCCTGCACCAGCGCATGGCTGGTCAATGCGCCTGCACTCATCTTGCGTTGCAGGTCGAGTACGGTGGCCTCTTCGAGTGCGGATGCGGGCAGCGTGTTGGCTGCCGTTGCCATGTTCGAAGTTGCTGGGGATTGGGTCTCTGGCTGACAGGCACTCAACAGCACGACAACAGCAAGGGCAAGCGGTAGGTAACGCATCGAGCAACTCCCAAAGGCGATGGGTAAGTCTGCCCCGGCACGCGTGTGGTGTGCAAATGCAGGGAGATGCGGGATGCGTCAGCGGCGGCGCTTGAGTAAGTCGCGCGCCAGCACCCACAATACGGCGACATTGATGGCCACCACCACCAATGACAACCAGCCCGGATGCTTGAACAGGGCAAACACATCGAATGGCAAGTAGAGCGAAACGGTGACGCAGCCCAGCCACGATGCCCATGCCTTGGCGCGCCACAGGCCCCAGCCTTCCAGAATGTGCATGGCCCCGTACAGCGTCGCAATCAGTGCTGCCAGATGGATGCCACCGGGGTTGATGGCACCGATCAGCCACGCGATGACGCCGTGATGCGGATCGAGTTGGAAGCGGACAATCAGCTCATGCACCCAGCGTTGCAGCGGGGCCGGGCCGATCAATTCCAGGCCACTGGCAGCCAGCAGTGCCAGCGCGCCTTTCACCGCTTCAACCAGTGCAATGATGTGCAACCCAGGATGCGCATGCGGATCCGGGTTGTAGTGATGCGGTTGACTCATGCCGGGTTCATGCCTGCGCACGCGGATGCGGTGCGCAGACAATGGGGGCAGGTCGGCGCCAGATCAAGCCGCCAAGCACGCCACCGGGTACGCACAGGCTCACGCAGAGCGGCTGGCGCGCTTGCGATCGTTCTCGGTCAGGTGCTTCTTGCGCAGACGGATTTCCTTGGGGGTGATTTCCACCAACTCATCGTCGTCGATGAAGTCCAGTGCCTGTTCCAGGGTGAACTTGGTGGCAGGGGTCAGCTGAATGGCATCGTCCTTGCCGGAGGCGCGCATATTGGTCAGCGGCTTGGTCTTGATTGCATTGACGGTCAAGTCATTGTCCTTGCTGTGGATGCCGACCAGCTGGCCTTCATACACTTGATCGCCTTCGGCAGCGAACAACTTGCCGCGCTCTTGCAGCGGACCGAGCGAATAGGCCGGGGTAGCACCCGGTGCATTGGCGATCATCACCCCGTTCAGGCGCTTGGCAATCGGGCCGGTTTCTTTCGGGCCGTAGTGGTCGAACACATGGAACAGCAGGCCGGAGCCTTGGGTCAGGGTCTTGAATTCGTTCTGGAAGCCGATCAAGCCGCGCGCCGGGATTTCATAGTCGAGGCGCACGCGACCCTTGCCATCGGGCTCCATGTTCTTCAATTGGGCCTTGCGGGTACCGAGCTTTTCCATCACGCCGCCCTGATGCACTTCTTCCACGTCCACCACCAATTGCTCGATGGGTTCCATCAGCTGGCCGTCGATTTCCTTGATGATGACTTCCGGACGCGATACCGCCAACTCAAAGCCTTCGCGGCGCATGTTTTCGATCAGCACCGACAGGTGCAATTCGCCGCGGCCGCTGACCAGGAACTTGTCGGCATCTTCCAGTTGTTCGACCTTCAGCGCCACGTTGTGCACGGTCTCGCGCTCCAGCCGGTCTTTCAGCTGGCGGCTGGTCAGGAACTTGCCACCCGACAGGTCTTTGCTGCCAGCGAACGGCGAGTTGTTGACCTGGAAGGTCATCGAGATGGTGGGCTCGTCCACGGTCAGCGCGGGCAGCGCTTCCGGTGCATCAATGGCGCACACGGTGTCGGAAATGGTCAGCTCGGAAATACCGGAAATGGCCACGATATCGCCAGCTTCCGCACTGTCTTGTTCGATGCGCTCAAGGCCCATGAAGCCCAGCACTTGCAGCACTTTGCCTTGGCGCTTCTTGCCTTCACGGTCGATCACGGTGACCGGCATGTTCTTCTTCAAGGTGCCGCGCTGGATGCGCCCGATGCCGATCACGCCCACGAAATTGTTGTAGTCCAGCTGCGAAATGCGCATCTGGAACGGGCCGTCGGCCTCGACCTCCGGTGCCGGCACGTGCTGCATGATCGCTTCGTACAGCGGGGTCATGTCGCCTTCGCGCGCGGCATCGTCCAGGCTGGCATAGCCATGCAGGGCCGAGGCGTACACGATCGGGAAGTCCAGCTGCTCATTGGTGGCGCCGAGCTTGTCGAACAGATCGAACACCTGGTCGATCACCCAGTCCGGACGTGCGCCGGGGCGGTCGATCTTGTTGACCACCACAATCGGCTTGAAGCCCATTGCAAAGGCTTTCTGGGTGACGAAGCGGGTTTGCGGCATCGGGCCGTCCATCGCATCGACCAGGATCAGTACCGAATCCACCATCGACAGCACGCGCTCCACTTCGCCGCCGAAGTCGGCATGGCCGGGGGTGTCGACGATGTTGATGCGGTTGCCCTGCCAGGTGATGGCAGTGTTCTTGGCCAGGATGGTGATGCCGCGTTCCTTTTCCTGATCGTTGCTGTCCATCACGCGCTCGGCCAGCACCGTGCGTTCGTTCAGGGTGCCGGACTGCTTCAGCAAGCAGTCAACGAGGGTGGTCTTGCCATGGTCAACGTGGGCGACGATGGCGATATTGCGGAGGCGTTCGACGGACATTTGCTTTGGGGCTCGTTGAAGCCGCACCGCTACCAAATGGGCAGGCAGGGCGCGGGTTGAAATGAGGGGAGCCGGCTATTATATCGGGTTCACGCGCCCATCCGGGCATCTGGAGATGAACAAAATGAGTCTGATCGCCAATTTCGACACCGACCGCGGCACCATCAAGGTCGAGCTGGCCGCCGACAAGGCCCCGCTGACGGTCGCCAATTTCGTCAATTTGGCCCAGCGCGGCTTTTATGACGGACTGAATTTCCATCGCGTCATCAATGATTTCATGGTGCAGGGCGGCTGCCCGGAAGGCAGCGGCCGTGGCGGCCCCGGCTACCGTTTCGAGGATGAAACCAGCAACGGGCTGGGCCATGAGCGCGGCGTGTTGTCGATGGCCAATGCCGGCCCCGGCACCAATGGCAGCCAGTTCTTCATCACCCACGTGCCCTGCGGCTGGCTGGACGGCAAGCACACCGTGTTTGGCAAGGTGACCGAGGGCATGGACGTGGTGGATGCGGTCAAGCAAGGCGACAAGATCAAGTCGATCACGATCGAAGGCGATGCAGTTGCGGTGCTGGCCGCCAAGGCCGATCGCGTGGCGGAGTGGAACAAGATTCTGGCCGCTTGATCTGGCGCATCATCACCCGCTGATGGGGGCATTTGCCTCCATCGCGGGTGAAATCGGTTTGCGAAATTGGCCTGCGCGGCGGCAAGATTGCTGCAGGACAGCATGCTAGAATCCGAAGGCTTTATCTGACGTCCCCGCCGCAGATACGCGGCCCCCAACGAGGTCCCCCACGATGCCTCAGCTCGCCAGGCGCATGAGTCGCGCCAAGCCCAGCGTCATCATGCAGGTTGCAGAAAAGGCCAAGCGGCTGAAGGCCGAAGGCCGCGACATCATCAGCTTCTCCATCGGCGTGCCGAACTTCCTGCCCGGCCCGCACGTGTACGAAGCCGCGCGCCAGGCGGTGGAGAAGGACAGCGGCCAGTACGGCAGCAACCGCGGCCCTGATGCGCTGCTGGACGCGCTGCTGCAGCACGTCGAGCAGATCGGCCTGACCGGCTACACCCGCGCCAACTGCGCCACCGGCATCGGCGCCAAGCACGTGATCTACAACCTGGCCGAAGCGCTGCTGGACGAGGGCGATACCATCGCCTTCCCGGCGCCGTACTGGACCAGCTACGTCGACATCGCCGAGATCGTCAACGCGAAGATCCAGCTGCTGCCGTGCCCGGCCAGCCAGAACTACAAGCTGACCCCGCAGCAGCTCGACGAGGCCCTGGCTTCGAAGCCGAAGGTGTTCCTGTTCAACAACCCGTCCAATCCGACGGGCATGGTGTACACGAAGGACGAGGTGGTCGCGCTGGCCGACGTGCTGGTGAAGCACCCGGACACCTGGATCATCGCCGACGACATCTACAACCGCATGCTGTTCGACGGGCTGGAGTACTACAACTTCGTGCTCGCCCGCCCGGAGCTGCGCGACCGCGTGATCTTCCTCGATTCGCTGTCCAAGACCTATGGCATGCCGGGCTGGCGCCTGGGCTTCATGGTCGGGCCGGAGGCGGTGGCCAAGGCGCTGGTGACGCTGAACTCCAACCACATCACCAACGTGCCGGAAGTGGTCAATGCCGCCGGCATCGCCGCGCTGACCGGCCCGCAGGACGTGCCCGAGCAGAAGCGCGTGGAGTTCCAGGCCAAGCGCGACCAGGTCATGGCGGTGATGGACGCCATCCCCGGCGTGGTCTGCCCGCGTCCGCAGGGCGCGTTCTACGTGTTCCCGGACATCAGCTGCGCGTTCGGCAAGTCGCATAACGGCGTGAAGATCGAGAACGACGTCGATTTCTGCAACGTGCTGCTGGAAGCCAAGGGCGTGGCCTGCGTGCCGGGTTCGGCGTTCGGGGAGCCACGCGCGCTGCGCATCAGCTACACCTGCCCGACCCCGCAACTGGCCCCCGGCTTGGCTCGGTTCCAGGAATTCTTCGCCGAGCTCAGCTGAGCCCGGATCCATCCATTCCTCCGGCGGGCTTGGCCCCGCCACCCCACAGGAGTCCATGACATGAAAGCCCCCGTTCGAGTTGCCGTCACCGGTGCCGCCGGCCAGATCGGCTACGCCCTGCTGTTCCGCATCGCCTCCGGTGAAATGCTGGGCAAGGACCAGCCGGTGATCCTGCAGATGCTGGAATTGCCGCTGGAGAAGGCCCAGGCCGCGCTGCGTGGCGTGATGATGGAACTGGAAGACTGCGCGTTCCCGCTGCTGGCCGGCATGGTGGGCACCGATGACGCCGAAGTCGCGTTCAAGGATGCCGACTACGCCCTGCTGGTGGGCGCGCGCCCGCGCGGCCCGGGCATGGAGCGCAAGGACCTGCTGCTGGAGAACGCCAAGATCTTCACCGCCCAGGGCGCCGCGCTGAACAAGGTGGCATCGCGCAACGTGAAGGTGCTGGTGGTCGGCAACCCGGCCAACACCAATGCCTACATCGCCATGAAATCCGCGCCGGACCTGCCGGCCAAGAACTTCACCGCGATGCTGCGTCTGGACCACAACCGCGCATTGAGTCAGCTGGCGAACAAGGCCGGCGTGGCCGTGGCCGACATCGAGAAGTTGGTGGTGTGGGGCAACCATTCGCCGACCATGTACCCGGACTACCGCTTCGCCACCGTGGGCGGCGCGTCGCTTGCGGACAAGATCAACGACGCCGACTGGAACGCGAACACCTTCATCCCCACCGTCGGCAAGCGCGGCGCCGCCATCATCGAGGCACGCGGCCTGTCTTCGGCCGCCTCGGCGGCCAACGCCGCCATCGACCATATGCACGACTGGGCGCTGGGCACCGATGGCAAGTGGGTGACGATGGGTGTGCCGTCCGATGGCAGCTACGGCATTCCGGAAACCGTGATGTACGGCGTACCGGTGATCTGCGCCAATGGCGAATACACCCGCGTGGAAGGCCTGCCGGTGGATGACTTCAGTCGTGCGGCAATGGACAAGACCTTGGCTGAATTGGAAGAGGAGCGCGCCGGCGTGGCGCATTTGCTGTAAGCACACGCAGTCGTTTCATTCGCAGTACTCCAAAGGGCTGGCCATGTGCCGGCCCTTTTTGCGCGTATTTTTGACAGGACGGCATGGCGCAACTCCGGAAACTGGCTTCAGCCACCCAATCTAGATACAGGGAGGGAGCGATGGCGCTGCAAACGCAATCGGAAATGCAATCGTATGAGTAGTCCCATCGAGGAATACGGCAACGGCCAGTGCGTTGATTCGCAAGCATTCGAGCTTGCCGATGTGGTCGCTGCGGGCCGGCCATGCGTGCTGCGCGGCTTGTGTCGAGACTGGCCGTTGGTGCACGCGGCGTGTCAATCGCACAGCGCATTCGCGCAAGCGCTGGCAGCGCTGGATAGTGGCGCGGCAGTGGATGTGCTGCACTTGCCGCCTGAGGCCAATGGCGTGGTGGGCTACAACGCTGCCGGTGATGGTTTCAACTATCAACACTTCAAGGTCAGTCTGACTGCTGCCTTGACGCGCCTGGCGGCGTTTAGCCGCAGCCAGGGCGCCGTGCCGGGGGTGGCGCTGCAAAGTGCATTGATCGCCGATTGCATGCCCGCATTTGTTGCCAATCATCCGATGCCTTGCCTGCCTGCAGCGGTGTTGCCACGGTTATGGGTCGGCAATCAGGTGACCACGCCGGCGCATTTTGATGTCTCGCACAATATTGCCGTGGCCGTTTGTGGCCAACGTCGCTTCACGCTGTTTCCCACCGGGCAGGTCGCCAACCTGTATATCGGGCCGCTGGATTTTGCGCCAACGGGCGCGGCGATCACCCTGGCGCGCCCGGACCAGCCAGACTTTGAACGTCACCCGCGCTTGCGCGAAGCGTTGGACAACGCCTTGGTGACCGTGTTGGAGCCTGGCGATGCACTGTACCTGCCACCGTTGTGGTGGCATCAGGTTGAATCCCTGGATGTGCTCAACGGCTTGATCAACTATTGGTGGATGCCGCCGCCACCGGTATCGGGCATGGATGCGCTATTGCTTGCCCGGCTGGCGTTGCACAGTCTGCCTGCGCCGTTGCGGGAAAACTGGCGCGCATTGTTTGAGCACTATGTGTTCGGTGGCAGTGATGCGGTCGCACATATCCCCAAACCGCAGCGGGGCGTGTTGGGTGAACTGGACGCACAGGGAGCGGCAACGCTGCGCGAGCGGATCAAGTCTGCACTGTAGCGGGCGTGGCTGGTGGTCCCGCGCTAAAATGGGGGCTTCGCAAGGAGCCCAGCATGTCCACGATGTCCGCAGGCGCACGTTTTCGTAGCGCGATCCAGCAAGAATCTCCGTTGCAGGTGATGGGTGCCATCACCGCGTATGCCGGCTTGATGGCCAAGCGTGTGGGCTATCGCGCGCTGTATCTGTCGGGCGGCGGCGTGGCGGCCAATTCGCTGGGCGTGCCCGACCTCGGCATCAGCACCATGGAAGATGTGCTCACCGATGCACGCCGCATTGTGGATGCCACCGGCATGCCCTTGCTGGTTGATATCGACACCGGTTGGGGGGGGGCGTTCAACATCGGCCGCACCATCCGCAACTTCGAGCGCATCGGCGTGGCGGCGGTGCATCTGGAAGATCAGGTGGGCCAAAAACGCTGCGGCCATCGTCCCGGCAAGGAAGTGGTGACGAAGGACGAAATGATCGATCGCGTGAAGGCCGCCGTGGATGCGCGCAGCGATGCCGCGTTCGTGATCATGGCGCGTACCGATGCCGCGGCGGTGGAGGGCATTGATAGCGCGATCGAACGTGCAGTGGCTTATGTCGAGGCCGGTGCCGACATGATCTTCCCCGAGGCGATGACGTCGCTTGACGACTATCGCAAGTTCAAGGCGGCGGTGCAGGTGCCGATCCTGGCCAATCTCACCGAATTCGGCAGCACGCCGTTCTACACCACCGACGAATTGCGCGATGCCGGTGTGGACATTGCGCTGTAC
>Ga0209476_10000369_pt1 | contig 30532 bp, 26 predicted proteins | sample KloWWTrecipitate_FD_187179 | JGI IMG/M metagenome (GOLD analysis project Ga0209476, IMG submission 187179) | Active sludge microbial communities from Klosterneuburg, Austria, studying microevolution and ecology of nitrifiers - Klosterneuburg... | ecosystem: Engineered > WWTP > Aerobic digester... | reverse complement strand
TCGCGTCGCGGTTGCCGGTCTCAAGCCCCGAATATGCCGCACGCGAAAACCCGAACGCCTTCCGGTAATAAAACTCGGCCTGCTTCGCATTGCCGACGTAAAACTCAACGTGATGTATCTTCTTTAACCCAAGCGGATTCTTCACCGCAGCGTTCGTTTCTGTGTTTGTTTCTGTGATCATTGTTATCGTATGTTCTTTGCGAATTCGTGAAGGTCGATCTCGGCATCATTTAGAGCTCCCTTCAGAGTAAATCTGTCCACCTCAGAATGAAGTGGAAAAACGATCATCCGTCCGTCTGCATGTCGCATTTTAACGTGACTGCCGCGGCGATGAACTTCGACAAAACCAAGACGTTCAAGCGTACGCACAACTTGTTTGCCCGAGAGAAGCGGCAATTTCATATTGCCAACTCAACAACTTCGCGACCGTTTGCCGGCAGGGTTGGATACTCATCTGGTTCCAAATATAGCTCGATCGCCTCGCGAATGTTTGCTATCGCTTCTTCTTTCGACTGCCCCTGCGACCAGCACCCTTTCAACGACGGAACTCGCGCCACAAAATATCCGTCCTCGCCATGTTCAATGATTACTTTTAAATTCATAGTATTTCGAATGCTGTCTCTTAAGACCTTAGAGCCTGCTCTCACTTTTGCATCTCAATGAACGCCTCTCTCAGCATAGTAGCTGCCGGCCAATACGTTCTTGAAATCGGCGAGGAATTTTTCCTTACCCGGTTTTGCTTTAGGCCAGACCATATCGAAATAGGTCCAAGCGAGGTCTTCGTGGCCGGTGAAGATCAGGTCGATCATCTCGCTCCAGAACGCATCGTCGAATTCGCCGAACTCGCCGGTGTACGGCGCGTTCGAGATGTTCTTCCGCGCGGCCGCGGCCTTTCGTCGAAGGACGGGCATACTCGGTGCCGGTTTCTTCATCAGATCGAAATTCGGACTCGCAATACCGTTGCGAAATTCTAGGATCACTTCGGGCATCGGCGAACCCGCGAACGAAATATTCCAGTACGCCCAAGCATTGTCGGCCGTCGCAAAACGTAGTCCGCCCGCGGGAGCCTTTCCGATCGGTGCCATCCCGGCATTTCCCGTATCGACGTCTCGGATCGCGACCGGGCCCGTCTTTGGAAGTTCGATGAAGTAATACGTTGTGCAGCAATGTGCTCCGCCCGAATAGTATTCGAGCATCACGTCCGGATTTCCGTCGCCCGTTTTATCGGGCGTGTTATTAATGAGAGCCGCAGTTTTTCTTTCCGCCGTGGGCGCGTTCTTCTCGATGGCGCCCGCGAACGAATATCCCATTACGGGCGAACCAACATCGCTTGCAAGGATGTTCTTTAGAACGCCGCCTTTTTTAACGGTAACGAATGACGCGCCCGGTTCCGTGTCCGTATATGGGACGTTAATGATCGTGATCTCGTAGCCCGCAGTTTTACGCGAAGCCTTTACCTCTCCGCGTTTCGGGAGCGTAAAATCGTTCCCATATGTCATAGAAGCAGTCAGCGGCTTCTTGGTTTCAGCCTTCGGGTCGATATAGAACCGTATCGAGTAAACACCGGCTTTTTGAGCGACAAAGTAGGCCGCGTTCGCCCAGCTAGAATCACCTTTTTGCTGTACCTTTCCTTCACTATCGGTTATCTCGTAAAGGAAACTGCTGTCATCATTCGATGTCCACGCGAACTGAGCAAATCCGTCTTGCGCGAGATCGACCGAGAATTTCGCGTCCTTGTCGGGCGCGACCGTGAATGTAACTTTCGTCCCCGGAGAAAGCAGCGGATCGGCTTCCTGTCCAAACATCGAAGACGCAAAGACCGCGCCCAAGATCCCGACAAATACCAATATCAAAAACTTTTTCATCATCTCTTTCCTATAACTTCACTGCCAATTCCAGTTTGCCGTCAAGGTCCCGTTCAACTATTTCCCGATACTCTCGATGTATCGTCGCGTTACGCCTTTCAGTTCTGCGTACGACGGAATGACATATAGTATCGGCTGCATATCGCTGTAATTGTACGGAGTGTTGATCACCGCTTCGAGATCGAAAGGTCGGCGTTCGACGTTGTCAGAGAAGGCGTTCTCGAGCTCGCCGAATGACGAGAGCAGTCCCGCGCCGTAAGCTTTAACGCCGCCCTCGTGTTCGACCATACCGAATTCGACCGTGAACCAATAAAGCCGTCCGAGTTCCTCGATCTGCCGGTCGGTCGCGCGCCGCGCGCCTTCGCCGATCGATTGCGAAAAGTCCGCAAAGTTCCGATTCGTGAACATCGGGATGTGGCCGATCGATTCGTGTACCACATCAGGCTCGGGGGTGTAATCCGGTCTCGAATGATGGCGAATATACTGCGTCGAAAGCATCACACGGTAGCCGAGCCAAGAGAGGAAGCCGCGCGTTTCCACAAGGCCCTCGATCGGAGCAAGACGAAAGCCCGTCAAACCCTTCAAACGCCGGTTCATCTCGGTCAACTGCGGGATCCGGTCGTTCGTGATGCCGAGATCGCGTTTGGCTTTTAGATAGAATGGCGATGCGTGCTTCTCGTGCAATTCGGCAAGGCGCGCGGCGACGTGCCGCCAGATCTCTTGTTCCTGTTCGGAATAATCAACGTCCGTAACCTCGCCGGTCTCGCGAAAGTGTTTTGCGAGCGAAGCGATATAATCACGACGTTTCCGGTACTCAGGGTCGTTCGCTCCCGGATGGTCGAGATGAAGCTCATTGATATTCTCGAATTTTAGATCGCGAAATTCGGGGAGGTCTTTTTCGGCGTTGTTTGCGTATGATTCGGCTAGCGTTGGCATTGCGGCTGTTTCGGTCAGGGCCATGATGTTTAGATTCCTCCCCGTGGGTTTGTGCCGCCTAAAGACTCTAAGCGGCGTAGTTTGTCCTAAATCATCTATTTTAATCGACTCTATCTAAATTTTGAATGGGTTTTGTGTGGTTTGAGGCGAGGCGGACCTTAGTTCATTAGGTCAGATCGCCGAGATACTTTAGAATCTGAATGTATGCTTGACGAGATCGATCGAAAGCTTGTTCAGATCCTGCAGGAAGACGCCCGTACGAGCTACGCAGAACTCGGGCGCCAAGTCGGGCTGACTACGCCCGCCGTTATCGAACGCGTCCGTAAACTTGAGGATTCGAAGATCATCTCCGGTTACCGTGCCGAGATCGACACGGCTCGTGTTGGGCTGCCGATCCTCGCATTCGTGAGGATGAGCATTACGGGCGTTGATTACAGCCACATCATCGAGGTCGCGGAAAGTTCGAACGAAGTTCTCGAATGTCATCGCGGCACCGGCGAAGACTCCTTCATAATGAAGGTCGCCGTCTCGTCCGTCGAACACCTTCAAGAGGTCATCGACCGCCTCACGCCATACGGCATCACCACAACCACGATCGTCCTCTCATCGCCGGTCAAACGACGCACGATCAAGACCTAGACAACAATCTTCGGCCTCGGTAGTTTCATATCGCAACGAGCCTACAGCCAAATATTCTCGTTTCCGATTGGGTCGGCAAATTAAAAGGCTCAAGTGCGTACTACGTAAATCACGAAGTCCAGCCGAAAGCTCTGCAATGGCAACGCGGCTATGGAATCGTGACTTTTGGCACAAAAGACCTCAAATGGGTAGTTGATTACATAAATAATCAAGAGGAACATCACCGCGTCGGTACAATTCACGAGAGGCTCGAACGATATTTCGACGATGCAAGCTAAAGCATCGAAAGGACGTTAAAACGCCCTTTCAATGGATTCTCACCATCTCTGTTCCACGTGCTAAAGCACGTGGCTATTTGCCCTTCGGGAAACAATCAATCGGTAGTTCAATTGCTCCATGCGATTTGGCTTCGGAGGCGCATTATGGTGCGTTCGAGGCCGATGGTTTCGAAGACGGAGAGCATTGACGGGCCGACGGCGACGCCGGTGAGCAGAGTGCGGGCGCCGTTCATAATGACGCCGAGCTTTGTGCCTTTTTCTTCGGCGAACGCCTTGACCACGACCTCGATGTTGGATTCGAAGAAGCGATCCGAGCAGCACGCGTCGGTGAGCGGAAGTTGACCGGCCGCAGGCCGACTCTCGCCGCTGTCGAGCGAGCCGATCTCGCCGAGTTCGGCTTCAAAACGGTCGGCGAGTTCGGAGAGCCATTCTTGCAGCTCTGGGAATTTCGTAAGATTCTTCGCGATGGCCGACGGGTCGAAGTCGTAATCCTCGCTGAAGTACGCGCGGCCCTGCGTCGAGAAATCCTTGAGCATAAAGAACCTTGCGCGAATGAGATCGACCGTCGCAACGAACCAATCGTGCGAGCCGTGGCGCGGACGATCGATCGCGATCGATTCGGGGCGGTCGCCGATCTCGGTCGCCGACTCGAATGCCTGCGCGCTGGTCGAAGATATCGACGTCATAAGCGCGCGCCCGTCCGGTTCGTACTCTTCCCGCCAGAGCTTATTCGCCTTGAGTTCGGCCTTTACGAGCGGCAGAAGGTCGCTGAGCGGCATCGTCCGGATGTATTCGGCGTTCATCCAGATCGCCTTGTCGTCGGTCCAGCGTTTCGGGTCGCCCTCGTGAAAATTGAATACCGCATTCGATCGATGAATGCCCTCGAGCGTGAATTTCTTTATCAATTCGTCGAGCGAATAGATCTCTTTTTCTTCGCTCGCAGACCAGCCGAGCAGCGCGAGGAAATTGCGGAATGCCGCGGCAATGAACCCTGCATCCCGGTACGTCGTCATCGAAACGACCTCACCGTGCTTGCGCTTCGAAAGCTTGCCCTTATTCGGCGCCAATATAAGCGGCAAGTGCGAGAAGCGCGGCGGTTCGGCGCCCAACGCGTTGTAGATCAAAAGCTGTTTGTGCGTATTCGTCAAATGATCTTGCCCGCGAATGACGTCGGTGATCGCCATCTCGATGTCGTCGAGGACGACCGCGAGATTGTAGAGCGGATGCCCGTCCGAACGAAGCAGAACGAGGTCTTCGGTCTCAGAGAAATCTCGTTCCTGAAGGCCGTAAACGCCGTCCTCAAAGCTCGTTTTCCCTGACTGAGAACCCCAGCCGCTATCGCCCCCGGTTCCGACATCAGGGACTTTCAATCTGATCGCGAAAGATTCGCCCGCGGCGGCACGAGCATCGGATTCTTCACGGGATAATTCGCGATACGGATTATCGCGGAAATTCTTGTCGCCGCCCTGAGCGCGCGCGCGTTCCTTGATGGTTTCTTTTACGTTCGCGTCGCTCGGCTCTGCCTTCGGCGTAAAATCGCGGTAAGCCTTGCCTTCTGCGAGCAGACGCTTTGCGGCCTCACGATGTTTGTCGGCGTTGTCCGACTGAAAGACGATCTCCTCGTCGGGCGCGAATCCGAGCCATTTCAGGCCCTCTAGGATCGAGCGCGTCGATTCGTCGGTCGAGCGTGCGAGGTCCGTGTCCTCGATCCGCAGTAGGAATCGCCCGCCCGTGTGCCGTGCGTAAAGGTAGTTGAACAAAGCGGTTCTTGCCGAACCTATATGCAGGTAACCCGTCGGTGACGGAGCAAATCTCACTCTTACAGTCATAACCAATTAGTTTCCCCGAATGCTCCGCCGAACGCAAAATCGACCACAAAGAACCGCCATCCGCGTAACAATGGCGGATGCACCGGGCGGATCCAAGATCTAACGTTAGAAGGTTATAGATCGAGCGAACGCAGATACGCGCGAAAGGCTTCGCCGAGGTCAGGGCGTTTCAGGGCGTATTCGACGGTGGCGATCAGGAATCCGAGTTTATCTCCGGCATCGTGTCGAGTGCCTTCGAGGCGAACCGCGTAAAACGGACGTTTCGCGAGCAATTTTTGCATCGCATCCGTGATCTGGATCTCGCCGCCCGAACCCGGCTGCGTTTCTTCGATCGCTTCGAAAATATCCGGCGTAAAAATATATCTTCCGACGATCGCAAGGTCGCTCGGTGCTTCCGCGTACGCGGGCTTTTCGACCATTCCCTTGATGCGGTAAACGCCCATCTCGACCTCGTCCGCATCGATAACGCCGAAACGCGAGATCGCTTCGCCCTCGACCTGCATCGTCGCGATCACCGGCGCGTCGAACCGTTCGTAAACGTCGATCATTTGGGCAAGCGCCGGACGTGTCGCATCGATAACGTCATCCGCAAGCAGAGCCGCAAAAGGTTCGTCACCGACGAAATCCTTTGCCTGATAAATGGCGTGCCCGAGGCCCAAGGCCTGTTTCTGCCGCGTGTAGCTGATGCGGGCGATGTCGGAGATCGCACGAACCTGCTCGAACAAGTCGTCCTTATTCTTTTCCTTTAAGAGTTCTTCAAGCTCGAACGAAATATCGAAATGATTCTCGATCGCGGCCTTGTCGCGGCCGGTGATGATCAGCAGCGATTCTATGCCGGAGGCGACCGCCTCCTCGACCGAGTATTGGATCAGCGGCTTATCAACGAGCGGCAGCATTTCCTTCGGCGAGGCCTTCGTCGCCGGCAAGAATCTTGTCCCGAGACCCGCCGCCGGAAACACCGCTTTTCGGATTTTGTTTGCCATAAGAACTTCTGCCAGATCGCGTCGAATAAACAATCGATTTTAGGCGAATTGCCGCCGACAAACAACCATTCGAAGCCGAACAGGAAATGAGCCGTTTTGTGCAAAACGTGCATTCTGTCCGTTTTGTCCGTTTTGTGCATTTTGTGTCGTTTTGTGCAATTTGATACAAAACGTGAAAAACGTGCTTCAAATTAACGCCCGCGATTGGGTAAGCTTGTTGGTGGTTGGTTGATCTTTGAAAATTTAATAGAGAGTTCTCTTTGTCTCCCGTCTCCTGTCTCCTGTCTGCCTCCCGGGAAGCGTGCCTTGCACGCGGCAAGAATTTAGCTACACATGGAGCGTAGCGGATGTGTAGAACGACGAGTTAGTTCCAACGGAAGCGTGCCTTGCACGCGACAGTGGCGTTTGTCGGCGGCAAAGCCGCCTCCGAGGTGGCGATGATGATGTACCGTGCTACAAACATTTGGCTCCTAACGGAGCCATTGCGGACGAGGGCGTCCGCGTTCCGACACAGAGGCGTTTGTCGGCGCGAGCCGCCTCCGAGGTGACGATGATGATGGGCGGTGCTACAAACATTTGGCTCCTAACGGAACCGAGGCGTCGCCTTAACGTTGTTCAAGGCGAACGCTGAGCCCTTACTAACGTGCGGGCTACCGACACGACGGGCTACTGACACGTTCTTGTGATCTTTGCATTTAAGAACGGATCCCGCAGAGTCGCGGAGCCGCGGAGAAAGAGGACGCGGGATCTGGTCGCTCTCGTTCGCGGTTCTGACGCTGAGCCCTTACTAACGTGCGGGCTACTGACACGGCCTTGAGCCTGACGAACGTGCGGGCTACCGACACGGCGGGCTACTGACAAGGCGGGGTACTGACGGGCGGGCTTCGGGATAACTGTGATATTCTAAGGGCATTTTACTGGTCGGTGTGGCGGCAGTTTTAGGCGTCTTTCAATGGAGTTTCGCGATATTTTGACAGTAGCAACTCTGCGCAATCTTGTTGATATTGCGCTAGTTTTTGTCATTGTCTATGTCGTCATCAAGCTCCTTCGCGGGACGCGTGCCGTACCGACGGTGATTGGCCTAGTGTTTCTAGCGATACTCTATTGGGTCGCGGTCGATCAGGAACTTTTCACGCTTGAGTTCGTCCTACGCTATGCGGTCGTTTACATTGGCTTTGCGATCATCGTACTTTTCCAATCCGAGATTCGTCAGGCGTTGATGTATTTTGCGAGCCGACTCCGGCTGCCGCTCAAGAAGCAGCGCGGTCAATTCGGCGGCAGCGTTTACGACGAGATCATCCTTGCTCTGACGACGCTCGCAAGCGAGAAGACGGGCGCTCTGATCGTCATCGAACGCAACGTCGGACTGCGGAACTTTATCGATGCGGGACTGCAGCTTGACGCACGGGTCAGCTACGATCTGCTCGTCACGATATTCAACCCTTCAACTCCGCTGCATGACGGCGCCGTCGTTATTCAGCACGAGCGAATAGCCGCGGCAGCTGTTTTTCTGCCGCTGACAAAGAATCCGGAGATCTCGCGTGAACTCGGTACGCGGCACCGAGCGGCGATCGGCATAACGGAAGGTTCGGACGCGATCTCGCTTGTCGTCTCGGAAGAGACAGGTCTTATCACTTATGTCGAATCGGGCAAGATCCTTCGCAATCTAGATCCGAAACAGATGAAAAAGCTCCTTCTCGAGGCGATGGATATTCCGGTCGTCGAACCTCGCCGCGAGGGCGTAAAAGTTGCCGAAACTGAAGGTGACGCGAGCCTCGGATAAAGATGCAAAGCGATACGACAGGACAAAAGAACCATTTGCTTGCTTTTGCAAAGGACCTCTTGCGGAAAGTGTTTCTTGAGGATTGGCACTTGAAACTGCTTGCCCTCGGTATCACGCTTGCACTCTGGTTCGCCGTAACCGGATTGAGTAAACCGACGACGGCGAGATTCAGCAACGTGAGGCTCTCGATGCAGTCGTCCGACAACACTGTCACTGATTCCGAAGTAAGCACGATCGATCTTGTGCTTAGCGGCGACGCACGCAAGATCAACCAGATCGATTCGCTGTCGGCGTCGGTCGATCTTCGCGGGCTGGCGCCGGGCGAAAGGACGGTAACGCTCACGCCGACGAATGTTTTCGTCCCGCTGCCGCCCGGTGTGAAGATCGATGATATTTGGCCGAATCGCGTGCAGGTAAAGCTCGAACGCGTCGAGGAAAAAGATGTTCCCGTTAAGATCGAAACTACCGGCGATCTTGCATCGAACCTCGAAGTATATTCGCGAACCGCAACGCCGTCACGCATCACCGTTCGCGGGCCCGAAAGCGTTTTGGATCAATTGACATCGATCTCCACGGAGAAGGTCGATCTTAAGGGGCGAACCGGCGATTTTACCTTGACGCAGCCGCTCGCCGTTACCGATTCGAAGGCGACCGTTCAACGCGGCGACGTTTCGGTAACAGTTCGAATCGGCGAGCAACGCATCGAGAGACAATTCACGATCCCGACGAGCCGCGGCAAGAGCGTACGCGTAACGCTATACGGACCGGCCAGCTTGCTGCAGAAGCGCAAAGCCGATGAGTTTAAAGTTACTTTCGACGCTGACGATGCGCCGCAGGTAACTCTGCCGGCCGATATGGTCAATTCCGTCGTCATAAAGTCCACAAAGGTTCTCTAGATTCCGACCGAAACCCGCACGTTGCCGATGCCGTCTTTTATAGCCAAATTCGACCGCCTCGCGGGACTCGACGACAGCAGTCGAAATGCACGAATGCTTGGGCGGATCGCGTTCGCGTTCCTTGCGGTCATGGTCGCTGCGGCACCGCATTCGATCGCCGCGACGCAGATAGCCTGGGGCTGCGGCACGCTTGCGACATTCGCACGGTTCTTAGTAACTAAAGAAAAGCCGCGGATACGGGTTCTCGACATCGCGTTCATAGCGTATTTCGGCTGGTCGGTATTGAGCGGCGTGTTCTCTTACGAACCTCTTGTCTCGCTCGACCAACTGCGTGGAGTTGCGCTCTTCCTTGTCTTTTACTTTGCGGTCTGGAATCTGCGAAACATCAAGGCCGCGTACTTCCTCGCCATCCTGATGGTCGTATCCTGCACGGTGAATCTCGTCTGGACGCCTGTCGAAAGGTTCCTCGGCCGCGGCGTCGAAGTGCAAGGCATCGCACCTGACGGGCCGCTCGCCAAAGCTCTGCTCTACGACGGCGACACGCTCTTGCGCGCCGACGGCAAGAAGCTTCATTCACCGCAGGATCTGCTTGCCGTCCTGCAGGAAAAGGAAAGCGTCCGCGTCCTCTTTTACCGACCGGATTTTGAGTACGTCGTTACTGTCAGAAGCGCGGATCTTTTGCCTGGAACGTCGCCCGAACAACAGCTTGGATTCGCGTCTTGGGAGAAGAGCGATAATTGGCGTTCGCAAGGTTTCTACAATCATTACGTGACGTACGCCGAGATGCTGCAGCTTGTCGCCGCGCTCATATTCGGCCTGATCGTTGCGAATCTCGGCCCCCGCAGGGAAACAGAAACGCGGCGAGATTCGCACCTTTCGCGGATCGGCAATTTCTTCTCTTCAACGACGTTCCTCGCCGCGGCACTCGGCCTCGCCTGCCTCGCATTGCTCTTTACCGTAACGCGTGCATCGCAGCTCGGTTTTATGGTCGCGGCGCTCGTGATCGTCCTGTTGTCGGCAAAGAAAAAGCTGATCCTCGCGGGGCTTGTGATCGCGGTGCCGGTGATCTTCGGCGGGCTATTGTTCCTGCACGAATCGCGCGATGTCGGCTTCTTTGATTCGAAGGATGATTCGACCAAATACCGCGAAATGATGTGGCGCGACGGCTATCGAATTCTGACAGAATCACCGCGACATCTGCTCGTCGGAGTCGGGATGAATTCCGTGCAAAAGCATTGGCAGGAATGGGGAATGTTCGACAAAGGCTGGCAGCCGTTGGGGCATTTCCACTCAACGCCCGTGCAGCTTGCGGTCGAACGCGGTATTCCGACACTGATACTTTGGCTCGCGATCTTGTTTTTTTTCGCAAGGCGATTTTGGAGCGGACTAAAAGGCGCGCGGAAAGGAGACAGGCGTCGGTTCGGACTTCTTTTAGGAGCTTCGGGCGCGCTCTGCGGATTTACGACAAGCGGACTCGTGCATTGGAACCTTGGCGACGCCGAGGTTGCGATGGTCTTCTTTTTGATAATGGCCCTCGGCGTTTCCGCCGCAAGGCGATCGGACGAAGATACAGCGTACGGTCTCTAAATGATCCGGTCGAGCCAATCTTGCGGACGTATCTCCGCGTGGGGCACCAAGGCACGCGCGAACTTGTATCGCTTCTTTTCCCAACCGCCCAACGGTTCGCTTCGCAAGGTGACGAACGGGATCATGCGGGCAAGTTTCTTGTAGAGCCGAAGTTTCTCGTCGCGGTATCGGGCGGCCTCATTCTCGTCCGCAAGGTATTGCGCCCAGCCGATGGAACCGACAAAGCCGCACGCTCCAAAGTTCGGCGAAAGCAGAACGTGCTCCATCATCACCCGAAGTCCGCCATCGAATTCGTGCAGTACGTCGTGCATCGCAACGATGCCTTTATCAGACAAATGCCGTGCGAAACCTTCGAGATCGAGCCGCGTGCCCTTGTATGTGTGGTCGCCGTCGATCCACAAGAGCCGCAACGGTTTGTCCCACGTTTTTGCGAGTTCGTAGGAGAACATCTGATTCAGCTCGACTCGGTCGGCGACGCCCATCGATTCGATGTTGCGCCGAAAGTCTGTCAGAGAATCGGCGGCACCGCGAAGGTCAGGGTCGGTCTCGGACGGCGCCGTCATCGGATCGACGGCATAGACCTTTTCATCACCGATCAAGGCCGCCGACTTTGCGAGAACGACGGTCGAACGTCCCTTGAACGAACCGATCTCAAGGATCTCTCCATCTGCCCTCGGCACCGCCGCGACCAGAGCCAGAAAACGTATCTCCCGCGGCGACAGATGTCCCTCGACGGGCTCGACCTCCGACGGCAGTCGCTCAGCGAACTCTGCAAAACCATTTGGCAATTCCTTTTTTCTCATTCGTTATGAAGCTCTTTCCGAAGCTAGATACTAATACTTTTCGCGGGCACGCGCCTAGAAGGCCGCAGTTCTGTCCCGTGATATCCTAGAACACATCAAATGCGGTCCGAACTTTCGTCGCTAAAGATACGTAAAGGTCACTGTCAAACGTCAGGTCTCGGTATCATCCTAATAATCTTTATGTTGAAGAAAACTTTCTTATTATCTCTCGTCGTTGTTCTTTCGCTTGTTCTGGGCGCGCCGCCGATGTCGTTGGCAGCACAGACCGCAGGTGCGCAGCAGTCGGCTTCGGCGAATTACGACGCCGCTCTTGCCAAGATCGAGAAGGCCATTAACGAACGGCGTGAAGCATTGGGCATTCCCGGTGCGGCCCTCGCGATCGTAAAGGACGGCAAGGTAATCTACGCAAAAGGCCTCGGCTATAAGGACTTCGAGAAGAAGATTCCAGTTACGGCCGATACGCAGTTCGCGATCGGCTCGGCGACGAAGGCATTCACGGCACTTTCGGTATTGATCGCCCAAGATCAGGGCAAGCTCTCGCTCGACGATTCGCCAAAGAAATATCTTCCTTATTTTAAGATCAACGATCCCGAGACGGACAAGAAGATCGTTGTTCGCGACCTGCTCGATCATTCATCGGGCTTGACACGCACCGACCTCGCAATGCTCACCGGGCAGCTAACGCGAAAGGAATTGATCGAGGTCGCGGGCGAAGCAGTTCCGACGGCGAAGCTGCACGAGAAGTTTCAATACCAGAACATTATGTACGCCGCCGCGGGTGAGATCGCCGCAACGGTCGAGAAAAGCACTTGGAACAAGGTGATCGCGTCCGAGATCTTCAAGCCGTTAGGTATGACGAACAGCACGACGACGATCCCCGCGATGACGAAGGCAAAGGACTATTCGTTCGGTTATGAATATAACTTCGATACGAAAGCTACAAAACGGCTTCCGTTCCGCGACATCGGTGGACCGGCGCCGGCAGGAGCGATCAATTCGAGCGTAAATGACATGGCAAGATGGCTCGAGTTCGTTGCAGGCGGCGGCGAGGTCAAAGGCAAGCGCATCGTGTCCGAAAAGGGCTTTGAAGAATGGACGAAACCGCAGATGAAGATCGCGGGAAAGATGTCGTACGGCCTCGGCTGGTTCATTGAAGATTGGCACGGGCTGAAGGTGGTGCAGCATGGCGGCAATATCGACGGATTCAATGCAATGGTCGCCGTGATTCCGGAGAAGAAACTTGGCTTTGTCCTGCTAACAAATGTTTCGGGTTCGCCACTCACCGACGAAGCAAAAAATATTATCTGGTCTGACCTTTTGCCGGAGGCGGTCGCGCAAAAGCCTGCCGAACCGGGAAGAGAACCCGCGCAAGCTTTTCCGAAAGTGAGCGCCGACGCCCTAGTCGGAACTTGGGCGACGGCAACGGGCACGCTTCGTACCGAGATCCGAAAGGACGGCGACAAGGTAACGCTGAACGTGCCGGGGCAGCAGCCGTATCCTCTTATCGCAAAGCCGGACAACAGCTTTTCGCTTTCGCCGCTGCCCGATAGTTTTTCGATCAGCGCAAAGGTCGATGCATCCGGCAAAGTAACGGCGATCTCTCTTGTTCAGCCGCAAGGTACGGTTGAGCTTCTTCCCGCGGCACCCACCGAAAAGCCCGCGATCACGGCCGAGGAACTTCACAAAAAGGTCATCGCAGCTCTCGGCGGGGAAGAGAACCTGCGCGGTCTCAAGTCCCGCGTGATTGATTGCGACGTTGATTTTGTAAATCAGGGCGTAACAGGAACAACACGCAGCTACACCGAAGCGCCGAATTTGTCGGCAACCGCAACAACGCTGTCCGCGCTCGGCAAGACGCTCGGCAAGGCGTACGAATTCTTCGACGGAACGAACGGCGGCGAGGCATCGACCTTTGCTCCGGCCGAGGATTGGGCCGGCTTAAAGCTCGACAATTCGCGGCTTGCGGCCGATTTCTACGGGATGCTTAATTGGGATAAGAATTTCTCGTCGATCGATATTGGATCGGTCGTAAAGGTTGACGGCAAAGATACTTACGCGGTCAAGTTTACGCCGAAGAATGGTACTGAATATACAGTGTATTTTTCGACAGAAACCTTTCTGCCCGTAAAGCAGAACGCAATGAGCGTCTCGAGCACAAGCAAGCAGCGGCTGCCGTTCACGGAAGAATATTCCGATTATAGAAAGATCGACGGCGTGATGGTGCCGTTCGTTATCACGACAAATTCACTCGCGATGGGCAAGATCGTCGTAACCGTCAAGGACATCAAGCAGAACGTGCGGATCGACGCCTCAGTCTTTACGCATCACGACGTCACGCTCGATAAAGCGAGATCACTGAAGGCCGGCAACGCCCATTAGGTCGGGCTTGTAGGTCGATTCTGCGTGGTCGAATATATCGTCGAGTTCCCGTTCGACGGAACCGTGGCCGGGCGGGATCGCCTTTATGGCAGGTTCGAAATTCTGAAAGTCGTATAGCTCGGGGTCGAGCAGGTGCGAGGCCGTTACCTGCGACAACGCGGTCATCATCGTCGAGCGAATGAACGGCGTCTCCTTTGCAAGCTCGCTCACGAGGCGTTTTACGCGTGCACGCTTCATATTCGGCTGCGAGCCGCAAAGATTGCACGGGATGATCGGGAATTTTTGCTCCTCGGCGTACTCAACGATCTCCTTTTCGTGGACGTATGCAAGCGGTCGTATGATCGTATTTCGCCCGTCGTCAGAACGCAGAATCGGCGGCATCGCCTTTAACTGTCCGACGTAGAAAAGATTCATCAGGAAGGTCGCGATGATGTCGTCGGCGTGGTGGCCGAGGGCGATCTTCGTGCATTTCTCCTCGACGGCCGTCGTATAGAGAATTCCGCGTCGGAGCCGCGAGCAAAGCGAACAGTAGGTTTTCCCTTCCGGGATGTGAGCGGTAACGATCGAATAGGTATCTTCTTCGACGATGCGGTAGTCAACGCCGAGGTCGTTTAGATACTCAGGAAGAACGTGTTCAGGAAAATCCGGCTGCTTTTGGTCTAGATTCACGGCCAGAATGTCGAAATTCACCGGCGCACGTCGTCGTACATCGAGCAGAAGATCGAGCAACGTGTAGCTGTCCTTGCCGCCCGAAAGGCAGACCATGACCTTGTCGCCGTCCTCGATCATCGAGAAATCGGCGATAGCCTTGCCCATCTTTTTCAAAAGCTTGGTTTTTGCTGGAGTCTCTGCTTTCAAATTTACTGCCCTCTTGTCTGCCAAAACCTGCGCCCCGGCGGAAACTTTATATGTTCCCACGATAAGTTAGATTGTTCAACCCGTCGAGCCATAAGAACCGGGACTTCCCCGGAGTCATAGACACGTGCTTAGATTTTGCTATTATTACCAAAAGGATATTCCGATTTCTCGATAGACCTGACAAGCTTTGAAGGAGTAGAGCGTTGATGACCGAACAGGACTGCAAACAACCAACGGTTGCAAGTTTCGACGGTTCAGCCGAGCAATCTAACTTTGTTCGCGTAGGGACGGTTGTATCATCACAACAAACGATTATCAACTCCGCTGGATTTACATTTGTTGATCTCTTCGCTGGAATTGGTGGTTTCAGGATCCCACTTGAACTCTATGGAGGGCGTTGTGTCTTTTCTTCAGAAATTGACCGAAATTCTCAGCGAACTTATGAGGCGTGGTTTGGAGAAACACCTCACGGCGACATAACAAAGATACCGCCTCATAAGATTCCGGACCATGATTTTCTTGCTGCCGGATTCCCTTGTCAACCCTTTAGTGTTGCCGGCGTCTCAAAGAAGAATAGCCTCGGGCAGGCACATGGTTTCGAATGTAAGGCTCAGGGGACCTTATTTTTCACATTAGCCTCCATCCTTGCGGTAAAACGACCTCAAATGGTATTGCTTGAGAACGTCAAGAATCTTCAATCCCACGATAAAGGCCGAACGTTTCAGATAATTCGGGAAACACTTGATAAGGAACTCGGATATCGAATTTTTTTTCAGATCATTGACGCTGCGGGCTACGTTCCGCAACATCGGGAAAGAATCTACATAGCGTGTTTTGACAAAGAGGTTTTTGGCGAGGATCCGCCGTTTAGGTTTCCGGATCCACCCACTGAGCCGCGACCAATTTTGCGGGAGATCCTAGATGCCGGGGTTGACTCAAAGTATACTCTTAGCGACCATCTTTGGAACTACCTACAGGAATACGCAACTAAGCATCGAGCCAAAGGTAACGGCTTCGGCTTTGGAATGGCTGATCTTACGGGTACTACACGAACTCTGAGCGCTAGGTACCATAAGGACGGATCGGAAATCCTGATTCCACAGCGAGGCAAGAATCCTAGGAGGTTAACGCCGGTAGAGTGTCGTCGCTTGATGGGTTTTCCAGATGATAAGGAAATTGTAGTTTCTGACACTCAGGCTTATCGACAATTTGGAAATGCGGTAGTACCAAAGGTCGTTGCTCCCGTAGTGGAACAGATGCTCGCGGTCAAGCGATGGCACTTGGGTATCAACTATCTCTCTAGCAATCGGCCCTACACCATGAAAACGAACAAGTTGCGCGTCAGTCAATTACCATAATGCCTTCATCTATCTGCGACCAAGCGATCCAAACTGCAGAGAAGCATGGGAACGCTCTCCTAAAGGTAATATCGCCGAATGATACGGGACTTACGGGAGGTCATCAATTCGGTTTCTACTTGCCCAAGACCGTATACCAGATGTTCACTCCACATCCACCGAAGAAGGGAATTACAAGCAAGCACGACATCTCTATTCGCTGGCAGGATGATCTCGAAACTAACTCGGTAATTACTTGGTACGGAGCTAAAACTAGGGCTGAGTATCGCCTTACGAGGTTCGGCCGGCACTTTCCTTACCTTTCGCCTGACTTGGTTGGCGACCTTCTCGTATTGATTCGCGTTGGCGAATCAGATTTTCGTGCCTACATTCTTGGACTTGAGGAAGATATATCCGAAATTCAGGCTGTTCTCGGCGTTGAGGTTGCCGATCGTTGGGCCATATTTGCAGCAGGACTCCGTTCTGAAGAATCTGACGATGACTGTCTAAATCGGAAGTTTCGAGATTTCGTTGAGAGGCTGGATGTCTTTCCGCCAGGTGTTTTGTTTTCGGATAAAACTCGAGCGGCGCTGAACGAATGTGTTGGAGCATTTGATTCACTATCGTTTGATAGCTCCCTGCTCCACTGTATGGAGGCCGAATATAAACTTTTTCGCTTGGCTGAAAGACGCTTGTGCCAGAGTGAAATAATTGGAGGTTTTAAGGACGTCGATTCATTCTTGGCCTCAGCGTCTAGTATTTTGAACCGCCGAAAGGCCCGAGCAGGCCGATCCTTGGAGAATCACGTTGAGCAAATTCTGCTAGATGCTCGTATTCCCCACAAGATGCGCCCTCTATCGATCGACGGCAAGCCGGACATTGTTGTTCCGAGTGAAGAGGCGTATCACGACTCAAACTATCCATTGAATCGGCTCTTCATTGTTGGGGTGAAAACTACCTGCAAGGATCGATGGCGACAAGTCTTGAATGAGGGTCGGCGAGTTGAAGAAAAACATCTCCTTACGATTCAGCCGAGCATATCGACAAACCAACTTAACGAGATGAATAAGGCTGGTGTGCGTCTTATTGTACCTGAAAAGTTGCACGGCAATTATCCTTCACAAGGCAGGATGAAACTCCTTACGGTAAGTGCCTTTGTTGATGGTATAAAGACAGCCTTGCGAGAGAAAAGTTGATAAGATTCGGTTAACAGCATCTACACCGAGCACACGGCGCAAATAATACGAGCCTAGGTCATCCGTTTGGACAACTTGTTCAACCTGCCAAAAATGTGTGGACATCGTTGAACGAAGGTTTTATTATTATAGACTAACGAAATTTGAGGCTCGAAATGGGCTTGAGATCGGCTGTTTTTGCTTTTGTTTCCCCGTAAAACGGCGCTTACTTGGTCGAAGCGGTTTATGGACTTTTATCTTTTGTCCGTAAAAGACGGCTTCGTGCTTTATTACAGACAAAATTCCACGAGAGGTACAATGTAATGATCAGAATGGGTCGAAATTCGAAACCCGAAACCGGCGGTTCTTACGGCGAAAGCACTTCAGTTGAGCCGGAGGCACCATACCGCTATCAGACAGAATCTCCACAGATCGGAATTCGCGGCGGGGCGATCTCCGACAGCGATGCAATGGCAAGAGATATAAAGGAAGGACGCCTTAGCGGTTTCGTCGGGCACGGCACGACGCTCACCGGGGAAACTGAGTTCCAGGCGATGCTCCGCGTTGACGGACACCTTATCGGAACGGTCTCGTCCGAGGCCGGAACGCTCATCGTCGGCACGAACGGCGTCGTCGATGCGAATGTCTCGGTCGCGGCCGCGATGGTGAACGGCATCGTCAATGGCGACATCATCGCGAGCGAGAAACTGCAGCTCGGCCGGACGGCGCAGGTCATCGGAAACATTCAGGCTCCGCGTCTTGTCGTCGAGGAAGGCGCCGTCATCGAGGGCAAATGCAGTATGGTTCGCGCCCGACAGGACAGCGAGAAGGTCGTCGAAAAAGAGATCGTTGAGTACTCAACGCAAAGTAGTTATGACGAACCCGCGGTAACTGACGAAGAGCGTCTTTCTGCGGCCCTTTTTGACGAGGCCGAAGAGGAAGAGGAAGCCGCCGAGGCCGCCGGCATTTGATCTGCCGATCTTTGAAGATCAAGAAATTTCCATTATGCTTTTTCGGCGGACGTACCTGTCCGCCTTTTTTACTACGGCTTATTTTGAGGAGAGGAGAACGGAATGCTTAGCGAATTCAAACAATTTATTGCACGCGGAAACGTTATCGATCTTGCGATCGCGGTCATCATCGGCGCCGCATTCGGAGCCATCGTAAAGACCTTTACCGACGGCATCGTTATGCCTGTCGTGGGCTTGCTGACCGGCGGCATCGATTTTAAGAGCAAGGTCTTCAATCTCGGCGCGATGCCTGTCGATACTCCCGAGCAGATCGCGGCGGCGACCGCAGCAAAACAGCCCTTGATCCTTTACGGGCAGCTGATCAACGATATTATCGTTTTCCTGATCGTCGCATTCGTGATGTTCCTGCTCGCAAAGTACGTCGTTAAACTCGTCAAAGGCCTCGAGGCCGAACCGGCACCGCCGACCGCAGAGGAAACCTTGCTCGGCGAGATCCGCGACATCCTGAAAGCGAAGAATTAGTTGCTCCAGTCGTTAATCTCTTGAACGGAAGTTTCGGGACGAAAGACGCTGTTCGGCGTGATAACGATATCGAGCGGCACGTCCGCTTCGTGAGTTTCGATCGGCGTGCCGAGCTGCGGCCAATGGCAAATGCCGACCTTCAGGCAGTCGAGACGCGTCTCTCTGAGGAACCTGTCGTAAAAGCCCTTTCCGTACCCGATGCGATGGCCGAAACGGTCGAATCCGAGCATCGGCACGAGCACGACGTCTATCTCGGAAGGCGGGACCATTTCGCCCGACGCAGGTTCGCGAATGCCCCAGCGTCCTTCGACAAGCTGCGTGTGTGCGTCGAAAACTACGTTCTGCATACGGCCTGTCTCGTGGTCGATACGCGGCGCGAACGTCGCCATATGCGGCCGGTCGCGCCAGATGCGCATATAGATCATCGACGTGTCGAGTTCGTTGAACTTCGCGATGCGTATGAATGTGTGCAGACGGCTGATCGATGCTAGGTCGATCTCCGCGAAGAAGCGTTCTGCGATCTTGCGGCTCATCTCGACGACCTCGCCCGCACTAAGGTCTCGACGGCGAGCGAGCAGGCTGTTTCGGAGATCGTTCTTTGTCATTGCGTGCCGCTGCTTCTCTCGATCCAGCCGCCGCCGAGCACCTCTTCGGCAGTTTCCACGTCGTAGAAGATAGCAGCTTGGCCGGGCGTAACGGCGCGTTGCGGTTCGTCGAACGCGATGCGGGCTCTGTCATCTGCAAGCGGAAAGATCGTCGCGGCGGCAGGTTCGTGCCGATAACGCACTTTCACGCGTGCACGCACTTCGCTCGCAGGCTCTTGCGACGACGTCCAATTCACGCCGCGGACGGTGAATTCCTCACACGCGAGATCTTCTTCGTCGCCGACGATCACGCGATTCTTCGCGCGCTCGATCTGCGTGACGTAGAGCGGTTTTTCGCTCGAGATACCCAAGCCTCGCCGCTGCCCGACCGTGTATCGGTGAATTCCCGTGTGCTGCCCTAAGACCTGGCCGGAAGCATCGACGATCTCGCCGCCTGCCGGAAGTTCGTTCTCGCGGCCTTCGTGGGTCAAGTATCGGTCGATAAACTCGGAATATTTGCCGTCGGGCACGAAGCAGATCTCCTGAGACTCTGCTTTTTCTGCGGTGTAAAGCTCCGAAGACCGCGCAACATCGCGAGCCTCGGTCTTGTCCATCTCGCCGAGCGGAAAGAGCGCACGTGAGAGTTGCTCCTGCGTCAATTCCCACAAGAAATAGCTCTGATCCTTGTTCCGGTCGCGGCCGCGAAGCAGTTTGTATCGGCCCACTTTTTCGTCGTACTCAACGCGTGCGTAATGCCCTGTCGCGACCTTTTCGCAGCCGACCGACAACGCCATCCGATCAAGCGATGCGAACTTCAGACGTGAATTGCACGCAACGCACGGTATCGGCGTTTCGCCCGAAAGATATGACGCGACAAAAGGCTCGACGACATCTCGATCGAAATCTTTCTCTAAATTAAGTACGTAGAACGGGAAACCGAGCTTCTCCGCAACGCGGCGGGCATCGTAAACATCATCAAGCGAGCAGCAGCGCGAGGGCAGCGGATCGCCATTCTCGTCTGTGTTGATCAGACGCCGCTGATCCCACAGCTGCATCGTGAAGCCGACAAGCTCGTGCCCCTGCTCCTTTAATATCGCCGCCGCCGCCGAACTATCGACACCGCCGCTCATTGCCACCGCGATCTTCATAACACTCTTCGCACCATCCGCGAAACTTCTTATTATATGCCTCCGACAAGGTATTTAGTAGTTAAAGTCGAAGATAAAGAACTATCGGTCCGGGAATGAAGTACGTTTGCGACGAGACAACGGACTTCGGAAAAAACCGCTTTTTTGATTTCCATTTTCCATGCCGAATGCTATAGTCTCTTCTGCTATGAAGCTCTCTGTCCGCTAAACCAACCTCCCGTACAACTCCGGCGAAAGGCACTTGGCGCGCGTTTCAAACGACGGACGCGTGTGTCGGAACGCTTTATCTTACGGCTTTGCCGCGAAGGTCTTCGGATGCTTTTGCATTTCGTTAAAAGGCGACGCGGCGGCTCGCGAATCGAACGAATTTTACATTTTATGTCAACGAACGATAACGACACAGAGGTGTCTAAAGAATCAATATTTTCGATCCTGAAGGAGTCGATCGCGGGCTCGAACCGCGACTTCACAACGGCGCCTTTGGGGACTGCGATCTTCCTTTTGGCCGTGCCGATGATCGTCGAGATGTTCGCCGAGAGCTTGTTCGCGATCGTCGATATCTTTTTTGTTGCGCACATCGGAGCGGACGCGATAGCCGTCGTTGGAATTACCGAGTCGATGATGTTCCTTATCTATTCCGTTGCGATCGGCATTGCGATCGGAGCGACTGCGACGGTCGCGCGACGCGTCGGCGAAGGCGATACGGACGGAGCTTCGCGAACGGCGACACACGCCATCTATCTCGGATTTGCGGCCTCGGCGATCTTGGGCGTCATCGGGTTCGTGTTCGCTGCGGATTTCCTGCGGCTGATGGGCGCCGAAGAATCGGTCGTCGCTATGGGAACGACGTTCACGCAGATAATGCTCGGCGGCAACATCGTCGTGGTCGCGCTCTTTCTTTTGAACGCGATCTTTCGCGGTGCGGGCGACGCCGCGATCGCTATGCGCGTGCTTTGGTTCGCGAATATTCTGAACATCATTCTCGGACCGTGTTTTATTCTCGGTATCGGCTTCTTTCCCGAACTCGGCGTAACGGGTGCGGCGGTCGGGACGACGATCGGTCGCGGATGCGGTGCGCTGTACGCGGCATATTGTCTTTTCTTCGGGAACCGGCGGATCACGATCAATGCCGAGCACTGGCGTCTCGAACCCGATCGGCTCTTTAAACTCCTAAAGGTTTCGGCGCCGGCCGTGCTGCAATTTTTTGTGCAGACGGCAAGTTGGATCGGGCTTGTGCGCGTCGTAACGGGATTCGGGACGGCGGCGGTCGCGGGTTATCAGATCGGAATCAGGATGGTGATGTTCGCCCTTCTGCCGTCGATCGGCCTCGCGAACGCTGCCGCTACGCTCGTCGGCCAGAACCTCGGCGCCGGTAAGCCCGACCGTGCGGAACGCGCCGTCTGGAAGGCCGTTCGCTACAACGCAATCGTGCAGACGTCGATCGGTATCGTGTTCGTGATCTTTGCAGCGCAGATCGCCGCGATCTTCTCGACCGAACCGCAAGTTCATGCATACGCTACCGACGCGCTTCGCGTCATCGCCTACGGATTCTTCTTCTACGCCGTCGGAATGGTGCTCGAGACGGCGTTCAACGGAGCCGGCGACACGATCACGCCTACGTATATCGCGCTCGGCGTTTTCTGGCTTTTCGAGATACCGCTCGCGTATTTTCTTGCCTATCACTTGGGCTTTGGGGCGCACGGCGCGTTCTGGTCGATCACGATCGCGTTCTCGGTGCTTGCGGTCGTCTCGGCCGTTATCTTCAAGCGTGGAAAGTGGAAGCTGAAAGAGGTGTAAGGACCGATCAGCCGCAGGCGAACGCAGACGAAGTTATTTTGCGTTTATCTACGTTCGTCTGCGGTTACTTGAAGCCTATTTGTGGTAAAACTTTTCTATGCGGCGAGAGACGTTCCCTGATCCGATCGATTACGATTCTCCCAAATGGGTCGAGATCCGCGGATTCCGCTATCGTTTGGATGGCGTTGTTTCGTTGGGCACGCCGCTGACGATCGAGAATGTTCGCGAGGCATATTCGAAAGGCATCTTTCCGTGGTACACGCCGGAGATACCGCTTCCGTGGCATTCGCCCGACCCGCGCGCGATCCTCATTTTTAACGAGATCACGATCCCGCGAAGCCTCGCGAAAGTTCGTCGTCAAGGCAAATTTACGTTCACGATCGACCGCGATTTTCGCTCCGTGATCGAAGCCTGCTCCGAAGCTGACAGGCCCGACCAACCCGGTACTTGGATCACGCGCGAATTCATCGATGTTTTTGTCGAAGCGCACGAGGCCGGATTCGCGCACAGCGTCGAAGCGTGGAACGCGCGCGGCGAACTCGTCGGTGGGCTTTACGGCGTCGATGCAGGCGGCGTCTTCTGCGGCGAATCGATGTTCTATCGCGAGACGAACGCCTCAAAGCTCGCTCTTCTCTTTCTCATCGACCATCTGCGCGAACGCGGCGCAACCTGGCTCGATATCCAAGTAATGACCCCGCACCTAGCCGCACTCGGCGCCCGCGAGATCCCCCGCCGACAGTTCCTCGCCCATCTGCACACCGCCCAAACCACCGGCTTGAAACTCTTCGAGTAAGAAGACGGCCCCGGCTCTTATGTTAAAATCAAGCCACCTTACGTACTACACAAGGCTCAACAAAAATGCCCGTATTGAATTGGATCGGCAAAGAAGCCGTCGTCAAACATCACAAGGAAGTTCCGTTCAGGCTGATCGAGCCTGTTGCGGCGCTTTCGTGTGAAGGATGGGATGCGGACGGGGGCGTCCGCGTTCCGTTGGGGAACCTCATCGTCGAAGGCGACAATCTGCTTGCATTAAAGGCGTTGCTGCCGCGATACGCCGGCAAGGTGAAGTGCATCTATATCGACCCGCCGTACAACACGGGCAACGAAGGCTGGGCTTATAACGACAATGTAAAAAGCCCCGAGATCAAGAAATGGTTCGATTCACTTGGTCGTCCTGAGATCGTCGGCAAAGAAGGCGAAACGCTCGACCGCCACGACCGCTGGCTCTGTATGATGTACCCGCGTTTAGTGCTGCTCAAGCAGTTTCTGCGTGAGGACGGTTCGATCTGGATCTCGATCGATGATAATGAGGTTGCGAATCTGCGGCAGTTGATGGACGAGATATTCGGTCGGCAGCGGTTTGTCGCTACGAACGCTTGGCAAAAGAGATATTCACGGGAAAATCGAGGCTCGATAGGCGATGTTCATGAATATTTGGTCGTTTACGCGATGAATCCGTCGGTATTTCAAGAAACGAGGCACAGGGTTCCGCTAGATGAAAAACAGGCCGCAGTTTATAAGAATCCGAATAACGACCCGAAAGGGAGATGGCGCGGAATCCCAATGACGGCACAAGGTTGGCGGCCAAATCAGATGTATGAGATTGAAACTCCGTCTGGAAAAGTTGTTAAACCGCCAGAGGGCCGTTGCTGGTCAACTATTGAAAGCGAATATTTGAAATTAAAAGCTGCGGGGCGAATATACTTTGGGAAAAACGGCGACTCCCAGCCTAGCACAATTCGCTATCTATCCGAAGTTGAAGGGTTCGTTCCATGGACTTGGTGGCCACACGAAGAAGTTGGACATACGGACGAATCGCGGAAGGAAATAATCGAAATCCTTGAGACGCAAACCGCTTTCGACACGCCAAAACCGACACGGTTGCTCAAGCGGATTCTCCAAATTGCGACGGACAAAGATTCGCTGATCCTCGATAGTTTTGCAGGCTCCGGGACGACCGGGCATGCGGTTTTGAAGCAGAACCGGCAAGACGGCGGGAACAGGAAATTTATTCTGGTCGAGATGGACAAGAGCATTGCGGCAAACGTAACCGCCGAGCGCGTTCGCCGCGTCGCCCAAGGCTATACGAACGCGAAGGGCGAAAAGGTCGAGGGTTTAGGCGGCGGATTTCAATACTGCCGCCTTTCCGAAGAACCGCTGTTCCTCGCCGACGGCTCCATCCGAAAAACCGTAACATTTCGCGAACTCGCCGAATTCGTATGGTTCATGGAAACTGGAGCAGGCAAGTCAGAACCGCCTCCGTTAGGGGGCGGCCAGTCTGTCGAACCATCGAACTGGCCGCTCGCTTACGCAGGCGATTCCGACAGTGCAAACTGGCCGCTCGCTTCCGCAGGCGGTTCCGACAGTGCAATTCTCGGCATCCATCGCGGCAAGGCGGTGTTTTTGTTGTATAACGGCATTCTGAAGGACCGTTCCGACATCGGCGGAAATGTGCTGAATGGCCGCACGCTGGAATATATAGATTCGCTTCTGCCCGATCACGACGGTGAAAGAGTGATATACGGCGCCCGAACGCGGTTCGATAAAAAGAGACTCGCAACGCTCGGAATAACATTTCACCAATTGCCATACGATCTGGCATCGAAGACGTGGTTTTGACTCTGGAATACATAAATTCTATGGAAGAAAAAGACGAAATCAGTACTTATGGCGAAATGATCGTTTATCAGATGGAGGATGAGGATGTAAGGCTTCGCGTTCGTCTTGAAAACGAAACCATCTGGCTGACCCAAATGGCTATGGCCGAATTGTTTCAAACCACGAAACAGAATATTAGCCAGCATATTCGCAATGTGTTTGATGAGGGAGAATTGGAGCCGGACCCAACTGTAAAGAAATTCTTGACAGTTCAACGTGAAGGATCACGAGAGATCGGGCGTGAATTGGAGCATTATAACCTCGATGTCGTTATCTCGGTGGGCTATCGCATTAAAAGTGTTGTTGCTACGAGGTTTCGAATATGGGCGACCAATACCCTCAAAGAGTATGTAATTAAAGGCTTCGTCATGGATGACGAGCGGCTGAAGAATCCGCCCGGCAAAGATGTCCCGGATTACTTTGACGAGATGCTGGCGCGAATTCGCGATATACGGGCAAGCGAAAAGCGTGCGTATCTTCGCGTCAAAGAGATATTTGCAATGGCAGCGGATTACGCTCCGAACGACGCCGAAACTTCGAAGTTTTTCAGCATCATTCAGAACAAACTGCATTTTGCATCTACGGGAAAAACGGCGGCGGAAATAATTAGTTCCCGTGCAAACCATGAGTTGCCTAATATGGGCCTTACATCGTGGAAAGCCGACGAGGTAAGAAAGACCGATGTTGTTACGGCAAAGAACTACCTGAGCGAAGCTGAGATCGATGAGCTTAACCGCATTGTTGTAATGTGGCTGGATTTTGCCGAAGATCAGGCAAAACGCAGAAAACAGGTCTTTATGGCAAATTGGGAACAGAGGCTTGACGATTTTCTCGAATTCAACGAGCGTCGTATTCTTGGCAATGCCGGAAAGGTCAGCAAGGATGAAGCCGACAAATTTGCAAAATCTGAATTTGATAAATTCGCAAAACGACGACGCTCATATAAGGAAGAGCTTGCCGAACGTGAATATATTGCCCAATTAGAAGAAGCAGGCAAAAAAATACAGAAAAGTAATGAGCCTTAAAGACTACCAACAATCTCTGCTCGATGCTTATGCCGCGTATCTTTCGCGGGTGCGTGAGGCCGGACCGGATCGCGCGTTTCGCGAGAGTACGCAGTTTGGGCAGCCTTATTACCCATTTCCCGGCGGCGAGGCAGTTCCATATGTCTGCCTTCGCGTGCCGACCGGCGGCGGCAAGACAATGATCGGCGGACACGCGATAAAGCGCGTTCTGGACTCATATCTTCCGACGGAAAATGCGCTCGTGCTATGGCTTGTTCCCTCCGACGCGATACGCGAACAAACGCTTTATGTGCTGAAGACGCCGGGCGAACTTCTGCACGACGAGATGCGCGAACTCTTTGGCAAGGTGAACGTGCTCGACATTAACGAAGCTCTATATATAACACCCGCGACGCTCGCAACGGCGAATACGATCATCGTTTCGACGATGCAGAGTTTTAAACGAGACACTGCCGACGGCCTTCGGGTTTATCGGCAGAACGGCAATCTGATGTCGCATTTCAACGGCAAGACCGCCGACGGCAAGGGCGAATGTTCGTTGCTCGATGTCATTCGGCTGCATCGGCCCTTTGTCATTGTCGATGAGGCTCACAATCAAGGCACGCCATTGGCGATAGATACGCTGGTCAGATTCAATCCGTCGTGCATTTTAGAATTAACTGCAACGCCTGATCGGAAGATCAATCCTTCAAATGTTCTTCGCAGCATTACAGCTTCCGAATTGCAGGCTGCCGAGATGCTCAAGCTTCCGCTCGAACTCGCCATCGGACCGGATTGGCAGCCTGTAATGACGGAAGCGATCAGGCGTTTACGGGAATTGGAGACAGACGCGGCCGAAGAATATAAGAACGGCGGTAAAAAGATCGACCCGGTCGTAATGCTCATTCAGGGCGAATCTGCTCAGGCCGGACACGAGCGATTTACGCCGCCCGTAATTAAAGAACATCTCATCAAAGATTTTCAGATACCAGCGGAAGAGATAGCCATTGAGTATCGCGATATGAAGGAACTTGAGGGCAAGCGGCTCGGTGATCCTGATTTTCCGCAGTTCGTAATTACGGTCGATAAGCTGAAAGAAGGCTGGGATTGCCCGTTCGCGTACGTGCTGTTCTCATTTAGAAGCACAACGTCGGCAACAGCGGTCGAGCAGGTTTTGGGCCGGATCCTGCGAATGCCGCACGTCACACGTAAAACCATCGAGGCCCTAAATCGAAGCTATGCTTACGCTGTTTCGAAAAATCTTGCGGAAACTGTAAAGGGACTGAAAGATGGGCTGGTCGAAAGCGGCTTTGAACGCATAGATGCGAATTCGCTGATCTCTTTGCCGGACAGCCTTGATTCGACGCTGTTTCCGCTGCAGGCTGATGTCATTGTGACACTCCCGGTCGAGGACGACGTTCTGGTTTTGCCCGACGCGGATGCATTCGAGTTGCTCCCGACAGCACTCAAGAACAAGATCGATATTTCGCCCGAGACAGGCACGCTGACGATCCGTGACGGCATCTCACCGCAAAATGTTGAACGCCTCGCAGCAACATTCAAGTCACCCGAAGCAAAGAGAACATTCACCGAAAGGATTATCGACACCGTTCTATCAACAAGCGGTTCTCAGGAGGAGACTCCTGCTGAACGCGGCGAGACAGCCCGCATTCCAAAACTCGTGTATCAGCAGGGCAAGCTGTTTGGGGAATTCGAAGAATCAAACTTGCTCGATGCAGATTGGGAGATAAGTGAGTTCGATAGCTCGATCGCGGAATCTGAATTTGCGGCAGCTAATGAAGCTCTGAGACGAGCGTCGATGTCGATCTCTCAGCTCGGAAAGGTTATCGTCGATCCGTATGAAAGACTGGACGCCGAATTGGCGTTGCGTGATGCCGAAACGGGCTGGGAACATGCAGACCTCGTCTTTTGGCTGGATCGTCAAATTGCATTTCCCTACGCCGACCGCGACCAAAAGGTAGCCTGGATCAACAGCGCCGTAAATTATCTCGTCGATCATCGAAACTTTACCGTCGAGGAACTCGCGTACCGTAGATTCCGCTTGCGCGGAGCCATTGAAAGAAAGCTGAAGAGCGAATTGGTGCAAACCAAGCAGAAAGTTTTCGAACAATTGCTAACGGACGAAGGCCGCTTTGATGTTCGCGACGAGCATTCTTTTCTGATCGAGCAGGGCAGGTATGCTTATGATTTTCGTTACAGCGGTCATTTTCGATTGAAACGCCATTTCTTTCCCGTAATCGGCAATCTTAAGAGTGAAGGCGAAGAACTTAACTGCGCTCAGGAGATCGCAAACCATCTGCCAAACGTCGAATGGTGGGTGAGGAATGTCGAGAGAAAAGCGAATTCTTTTTGGCTCCAAACCTCGACCGATAGATTTTATCCGGATTTTATTATCAGGCTCTACGGAGGAGTAACTGTCGCCGTAGAATATAAGGGATCGCACCTCGCAGATAGCAAAGATAGCCGCGAGAAAAAACAGATCGGCGAATTATGGGCGCGACGAAGCAATGGCAAATGTCGATTCGTTTGGGTCGAGGATGCAGACTTCTCAGTTCTGAAGCAGTCAGTTTCCGACTAACGTCACTCGGCCTGATAACTTGCGACACCAAATACACGCTATTTCGAACGCGACGGGCGGCTAGGGCTTGCCTTTGATGACCTTTGTTAGGGCGACGACGAAGATCACGGCAAAGACGAGGTCGAGCATTGCTCCGATGAAGAATCCGCCGAATGCCATTCGGCCTGTCCAATACAGGATCAGGCTCGGGATGCCGAAACTTAGTTTTTCGAAGATCGCGATCGGCATCAGCAGCCGGAACGAGCTTGGGTCGAACGCGATCAGGAAGAATATGAACTGAAAGACCGTCGCAAGGCCTAGAAATCCGTAATAGAATTCGGGATGCGTGATCGCGGGCGGCGTATCGACGCCGACCTTTGCCTCAAGGAAGAATTGTGGGAGCAAGAGAAGCAGCCCCGCAATCCCTGCGAATAAAAAGGAATAGCGAGCAAATTTCATTTGTTTATCAATGCAAGCGGGCTAGAGTTTCCCGCCTGCCATCTCTGTTTGAACTAAACGTCCAGGTTCTTTACGTCCAGCGCATTGGTTTCGATAAAGCGCCGGCGCGGTTCGACTGCGTCGCCCATCAGAACGGTGAAAAGCTGGTCGGTCTCGACGCCGTCCTCGATCTGCACTTGCAGCATCGTTCGCTTTTCAGGATCCATCGTTGTTTCCCAAAGCTGTTCGGGGTTCATCTCGCCAAGGCCCTTGTAACGCTGGATGGAAAGGTCTTTCTTCGCCATCGCCATTATCTTTTCGAGCAGCACGGCACGTGATTCTACAGGCTCACTCTTGCCGTTCTCACCAAGAACGAATGGTCCCGGAAAATCCGCCTCGAGATCGCGCTTCAGTTCGACGGTCTTTTGGAACTCGATGCGGCTTGCAAGGTCCCAATCGATGATCTGCGTCGTGCCGTTCGGATACGTTACCTCGATCTCCCAAAGGCTGTGCTCTTCGTCCTGGTTGAGCGAAGTGTTAAATCCCGCCGCGTCGAGCTTTGCCTCGACACTCGCGAGCAGTTCCTGGTCGCTGAAAACTTTTTTCAAGCGAATTCCGCCCGGAGCGAGTACGCCGTCGCTTCCGCCAAAGGCATCGACGAGAGCTTTGGTCAATGCAGTATCGCCGCCGAGACGGCGAGCGAGGCGTTCGCGAAATGTTCCGAAGTCCGTAGTTTTCTCGAGAGCGGAACTAAGCGAGCGGCCTTCGACGACGCGTTCGCCGGCGGTAACTTTCACCTCGCTTGTCGCAAGCCGCATCAAGTAACGGAACATCGCTTTTTCATCCTTGATGTACTCTTCCTTTTTGCCCTTTTTCACTTTATAGAGAGGCGGCTGAGCGATGTAAACATAGCCGTTCTCGAGCAGTTCGGGCATTTGCCGATAAAAGAACGTCAAAAGAAGCGTACGAATATGGCTGCCGTCCACGTCGGCGTCCGTCATCAGGCAGATCTTGTGATAGCGCAGTTTGCCGACATCAAAATCATCCTTGCCGATGCCGGTGCCAAGCGCTGTGATCAGCGCCTTGATCTCGCCGTGGCTCAGCATTTTCTCCGGCCGTGCCTTTTCGACGTTCAGGATCTTGCCTTTCAGCGGCAAAACGGCCTGGTTCTTGCGGTCGCGGCCCTGTTTTGCTGACCCGCCGGCGGAATCGCCCTCAACGATGTAAAGTTCGCTTTGGGCCGGATCCTTTTCCTGACAGTCCGCAAGCTTGCCCGGCAGGCCCGAACCGCTCAAAGCGCTTTTGCGAACGATCTCTCGTGCTTTTCTCGCTGCCTCACGGGCCCTGGACGCATCGACCGCCTTGCCGACGATCTTTTTCGCAACGTTCGGATTTTGCTCAAAGAACTCGCCCAGCTTTTCATTCAGGAACGATTCGACCGGCCCTTTTACGGGCGAATTGAGCTTGCCTTTGGTCTGGCCTTC
>Ga0209476_10000366_pt1 | contig 30635 bp, 20 predicted proteins | sample KloWWTrecipitate_FD_187179 | JGI IMG/M metagenome (GOLD analysis project Ga0209476, IMG submission 187179) | Active sludge microbial communities from Klosterneuburg, Austria, studying microevolution and ecology of nitrifiers - Klosterneuburg... | ecosystem: Engineered > WWTP > Aerobic digester... | reverse complement strand
GAAATGCCGTTGTGATCGTTTCTGCTAAATTGACCATTAGAGACGACAAGATTATTGCAAATCGTCGGCTTAAAGAAAAATGGTTGAAGGCATTTCGCCTTCAACCATTACGCCGTAGACGTATAACTTGAATTAGTGGGTATCGTAACCCGCAACCGGAAAGTCGTTGCTGGCTCCCCATTGAGATTGAATCGAATTTTGGAAATTGCTCGAGCTGGTCAGTACGTAGAAAACGCCGGTTGTGTCACGCCAGATGGCAATGTCGCACATACCGTCGCCGTCATAGTCGTTCTGAGCACTGAGATCGGACCCTGTAAGTCCGAAACTAGTTGCGATAAAGGTCCCATTCGAACTGCGCAGAATGTACCAGATCAAATTCGCGCTCGCGGTCGAGCCTTCGCGTACGACCGCAAGATCAGTCTTGCCGTCGCCGTCGTAGTCACCTGGGACGACGAGGTCATTGCTCAAGCCCCAGTTAGCTACCGTCAAGCCGGCATCGCCGCTGCGTAGTATATAAAACGTCGACTGACTAGCCGGGGTCGCTCCCGGACGCTGAACAGCGAGGTCAAATTTGCCATCGCCATCATAGTCGCCAGGGGCCGTGTAATCCGTCGAGAGTCCGAATTGTGATGCTTGAAAGCCTGCGTCCGAACTTCGGATAACATACCAGATCATCGCACCGTTCGATCGTCGAACGACCGCAATGTCCGTCTTTCCATCGCCGTCAAAATCGCGTGCCACCGGCTCATCCCCACTCAGGCCAAAGGTCTGAGCGACAAATGTGCCGTCTGAGCTATTAAGCCGATACCAAACGCCCGTCGTGTCACGCCAGACCGAGAGATCACCCTTGCCGTCTCCGTCAAAGTCGCCTGGGATGGTATAGTCTTCATTGGCGAGGCCAAACTGCTGTATAGCAAAACCGCCGCCGCTGCGACTGGTGTACCAAACATTATTGGCGGGCCTGAAGACCGTGTAATCGGCCTTGCCGTCACCGTCACTATCCAACGCCTTTCGCAAACTAGCCTGTGAAAACGCCGACACGGCCAACAACGTCAAAACTGCTGCCATTGTGGCAAATTTGCGGCTCACGGCCAAAGATCTATTCATTATCGTCTACCTTTTAATAAAATTCTTACGACGGATCAGGCCAGATATGCAAAATGACCAGTCCAACAATTGTACTACCTGAGGGCTAAATTGCGCAAGATAGATAATCCGTACACAATTCCCTGCAAAGTTCTTTATTTTCAACGGCTTTCTAGCGGTTCACGTCCTTAGACGCATTCTGTGTACCGATAGTTGGAATAGCCAAAAAGAAATTATTGACTAATTTCGCTTCTGTATAATCGTCAGATCTTGTCCGCCGATGGATATGGTGCCGGTTCGACTGATCACCGGATTAAATCGGACGCGAAATGTCACCGACCCGTTACCCGAAAGTTCGGGTTCGGAGGTCACACGTATCCACGACGAATTGCTCTTAACCGTGTAATCGCAATTTGTGCCCGGCGTGAGATTCACCGTAAATATTCCGCCCTTTGTGGGAACGGTCATTGATCCGCTTCCGATCATAAAATTGCACACCGTTTGATTTCGCAATGCACTGTCAATGTTGAGTCTTCCGCCCGTCTTAACGAACGAAGTCCATCCGGCAAGGACGTCAACGGTGTTCATCAGCGTCGCCTTTAATGACGGCACCGACAACGCCGGATTGTACGCCGACAACAACGCCGCCGCCCCGGCCACGTGCGGCGTCGCCATTGACGTGCCGCTCATTGTACCGTAGCTGGAATTTGTTGCCCACGTAGTGCTGTAAATGCCAGAACCCGGGGCTGCAAGATCGACTGTCTGGACCCCGTAGTTAGAAAAACCGGAGCGTGCATCCGTGTTGGTTGACGAGGCAACGCCTAAAATACTCGGTGACGTGTAGCTGACCGGATAAGATGGAACGGCATCATTGTTGCTATTATCGTTGCCTGCCGCGAATACATTTAAGATGCCCGCATTGCCGAGTGCGTCAATGCCGTCCTTGGTCGCCTGATCATAGCTGCAAGCCTCGTCGCACCCGCCGTACGAATTATTAGTTACGCGGATGTTAATGCCGCGATCCTTCATCTGCTTGATATAACTATATGCGTTCACGAGCATAGCCGATGTCGTGCCGTAACCATCGCTGTCGTAGATCTTGATGGCCATTATTTTGACCGACCAATTTACGCCGACTACGCCGAGCAGATTGTTACCCATCGCACCGATAGTGCCGGCCGTGTGCGTTCCGTGACCGTGTTCGTCAGCCGGATTACTATCGTTGTAATAGAAATCCGCTCCATAGATATCATCTACAAAGCCGTTTGCATCATCATCAACGCCGTTGCCGGCGATCTCGCCCGGATTTATCCAGGCATTTCCCGCAATATCCTCGTGCGTATATTTCAAGCCAGTGTCGATATCGGCGACGACGACCGCAGAACTTCCGGTCGAAAGATCCCACGCCGACGGCGCCGCGATCTTGGTCAGGCCGTACAGCCCTGTGTTGCTAAATTGAGCATCATTAGGCGTCGCCAGCAATCGATAATAAAAATTGGGTTGTACTGACAGGACCGCGTTTGACCGGCTCAATTCTTTAAGGGCCGACTCGACCATCACACCGGGCGAAAGCCGTACCCTTTGCCATTCGGTATTGCCCAACCTCTCGCCCAATTGTCCGCCCGCGGAGCGTACCGCCGCTTTTGACACAACATTATCCGCGGGGAGCGCGAATCGCACCAACAACTCATCCGGCACGTACGAACCGGGCTTAAAACTTTGTGCTGCTGTTCCCGCGGCGACGATCAAAATAGCCGCGACGACCATCGAAAAAGCTGGCAATATAGATATCGATTTTCGGTCCATATTTAAGATTTCCGAGGCGATCAGATCAAATACCAAATTATAAGTCCGCAATGGCAGAAAATACAATTTTTATTTTATGGGAGACGAAATATAGAAAGTAAGTGGGGCGGCTAGAGGGATTCGAACCCTCGACATCCTGAACCACAATCAGGCGCTCTAACCGCTGAACTATAGCCGCCACAAACTTTGATCGGACACAATAGGTAATCGTCCGAAATTTCAATGAAGGATTTACCCCCGGCACGACTTGAACGTGCGACCCACAGCTTAGAAGGCTGTTGCTCTATCCAACTGAGCTACGGGAGCATAAGTTCGAGCAACTTTCAATCTTAACTTTTGGCCGCGATCTAGTCAACCATTATCCGGCAGTCGGAAACTTTTCGTCGATCTTGGCAAGCATTTGTTCAAACACTTCGGTCAGGTCGAGTTCGCTGGTATCGATCACCACGGCATCGTCGGAGATCGTAAGCGGTGAATCTTCGCGGGAAACATCTCGCTGATCACGTTCATTGATCTCTGAAAGCGTTTGTTCGTATGACGTTAAACGCCCCTTAGACTGATCCTCAGTGTGTCGGCGGCGGGCCCGTGCTTCGGGCTTTGCCGTTAAAAAAAACTTGATATCAGCGTTTGGGAAAACAACGCTGCCGATATCACGCCCTTCGAGCACACAACCCTTTGCAGCCGACATCCCGATCTGCCGCTGATGTTCGACCATTATTTTTCGCACCTCGGAGATCGTCGAAACGATCGATGCCGCCTGTGCCGCCCCGAGAGTGCGAATATCGATCGAAACATCGTCGCCGTCGAGAATTATCTTCAGAGCATCAGGCTCGCCCACCAGATCGATCCTCGCATTCTCAGCGATCTCAGCTACCTTTTCAGTCTCGTCAAATCCAATTCCTGCACGGTCAACCGCCAGAGCAACGGCGCGATACATTGCTCCGGTGTCCAGATAAAGAAGATTCAGTTTTTTGGCAAGCATCTTGCCTAGCGTTGATTTGCCTGCCCCCGAAGGGCCGTCGATTGCAATGATCATCTTGTCAGGAAAGACTCGTTTTAACCTCGGGAGGTAGTGTATCAAAAACCGACAGGTATGACTTCCCGGCCTGTGCTTTTCGTGGCTATGGGACACCAAACTTAATTATGCGAGCGGGATCGGCGATCACTATCCACAAATTTGCCTTTTAACCGCGAGCGCATCCCGAATATGCCGTTCAGTCACATCGCAATGGGTCACCATTCTGACCTTTGTTCCAAACCCGATAGCCAAAACGCCCTTTTCTCTCAGCTTTTCGCAGATCTCGGCGGACGTGCTTCCGGTACCGGCGATATCAAAGATAACAATGTTCGTGACAACCTGTTCGGCGTCGATCGAAATGCCTCGAAGTTCGGCAAGGCCGTTGGCCAGCATTTTGGCATTTGCGTGGTCGTGGTGCAGACGGTTCGGTGATTCTTCAAGAGCGATCAGTCCGGCAGCGGCTAAAATGCCCGCCTGACGCATCCCGCCGCCGAGTCGTTTCCGCCAAATACGGGCTTCGTCGATAAACGGTTTCGAGCCTACCAAAACCGACCCGACCGGTGCACCGAGTCCTTTTGACAGACAAAACTGCACCGAATCACACTCACGCGTCAGTTCGGCGACCGACTGTCCCGATGCAACTGCCGCATTGAATATCCGTGCTCCGTCCATATGCACCGGCACACCCGATGCGTGTGCTTTCGAACAAAGTTCGGCGCAATGCTCAGCCGTCATTACGGTTCCGCCGGCAAGATTGTTGGTATTTTCAAGACACAAAAGCCCGGTCTGCGTGTGATCGTAGATACCGTCAGTATGCAGCACCTCCGCGATCTCAGCCCACGTCAACATCCCGGAACCGTCGATGTTTTTTACGGGCCGAATGGTGACTCCGGCAAATATGGCGGACGCACCGAGTTCGTAATTCAGGATGTGGCCGCGTTCCTCGATCACGATTTCCTGACCCGGTTTTGTATGTACCTTTACCGCGATCTGATTGCCCATCGTCCCGCTGGGCACAAAAAGTGCGGCTTCCTTTTCAAACAACTCGGCAGACAATTTCTGCAGACGGTTGACGGACGGGTCTTCGCCGTACACGTCGTCGCCGACCTCGGCAGACGCCATTGCCCGACGCATTTCGTCCGTCGGTTTGGTAACTGTATCGCTACGCAGGTCGATCATAAATGCAAACTTTACTTACGGCTTAGTGCTTTTACAAGTGCCGCACCGTGCGCTTTGAGTGTCGTCCTCATACGTTCATCAGTCATCTCGCCGCCTTCGCCTGCAAACATTTCGGCAACACCGCTAACTGAGACCTCTGATGGCAAAACCACGATGCCCATCTGAGTCAAGATCCCCCTCAGATGCCCGAGGCCTCGAATACCGCCAAATCGGCCGGTCGAAGACGAGATGATCGCCGCCGTCCGATCCTTAAAAACACTGTACGTTTTATATCTATCGTTTGCCCGGGATGCCCAATCGATCGCGTTCTTAAATCCGCCGGGCACACTGGCGTTGTATTCCGGCGTCGAGATCAGAAAACCGTCGGCCTCGTTGAGTGCGTCCTGCAATCGATATGCATTCTCCGGAAAGCCGTCTGAATTGACATCGTCTTCGTTAAAGATCGGCAGGGGATAGTCATTCAGGTCGAGCACAGTGACATCGGCACCGGCCTCGCGCGCACCTTCGACGGCGACGGTAAGTACACGTTTGCTAAATGAATGTTTGCGGTAACTCCCCGCGAAAGCCAGTATTTTCGGCATATTAGCAAAGGTCGTCCTTTTCGATCTGCGAGATCTTGTCCACGCGGTCCGCGTGGCGTCCGCCTTCAAAATCAGCAGAAAACCACGCTTTTACGATTTCCGGGATCGTACCTTCAGGTGAGGTTCTGGCACCGATCGCCAACACGTTTGCATTATTATGCCGACGAGCAAGGCTTGCGGTCTCCGCGTTCCAGGCAACGGCGGCACGTATCCCTTTCACCTTGTTCGCCGATATCGCCATTCCGGTTCCCGAACCGCATACCAGCAATCCTTGCGGATATTCACCTCTCGCCACGGCCTCGGACACTTTTCGTGCGTAGTCGGGATAATCCACCGAATCCTCCGAAAACGTCCCCATATCGTCGTATTCGACGCCTAGTTCATCCAGAGTTTCCTTGATAAGTCCCTTACCTTCAAAGCCGGCATGGTCTGCTGCGATCGCTATCTTCATATATTTAGTTTAGCTAGAAATTAAAGTTTATCGCTTTCTCTACGCTCCGTAAAACGAAAACGCATTACTCGTCAAAGCCTAAAGGGCTCGATCGCACTCGGCAAGAACCAAAGGCACTAATGGCGGACGGCCGCTGAAATTGGCGTCGGACTGTTTTGAGCACCGAGTCGGAGCGTAACGCCGCTTTGTCTGTTCAGGATCGGTCACGCACCTTTTTGTGTCAAAAACTTTGTTGCCGCACGCGAAAGAACATATAATCGACTCTCAACGTGTGAAATGCCCAAAAGTCGCTATAGATCGATATTGTTTATGTTTGTCCTCTTCGCAAGTTTCGCGGGGACAGCACTTGCTCAGGATTTCCTGCCGGAGCTCGTCAAACGCATCAAGCCGTCTGCGGTCGCCATCGAGACCTTTGACGCAAAGGACAACACACTTGCCCGCGGTAGTGGATTTTTTATCGCCGCTGACCGCGTGATAACCAATCGTCACGTTATCGAACGTGCTGCAAGGGTCGAGATACATCTTCTCGACGGTAAAAAATATCCCGTCCGCGGTGTACTGGCGATAGATGGCGAGGGCGATCTCGCACTGCTGCAGGTCGACGTGCCCCGCGGCCAGGCGATCCCTCTGCCGATAGTACGTGCCGTGCCGCAGGAGGGCGAATCGATCGTCGTGATCGGCAATCCCTATGGCCTCGAGGGCAGCGTTTCAAATGGCATCGTGTCGGCCGTGCGTGAGATATCGGGGTACGGCAAGATCATCCAGATCACCGCATCGATCTCACCGGGGTCGTCCGGTTCGCCGGTCGTAAATATGGCGGGGCAGGTTATCGGCATTGCGACGCTCCAGGCCGCCGAAGGACAAAATTTGAATTTCGCGGTTCCTTCCGAACGGATTTCACAACTCAAGGTCAGCGAGGTTCAGACCTTTTCGTCGCTCGCATCCGAAACGCAAAAAAATAAACGATCAGCCGCCGAGAGAATGTATTCTCAGGGCCTCGCTCAACTGTCGCGGGACGATTTTGCACGTGCCGCAGGTTATTTTGAAAAGGCAGTCGAGACCGATCCTAATTATGCGGAGGCGTGGTATCAGGCAGGATATTGCTATGGGGTGCTCGGGCGCCATACCGACGCTCTCCGGGCATCGCGTCAGGCCGCCAGACTTCGCCCCGAATGGTCGGCGACTTATGTGAACATCGGCGCGTCGAGCTACGCACTTGGTCAGTTTAAGGAGGCGGTAGATGCTTACCGCCAGGCGGCCCGCTTTGACGAAAACGATCCTGAGACGCAATACGCGCTCGGCCTGACACTTGGCAAACTGAGCCGGACTGACGAAGAGATACTCGCCTATAGACGGGCGATCGCTATCAAGCTAGACCACGTCAACGCAATCGAACGCCTCGGCGTTGCCCTTGCCAAACAGCGTCGAAATACCGAGGCCGCCGCCGCCTTTGAACAACTTAAGATCTATCGCCCCGATGCCAAAACGTACAACTATCTTGGCGAAACGTATTTCGAATTAGGCAAGATGGACGTGTGCATTGAGGCTCTCAATAGCGCTCTCGGCTACAACCCTGATTTTCAAAAGGCCCGATACAATCTCGGCCGTGCTTACCTCAAAAGCGGTGACCGCGATATGGCTCAGGTCCAGTACGAGATCCTCAAGAACTCTCGTTCCGACTGGGCCGACCGTCTGCTCGTACTTCTAAATCCGTAAACCACCGGCCGATGTCTGAATCAACCAAAGATATTCCGCACCTTATCGAGGAATGACTCATCCGTAAAATCGACATCCTCGATCTCGGCAAGCTGTTCGAGTAGTTTTCGCTGCTCTTTAGTGAGTGATTTGGGTGTGATAAGAGTTACGGCCACAAACATATCGCCCTTGCCGCGGCCGCCGAGAGCCGGCATTCCGTGTGACTTTAGCCGAAAGACAGTTCCGGTCTGCGTTCCGGCGGGGATCTTTAGTTCCTCTTCGCCGTTAAGTGTCGGCACCGTGATCTCGGCGCCGAGCGCGGCCTGGGCAAACGTCACCGGCACGGCCGAATAGAGGTTCGCTCCCTGACGCTCAAACCGCTCGTGCTCCTTGACGTGCAGTACGACGAATAGATCGCCCGACGGGCCGCCGCTCACGCCCGCCTCGCCCTCACCCGCGATGCGTAACCGCGAACCGGTTTCGACGCCGGCCGGTATCTTGAGCTCGATCGTCTTTTCGCGTTCGACACGGCCCTGGCCGCGACAGCCTTTGCAGGGCGATTTGACGATTCGCCCGCTGCCCGAACAATTGGGGCACGTACGCATTACGCTGAAAAATCCCTGCTGATAGCGTGTCTGTCCGGCTCCACCGCACGTCACACAGGTTTCAGGCTTAGTTCCCTTTTCGGCACCGCTACCCTCACACTCGTCGCATTTCTCAAGACGCGGGATACGGAGCTTTTCGTCCTTGCCGGTCGCCGCGTCCTCGAGTGATATTTCAAGGTCGTATCTGAGGTCCGAACCACGTTGGACGGTCGAGCGTCCGCCGCCGCCGCGTTGGCCGAACATATCGCCGAAACCGAACATATCGAAAATATCCTCGATATTCGAAAATCCGTTCGGGTCGAATCCCTGGCCGCCCATTCCGCCGGCCGAGTGGCCAAAGCGGTCATATGCTGCCCGCTTTTGCGCGTCGGAAAGCACGGCGTACGCCTCTGCGGCTTCCTTAAACTTTTCTTCAGCGTGCGGGTCTCCCGGATTTTTGTCCGGGTGATGCTGGATCGCAAGTGCACGATAGGCTTTCTTGATGTCGGCATCGCCGGCGGTTTTGGCGACGCCCAGTACTTCGTAATAATCTCGCTTGGACATAGTTCTCTTTTCGTTGTCAGCTGATGGCCGTCAACAGGCCTTCACCGCCGAACCCACAATAGTACAGCGCCAGCTCAAATCCATTGAACTGACGCTCAATTTATTTTGCGACAACGGCCACAATTCTTCAAGCCTGACATCGCAACGCTCAGATAGAATCGCATACCTTTTGGTCATAGTTCGCCAACAAACCGAAAAGGGTGTTACACGCAAAAACGAGTGCAACACCCTCACTTAAGACTCGGGACCATTCCCGATGATCCACAAACTAGATCTCGTCGTCGGCGTCGATATCGATCTTCATAGCCTCGTCGATGTCGAAGACCTCTTCAGTCCCGGCATCGATATCTTCCATTCCGATCGCATCATCGTCGTCGAAATCTTCGGGTTCAATTCCGGGGATATCGATCGGCATCGGTATTTCGATCCCGCCGCGGATGTCCGCCAGTTCGTCAAACTCATCGTGCTGTTTCTGATTCTCGGTCGGATCGTAAGCGACTTTGACGTTGCGGTAGTATTTCATACCGGTTCCGGCCGGGATCAGACGTCCCATAATGACGTTTTCCTTGAGGCCGCGCAGATAATCGACGCGTCCTGAGATAGCGGCTTCGGTAAGCACGCGAGTCGTTTCCTGGAAGCTGGCCGCCGAGATGAACGAGTCAGTAGAAAGCGATGCTTTAGTAATACCGAGCAACAGCGGTTCACCGACCGATGTCTGGCCTTTCTCGTCCTGAACACGACGGTTCTCATCCTCATAGCGGAATCGATCGACCTGCTCCTCAAGCAAAAATTCGGTATCGCCGACTTCCTTGATCTTGACCCAGCGCAGCATCTGACGAACGATCACCTCGATATGCTTATCGTTGATGTTAACGCCCTGCAGACGATAGACCTCCTGGATCTCGTTGACCAGGTAGTTCTGCAACGCCTCCATTCCTAAGACACGCAGGATGTCGTGCGGGTTGAGCGGTCCGTCCATAAGCGGTTCACCCGAACGGACGTGGTCGCCTTCCTGCACGTTGATGTGCGTACCACGCGGAATGTCGTATTCCCTCTGGCTGCCGTCGTCACCGGTCACGATCAGTTTACGTTTTCCCTTCGAGATCGGGCCAAACTCAATATGTCCGTTGATCTCGGACATAACCGCAGTTTCACCCGGCCGACGTGCTTCGAAAAGCTCAACGACACGCGGCAGACCACCGACGATGTCCTTGGTCTTGGTCGTTTCACGCGGGATCTTAGCAATGATGTCACCGGCCTGCACTACATCGCCGTCTTCGACGTGAAGATTGGCTCGGATCGGCATCTGGTAAGTTTTGAGAACCTTATTGCCGTTGCGGATCTCGAGACGCGGCTGATTTTTTTCATCCGAATCTTTGACCACAAGACGTTTCTGTCCGGTAACCTTATCGATCTCTTCTTCGACCGTTTTGCCCTCGCGGAGGTCCTGGTACTTGATCGTTCCATCAACTTCCGAAAGAATAGCGAAGGTAAACGGATCCCACGTAACGAGGATCTCGTCTTCCTTGACCTTCTGTCCGTCTTTGACGTGGATCTGTGCACCGTAAACGATCTTGTAATGAGCAACTTCGCGGCCGCGTTCATCGACGAGAGCGATCTCAGACTGACGCTTGAGCGAAACAAATTCGCCCTCGCGGTTCTTAATGACCTTCATATCGCCGAGGTACCTGACCGTGCCGTTCATTGCGGCAGCGTGCTTGGTCTCTTGTTCGAGCCGAGCAGTACCACCGACGTGGAATGTTCTCATCGTAAGCTGTGTGCCGGGTTCGCCGATCGACTGAGCAGCGATGACACCGACGGCTTCTCCGATCTCGACCGTGTTGCCGGTGGCGAGGTTGCGGCCATAGCACTTGACGCAGATGCCGCGACGCGATTCGCAGGTCAGAGCCGAGCGAATACGAACCTTTTGCAATCCGGAAAGCTGAACCGATGAACCGAGGTCTTCGTCGATCTCAGCGTTTGCTTCGACGATGATCGATCCGTCGACCGGATCGATAATGTCGTCAAGCGACGTGCAGCCCACGATGCGGTCACGAAGCGATTCGACCTCTTCGCCGTTACGGATGATCGCCTCAGCCCAAACGCCGCGCATCGTGCCGCAGTCCTGTTCGGAAACGATCACGTCCTGAGCAACGTCGACGAGACGACGGGTCAGATAACCCGAGTCGGCCGTCTTAAGTGCGGTGTCAGCCAGTCCCTTTCGGGCACCGTGCGTCGAAATAAAGTACTGAAGAACATCAAGGCCTTCGCGGAAATTGGCAAGGATCGGGTTTTCGATGATCTCACCGGACGGCTTTGCCATCAGGCCGCGCATACCGGCAAGCTGTCGGATCTGAGCCTCAGAACCTCGAGCACCGGAATCGGCCATAACGAGGATCGGGTTAAGTTCCTTTCGCTCAATTTCACGCGTGTGCATCGCCTTGAACATCTCTTTGGCGACGTGGTCTGTAACATCTGACCAAATGGCCGTAACCTTATTGGTACGTTCCATATCGGTCATCGTCGCGTCTTCGTACTGCTTGCGAAGCTTCTCGACCTCTTTCAGGGCCTTTTCGATGATGCCCTTTTTGCTGGGAGGCGTGACCATATCGTCGATACCGATCGACACGCCCGCCTTGGTCGCATAAAGGAAGCCCATCGTTTTAAGGTCGTCTAGCAACGCAACCGTCTGATCGTGGCCGAGACGTAGATGGCAGAATGTGACAAGTGCCTGCAGGCCTTTCTTTTTGAGCGTGCCGTTGACGAAAGGCAGTCCGTCACGCGTCAGGCGTTCGTTAAAGATAACGCGGCCTGCCGTCGTTTCGATGATCATATCGACCTTTTCGCGAACATTGGCACGCATCACGTCCTGATTGTTGTGCTCAAGCGACAGATCCATAAGATCACCGCGCCAACGCAGGCGGATCTTTGACTGTGTCTCGATAACACCGGCGTCGAGAGCAAGCAATGCGTCCTCGATCGAATTAAATGCCTTGTTCTCGCCCTTAAGTTCGTCACGGCCGAGCGTCAGATAGTAGCAACCGAGAACGATATCCTGCGACGGCACCGTGATCGGCTGTCCGCTGGCCGGGCTGAGGAGGTTGTTCGACGCAAGCATCAAAACGCTCGCTTCGATCTGTGCCTCAGGCGACAGCGGGATGTGAACGGCCATCTGGTCACCGTCGAAGTCGGCGTTGAATGCCGTACAAACGAGCGGATGGATCTTGATGGCTTTGCCTTCGACCAGAACCGGCTCAAAAGCCTGAATGCCGAGACGGTGAAGCGTCGGAGCACGGTTTAGCAAAACCGGATGCTCACGAATGACTTCCTCAAGGATGTCCCAGACGATCGGCTCTTGGCGCTCGACCATTTCGCGGGCCTGTTTGATGGTCGCGGCGTGGGCATCCTTTTCAAGTTTGTTGTAGATAAACGGCTTGAACAGCTCCAATGCCATTTTCTTGGGCAAACCGCACTGGTGGAGTTTCAGTTCCGGACCGACCACGATCACCGAACGTCCCGAGTAATCGACACGTTTTCCGAGCAGATTCTGACGGAAACGTCCCTGTTTACCTTTGAGTGTTCCGGACAGCGATTTGAGCGGGCGATTGTTCGCACCACGCAGCACGCGGCCGCGGCGTCCGTTGTCGAACAACGCGTCAACTGCCTCTTGCAGCATACGTTTTTCGTTACGGACGATAACCTCAGGAGCACGAAGCTCGATGAGCTTTTTCAAACGGTTATTGCGATTGATAACGCGGCGATAGAGATCGTTAAGATCTGAGGTCGCGAAACGTCCGCCGTCGAGAGGCACCAACGGACGAAGCTCGGGCGGAATGACCGGAATAACGTCGAGGATCATCCAGTCGGGATGATTTCCCGAGCGAAGGAACGAATTCGAAACCTTCAGCCGCTTGGAATACTTGAGCTTTTTCTGCTGCGACGTTTCGACCTTCATCTTGGCACGAAGCTCTTCGACAAGCTCGGCAATGTCGATCGTCTGGAGCAGATCCTTGATCGCTTCGGCACCCATTTTGGCGACGAATTGATTAGGATAATCACGTGACAATTCGCGGAAACGCTCGTCGTTGAGCAATTCCTTGGGCTTGAGATCAGGCACGTCGCCTTCGTCAACGACGATGTACGTCTCGAAATAAAGGATCTTTTCGAGATCGCGCAAAGTGATGTCGAGCAGATGGCCGATTCGCGATGGCAATCCTTTAAAGAACCAGACATGCGAACAAGGCGAAGCGAGCTCGATGTGGCCGAGGCGTTCGCGACGGACCTTCGACTGCGTGACCTCGACGCCGCACTTGTCGCAGATGACGCCGCGATGCTTCATGCGTTTGTACTTTCCGCACAGACATTCCCAATCAGAGACCGGGCCGAAGATGCGGGCGCAAAACAGGCCGTCGCGTTCCGGTTTGAACGTTCGGTAGTTGATCGTTTCCGGCTTCGTCACCTCACCATGCGACCACGAACGGATCTTATCCGGCGAAGCCAGCGAAATGCGGATCGCTTCGTAATTGGTGGTCAATTGTGTTTTGCTCTCGTTATTAAATCTAAACATAATCTTTACCTTCCTTCACATTACTACGCCGTTTTATTTCCAAACCTCTGTTCCAACTTGTTAGCAAACTCCAGAAATACCTCTATATTGGAATTTGGAATTGGTACCAAATAATTGGTCATTTCATTGACTATTTCGTGAAATTCATCTTCCTTGCCTAATAGGAATGCCAGACCTATGGCGTTTGTTGCCTGTTTGTCTGGAAACCCTGTAAGTAGGTTCGCTTCCGGGTTAACTGTTGAGATAACTCTAAACGCTAAATGCAGATCGGAATACCTTTCCAAATACGGCATTCCGACCGTCAGAAACGTTTCAACCATTTTTGTCGCCACGGTTTGTACATCACCTATGTCAGCTATAGTCCACCTTACTTGTCCTTCGCCGATAATATGACCCAAATTTGAACCAAAACTAAAGGTATTTCTTGCTAAGGTCGGATTAAAAAACAATCCCGGGATATGCTCGTGCACCAAATCCTCTAGGGCGTCAAATCGAATGGCGACATCCGCCGTTACATCCATATCCGACGAATGGGGAATGAAGGACAAATGGAAAGATTGCTTGCCGAAAGACGTCTTCCGATAAAACCCCTGACGGCCAACGTTCAACGTAAACCCTAGATCCTTAACCCTCACTCCGATTTCTTTGAGCAATTCTGTTTTTAGTTCTCTCAAATTTTGCACTATTTTATCTTCACTTCTACTGTCCGTATCTTCCTCGTCGTGTCCAGTAAATTGTCCGGCGCATTTTTGCCAATGATCTTCCCACCAACTGTTTCCATAATATTGTCTTTTCCCATTTGGGCAGCATTCCTCGTTCCGCCGCCTGATTTTACTTCGTAGGCGACGATCTCGCCGGCTGGTGTTTGAACCAAGTGATCAACAAATCTAAGCCCCTTAGGACCATCGGCCACTCTTACCGCGACCTTACTGCCTAGTACCGTAAACCCTTCTTTTTGCAACAGTTCTTTGACCAGTCTTTCGGCAGCCTCGCCCACTATTCCGTTAACAGCCAGTTTAGTGACCGCTTTTCCTGCCGCTTTAAGTTCTTTCTCGGCCGCCTCTCGAAGCAATGCAACACTGCTCTTCTCGATCAATAACTCCCCACCCTCCTTAACAAGCTTCTTAATTCCGTGCCTTAAACCGAGCCTTATTGTTCCGCCCCCGAGTGAAACAACGTCGAAAACATCCATCATCTCATTCACGCCATCGAACAAGCTGTAATCCGATGGTTGATCATAGAACGTTAGAGCATCTTCCCTTTCTTCAAAATACCCCTGCCAATGATTACTGTTATAATCAAGAACGACCCAGCCATATCCTTCCCCTGCCCAATATATATGCGGAGCTTTTTCGTACTCATCGCCTGGATCCTTATCAAACCATTCGGGCTGATTAGAACCTTTCTTCATGTACCACTCCAAACCAGTCGGATCAATGATATTGACGGGATTATTTCCCACATAGACATATCGATTATATGTTTGCGGGTTGGCCGACTGGCCGCTCGCTATAAGTGGATCAACGGCTGTAAATCTTCCATGAGTGTTGCTGTAATATCTAGCCTCGGCAAAATCTAGGCCTGTTTCACTGTCCTTTTCGTATCCGGTGAAGCGTTGCCTTACATTGTCGATTCCACTCAGGGAGTACTTTTGACCCGTAGTGCGGTTGCCAATTCCCGCCCCAAGTTCCTCGCCAAAAGGCATAAAGTCTCTACGCGAAGATACTTGTCCGTAGGCATCGGTGATTATTCTCGGACTGCCAAGATGATCGGTTGTCGTATAAGAGATTGTCGGATTTTGAACTGGTTGGGTCGAATATTCAGCAATCAGCTTGCCTGCCGCATAAACAAAGATCGTTGTCTCCAAATTGGTAACTTTCTTAACACGTTTACCCTCTCCATCGTAAAAATATTCCCCAATAACACTATTTTGCGAGTCCATTACCTTGACTTGCTTGTTATCCCCGTTAAAAGTAAATTGCCTTCCCTCAACGTCCCGAATCACATTACCGCTTAGATCGTAAATAAATCCTTGACCAGCTACGAAGCGATTCGTACTCTGATCAATTGTCGGTGTTAGATTCTGCGAAATTTGACCTATTAATTGATTGAAAGTATTGCGGTTTCCATAACGATCATAGCCAAATTGTTGTATCCAACTCTGTTGATTGTTTGTTTTTTCTTCCGCTTCGACCAGTCGGTCGAGCGAATCGTACTTGAAAGTTTGAACAATGGGATTCACCACTCCCGGCAGAGAAAGAGTTTGCTTGCCTATGTTACCCGTATTTTTACTACCATCGACAGTACCGTTGGATTGTACGTCACCGTATTCGAAATTGGTTCTCCATATACTTGCATCTGTGGAACTGTTCCCCAACCCCAATTCCGTTACTTGATTGCGATTATTAAACTTCGCTGTTTCCCATTTGCCATTTCCCAGCCGTAATCGCTGGACGGAACCAGAAGCGTCAAAAGAAAATGAGTTCGCATAGGTCTGTTGGGTCGGCCCATTTTGGCCCGAAACCCTAGACAAATCCCCGTCAACATTAAATTCATAACTGACTTGCCGACCCGACGGATATGTTTCCGAAGTTAAGACACCGAACGCATTATATTGAAAACCGGACGTAAAAGTTTGGTTGTCGGTTATCTGTTGGTAAGTAAGCACATCGCCAAGACTGTTGAACTGAGTGCTCTTGCTGCTCGAAACCGAGCTACTAACTTCAATTAGCTTACCCTTTGCGAATTGGAGGTTGTCATACTTAAAACTTACAGGCGGAGTTGAGTCGGTGTAAGTTCGTGTCTGGACACGACTTAGGTTGTCAAAGCTGGAAAGTACCGATACGTTGTTCGTGTCAGTTGACGTCAACATATTCCCATTGTCGTCGTATGTAAACCCTGCTGACCAAACATTGTTATCAGGATTACCACTTGTTGTCAGCGATGCATTTGTACCTTGTTCCGGCTGTCGAATCCTCAATAGGCGCCCAAGCGAGTCGTACAAAAAGTACCGGTTCTGGATACCCTGTTGTACGTGGGTCATTTTGCCAATGCCGTTGTACTTGTAAAAAGTTGGCTGCGAGGGATTATCGAGATTTCCCAATTGGTTTGAGAGATCGGGCTCATCGACTCGTGTCAGCTGCCCCAATACGTTGTTTATAGAACGAAGTTGTTTGCCGGCTTGGTCCATAACTGTAACTACGGTGCCAATCTGACTTCCACTGATTGCGACGGAATAGTTCGTTTGGATTTTCGTACCATCTGGGGCAATGACTTCCTTTACGCGACCGGCTTCATCGTAAACATTTGTAGTCCAATTCTTTACCTCTTGATTTCTGAACGGGCTGGTCACCCGCTTGACACGTCCTTCCGAATCGAATTCCTTTTCAACAAAAATATTGCCATTGCTATCGGCTTGCTCGGATTTCCAAGCACGGCGCAGGCCGTCAAAATAGGTTATTGTCTGGGTCCAATCGCTTGACGTGATTTGGGTGCGATTCTTTATCCAGATATTTCCTGGTTCATCGTTGTAAGATACTTCGGACGTCCCGCCTATTTGAATCCCAGAATGATAGTACTTCGTCCTGAGTAAACGCAGCGTCACCGGGTCATATTCAATGCGAGTTTCTCGACCATTTGCGTCGGTGGTTGAGATTGGTAGACCGGTTGCGAAATCATATTTCACCGTCGTTTCAAATGCAGTAATTGATCCGTATGTTCCGGAAGGATCGGGAATTGCCGAGATCGTCTTTGTAGGAAAAGCAAAGGAGTTTCGGACTATGCCATCCGAAAAATTATCCGAATACTCGGTTCTACTTACATTTCCCCTTGCATCCGTCGTTTCGACTTGATTACCATAGCTATCGAACTTGGCATGAGTGGATATGTACGAATCTGGATTTGTTGACGCACCCTTAGTGCTGTCCCAAACTCTAGCCGTCGTCGGGTTGCCTCGTCCAATCTCTGGGGACAATGCTCCGTCGTCATACTTGGTTTCTGTACGAGCTACAATAGTGTTGTCAGCTCCCCGTACCACCGATGCCACGGAAAGTCCAACGATGTTTTTAGACTTATAAATTTCTCGTACCCACGCCGGGAAATTTGCAGAGTCGTTTATCAAGTATGTCAACTCTGAAGAGCGAACTGGGGTAAGGGACGCTGGGTTAGGTGTCGGAATAGGCGTTGGGTTTGGCTCTGGCGGTTCGCCTGGAGCGAACGATTCTCCACCGAAATTACTACTTCCCTGAATCGGAACAAATGCATATTGGGTGGTTTTGTTGATCAAGAGCGGCGTTTCTCTTTGGTTCAGATCTCCTTCAAATTCGTATTTCGTTGTTGTCGATACGCCGTTTCCATTTGAATCGTAAATGACCGATTCTTCGTGATCGACACGTGGATGCCAATCGGCGGTTACGAGCCCACTTGAGAACGTCTTTTTTATCCAACGCGTCAGTTTGCGGGAAACTAGTCGGGCGGGACTTGCACTATCAAACGCGAGTTCTTCATACGGCATTCCGGCAAGCCCATTTTCATAACCAAAGGTACCGTTTGAGCATCCAATACATGACCCATATCCCTGATAAAGCAACTTTTCGCTGACCGTTTGGTCCGGTGAAATGACACTCACTTTATAACCAGACGGCGCAACATGTGTCGCGGTGTAATTCCATTCGTAGGTAGTTCCCAATCCAGAAGTTTCATAAACCTTCCTATTAGTCACACCAAAATTCGTTTGATCTGTAACGTTTTCCGGGCCACCTGATGTCAGTGGGGCAACAGTGTTGTGGACAAAACTCTCCGAGCCACCGGTCGGATAAGTTATTCGTTCGATCAAACCAAAGATATTGTAGGTAAACTTATATTTCTGTCCGGTCGGAAGTTCAATTTCTGTGAGAACAACAGGATTAAAAAGATTGTTTCCTGAACGCACGAACGATCCCCATTCTGAATGAAAAAGGTAAGTTCCGGCGGCTCTTGATGTCCAGTTACCATTGGTAGTCTGTGCAATCTTGTCTCCAGGATATTTTAAATCCTGATTAAAATCCGTTAAGGCGCTTTCGGCTGCCGATTCACCCTTAAGGTGTTTCCAGCTAAACTTGTAACTTCCAGTCATTCCCGGCAAAGTGTAGACGACAGGATTACCCACTGGCGTCGGCCCAGTCGGAGCAGTTGGAGTAATTGGAGGTGTTAGTAACCGACCCAGCGTATCTGTCACAGTTCCCGCCTGACTGTCGTAAGTTGTGAGATTTCCATTTCGATCCGTAAGTTTTGTCGCCTTTCGAACGGTGGCCTCTTCTATCGAGTCCAATGATTCGGAAAAATCATAGCTCGATCCGTCCGGCATCAAGAGACGATAGGTCGCCGGCGTCGTTGTCGAATCCTCGATATATCTAATATTCGAACCATCAACTGCCCAATAGGTCCGGTCCCAATTGTGTTGTTGCCACGGGGAATATGAATCGGTGCCACTGCGGTCGAAGGTAATCGGTGTGTCATCAGCCCTTAACTCGTGAGTTCCACCGCTTGGCACATGAATCAACAGTCGTCGAATGTACGTAGCATAATTATTATTTGGGGTTGGCTCGTTAACACAAAGCCCGCTGGCCAATGGAAAGCCTTCTGTAGTGAAGAGATTGTCCTTGCCAACATATTCGATATATGGAACTGCGAGGCTTGTCGTCCAGCCGGACGCTGAATTCTTTGCGTATACAGGATCGCTAAATGATCGGCAGCCGCCAGAAACGATTCCACCGTCGATCAAGCCAAGGGATTTCATGCCCCAAACTTTTGACGAGTAACTCAAGGAGATTGGTACATTTATACCCCGACCCGGAAAATTGCCAAGGGGGATATTAATCTCCATGCCTAGAGTAGACGGGTTTACCCTCCCAGAACCTCGCAATGCATCATCAGCCGTGTCTGTCGAGTTTTGAGTGCCCTGCCCAAATCCTCCGGCCGCTGCAATTAAAATCAAAAGTGTGGAAATAACAAAGTGCTTGTTCATGCTGATTTTTTCTCTTCTTCGATCCCAAACCGCGATATTTTGACTTTCAACTATCGGCGGTAATATGCGGCAACCGGAATATCTCCCGATATTCCCCATGCTTCTTGGCGGAGCGCGTTGCTCGAACCGCTTTTGCGTATGTACCAGTTGCCGTTTGAGTCGCGCCACACCGCGATATCGACTTTACCATCGCCATCGTAATCATTTTGGACAGGAATATCGCTCGATTGGTCGTTTGATGGTGTTGTTGGGGTGATGACGGATCGAGCAGTATTCGCGATATGCCACGTGGCACCGTTTCTAACGGCGTAATTCGCTTTGCCATCGCCATCGTAATCAGCACTTACAGGCTGTGTCCCGCCCGTTCCCATCCCCACAGTTTGAACCACGGAGTCGGAACTGTTTTTTGAATAAAATGTTGTACTGGAATTTCGCCAGACAGCTATATCGGCTTTGCCATCGCCATCGTAATCAGCTGGTGCCGGAATATCTCCCGGAGAGCCGAAGGTTAGATAAATCGATACCTCGTCAGAACTCCGAACGATGTACCACATTCCAGTTGTAGGCCGCCAGATGGCCCTATCGGTTTTGCCGTCGCCATCGTAATCCGCCGGAACGCGAATGTCGGACTCAAGTCCCCACTGCCAAACTGACCAGTAACCCGTACTGCTGTTGATGACGTACCATTCACCAGTTGTCGGTCTGAAAACCGAAAAATCTGTCTTGCCGTCACCATCGAAATCGCCGGGTACAGGCTTATCGGTGCTAAGTCCCCAGCCGAATGTGGTTGAGGCCGATCCCGGTACACCTCCAAGAACAAACCAAGTCCCAGTCACTGGTCGCCAGACAGCTAAATCAGTAGGCGGCGCCACATTTGCATTTACATCCTCGACCGCCAGAAGTCTTGATCCAGCGTAGACATATTCTTTGCTCAATTGCGGGGTTACACTTGGCAACGGTGCCGCGAACGGATTCCAACTGCTCGATGCATTCTTTGGAAGTTCTCTCCCGAACCAACCAGTCTTCTTTCCCGTCATCGCATCCGTATTAGGAAACCACCCATTTTTTGCAAACGCTCCAACGCCAATCATTAGAAGCAAAGCAGTCGCTCCACCGATCCAGAACTTACGGTTTCGGCGATTCTGATTCGACATTGAAGCATCTTTTACGATGACCGAATCGATTTTTTCTTCTTTAGTTCTTTTCGACATACTTCTTTACTTCTCTTTCGGGCTTTCCCGTCGTTTGACATCTTAAACGGTCGGGTCTGTATTTCTCTCGTCAAACTAAAATCACGTTGATGAAGGAGATTCGGCCATATGCCCAATAATGAACAAACCCATGCCAAAAACCTCGATAATCTGCGTACCGCAATTTCAATCGGTCAGAGTATCGGAGGTATCTATAAACCGTCCAAAACGCTGATTGAGATCGCCAGCCTCCAAACATACGAAGCGGCAATTTCCGTCGTGATGCAGGGCGTCAACAATGTTCTGCCAGCCGAAGAAAACGCTGTCGGTGCTCGAATGGCGGCCTTCAAACTCGTTCCAAAACGCGTCACCAAAATTCTCAATGCCGCCAAAGGTCAGGGTCTGACAACCGAATTCATTAGCGACATTCGAACAACCGCAAACGCGATTCGCGGCGTTCGTGTTTCGGCGAAAACTCCCGACGATCCGTTAACCGCAATCGACGAATCGAAAAAGAGCGTTTCATCTTCAAACCGCAGTTTCGCGGGACAACTCGAATCAATCGATCTGTTCGTCGAGCAACTTAAGTCGAATCCCGATTACAGCCCGACCGAGGCTGAATATCAGACCCCAACACTCGACGCGTGGCTTGGCGACCTAAACACGCTAAATCAAACAGCTATCGACGCAAAAGGCCCGACTCGCACGGCTCGAAATGAACGCAACGCCGTAATGTACAACAACAAGGACGGCCTCATTGTCAGAGCACAAATGATGAAACAGTATGTTCGTTCGATCCTCGACACTTCCGATACGCGTTTCATTCAGCTCAATCGCCTCAAATTCGTTGACTTAGGTTAGTCGATCTCTAACACTACCGAGTTAATCGTTCACACGAGCGAGTAGATCGTTCACACAGCCAACATTTTCATTCACACAAGGAGCTTGTCATTTCACACAAGCTCCTTTTTCTTTCACACTTTGTATCAATTCAATCGCAATCGATACCTAAACATTCGCACAAGCAAATTATTCGTTCACACGAGGCATTCGCATTAATCCACGCCTACGAGAGCGTCAACGCCGGCGACAATTTCCTCGGGGTCGATCTCGTCTTCCTGGATCAGTTCGACGTCGAGACACAAGCTCTGCAGCTCGCGCACCAGGACGTTGAACGATTCGGGAATGCCCGGCTCGAAGTTCGAAACGCCCTTGACGATCGTTTCGTAGATCTTCGAACGTCCGGCGACATCGTCGGATTTGCATGTGAGCAATTCCTGCAGAATATGTGCCGCACCGTAGGCTTCGAGTGCCCAAACTTCCATTTCGCCGAAACGCTGGCCGCCGAACTGAGCTTTACCGCCCAGAGGCTGCTGCGTGATGAGGCTGTACGGCCCGATCGAGCGTGCGTGGATCTTGTCATCGACCAGATGTGAGAGTTTCAACATATAGATAAAACCGACGCACACCTTCTGCTCGAACTGTTCGCCCGTCATACCGTCATAAAGCCGAGTCTTGCCCGACGGTCCGACCGATGCCGGAATGCCGAGTTCGTCGTACTTCTGATTGGCCTGCGTGATATAGCCCTTGATCTCTTCTTCGCTGGCACCGTCAAAAACGGGCGTTGCAAAGTGGAGTCCGAGGATCTTACCGGCCCATCCCAAATGCGTTTCGAGGATCTGTCCGACGTTCATACGCGACGGCACGCCGAGCGGATTCAAGACGATCTCGACCGGAGTTCCATCCGGAAGATACGGCATATCTTCCTCAGGCAGGATGCGTGCGATGACGCCCTTGTTACCGTGGCGTCCGGCCATTTTGTCACCGACCGAAAGCTTACGCTTCATCGCGACAAAGACTTTGACCATCTTGATCACGCCCGGAGGCAGTTCGTCGCCCTGCTTGAGCTTGGTGATCTTTTCGTCGTAGATGTCTCGCAGAATATTGATCTGGCGTTCAGTACGCTGTTCGTATTCCTTGACTTCAGCAATAACGTCGACCGATCCCGAAGCAACCTCAGACTTACGGAGAAGTTTGATCTCGATGCCTCTGAGCATTTCGCGGTTGAGCGTTTCTCCCTTTTTGAGGAGAACGTCCTTACCGTCCACAAGATCTTTGGTCAACTTGCGTCCGTCAAAAAGTTCATAGATACGTTCGTCACGCTGCTCCTGCAAGATACGGATCTCATCATCAAGGTCGCGGTGAAGATCGTCTTCTTCCATTCCCTCGATATCTAGGCTGCGGTCGTCCTTATCCTGTCCCTTACGCGTAAAGATCTGAACGTCGACAACCGTACCGTCGATTCCCGGCGGGCAGTTGAGCGAAGCGTCTTTAACGTCGCCTGCCTTTTCGCCAAAGATGGCTCGAAGCAGTTTTTCTTCGGCCGTCAGCTGAGTTTCGCCCTTAGGCGTGACCTTGCCGACCAGAACCGATCCGGGTTTTACCTGTGCACCGATGCGGATGATGCCGGATTCGTCGAGGTCGCGGAGCATATTTTCGCCGATATTCGGAATATCGCGAGTGATCTCTTCCGGTCCGAGTTTGGTATCGCGAGCCTCGATCTCGAGTTCCTCGATGTGGATCGACGTGTAGTAATCGTCTTTGACGAGCCGCTCTGAAACCAGAATAGCGTCCTCAAAGTTGTATCCGCGCCAAGGCATAAATGCCACGAGCACGTTGCGGCCGAGAGCGAGTTCGCCGCGGTCGGTACACGGGCCATCGGCGATGACCATTCCCTTTTTGACGCGTTCGCCTACCTCAACGATCGGACGCTGATTGATACAGGTGTTCTGGTTAGAACGCTTGAATTTGACCAACGAGTAGATGTCGGCAGTAACTTCGCGCGAGATCGTCCCGTCGACCTGGTGGTCGGCCTTGACGATGATTCGCTCGGAGTCAACATAATCCACGACGCCGTCGCGTTTGGCGATGACCACCGCCCCGGAATCGCGGGCAGCGATCTTTTCCATACCGGTGCCGACGTACGGCGATTCGGCACAGAGCAGCGGCACTGACTGACGTTGCATATTCGATCCCATCAGGGCTCGGTTAGCATCGTCGTTCTCTAGGAACGGGATCAACGACGCTGCCACCGAAACAAGCTGTTTCGGCGAGACGTCCATATACTGTGTGTCGGCACGGTCGGCCACGATGAACTCACCCTTTTGACGGGCAGCATTACGCTCGTTGACGATATTGCCCTTTTCATCAAGCTCGATATTGGCCTGACCGATGATCCACTTGTCCTCTTCCCACGCGGTGAGATAGAACGGAAACGGCTCAAACTCAGCCGTTTTGCCGCCTTTCAGCTTCGTATTTGCAGCCTCGACATCCTCAAGCGGCACGTGTTCGCCGGGCTTAAAGCTGGTGTTGCCGCCATTCTGGATCTTGACGTATTCGATCACGCGGCCATCGACCACGCGGCGGTACGGCGATTCGATAAATCCGAATTCGTTGATCCGTGCAAAACACGACAGCGACGAGATCAAACCGATGTTCGGGCCTTCAGGCGTCTCGATCGGACAGATACGGCCGTAGTGCGTCGGGTGAACGTCGCGAACTTCAAATCCTGCACGTTCACGCGAGAGTCCGCCCGGCCCAAGCGCCGACAGGCGGCGTTTGTGCGTAATTTCTGATAGCGGATTCGTTTGATCCATAAACTGCGAAAGTTGCGACGAACCAAAAAATTCGCGAACCGCCGCCGTCACAGGCTTTGCGTTTACCAGATCGCGGGGCATCGTGGTGAACATATCCTGTTGGATCGACATCTTTTCCTTGATCGCGCGTTCCATACGCTCAAGGCCGATGCGAAACTGATTTTCGAGCAATTCGCCTACCGCACGGACGCGTCGGTTGCCGAGGTGATCGATATCATCCTGACTGAAATGCTCGCTATCCCTCTTCATTCGTAGAAGGTAATTGACGACCTCGACAAAATCACCGGCCTTGAGCAGCGGATTAGTAATATCATCGCGCTCAGGGCGTCCCATCTTGATATTAAATTTGAGCCGTCCGACACGGGATAGATCAAACCGGCGGGCATCGAAGAACATACCTTCGAGCAGGCGGTAAGCAGTCGGAACCGTCGGCGGGTCGCCCGGACGCATTTTGCGGTAGATCTCGAGCAGTGCATCGACCGGCTTGCCGATCGCATCTTTCCTCAAAGTTGCCGAAATGACCTCTCCGATCACATCACGTTTGGGAAAGAAGACCTCGAGGCTCGCGACGCCTTCTTCGATGATCTGTTGTAACTTTGCCGCCGGGATCTCGGTATTTGATTCGACAATTACCTCGCCGGTCTCAGTATTAACGACATCCTCAAGCGCGTACGCACCTTCAAAATCAGCAATGGCAACTTCAACACGCTCTTTGCCCATTCTGCGAAGATCGGCAATTGCGGACTTGGTAACCTTTTTGCCGACGCGGACGACATCCTCGCTCTTGTCCTTGATGTCCTGCTCAGACCTCATCCCAACAAGATGTGTATCGCCTTCGGTCTTGACACGCAGGCCGAGCTTACCCTTTTCGACAGATATCTCGTCCGTCACATAGAAGAGCCTCAGTATGCTGGCGTTGGAGTACTCCGCACTCTTGACGACCTCTTCCAGGATATTGTCCGAAACGGTCTTCATATCGATCTGCGGATTTAACCACAGCCCGAGAGCCCGCAGGAATATCGTCGCAATGATCTTGCGTTTCCCGAGGCGGGCGTGAAGAATGCCCTTCTGGTCGTATTCGAATTCGACCCACGATCCGCGATAAGGAATGATCTTGGCCAGATACTCGTCACGATCGCCCTTAAAGAATACGCCCGGGCTACGATGCAGCTGCGAAACGATCACTCGCTCGGTGCCGTTGATGATAAACGTACCGTTGTCGGTCATCAGCGGAATTTCGCCAAAGAATACATCCTCTTCTTTAATGTCGCGAATGGTCGACGTGCCGGTTTCAGGATCCTTGTCATAGACCGTTAAACGGATCTTGACCTTGAGCGGCACGCTATACGACATTCCGCGTTCCTGACACTCCTGCTGATCGTGCTTATGCTTCAGGCCGACCGGTTCGCCGCAGTTGTTGCAGAGATTCGGGCGAACTGCGTTAAATGTGCCGCAATTTTTACAGAGGACTTCGGCCGGATTGAACGGATCCACCTTGATCTTCGCACTACAGTTTTTACAATTTGCCCTGAGATGCTCGAGGCCTTCGAGGTTACCGCACTTACACTGCCAGTTGCCGATCTGATACTCAACGTACTCAAGCGTCGCGGTCTCGCGGAAATCCGAGACCGGGAAGATCGAGGAAAATACCGACTGGAGACCGATGTAATCGCGCTCTTCCGGGATCAGATCCATTTGCAGGAATCGGTTGTACGATTCACGCTGGACCTCGATCAAATTCGGGATTTGGGCTGTCGTGTAGATCTTGGAAAAATCTACGCGTTCGGGCGACTTACTGGTTCGCCGTCCCAAGCCTGTTGATTTATTCTGTAGCGGATTGTTGATCATATTATTAATAGCGGGCTATCAAAAACCTGTTGATTCCTGACGCTAGACCTGTTACGCTTTCGCTGGGTCGAAATCGCGTCAAATACCTTTTGGAAAAGACACCAAATGCGGTCGAGGGTAAAGTTTTCCCTGACCGCTTTTCAGCAGCTTTTCGCTGTTAAATGAATTTTTCGAGAGTGCCGAAACGTGACACCAACTCTCCAATTTTTCTGCGACGTTGTCGCCCCTAAATCCACGAACACTCCATAAATACAAGGTATTCGTATTGCTCCTCCAAAGTTCGCGATCGACAGGAATATCTTATGTCAGCCGCGAATCATTCAGTTTAGCATCAATTAAGCCAAATTCCAAATATCGGGACGCCCGTCATTGACCGGCGTCCCGCTATTTTAGATGCAATTATTTGACTTCAACAGTAGCACCGGCTTCGGTCAATTTGGTCTTGATCTCGTCGGCTTCTGCCTGCGAAACGCCTTCCTTGATCGCCTTCGGAGCACCATCAACGAGATCCTTCGCTTCCTTGAGGCCCAAGCCTGCAACGACTTCACGAACGATCTTGATGACAGCGATCTTGTTGCCGCCGGCAGCAGTAAGGACAACGTCAAACGCATCCTTCTCTTCGGCAGCAGCGGTTTCACCACCGGCCGGAGCGGCCATCATCATCGGAGCTGCAGCAGCAGCGGCCGAAACACCAAAAACTTCTTCAAGTTCCTTAACCAATTCCGACGCTTCGAGAAGCGACACACCTTTCAAATACTCAATAACGTCTGCTTTTGTAGTTGCCATGACTTTTATCTATTCCTCCAATAGGGTTCTTTGTTTATTTGTAAATCGTGAATTGTAATAATCAGCTCGAATTTCGAGTCGATCTTACCATTCACGGCTTGTTTGTCAGCCGCGAGAACCCACGGGACTTGGCGGACCGGGTTGCATCACCTTTCCGTTTCCGTCCGACGCAAAGCGATCTGACCATCGCTTCGCTCGCTTTCCTTGAGTACGGCTTTGTGTTTCAGACTTTCGCCCGAAACAAAACTTTAACTATTCGCCTGCTTCTTCAGCCGGAGCCTCTTCAGCTACTGGAGCGGCTTCGTCTGCTGCGGCCACTTCGACCGCCGCATCGTCTGCCGGAGCAGCTTCCGCCTCGGCTCCCGGAGCTTCCTCAGCATTCTGAGTCTCCTCCGCCGCAGGAGCCTCTTCAGCTTCAGCAGCCGGAGTCTCAGCCTTGGCTTCGACCACCGGAGTAGCCGATGCGTCAACCGGCTTAGCGTCACCGATCTGCTTGATCACGATCGCCAGGTCACGCGGTACCGCGTTGATAACTGTAACGATACGTTGAGCTCCGCTATTAATAACGAAGAGCAGTTTCGCGATAAGCTCGTCTTTCGACGGCAGATTTGCGATCGTCGTCAATTGCTGCAGATCGACCAGTTTGCCGTCTACCACGCCCGATTTGAACGTGTAGATATCAGCATTCTCCTTCATGAACTTCGAAATTGCTTTCGAGAGTACAACCGGATCATTCTCGGTCCAAGCTATAGCAGTAACGCCCTTGAACGCTCCTGAAGCGTCTTCAAACTGGGTACCTTTCACCGCAATGCGGGCCAAGGTGTTTTTCACTACTTGGTACTCTGCACCGGCTTCACGCAAGCTCTTTCTAAGCTCCTGATCCTTCGAAACGGTCAGCTTTGTAAAGCTTACGACCATTGCGGATGTGGAATTGGAAAGCGACTCAGTGAGGGCGGTCAGATCTTTCTGTTTTGTTTCTCTAGTTTTCATTTCCCTTTTCGCTCCTCACGTACTATGCGTATGCGAGCTCATCGAGCAATACGCCCGGGCTCATCGTTGCCGCAAGATTGATCTTCTTCAGGTAACGGCCTTTGGCAGTGGTCGGTTTTGCCTTCATCACTGCTCCGATCAGGACCCTCGTGTTCTCGGCCAATTTGGCATCGTCAAACGACACCTTGCCGACCGGCGAGTGAATAACGCCCGTCTTATCGACGCGATATTCGACCTTGCCGGCCTTGGTCTCTTCGATGGCGGTCTTGACATCCATCGTAACTGTACCTGTTTTTGGATTGGGCATCAGGCCTCGAGGACCGAGGACCTTACCTAATTGACCGACCTTACCCATCATATCGGGGGTCGCGATCAATGCGTCAAAGTCGAGCCAGCCGCCTTTGATCTTTTCGAGGATCTCATCGCCACCGGCCATATCTGCACCGGCTTCTTCTGCTTCACGCACCTTGTCACCCTGAGCAATAACAACGATCTTCTTGGCGGCTCCGCCAAGTCCGTGCGGCAGAACGATCGTTCCGCGAACGAGCTGATCTGCCTTTCGCGGATCAACGCCAAGCCACATCGTAAGTTCGACTGTCTCGTCAAACTTGGCAAATGCGACCTCTTTCAGTTTTGCAACCGCTTCCTCAAGCGTATGCTTCTTATGCAGCTCTATCTTTTCGAGAGCCGCAAGATATTTCTTGCCTCTTTTCATTTTACCTCCAGGTGTTAGCGGGCAATTTTGTTGCCCTCCCTGTGATAGGTTTCGGGATGGAGATCGCAGAGCAAAGCCTGCCACCTTTCACCTTTCACTTCTCACTATTAATCGACCGAGATTCCCATCGATTTCGCAGTTCCCTCGATCGTCTTCATTGCCGACTCGAGATTCGACGTGTTGAGATCGGCCATTTTTAACTTGGCGATCTCTTCGATCTTCGCACGCGTTACCGAGCCGACCTTTTCTCTATTCGGTTTACCCGAACCCTTTGCAACTCCCGCTGCCTTTCTAAGGAGATCGGCTGCCGGCGGCGTTTTCGTTTCGAACGAGAACGAACGGTCAGCGTAGACCGTGATCACGACCGGTATTTTCATATCCGGATCGTCGTTTTGCGTTTTGGCGTTAAACGCCTTGCAAAACTCCATAATGTTAACGCCGTGCTGACCAAGTGCCGGGCCGATCGGCGGCGCCGGATTCGCCTTGCCGGCGGGGATCTGCAACTTAATGTAGCCTGATATCTTCTTTGCCATAACTGTTTTCGATTAACGATCCTGCACATCCGTACAGGAATGTCCTCATCTATTCTTCTTCTGCAAAAGTAACCTTTTCGACTTCGAGGAAGCTAAGTTCGTATGGAGTCGATCGTCCAAAGATCGTTATCGACACCTTCAAGGTAGCCTTGTCCTCATTGACCTCTTCGACCTTGCCGGTAAAGCTGGCAAACGGGCCGGATTTGATCCTGACGACCTCACCAACCTCATACGAAAACTTCGGCTTCGGCTTTTCGGTCGCGACATCTATATTGTGGAGGATCTGATCGACCTCCAATTGGGTCAGCGGTGTCGGAGCTTTGCCGCCCAGAAATCCGGTGACTTTCGGCGTCGCTTTGATCACGTGAAATACGTTGTCAGGGATCTTGCCCTTTTCGTCACACTCGATCTGAACCAGCACATAACCGGGATAGAACATTCGTTCAGAGACATATTCCTTGTTGCCACGCATCTCGACGACTTTTTCTTTTGGTAATAGAACGCCCGTGATCTGCTCGGCGAGTTCCATATCGCGAATGCGTGCCTCCAGACTCTCGCGAACCTTGTTCTCGTGCCCGGAATATGTGTGGATAAAAAACCACTGATTCATCTCAGATATCCTTTATGTACTAAACGCCGGCAAGTTTATTTACCAGCCAAGTCAACCCTTCGAGAAGATATGTCCAGCCGTGATCGACGAGGAAGAGATACGCCGCAAAAAATAACACGCTCACGATCACGATGATCGTGGTGTTCTTGATATCTTCGGATGCCGGAAACGACGTTTTGTCGAGTTCAGCCCGCGTATGCTTGACGAAATCGCCAATGCCCTCTTTATGTTTTCCTTCGATCGGAGCTACAGCTTCTGACACATTAATTCTCCCAATAAAATTCAATGGCAGGGGTACCAGGACTCGAACCCGGACCTAAGGTTTTGGAGACCTCCATGCTAACCATTGACACCATACCCCTATAAAATAGTCCAAAAGTATAGAGCGGAAAGTGGAAAGTGAAGAAATTCGCCCTCACTTTCCACTATCAACCTTCCACGTTGAACTACTTATTCTCTCTGTGCAGCGTATGGCAACGGCAACGGCGGCAGAACTTTTTGAACTCCAGCCTGTTCGGCGTGTTCTTTTTGTTCTTGGTCGTCGCGTAGTTGCGTTCTTTGCACTCAGTGCACTGCAAAATAATATTATCTCTCGGCATTTCCTTGTCCTTCGTCGTTTGCCCTTGGCCCTCAGCAAATCGCCAAGGGCCGTGGGTTTTCGACTAATTGTTATTCCACGATATCCGAAACGGTACCGGCACCGACCGTGCGGCCACCTTCGCGAATAGCGAAGCGGAGGCCCTTTTCCATTGCGATCGGAGCGATCAGCGTG
>Ga0209476_10000362_pt1 | contig 30679 bp, 24 predicted proteins | sample KloWWTrecipitate_FD_187179 | JGI IMG/M metagenome (GOLD analysis project Ga0209476, IMG submission 187179) | Active sludge microbial communities from Klosterneuburg, Austria, studying microevolution and ecology of nitrifiers - Klosterneuburg... | ecosystem: Engineered > WWTP > Aerobic digester... | reverse complement strand
GTACAGGCAGTCATCCTTGAGCAGGAAATTGCCGAGATGGACGTCCTCCTGCAGGATGCCGCGGGCGTGCATGCGGCCGAGGGTTTGAAAAACAAAAGTCAGTCCCTGCAGGACGGCGGCACTCTCCGCCTGGCTCTCTCCTCCGACCCCTCTCCCGCCAGCGGGAGAGGGGAGGGAAAGCGCCTGCGCGCCATCGAGATATTCGGTGAGCACGAAATATCCTGCCCCCTCCAGCTTGCCGCTCGCCAGCAGGTTCGCCGTCGGCAGGTCATATTGCTTCAGGCTGTCGATGCCGCGGCATTCGCGCTGCCAGTGGCGCTCGGCTCCGCGTGCCGCAACGAAGAGCTTGGCCAGCACGGTTTGCCCGTTCCAGTTGCCGATGCCGGTGAGCCGCTTGCCGGGCAGGATGCGCAGCCAGCGATCGATTACTAGCTCGTTCCCGTCGTCGAGAACGAGTGTGCACGGCGCCAGCACGCGGCGACCGCCCACGCGCAGGGAGGCTGCCGTTTCCTGTTCTTCATCGCGCCCGGCGAAGAAGCCGGCGATCTGGCGGATGCGCCGCTTGTCGGCGTCATCGAGCTTTTTCTTCTGCGCGTAGTCGAGGTAGAAGCGCAGGCGCTGCGTGCGCGAGAGCTGGCGCTTGGCCACCTTGTCGAGGCAGGCGAGGTCCTTGACGATGCGGTATTGCAGGAAGGGCGGCCACCAGAAGCCGCCGCTCGGGCAGTCGATGAGGAAGACCTTGCCCGACTCATCCACCAGCAGGTTGCGCCACTTGAGGTCGCCATGCACGAAGCGGCGGCCGTGCAGGCGGCGGGCGATGGCGGCGATCTGGGTCGAGACGCCGTGCCACCAGGACTGACTTTCAAGCCGCGGGTCGCGGCTGCGGGCGAGCTTGCCCAGATCGGTCGTTTCCGGAATTTCCGCCGTGATCAGCGCCCCGCGCACGAAGCGGCCGCCCTGGCTTTCGAGGCCGCAGGCGACGAGCCGCGCGGTGGGAATGCCCCAGTCGGCGAAGCGTTGCAGGTTCTCCCATTCGAGCTGCACGCGTGGCGTGCTGAACAAGCGGCGCAGCGGCTTCTTGCCCAGGCCGTGGTAGCGCTTGACGTAGTAGCGGCGGCCGTCGACCTCGACGCGAACCGTCCGCGTTGCCGAATCCTTGGCGACGATCTCGCCTTCGAGGGCGAAGACGGCGTCAAGATCGGCAAAGCGCGCGGCGGCCGCGGCGTTCGCCCCGGGCAGGACGCGCCAATCATTCATGCGAGCGCGCCTCTGGCGTATTTGCGCTTGTAGCGCTGCATCAGGCGCGCGCCTTCGCGGCTCAGGTGCGCGAGCAGGTCGGCTTCCGTGACGAGCACTTCGCGCAGCGGGCGCTCGAAGTAAGCGCGCAGGAAGCGCAGGCGATCGCGCGCCGTGAGGCCGATCTCCAGCGAGGAGAAGTGCAGGGCGGCGAGGTCCTTGTCACGCCAGCGGCGCGGCGCGGCGCCTTCGCGCACCTGGGCGCGGTGCAGGTCGATCAGCGACAGGCGCAACGCGTCGGGCGTGGGTGCGGGATCGGTGTGCAGGAGAAAGTGGCAGATGTAGCAGTCGCGGTGGTTGACGCCGCCGCGATGCATCCTCCCCGTCATCGCGGCGACGCGGGCGAGCAGCGCGCGCTTGAGCGTGGGCGCGGGCGGGTTCGCCGGCCAGTCGCGGCAGAAATCCTCCAGGCTCACGGTCGGCGCGAGCTCCTCGGTGATGATGAAGGATTCCAGTTTGGCCGGGTTCGATCCGCGCCGGCCGAAGGCAACGGCCTTCATGGTGTCGACGCCAAGCTCGCTCAGACGCCGGATGGCGAGCCATTCGTGTTCGGCGCCGAGCACCGGCAGACGCGCCGTGACGAGGTTCTTGAAGATTTCGCCCCAGCCGACGCCGCGATGCAGCTTGACGTAGTAGCCGCGCCCGCCGACTACGGTGCGCAGGGTGCGGCGGCCTTCCAGTTCGCGCAGCACTTCACCTCGCAGCGCGCGCGCTGCGGCGAAGGCGTCCCAGCGCGCCCACAGCGTGCGGAAAGGCTCATCGAGAAACAGTTCGTCGGGGCGGCTCATGGCTTGAGAATGATATCCGCCGCGCGCGCAGGCAGGCTGTAGATGTCGGCCGCTTCCGCCCAGGCCAGACCGCTGGCGCTGCACTGCCGGCGCGCGTCGTCGTCGGCCAGCATGCCGGCGAGGAGGGCGTTGAAACCGGTCTGGTCGAAGGGCAGCGGCACGACGCGCCCGGCGCCGGCTTCCTCGATGTAGTGGGCGTAGCCGCAGGCGGCGGTGGTGAGCACCGGCAGTCCGGCGACCACCGCCTCCAGCAGCACCGTGCCGGTGTTTTCGTTGTAGGCGGGATGGATCAGCAGGTCGGCGCCGAGCAGGAAGCGCGGAATGTCATCGCGCCCCTTGAGGATACGCACCTTGTCCGCGAGGCCGAGCGCGCGTGCCATGGAGACGAAGGGCTTCGGATTGTCCTGGCCGATGGCGATCAGGCGCGTGCGCCGCTTCAATGCATCGGGCAGGGCGGCCAGGGCGCGCAGCGAGCGGTCGAGGCCCTTGGTCTTGAAGCCGGAGCCGATCTGCACCAGCAGCAGATCGTCGTCGCCGAGATGAAACTCGCGGCGGAAGTCGGCGCGGATCTCCGCTGCGTTGGCCGGCGCGCGGCGGTCGGGCGCGATGCCCGGCGGCAGCAGGTGCAGCCGCTCGGGCGGCGTGCCGTAGTGCTTCACGTAGAGGGCCTGCTGCACGGCGGAGATCATGAGGATTTCGGTTCGGCTGTCCGGCGCGAACACCGCGCGCTCGTAGGCGGCGAAATGGCGGTAGCGGCCGGAGAGGCGGTACATCGGACCGCGCAGGGTGCGCGCCTTGTCTTCAAAACAGGGGTCGGCGCAGTAATAGACGTCCAGCCCCGGCATCTTGTTGAAGCCGACCAGGCGGTCGGCCGGGCGTGTCGCGAGATCCTGCCGCACCCAGTCGACGAATTTTTCGTAGCGGCGGTGGTTCGAGAGCGCCTTCACCGGCACCATTACCACTTCGAAACCGGCCGGGATGTCGCCCTGCCAGGACAGGGTGTAGACGCGGATGGCGTGGCCGCGCGCCTGGCAGGCCAGCGCGATGCGCAGGAAGTCGCGCTGCAGACCGCCGAAGGGGAAATACTTGAAGAGGGTGAACGCGAGCTGCATCGCCCTTCGCGCCTACTCGGCGACGCCGGACTTTGCGATGAGAAAGCGCGCCGGCGGCTGGATGCGCTTCTTCCGGCCGGAGCGCGCCGCGACGGTGCGCCACAGCCATTTCGCGAAAGGCGTCAGGCGCTCGAGCTGCAGGTAGGACTTGAAGAACCACAGGCGGTCGCTGCGGCTCCACATTTGCGAATGGTAGTTGAGCGTGTACAGGTCGCGGATGGCGCAGACCGTCTTCGACGGCCGCCAGCGCGACTTCTCCAGGTCGATGACGCGCGCCTCGATGCCGCTGTCGGCAGCCACGCGGACGAAGACGTGCTTGGGGAAGAAGCAGTTGTGCTGGATGCCGTGGGCGTGCATGTCGCGCAGCAGGGCGGCTATCGCTTCAAGCATGCGCAGGCGCACCGGCCGCGCCGGCGCGCCGTGCTTCAGCCAGCGCTGGACGCGGTCCTCCATCGAGACGAAGCCGGCCAGTTCCTCGGTGACGAGGATGGCGCGCTCGTCCTTGCCGGCCTTGTGCATGGCGAAGTACACCGGCTCCAGGGTCGGGACGCCGCAGGCGCGGTAATGCTGGATGTGGCGGAACTCGCGCAGAAAGGTCGGCGCGCCGCGCAGCGGATGGGTCCACAGACGTGCCTTGTGGTTCTCCTGGCGCTTGAGAAAGATGGCGCAACTGCCGCCGCCGGGCAGGGCCAACTCGCAGCGCGAGACGCCGCTCCAGCCGCCGCGGCGAACGTTGGGCGCCTCGAACCAGTCCGCCTTGAGCTGCCACAGCGCGTCGAAATCGGACAGACCGTTGTGGGCGAGGATCGGGCGCCAGCGTTCGTTGATGAAGTCCTTCATCGGGGCCGTCGGCCTATTTCTTCACGCGCAGCACGTAGGCGCGCCACTTGTCCCAATGCTTGATGAAGTCTGCGTGGCCGATCATCTCCAAACCGGCGGCAGCAAAGTCGCGCTCGATCTCGGCCCGCTTGAAAACGAAGCGGTCGCGCGGCCGATCGGCGCCGCGGACACGTGCCTTGCGCGCGTCGTTGACTTCACTGCGCCAGGCGCGGAAGTTGCCGTCCACCCAGAGCGAGACGATCACCGTGCCGGTGCTGATGCGGGCGAACTCCTTCAGCATCTGGATGCGGTCGGCGCTCTGCTCGATGTGATGCATCAGTCGGATGCTGAAAACACACTCGACAAAATTGTCCGGCAGGCCGGTGGCGAAGGCCGAGCAGCAGAAGGATTGTTCGATGCGGGCGACGACCTCGCGCGGGCGCAGCGCCAGGCCGGCGTCGATCATGTTCTGGCTGTTGTCGGCGACGTAGATTTTACGACCGGGTTCCTCGCAGAGCATGGCCCAGAAGCGGCCGGTGCCGCTGGGCAGGTCGAGCACCGAACGCGGCCGTCCGGCCAGCGTCAGCGCCTTGCGCGCCATGCCGACTTCGCGCCAGGTCGACAGCCGGCGCCAGAAGCCGGTGTTGTGCTTGTGGAAATACTTCCGCGCGTGCTCGGGATCGTATTTCTCGGAAAACTCGTAATGCGGGGGGGTGATGCCGTCGTCAGCCATGCCTGAAACCGCCTTGTTGGAAGCCCGCAATGATGCCTGAAAAACCTCAATTAGTCATCTACTTATCGATGAATTCGAGCCGAACGGCCCTATAATGCGGAACGCAACTTGGCGGATGGACAGCAAACATGAAAAAGACCGACCTGGAAAAACTCAAGGGAATGAAAATCGATGGCCGGATGAAGCGCGCCGGCACGCCGGGCCGCTTCGGCGCGGCGGCGGATGTCGCGACCAGTCGCCGTGAGCAGCGCGAACGGGAACGGGCGCAAGGGCTCGTACCCTTCGCCGTCAAGCTCGATGGCGAGCTGGTCAAGCGGATTCAGGCGCTGGCGCAGGAAAAGAAGATTGGCCTGAACGAAGTCGTAGCGGAACTGCTGGAGAAGGGCCTGAAAAACTAGATTTTTCAGCGAAAACGAACACGTTCTGCGAAGTCAGTTCTTCCGTCTCCCTCTGCCGTGTTTCGCCTCGTATTCAGCTATGAGCGTCTCGATGTGCTGAAGAATGGCGGCGGGGATCGCTTCGATGACGGTTTCCCGGATGATGCCGTGGGTAAAGGCGTTGGCGATCAATATCTGCGCACGGTCCAGTTCCGCCCACGGTTCCGCCAGGGAGAGCAGCGGGCGCTTGAGAACAAACGCGGCCAATCCCGGCTCGAAACGAGGACCTGCGGTTGCTGCCAGTCGAACGAGTTCGAGTGCGGCCAGACTCAACCGGCTCAAACGTCGCCCAATCACATCTTTCACCGTTCCCGGAACACCAAGCCGGCTGCGGGATGCGCCCGTTACTGCGGTTTCCAAAAGTCCCCGGATCAGCTCAAGCAGAAAAAATGGATTGCCGCCTGAGTACTGAGCGAAGTCATCCGCCGCGACGTTGACGTCGAGATCAAGACTTTCGATCAGTTGCTGTATCTCCGCTGGTGACAGGGGCTCCAGACAAATCCGGATGGCGGCGCCGGTATTCACCACCTCTGCGAGAACTTCGCGGGCAGGCTCCGCGAGGCCTTCCTCCTGCAGGCACAGGATTGTGCGCATCCCCTCCGGATGCCCCCAGTGCTGTGCGTAGACGAAATGGGCAGCCTCCATGCTCTCTTTGTCTACAAAATGAAGATCGTCGACGACGACATTCCTCATGCCGGCCTCGACGGCCAGGCGCGTCGCTTCGGCCTTGGCCTGGAAAAACAAAAGCTTTTCTGCGTCAGACTTCGGCAGGGGCAGAGCCTCTCCCAACTCGGGCAGTATGCGGCTCAGTTCCCTCCGTACCCAATCAGGCACTGCCAGTCCCGGGAAAGCATGCAGCATGGCTCGATAGGTCCGGCTGTGGGTGGCAAACGGAACACCGATATCCGACGGACGCCCTTCAAAGAAATCGGCACGGTCCTTGGTGGCAAGAAAATCCTGAACAAGCCGGGTTTTGCCGATGCCGGGTGGCCCGCTCACGAAGATCGCTTGCCGCCGCGCCCACGCTTCGTCCATTTTCGCCCACGCCTCGTCTCGTCCGATCAAGCTGGGTGGGCGTTGTACGGCAAGCGGCATTTCTCGTCGGCTGCGGGCAGGGCCAATCTGGAAGCTCTTCAAAATCAGTGCCGCCAGGGCTTCCGTTTCGGAACTGGGTGAAACACCCAATTCCTCCAGTAGTGCCCGCTTGCATTGCTCGTAGGCTTTCAGGGCAGAACCCCTGTCGCCAAGGAGATAGTGCAGCCGCATGACGCGGCGACAGGCTTCCTCGTGGGTTCCATCCAGGGCGTAACTTTGTTTTGCATGACGCAGGGCAGTCCGCCAGTCGCCCACGCGCTCCGCCTCGTCTGCCAGGCGTTCCGCGGATTCGTGCCGAAGCGCGGTTAGACGCGCCCTGCGGGTTTCGAGCCATTCGGAGAAATCCGGGCAGTCGCTGTAATCGTAGTCGCCCAGCAGGACGCCGTCGAGGCCGGTCGGGTTGGAAGCCGTTTCCGCCGAACAGGGGGCAACGAGGGCCGCAACATCGCACTCGACAACCTTGCTGAGGCAAAGGATGTCGTCACCTTCTACGGGTACGGATCCCCCGTTCAACGTTTTCAGGCGATGCAAAGTCTGGGCAAGATTGTTTCTCGCCGCCGCCTTTTCTGATTCGGGCCAGAGAAGGCCGGCGAGCCGGCCGCGAATGGTTGGTCCCTCAAGCGCCAGATAGGCTATCAGGCCGGCCGCCTTGCGCTCGAGCCTGGCGGAACCCGTATTGGTGTGCAATGAAGCGGCGTGTCCGATCAACTCGATTCGCATGGCGATTTCCGATGGTCAGGGCGCGGGCGGCCGAACTGCCGGCTCTGCGCATCTGGAGCATGAAGGCATACGGGCAATCATTGCACCTTTTCGCCTTGCACGGTTCTCTTGCGCCAGGACATGCAAGATTGCCTCGAACTTTGTCCCGTCATCCGGCGCCCGGGATCCTCCAGCATCAGCACCGATGGAACGCATTCAGGGTCCAGCAATCGTAGCAGGCCATACCCAATGCCGGCGATACCTGTCAGCAAACCGGGAGATTCGATGCCCAGCGGAATTCCGGTGAGCCAGCCGTCGCGCCGAATACTGTTCGCGACCATCGTGCCCAGTTTCGCCAGGACGTCGACGCGCTCGCTACCTGTCAAGGCCGCCTCCAGAAGGTCAAGGTTGCCGAGGTCTCCATGGCACAGCGAATGATTGAGGCCGAACCCATTGCGCAGGGTTGTTCTGACAGCCGCGTCAATTTCATCATCCAGCACAGGATCGTCGAGAAACCCGCGCAGCATTACCCGCGACATTCCAATGCCGGGAGCCCCATGACACCAAGTGGTCATGAAATGCCGAATTGCCGCAGGGCGGTCCGGCGAGTTTTCCTCGGAATTTTCGCCGAAATCCCGGTAATCCGGCCAGTTGCCCTCGTCGGCTGCAAAGGTGCTGCGTTCGTATTCGAGTGCGGCCAGCCCGGCGTCGAGAAAGCGGGCTTCCCCGGTCGTCCGGCCGAGACTGACGAGCGCTGTTGAAATGCCTGCAACACCGTGCGAGAAGCCGGTCAGCGGAGCGGTGGCGGGAATCCGGTTGTGCCAGAAGAGCCCGGTTGGCGCAGCTTCCGGCCGCTGGGCGTGAGCCAGAAGGTGATTTCCGCACACTCGGGCCATGTCCAGAATGGGCGTGGAGGGTTTTGCGCGGTAAAGCGTCAATAAGCCCATGATGCAGCCCGAACTGCCATCGAGCATGTCGAAGCCACGGTCGGCTTTCACATGTTTCGCCAGCATGGGGACATACGACTCGGCTCTATCGAGCCATTCCGGCTCGTTCCAGAGGTGTGCCAGATGAGTGAACGCATAGATGGGGCCACTCAAACCACCATAAACACCCACCGGGAGCGGATCCTCGAACCCGTGCCTGGCCTCGAACTGGCGCCGGATCGAATGGGCGGCAGCACGGGCCATCCCGGTATAACTCGGCTCCCCCGTCAGACGACCCAGATGGGCAAGAAACAGAGCAATGCCGCCGAGTCCATTGTAGAGGTCGAAGCTCACCGGCATTACACGCCATTCGCGGTCGCGGATCAGGTTTACGCCCAGCCAGCCGGCATAGTCATTATCTTTGTAGGCCAATTGGAGCACTCTGTCGCCCACCGCCCGGGCCAGGCCCAGCAGGTCATCGGTCGCGGGTTCCATCTCATCCGCCATTGCCGCGTGCCCGGGCCAGCTGCCTTCTCCATGTCCAAGCTGAATGGTCGCAAAGGAGGCCCGGATTGCCCAGACCTGTCGTTCCATATCGGCCTCACCCATCTGCAGGAGTCGCTGCCGCGCCAGCACATAGCCGGATTCCGAGAGAATCTCCGGAATGACGCGTCCGCAACTGTCACGCAGGTCGCGACTGTCGGCGCGTGTCCAGAAAAACGGGATATCGCCCTCCAGCAGGTCTGTCTTCTCGGCCCTGAATACCTGCTCCAGGCCGGCTTCGGGGCGTGGATGGCGCCATACCCTGTCGACGATCCGCTCCCGTTCGGCAGCATCGCGCAGGTAATCCGGGTGAAAGCTGGTTTTCAGGATTCGATCGTACGCCAGGGTGGGTACGCTGATGAAGCGGATCGGATCTTTGGCGAAGGCTGACATCGGTCCGGCAAGCAATTCCTCACGATAACGGAGGATCAGCCGGTACATTTTCTCGAACCCTGTCAGGATTTGCGCCAGGTAGTGCGCCGCTTCGACGCGAACCCCGTCGATAACGGGAATGCTGTTCTGCGTTTCCAGCGCCAATCGTTCGTAGGCGACATGCATTTCGTCGGTTCCGATCCGGTTGATGACTGGAACCGGTTCCGCCATCACCTGGCCGCTACGATCGCCCAAACCGCTGATGTCGAAGCCCGCTACATCTTCCGAGGAATCCTGCCGTTCGGGCAGCAGCCCCAGGCGCAGGACGGACGTCAGCCACGCCTTGGTCGCGGGTTCCCTGTGAGTTTCGCCGGTACTGAGATCCAGATCATCCGGGTGGAAGAGCGCTTCCAGGTCCACCAGAACCGGATGTTCCCCGCAGGCAATCAGGTTTTCCGAATGGAAATCGATCGCCTGGAGGGCGTAGAGCAGCCCAAGGAAGCCGCCCTGCCGCAAGAAAAAGCGTTGTACTTCATCCTGCGATGCGCAACTGCGTGTCTCGATGAACTCGCACCAGCCCCAGTTCCCACGGTCGAGAACACGGAGCGTGCGAAAGGGCGGCAGCCCCGGCGCGTCCCCGAGCCGATCATTGAACCAGACTAACAACGACTGGAAATGGTCGTCGAGGGATAAGGAGCGGGGTTTGTAGATGAGTTTCTCGCCACCGTCGAACACCAGTTTCAAAACGCTCCGTCCGTGACGGTGGCCATCGCCGGCGCTACCCTCCATAGCCAGCAGGGCGCCGGGAGATTTGACGGGGAAGAACATGCGGCAGATTTCCGGCCAGTCTTCGCTCAGACGAGAGAAAACTTCGATCCCGAAATCCACCCAGTGAGCAAGGCTTCTGTTCACCTGGCGGGCGAGGACGCAGTACTCGCAAAAGAAAGCATGTCGCCGTTCAGGCTGACAAAGCTGATTGACGAAATCGGAAAATCTCGCCTCGGGAGTTTCACCGCACAACGCCCCCTTCATTCGGGCGATGTTGACCTCCAGCGCCAGCGTGCGCAGAAACAAGGGAGTGAGGAGGGAGGGCAGCCGCCTTGCCCAAAGCATGCTGGCGGCTTCGACCTGGAAGGGGGCTTTGGCCAACAAAGGGGAAAGGCCTTGTTCCAGGCTTTGCAGGGCGTGCGCGAGGAAAGGCAGCACCAACCGCAGCGCTGCGTTCGAAGTCGGATCGGTCGCCACGGCAGCGATCACCCGCTCGGCACGGTCCATCGCCGTCCGGTCCGGCTCCCGACAAAGCAAGGAAGCGGTCTGACTGAGATCGTCAGGAAGACTGCCGATTCTTGCCGCCAGCGACGCGGCGTTCTCCCCCAATAGGGGCAGAACAGATTGCATATCCAGGCCATCGGCTGCGAGCCGCCTGTGGAACGCGTCCGGCTCTCGAAGATACAGCGGGTGACGGGCCCACTGCGCAAGGCGACGCTCGGCGCGGGCCCGATCACCGTCGGTAGAAAATCCGGCAGGACGTGCATCGGCCGAAACGCGCGCATCGAAGTCCAGCGCGAGAAACCACTGCGCAGGGAAATCAGGAATTGGAAAGGTTGTTATACGCTCACCTCGAATTGATAAAGTGCGAGATCGAAGGCCGGGAATTTCGTGCACCGGCATGACAACAAAAGGTCTTCAGACCGTTGCATGCGGCTGGATGTCATCAGGCGGATTGCGTTCAAGACACATGCTGGGCGTCAGTACGCCCCCAGTGCCACTCGATATGCGCGCTTTTCCGTTGTTTTTCGCACCACTCTCGAATTAGCTTTCGTTCAATTCGTCTTTGCAGCGTATGTTCGGAAACATCGGTCTCGTACCCGCAGATTTCGATTATCCGCGCGTCTCCGTCTGCCATTTCCACCAGACATACGGCGCCAACGGGCAGCCCAAAAGTTTGTCTGGAACGCTCAGCCAGTTCGTAAGCAAACAGCTCGACGAATTCAATGCGCGAAGCGTCTTCGCTTCCCATGCTCCAGGTCATGTGCTTTCCCAAAGCAAGCAGGCCGCTGCACGTATTCATCTTCAGTACAGCCTCGATTTCAGCTCGAATATCACTCGGTACGCGCAATTGGGCTACGCGCATACCAAGATAGTTGTTCCGTTGCTCCCGGAATTGCGCCTCAAAATCCGTCTGGATCAACATGCGTTCAATCCTGCGTTGCGCCAGTACATCGTGAAGCATCCCGCGCAGCCGCCCACGCGACAGTCCGTTCTTTTGCAGCCAGGTATCCTCGGCTTTGGCATCCGTTCCGGACCGTGTCTTGAAAAAACGTTGCATCGCAGAATCGATGTCTTCATCTGGGATGCTGACGGGCCTGCGTTCAAACTCCCTGGAAAGCAAGGCCGTATCGATGATGCGGGTCATTAGTTCAGCGCTGTTCCAGATAGGATCGAGGAGCCGTATGACTTGCGCTATGGAGAGGGAGTAGCCGTCGACGCGCAGGAGCACATCCGAGTCGGCCTGAACAGATCCACGCAACGGCCATGGCAACACATTGCGACTGCTGCTATTGATCGAGTAGACCTCCTGCTCCAGGCTGAGGATGAGCGAATACGTCATGAGAGGACCGAGATTCTCCATTTCCCAAACAAGGTCCAATTTCCCTTGCGGAATCAACAATTGCGCTTGCTCGACGAGTGACCACGCCGAAGCTCGATCAAGCTGCTGCGCGTTAAGCGCGGACGAGAGCGCAAATAGCGCGGCACACTGTTCTGAAGACAAAATGGGAGGAAGAATATTTGGCATTGCTCAACCTGAAATTATCAGTGGTTATCTGTGGTCGATCAAAAGTCTGGCAATCCTGTCGGTAATTGGCAACCCCGTGAGATGTTCGATCCACTGATACTGGCCGTTAGGATTGAGTTCGAGAAAAATATAGCGTCCGTCAGGGGTGAGTATGAGATCGATGGCTGAATAGACCAGTCCAAGAGAGTGAGTCATTGCCAAACAGAGTTTCGACACCTTGTCCGGAAGCGTGTGCTCGAAGTGAGGGGTATTTCCTTCGTCGTAGCGACGCCAATCAATTTTTGTCCTTTGCGTCGCCTGGGAATGAATTTCTGCTGCGAACACGTCTGAGCCCACCACCGTGACCCTCAATTCGACGGCCTTCTCTACATAGACCTGCACGATCAGTGGGCACAACTGCAAATCCTGGAAATGAACGAGATCACTTGGTCGCACCGGACGTGCATATCCAGTCATCAAACCTTTAGCCGGCGAATCTACCGTTACCGCAGCCGGCTTCGTGATGATTTTGCCGTTATGCTTGCGGTAGAAGTCGAGGAACTCTTGCGGACTGTTTGTGATGAGAGTGTCGGGAAGGTCAAAACCGGTGCGTGCAGCCAGACCAAACTGAGGAAGCTTGGCGTGAGCTGTTTTGAGTACTTGCCGGCTAGCGGGTACCTGCAAGCAGTTCAAGTCTTCAAACAAACCAGAAAGGATCTCGGCCGCGCTTGCATCTATATAGCCCCTGACCTGTTCATTGGATATCGATGGGGACGCTTTGGGCAAGGCCGGCCGCCGCCATAGCAGCGCGCTGACGGCGTCCAGATGAATCTCCTCATCGGCAAGCCAATAGGAGCGGGTCAAATGTCCGCTATCGGACGTTTTGTAGACGATGCGATCACGTTGCGGGAAGAACGAAGTATCAAGCAGGGCGCAAGGCTGTCCGTAACGCCCCAATGCAGCCAGTATTGCCTGGCCTGTCGGATCATCAGCCTCGGAGGCGATTATGATCACGAGTACTGAAATAGAAACGCACTAGCCTGTGCATTTCGAAACCTGGAGCGCGGGCAAACACAAATCTCGAGCATATTCATTCGGCAAGGCCCAACAGCAGTGAAAGCCCTTGTCTCCGAGACAAGGGCTTTCATTTCACACCATGAAGCAAATCAGAACCCTACATCGGTGTCTGGTCTACCTCCACCACCTTTGTCAATATCTCTAATTGTCTTGGATTTCGGCCTCGCTCCTCCAGAAACATTCTGAAGTTCTTCATCAGTAAATTCGTCCTCGCCGCTTTTGACGTAGACGATATTTTCCGGCTCTCCGGATTTTGCTTTTTCTGTCATATTGATGTCCTCTAGGAATTGACTAGGCCCTTCCGATCCATTCTTCGTCCGCCCGGGCCTGGAAGCGGCGGATTCGATGAAACGTGCGCACTCACACGCCTACGCTTCAGATTGAGTGCTTTCTCTGTTGCAGCGCCGCTTTTTGTGCGGACGCTCATCAACACGCAGTGGGCGCCCTCACGCTCCGTACGCTGGCAAGGCAGGATCCGCCAGTCTTTTTGCAGGAACAATCACCTCCTGCGGCCATCATTCCGCCTACGACCTTGTCCAGCTGCTCCTCGGTCATCCGCTGTTCGTCCTCGGGATTCCATGGCACGGATGCCAGTTGTTCCTGAGTAAGACTCATCAGATACTCCGGATCCTTCATTGCACGTTCGACATCAACCTTGTTGGTCATGATTTTCCGCTCCAGAAGTGGTAGTCGAGGACCCTTGGGCCAGAGACCCTGTCTGCACCGGCGAGGCCCCCACTTGTTGATTACGCCCGGTGACCGAATGATCCATTGCCGCCATGACTACTGCGTGACATGTGCATTATTCCTGCATGACACGTTTCAAACCAATTGGCGGCGTGCAAGTTCCAGGAAAAGCCCCGGTTGGCTCATCAGCTCGCTATAGGCGCCTTCCTGGACGACTTTCCCCTGTTGCATGACAAAAATCCTGTCAGCCTGCTGAATAGTGCTCAAGCGGTGGGCGATGACGATCCGCGTCGCTTTCAGCCGTTCGATCGAGCGGCTCACCAGCGCCTGCGTCTGGTTGTCCAGGGCGCTGGTAGCCTCGTCGAATATGAGTATTCGCGGTCGTCGTACGATGGCTCGCGCAATCAGTATCCGCTGACGCTGGCCACCGGAAAGGGTGGTGGCCCCTTCGCCGAGCACCGTGTGCATGCCCATCGGCATGGCTTCGATGTCCGCGTCGAGCCCGCACATCTGCGCCGCCTCCCAGGCATCGTCCAAAGTCAGTTGGTGGGCTCCGACGATATTCGAATAGATGTCGCCCGGCATGAGTTGTCCCGATTGCAGGACAACGCCCAATTGTCGGCGCAACATCGGCAGATCGATATCGGAAAGATCCTTGTGATCGTAATAGACCGAGCCGGCTTCGGGTTTCTCGAAGCCAAGCAGGATGCGAATCAGGGTCGATTTTCCCGAGCCGGACTGGCCGACGAAGGCGATAAATTCTCCTGGACGCGCACGGAATGACACATTGTCGAGGATCGCCGGGCCATCTGCCTGGTAGCGAAAAACCACGTTCGATACTTCGATATCTCCTTGCTGTTCGCCCGGGTGAGCGCGTAACGGGTCCACTTCCGGCAAAGTCTCTAGAAGGGGCTTTGCCCGCTCCACCTGAGGCACGATGCGCAGCAGTTCCAGCAAGGTATTGCCGAATTCGATGAAGTTGATGAAAAAAGCTGCAAAGGCTCCGGTGAACGCAACGAAGGATCCGGTCGTCAGCCCGCTGCCGGTGGAAGCCGATGGCGAATGCAACAGGCGGGTTCCGACCACGTAGAACAGCACCGATGTAGCAAGGACAGCGAAAGTCGATTGAAAAAGATCCGTGTAATTCTGTACTCGCCGCGTGGCCAGGATCAGCCCGCGGGCTTCGGTGAAGCGTTCTGCCCAGCGCGCGAACGCGCGTGCTTCCGCCGAGGCCACCCGGAGCTTGGCTATTCCGCCGAGATACTGCAGAACGAGGCCACTGAGCTTCCCGTTGATTTCCGCCAGTTGTCGATCACGATGGAGTGTCACCATCGCCGCCACGGTGTTGAAGGACACCGCCACCAGCACCATCGCCAGCGCCAGCAATGCGAGCGTGGGCGAATAGACGAACAACAATCCCAGATTGAGAAAGGAAAACAGGGCGGTGAGCAGCCCGGCAAGCGTGTTCCCGGAAAGTTGCTGGTGGATTTCGTTGACCGCGTTTACCCGCTGGGCGAGATCGCCGGCTGAGTAGCGGCGAAAGAACCCTACCGGCAGATTGAGCACCCGGTCCCACACCGCTGCCTGGATGGTTGCCTCGACGCGCCCTTCGAGCCTCAGCAGGGTTTCAGACCTTACGAGGGCGAAACAAGCCGTTGCCAGCGCAGCACCGATGAGTGCCGCGGTCAGTTCCAGCAGTTGGGTGCGGTCCGCCTCCGGGATCACCCGGTCGAACAAATACCCGATGGCGATCGGAGTGAGCAGGCCCAGTACGCCGAGCAAGCCGGCAATGCCGAGAGCGGCTGCGATTTCCTTTTTTCGACCGGACAAGCCGAGACGGAGCAGATCCATCACGGTGAGTTTCCGCGCCGGCAGGACGGAAAAAAAACTGTAGGCAAAAGGCGATAGCGAAGCCGACCGTTCGGCATCCATCCTGGAGCGTGCTCCCGTCAGGGGGTCGACTACTTCATAGCCGCCGCGCAGAGGCAGTAATGCAATGGGGTCGCCGCTCTCCAAAAAAGCGACCAGGGGGCCGGCATCCTCCTTCCACCACTCGCCTCGCAATGCAACCCGCCGCTTTTGCACTCTTGCTGCCGCAACAGCCGCTGTCAGGCGCTCCAGTGACGGCAGATCGGAGACGTGTCGCGGCAGACCGGGAAAGCTTATGCCCAGAACCCGGCCGACAATGCGACAGGCCGCCAGCACAGGGTCATTTGTATCAAGGCCTTCTGCGTTGGCGAGGCCCGGATCGAGAACCCCGGCCAATCGGTTCAAGGCCCTTTCCATGGCCTCGCCGGCGGTGCGTTCGCGCAATGCGACTCGTTCGCCGGCGCGTGCCTCGGCGTCCGCGAGCCTGGCCGAATACACACGTGCCAGAACCGACTGGGTGCTTGCTACCGCTCGCAGCGCGACGCCCTTCGCAAGCAGATCCATAAACGCCATCGGTGCAAGCCGCGCATCGGCTGCAGCGACCAGCCATGCCTCCGACGGAAGGCAGAGGACCGATCCCGTCTCCGCGATGTCATCTTTACTGCCCAGCAAACTGATTTTGCCGGACTCTACTGCCAGCCATGCATTGCCGATTGCCGTTGCCGCAGCATCGCCGGCTATCAGTTCCAGCGGCTCGATTCCTTCGATCACCTGATATCGCGTTGGCGCCAGGCCGGGCTTGGCCGCCCTCAGCCAGGCACTCAGCCATTCGCACAGGCCGGCTTCGAGGCGGCTCTCGCTTTCGACTGGAACATGCGCCAGCCTCGCATCCAGCGCGGAGCACCGGGTGCCAGGCAAGGGTACGAGCAGAAGTCGCCAATCCGCCATCGCTTCGGACAGTGCCGCCGCTACAAGAGGAAACCCTGCTTCGATGCGGCAGACGTGGTGCCGCGCCCCGGGTTTCCCGTCCTGATTCATTCGCGTCAGGAATACGTCAACCGCGCCGGCCACCACCCAATACACTTGCGGCTCGGGCGGCATCGTGGCCGGAAGCGCATCCCCTCCGGCCACGTCCTCGGATAGCGAATCGATTTCCGGATTCATTCCGCCGTCGCCAACTGCCGGTAGAGGCCTTGCGATAGCGCCATCAGCTCATCATGGGTTCCCTGCTCGACGATTCGGCCCCGGTCGAGGACGTAGATACTGTCGCAATCGCGAACGGTGCTCAGGCGATGGGCCACGATGATGCAGGTGCACCCGCGCCGTCGCAGGTTGGCATCGATCTGCATTTCGACCAGGGGGTCGAGTGCACTGGTGGCCTCATCCAGAACCAGGACGCGCGGGTCGTTTGCCAGCGCCCGGGCGATTTCCAGACGTTGTCGCTGCCCGCCGCTGAAATTGCGCCCACCCTCGTCGACAAGGGCATCGTAGCCGCCCGGACGGGTCATGATCACCTCGTGAAGACAGGCGTCCTCTGCGGCACGCACAAGCGCCTCATCGGTGATCGAATCGTCCCACAGGGACAGATTCTCCCGCAGCGTCCCCTCGAACAGAACGATTTCCTGATCCACCATGGCCAACGACAGAGACAGATCATCGCGCCGCCACTCCCGGCGAAAACGGTCATCCACCAGCACCTCCCCCTGCCAAGGCGTGTATAGCCCCATGATCAGCCTTGCGACGGTGGATTTTCCGCAGCCGGAAGTGCCGACCAGGGCCACTCGCTGGCCGGGCTCCACGGTCAGGCTGAAATCGCTCAGCAGCGGCTCCGCAGCCCGGTTGTAGCCAAACGTGACACCGCGCAGTTCCACGCTGCCTTCCCGTTTTTCAATACAGGCGATCTTTCCCTGCCCAAGGGATATCGCAGCATCGGGCGATGCCCGCAGCACGTCGTCGAGCCGATCCATATCCCCTTGCAGTTGCTGTATCCGCGATCCGAGATCCACCAGCGCGTGCGTCGGGGCGGCAAAACTCTGGGCGAGACTCTGGAAAGCGACGAGCATGCCCAGCGTCATGGCGCCGTCCATGACCCGAAGACCGCCAAACCCGATGATCAGAGCGGCTTCCACGGCAGTCAGCGTGGCCGGCAGGACACTGAGTGACAGGGAGGAGCGGGCCAGGGCCTGCATGGACACCAGCCAGCGGGCCTGATAACCCGCCCATTTCTCGAAAAATTCCGATTCGGCGCCCGAGGCTTTCAGGGTTTCCATCAACAGGAGACCGTTCATGGATGCGCCGGTCACCTTTCCGGCATCCATCGCCAGGCTCTGATTCATCGCCCTGCGCCGCGTCGCCACCGACTGCAGAAACCAGACATTCGCGATGGCGAAACTCAGGCTCATCAGCGTCAGCCATCCGTCGTAGCTCGCCATCATCACGAGGAAAAACAGCGCCGTGACAATATTCAGTGCCGCTGCCGGCAACTCGGCCGCAAGCATATGGGCTACCCGGTCGTTGACCGCTACCCGGGAACCCATTTCCCCCGCGTAGCGTTGGGTATAAAACTCCACGGGCAGGCGCAGCAGATGCCAGAACAGCTGGCTTGCCGAGGCGACGGCGATCGATGACTCCATGCGCAACAGATAGTGTTTCTGCAATGCCATCAAAGCGCACCGCAAGAGTGCTGTCGCCGCCACACCGACGACCAGGGAGGTCAGCCAGCCGTGTTGTCCGCCGACGAGGAATTCGTCGACGAAGATGCGTGAAAAGGCCGGAATCGCCAGCCCCGGAAGCACCAGTGTCAGCCCAACCAGAAACAGAAAGAGAAAGGCCTTTTCGAAGCCCGCCAGACGTTTCAGGAGGCTCTTGAGGACGCTTGGACGCTCCCCGCCCGGTACAAACTCGGCGGTGGGTTCGAAGGTGAGAACCACTCCGGTGAAGGCCAGATCGAACTCTTCCCAACTGACCGTGCGGTGGCCGCTATCCGGATCGTTCAGAAACACGCCATCGGGTCCGAAGCCCTCCACAACGAGAAAATGGTTGAAGTTCCAGAAAACAATCATCGGCAGTGGAAGCTGCGACAACTGCCTCGGCTCCTTGCTGAAGCCGCGGGCAGTCATGCCGAATCCGCGAGCAGCCTTGACGATGTTGCTTGCCTTGCTGCCGTCGCGTGAAACGCCGCATTGCAGGCGCAATTGGTCCAGGGGCACCCAGCGGCCGTGATAAGCGAGAACGATCGCCAATGCCGCGGCCCCGCACTCCAACGCTTCCATCTGCAGAATGACAGGCGTGCGGATTCGCCGGTGTCCTGCCACGGCGGCCTGCCCCGATGCCGCATCAACGCCATCGCGCATCTAGTTTTCTCCCAAGGCTTGCCTTAGGGCAGGGATGACAAACGAAATGGGGGCTTGCTGACGTACTACAACCGACGCTTGAGCAGGTGTTCCGGCCGTTACTTTGAGGGGTGGCCCCTGTGGCGATGACCAGCGGTAGCCGCTGGCATTGTCCGAGCGCAGGAGTCGTGCCCGTACCTCGATTGGGGAGGCGCTGCCGGAAAGGTCCTTTATGAGTTCCTCGTTCTGGAGGGTCGCTCGCATGCTTTGCGCAGTCGATGGGTAGTCCGAGACGAAGGTCACCTCTCCGATCAGGTAGCCGTATTCCTCGCGCCGAACCGTGGTTGGAGCAATCTGCACAAGCATGCCTACGGAAACCTGCTTGCCCTCGGAAGCCGCCAGATAGATCGCCGCCTCGAGGCCCTGGCCGCGCTCACCTTCAGGCTCTACCGTAACAAGCGGAGTTCCGGGGGTGACCAACGTGCCCGGCGCAACCCGGATTTCCACGATGCGTCCTGCAAACGGGGACTCCACCAGCGTAGTCAGGCGTTCCGATTCGGCTAGTCCTTCCACCACCCGACGAGCCTCCGCTGCCTGGGCCTGCAATTGCGTCAACTCGGCCTCGGCAAGCCTGCGGGCCTCCAATCGCTTTAGTGAAAGCTGTTGCACCTGGCCGCGGAGATTTTCAGTCTCCAGGCGCAATGCCGTGAGGTCGGATTCGCTCGTCAGGAGAGTCTGCCGGGTAATCAACCCCTGTTCCAGGAGAGTATGCTGCGATGCGATGCGTTCTTTGAGAATGCGCATCCGTTCATCGGCCGCCCTGATCTGCAGTCCGAGAGTCGTCCGGCTTTGGGCAAGGGTGGCATCATTCAACTGACCGCTCTGCTGGAGAAGTGACTTGAGGCGACTTTCCTGCCTCTGAAGCTCAGCCAGCCGGTCAATGGCCTGTCGCTGGCGCTCCACCAGTTCCGGCTGGGCGATCCGCGCGATGCGCTGACCCTTGGCCACCCTTGCGCCGACATCCACGTTCAGATCCAGCACCCGTCCTTGCGCAGTCGAGCTGACTTCGGCGAGCCCTCCTTTCTGCAGGAGAATCGCCCGGCCGGAGACCACTGTCGACACAGAACCAAAAATGCTCCAGAACATCGCCGCGATCACGATGGCGCCCAGGGCTAGCCATACCAGCCAGGCCCGAGGAGTGATTACGTGTACGAGCCGGTCCAATTGCTCCGGTGATGACAGGCGTTCCAGCGCCACCTTGCGAAAAATCTGCGTCCGCTCACTCACGGCGGTACCCCACTACAGGTTGCTTGATGCCAAGAAAGTCGGCCTCATGAACCGCGAACCCATCCTCTGACCCTCTCACCAAACCGCCGATTTCGTGCCGTAGCCGTACCAGGCCGGACGCATAGTCTCGGCGCCGGCGCACGTCGTCCACGAGTGCCCTGTAGTACCTGTCCTCAACATTGATTTCGTCAATGAGAGTTGCCACACCGAGGCGGCGTTTGATGCGCTCATTTTCCAGCGTGCGGCTGTAGCGACGGACGATCTCCCCCGACACCTGGAGTACCTGCGCCACCCGCTTCAGATCGGCTGCAGCAATCAGCACGGCCGAGGCGATCTCTGCCTTCAGTGCTTCAAGCCGGATAGCTGATTCCGTGGCTATGGCTGCGGCTTGGCGGAACTGCCCTTGCGCCACGAGGTTCTGAACGGGAAACTGGATGCTGACTTGTGCGGTGACAGAAGGACCAGCCGATGTACCCGCGAAAAGGCCACCTGTCTGATTGACTGCGGCACCCTCTCGCAATCCCGCCGAACTTACGTTGAGCGCGACGTCAATCTGGGGTCGAGTCAGATCCCGAGCCGCTGCGACCCGGTCTTGAAGCGCTGAATGCTGAAATTCTGCCGCCAACCAGTCCCCGCGGCTCGCATAGGCCCAGCCGACCAGTTCGGCGGTGCCCGGAATACGCGGCTCTTTTCCTTCAATTCCCGGAAACTCTGTGACGGGCTTCGTCACTGTCGCGAATTGTTCTGCGGAAAGCCCCATCAGCCTGCTCAGCGCCTGCCTTGCTTCCAGCAGCGCCTGTTCGGCAGCGATGTGCGCTGCCGAGCGCTCCGCGTGGTTCGCAACGGCCAGATCCAGTTCGGCGGCCGGAATCTCGTCTGCGGCAATCAATTTCCGCAGTTCTTCGAGCAGTCCTGCAGTCCGTTGTTCGCCTGTCCGGGCGATCTCCAACTCCCGCCAGCGACTCAGATACTCCCAATAGGCGACAGTCGCGTCTCGCAGGGCGAGCGAGACGGAAAAAAGCTTCTGATCTGTGGCGGCATCGCGCTCACGCTCTGCGGCTCTCAATGTGGCCTTGGCGAAATTGTCACCGGCTCCTCGTGCCAAAGGAACACGCAAGCCAAAAGTGATCTTTCGGGTGGTTTGCGAAGGCATGCCCTGTTGAGCGGAAATCCGATCATCCGCATACGTCGAGGAGGCAATGCCCGTCAGGGCAATACCGGACTGCAGGCGCTTCTCCATCCCGACAAATGCCGTTGCCCCGCTGTTGCGCTGCTCGCCTAGTCCCGGCAGCAGGAGGCGTTCGGGTTGGTTTGCGGGCCGCCGGTCCTCGTTGCGAAGCATCCCGGCTGTGACCGTTGCATCGAAAGCCCCCTGGGCCTGGGTGACTGCTGCCTCCGTACCATCCAGTTGCGCGCCGCGAATCAGAATGTCCCGGTTCCCGGAGAGCGTTGCCTGAATTACGCTACCGAGCGGAAGCGCGCCCCGCGTCTCCAGGGGTTCTGCCAAAACTGAACTGGTCCAGCTACCCGCCAGCATTAGCGCCAACGCAACCCAACGCCTCATTCCTCGCCAGGGGCGCGGAGATATTTCGCCAAACGGACAGGCGAACTTTGGCTTTGCCATTAATCGAAAAAATCCCAAGGGAGCAGATTACCCGATCAATTTTCTGAGCATGCGTTCGAAGCTCGCACCGGCCAGGTGGAGGTTGTCAAGCACGTTGCCGTCCAGCTCGTCGGGCTGGAAAGCCCCGGCATCTTCGACGGTGTCTCCATAGCCGAAATGGGCAAGGGTGTTGCGCATCCGGTCGGCCAGGAAGATAGCGATGGCTTTGTAGAATCTTGCGGCGAAGGCCGTGTCCCTTTCCAGCCTTTCCTTGATCGCGCCACGGTCGATCGCCAGTACCTGAACATTCGTGATGGCAGCGACCGATGCTGAGGTAGGGCTATCGTCGACAAAAGACATCTCGCCAAGGATGTCGCCCACGCCGACCCTGGCAATATCTTTCCCGTTCCTCGACCGCACTTGCAGTTCTCCGTCGAGGACAATGAACAACTGGTCCATGCGGATACCCGCGTGGATCAATACCTCATCTGCGCCGATGCGCAGCCGCCGACCTGTCCTCGAAAGCCAGTCGGCGTCCTGATCGGTCAGTTGACCGAGAATGTAGAGAACTTTACGCATCGTGTAATGAACACTGAAAGCTTATTGCGTTGAACCAGGGTCGAACGGAAGGAGAACGCAACTGTGCATTTCAGCCCCTCACCAGAAACAGTGAATAATGTCATGATCTTGATGACCGAAGGATGACTGGCGACAGACAGACCCTGGCAAGAGCGCGATTCGCTGCTTTCAGGGGATAACTCACTTCCTGGTCGGAGGCGTGGTTCATGTGTGAGGATGTGGCAAATACGCCGCTACTGGCTTGTCACGCATAAAACATACAGAAGTCACGCAACAGTCATGACGACAATGCGATTATTTCGCCGTCGGGGGGATTGGCAGACTGGCTTGCTCTCCGGCGCTTTATCTGGCCATTCAGCCTGTGGCCCTTGACTACCAACTTTTGAAAAATGGAGACTGGAAATGGAAAATACCAAGAAGGATTCAACTGCAGAAACGCAATCGCAGCCGCGCCTCAAGGACGAGCTGGAAGACAAGGCTCTTGACAATGTCTCCGGCGGTGTTCGGAGAACTGGCGGCGACGACGATTTGGACGATCTGGAAGTTGAGCGCTGAAACAAATGAGCAAAGCAGGCCGTCGAACGGGCTGCGGCTTCGGCATCTGAGGCGGGCGAGGTATGCGGAGTTAAGGTCCCGTTGGCTGCACAGTAGAAAAAGGGCTTGGCAATCGCCAAGCCCTTGATGATTCTGGTGGGCGGCACAGGGTTCGAACCTGTGACCCCTGCCGTGTGAAGGCAGTGCTCTACCGCTGAGCTAGCCGCCCGTTTGGGAGGCGCGCATTCTCTCATGGCGGCCGTTTCCGGTCAATTTCCCCGGCGGAGGCGATGCTCGATCGTTTAAAATGACGCCTTTTAGTTACGGCCGCTTCGCTTAACGCCGATAATGCCGGCGTTAGCCTTCACTGATACTTCGTTTTCAGCTTCCGCTCCGCCATGAACCGATCCGTCCGCACCCGCTTCGCCCCCAGCCCGACCGGCTATCTTCACGTCGGCGGCGCTCGCACCGCGCTCTACTCTTGGGCCTATGCGCGCAAGCACGGCGGCACTTTCATTCTGCGCATCGAGGATACGGACATCGAGCGTTCGACGCAGGCTTCCATCGACGCCATCGTGAACGGCATGGGCTGGCTCGGCCTCGATTGGGACGAGGGCCCGTTCTACCAGATGCAGCGTCTTGCGCGCTACGCCGAGGTGGCGCAGCAGCTCGTCAGGAGCGGCCACGCCTACTGGTGCTACGCCAGCAAGGAGGAGCTCGACGCCATGCGCGAGGCGCAGCGCGCGCGTGGCGAGAAGCCGCGTTACGATGGCCGCTGGCGGCCGGAGAACGCGCAAGGGAAGACGCCGCCGGCAGACGTGAAACCAATCCTGCGCTTTCGCAATCCGGACGATGGCGTCGTCGCCTGGGACGATCTGGTCAAGGGCCGCATCGAGATCGCCAACGCAGAACTCGACGACCTCGTCCTGTTGCGCGCCGACGGCGTGCCGACCTACAACTTCGGCGTGGTGGTGGACGACCTCGACATGGGCATCAGCCACTGCATTCGCGGCGACGATCACGTGAACAATACGCCGCGCCAGATCAACATCTACCGTGCCCTGGGTGCGTCGCTGCCGGATTTCGCCCACGTGCCGATGATTCTCGGCGCCGACGGCGAGCGCCTGTCCAAGCGCCACGGCGCAGTGTCTGTGATGCAGTACGCCGAGGATGGTTATCTGCCCGAGGCGCTGCTCAATTATCTGGCGCGCCTGGGCTGGTCGCATGGCAACGATGAAGTGTTCTCGCTCGAACAATTCGTCGACTGGTTTGACCTCGATCACATCAGCCGTTCGCCGGCGCAGTTCAACAATGAAAAGCTCGCCTGGCTCAACCAGCAATATCTCAAGGTGCGCGACGATCGCCTGCTGGCCGAGGAAGTCGCGCCGCGCTTGTCATCACGTGGCATCGGTACCGCCGCCGGGCCGTCGCTGGAAAAGGTCGTGGCGCTCTACAAGGACCGCGTGGTGACACTCAATGAACTGGCCGATGCGATCAAACCGTTCTACGTCGAGGTCTATCCCGGCGCCGAGCTGTTGACGCAGCATCTTACCGACGCCGCGCGCGTGGCGCTGGGCGAGCTGCGTTCGCGCCTGGAGACGACGGTGTGGGAGAAGGCGCAGCTCAACCAAGCGCTGAAGGACGTCGTTGCCGCGCGCGGCCTGAAGCTGCCGCAACTGGCGATTCCGCTGCGCGTGGTGCTCACCGGCCAGCCGCAGACGCCGTCGATCGACGCCGTGCTGGAAGCCTTCGGCCGCGACGTCGTGCTGGCGCGCTTATCGCGCCATGCCTGAACGCGCAGCCGGCGCAAGGCCGGCGGCGAGATCCTGTTCAAGCGGCAGCGGCTCGCTCTCGATTGTGCAGGCGAGCAATTCCGCACCTAAGGGCGCATAGACCAGGCCGCGTGAGCCGAGGCCGAGCAGGCCGAACAGCCCGTCGTTGCCCGGGGCCGCTCCGATCAGCGGGAGGCGATCGGGTCCGACGCTGCGGATGCCGGCGCGTCCCGCCAGGTGGGCGGCATCCACCGTCGCGGCGAAATCCGGCAGCAGGTGCTTCAGCCGCGCCAGGTTGGCGCGATGGTCGTCTTCCCGCGCCAGTTCGTCTGTCGAGCCTTCTTCGTAGGTGGCGCCGACGACGTGCACGCCGAAGGAGGTGGCCGGCGTGATGTAGCCTTCGCGCGACACCACCGTTTTGATCGCGCGGCCCGGCGCGGCGGGAATGCAGGTGATCTGGCCGCGCACCGGCCGCAAGGGCAGCGCGGAAGACACGGCGAAGCGACGCGCCAGGTGGCCGTTGGCGAGGATCGCCACGGGCGCTTCGGCGATGACATTTCCCGATGCATCGAGTGCGCGCCAGACTTCGCCAACACGCACCAGATCGGTGGCCTCGCATTGCGTGTGCAGCCGCACCGCCTCGCCGGCAACGCGCAGGACAGCATCGCACAGCGCCGGCGGATGCACCCAGCCGCCCTGCGGGAACCACCAGCCGGGTGCCGGCACGCGCCAGCCGGCCAACTCTGAAGCTTCCTCGACATCCACCCAACGCAGCACCTCGGGCGGTAGCAGGCCGGATTCGGCGATGCGCCGCTGCCGCTCGACCTGTTTTGCGTCGCGCGCCAGGCGCAGCACGCCGCATTGCTGCCAGATGAGTTTGGGGTCAGAGGAGAAGTCCCTCAATTGCCGCAGGGCATAGTGAAAGCCGGCCAGCGTCAGGCGCGACAGGCGGTTGCCGTCGGCGGAGGGCACCGGCTGCAGCACGCCGGCCGGATTGCCCGAGGTCTCGCGCGCCAGGCCCTCGCGCCGCTCGATGAGGTCGATGGTCCAGCCGCGAGCGGCGAGGCGCTCGGCGACAAGACAGCCGGCAATGCCGCCGCCGATGACTATGGCACGGCGATCCCTGCCTGCGTCCGATGGTGTGGCGCCGGCAAATTGCCCACACAACATCTCGCGCTTGCGGCCGAAGCCCGCTTTCTTATCGACGGCGAAGCCGGCCGCCGTCATGCCGCGACTGACTTTTCCGGCGGCGCTGTAAGTGGCGAAGGTCGCGCCCGGCGCGGCCAGCCGTGCCAGTTGTGCGAAGAGCGCGTCGCCCCACATGTCGGGGTTGCGCGCGGGCGCGAAGCCGTCGAGGAAGAAGGCGTCGACGCTTGCTTCCACCTGCGCCAGCATGTCTGCCGCCTCGCCCCACAGCAGCGTCAGGGCGACGCGGCCGCCGTCCAGATGCAGGCGATGGAAGCCGGGGATGAGCGGGGGATAGTGCTCCAGCAGGGCGGCACCGAGCGGCGCCAGCTCCGGCCACTGGACGTAGAGGCGTTCGAGGTTTTCGCGGCGGAAGGGATGCTTGTCCACCGACAGGTAATGCAGTCGTGCGCCGCCTGGTGCCGTCTCGCGGAAACTGCGCCAGGCGCAGAGGAAGTTCAGCCCGGTGCCGAAACCGGTTTCGAGGATCGTGAAGCGATTGCGTCCTTGCCAGCGCGCGGGAAGCTCGTTGCCGGAGAGAAAAACATGGCGGGTCTCGTCGAGCCCGCCATCCAGCGACCAGTAGGGGTCGCCGTAGGTTTCGCTGAAGGCCGCGCCGTCCCTGAAGGCCAGCGCGGCGGGTTCGATCGGCCGGATCAACGCGTCACGAGGACGCCGTTGTCGATCTTCACCCGGTCGCCGACGCGCCAGGCGGGCTGCGTGTCGTAGGTGAAGACGCGCGTGGCACCGTCCTCGATGCGCACGACCACCTCGTACCTGACGGTGCGGCGGACATATTTTTCGACCTGATGGCCGGCGACCGCGCCGCCTACCGTGCCGAGCACGGTCGCGGCGGTCTTGCCGCCGCCCTTGCCGATCTGGCTGCCGACCACTGCGCCGGCAACGCCGCCGGCTACGGCGCCAATGCCTGTGCCTTCGCCCTTTTGCTCGATCTGGCGAATGTCCTCGACGGTGCCGCAGTTGACGCAGATGGCCGGGGCCGGTGGCGGAGCGGGTTGGGCGACAACCGGAGCGGCAGCCGGCTGGACCTGCGCCACGGGTTCGGGCGCCTTGGCGACCGCCTTGGGCTTGGGCTTCGCTGCCGGCTTGACTGCTTCCTGTACGGGATCGACGGCTTTCGCGGCCGGGGCGGCTGCAGGAACTGCGGCGGGTGTTGCGGCTGGAACGGCGGCAGCGATAGGCTCAGCCGGCTTGGAGGAACTTCCCGCCGTCGGGATCACGCCGAAAATGGCGCCGATGCCGGCGGCCGAGAGCAGGATCACCGCGATGGCGGCAATCCAGAGGACGGGGTGCATTTTATTGCCTGTGACTTGGGTGTTCATGCTGTTCTCCTGGTTTGGTTCGCAGGTCGGGCTTTAGCCCGACTTTAACCGCCGAGTCGGCCTGAAGGCCGACCTACAGGACTAACGCGCTGGCGGACAATCGGCTGACGTAGAAACAACTCCTTACACTTCCCGGCGTAACTGCGGGAAGAGGATGACGTCGCGGATGCTCGGGCTGTCGGTCAGCAGCATCACCAGCCGGTCGATGCCGACGCCGCAGCCGGCGGTCGGCGGCAGGCCGTATTCCAGCGCGCGGATGTAGTCGGCATCATAGTACATGGCCTCCTCGTCGCCGGCTTCCTTGGCCTTCGCCTGGTCGAGGAAGCGCGCCGCTTGGTCCTCGGCGTCGTTCAGCTCGGAGAAGCCGTTGGCGATCTCGCGCCCGGCGATGTAGAGCTCGAAACGCTCGGCGATCTCCGGGTTCTTGTCGCTGCGGCGGGCCAGCGGGCTCGCCTCGGCAGGCCAGTCGACGATGTAGGTGGGATCGAACAGCTCGGCTTCGGTGGTTTCCTCGAACAGCGTGAGCTGCAGTTCGCCCAGGGTTTTGTCGTGCTTGGGCTCGATGTGCAAATCCTTCAGCTTGGCCTTCAGCCAGGCGAGGTCGTTGAGCTGGTCGAGCGAGTAGCCCGGATGGTGCTTGTGAATGGCCTCGACGGCCGTCATGCGGGCGAAGGGCTTCGAAAAATCCAGCGTGCGGCCTTGGTACTCGAAGGTCTCGGTGCCGAGCGCATCGCGCGCGGCGTGGCGCAGCAGTCCCTCGGTGAAGTTCATCAGCAGCTTGTAGTCCGAGTAGGCCTCGTAGAACTCCATCATGGTGAATTCGGGGTTGTGGCGCGTCGAGATGCCTTCGTTGCGGAAGTTGCGGTTGATCTCGAACACCTTCTCGAAGCCGCCCACTACCAGGCGCTTGAGATAGAGCTCCGGCGCGATGCGCAGGAACAGCTCCATGTCGAGCGCGTTGTGGTGCGTCTTGAAGGGCCTGGCCGAGGCGCCGCCGGGGATGGGATGCATCATCGGCGTCTCGACTTCGAGGAAGCCGTGGCCGCTCATGTAGCCGCGGATCGACTGCGTCAGGCGCGAGCGGGCGACGAAGACCCAGCGCGAGCGCTCGTTGGTGATGAGGTCGAGGTAGCGCTGGCGCACCTTCTGCTCGGTGTCGGTGAGGCCGTGGAATTTCTCCGGCAGCGGGCGCAGCGACTTGGTGAGCAGGCGCAGCTCGGAGACATTGATGGTCAGCTCGCCGGTCTTGGTCTTGAACAGCGTGCCGCGCGCGCCGACGATGTCGCCGATGTCCCAGTGCTTGAAGGCGGCGTGCACCGCCTCGCCGGTCTTGTCGTTGCTGACGTAGAGCTGGATGCGGCCGGAGAGGTCCTGCACGGTGGCGAAAGAGGCCTTGCCCATGACGCGCTTCAACATGATGCGGCCGGCGACGCAGACGTCGACCGGCTGGGCTTCGAGTTCCTCGCGGCTCTTCTCGCCATACAGCTCGTCGAGCTTCTCTGCGGTGTTCTCGCGCAGGAAGTCGTTGGGGAAGGCGACGCCTTCGGCGCGCAGCTTCGCCAGCTTCTCGCGGCGCTCGGCCATGATCTGGTTCTCGTCCTGGGGCAGCGGGGTTTGTTCGCTCATGTTGTTTCCTTAAACGCCCTGTTTCAGGCTGGCTTCGATGAATGGGTCGAGATCGCCGTCGAGCACGGCCTGGGTGTTGCCGATCTCCACGTTGGTGCGCAGGTCCTTGATGCGCGACTGGTCGAGCACGTAGGAGCGGATCTGGTGGCCCCAGCCGATGTCGGTCTTGGCGTCCTCCATCTGCTGGGCGGCGGCCTGGCGCTTCCTCAGTTCGGCCTCGTAGAGGCGCGACTTCAGCATGGCCATCGCCTCGGCCTTGTTGCGGTGCTGCGAGCGGTCGTTCTGGCACTGCACGACGATGCCGGAGGGGGCGTGCGTGATGCGCACCGCCGAATCGGTCTTGTTGATGTGCTGGCCGCCGGCGCCCGAGGCGCGAAAGGTGTCGATGCGCAGGTCGGCCGGGTTGATCTCGATCTCGATGGAGTCGTCCACCTCGGGATAGACGAAGACGCTGGCGAAGGAGGTGTGGCGCCGCGCGTTCGAGTCGTAGGGCGACTTCCTCACCAGGCGGTGGATGCCGGTCTCGGTGCGCAGGTGGCCGTAGGCGTATTCGCCGGTGAGTTTGAGGGTGGCGGTCTTGATGCCGGCCACCTCGCCGTCGGATTCCTCCAGCACTTCCGGCTGGAAGCCCTTGCGCTCGCAGTACTTCAGGTACATGCGCAGCAGCATCGAGGCCCAGTCCTGCGCCTCGGTGCCGCCGGCGCCGGCCTGGATGTCCACGAAGCAGTTGTTGGGGTCGGCCGGGTTGGAGAACATGCGGCGGAACTCGAGCGCCGCCACTTTCTCTTCGAGGCTGGCTGCGTCGGACTCGACGGCGAGCAGCGTGTCGTCGTCGTTTTCAGTGCGCGCCATCTCGAACAGCTCGCGCGAATCGCGCAGGCTCTGGTCGATCCCGGAGAGGGCGACGACGACGCCTTCGAGGGATTTCTTTTCGCGCCCCAGGTCCTGGGCGCGGGCGGCGTCGTTCCAGACGGCCGGGTCTTCCAGGGCCCGGCTGACTTCGTTCAGCTTCGCTTGCTTGGCATCGAAGTCAAAGATACCTCCGCAGATCCTGCTCGCGCGCGTGCAGGTCCGAAAGGCGATTGGCGAGGCTGTTGAGGCGTTCTGCTTCCATGTCGGTGCTAGACTTTCGAAACAACGAATTATACATGCTGCACGCTCCTCACCGGGGCTGCACGATGCCCCGACATGACTGAAGAACGCGCCCGCCTTTCCTCCTTCGGCCTGATCCTCCTCGCCCTGCTGGCGCTCGGCTGGGGCCTCAACTGGCCGATCATGAAGATCGTCCTGCGCGACGTGCCGCCGCTGACTTTCCGCGGCGGCTGCCTGCTGCTGGGCGGGCTCGGCGTGCTGCTGATCGGGCGGCTGGATGGCCAGTCGTGGGCGATTCCGCGCGGCGCGTTCGGGAAGCTGGCCATGCTGGCGGCGACGAACATCGTCGGCTGGAACGTGCTGATGGTGTACGGCGTCGGCCTGATGTCCTCGGGGCGGGCGGCCCTGCTCGGCTACACCATGCCGCTGTGGAGCGTCGGCTTCTCGGTGTGGCTGCTGCGCGAGCGGCTGACCCCGCGCCGCATCCTCGGCCTGGCGCTGGGACTCGCCGGCGTCGCGGCGCTGATGGGATCGGACCTCGGCCGCCTCGGCGCGGCGCCGGTCGGCGTGCTGTGCATGCTCGGCGCGGCGATGTCGTGGGGCCTCGGCGTGGTGCTGCTGAAGCGCTATGCGCTGAAGATGCCGACCACCATGCTGACCGGCTGGAGCATGCTGTTCGGCGCGCTGCCGGTCTGCGTCGCCGCCCTGCTGCTGGAGAGCGGGGAATGGCGCGCCGTCGGCTTCTGGCCGGCCTTCGGCCTCGCCTACAACGTCGTCGTGGCGTTCATGTTCTGCTACTGGGCCTGGAACCGCATCGTGCTGATGGTGCCGGTGGCGGTGTCCTCGCTGAGCTCGCTGATCACGCCGGTGATCGGCGTCATGGGCGGCATGTTGCTGCTGGGCGAGCAGCCGGGCTGGAACGAGTTGGCCGGCGCGGTGTTGATTCTTGGCGCGCTGGCGACGGTGCTGCTGCCGCAGCGGAAATGAAGAACGCGCGTTCTTGGCGCAACGAACTCACCCTGCGTGGATTGAATTCAGGCGTATATGTTGATAATATACATCCATGAGCGATTTTGCCGGGATCATTGGGTTTGATT